>QFCD01000175.1_pt1 | contig 107246 bp, 82 predicted proteins | sample 5346081 | NCBI WGS metagenome assembly QFCD01 (sample SAMN09062251, study PRJNA434731) | Human gut metagenome, whole genome shotgun sequencing project. | isolation source: stool timepoint A gemcode assembly | host: Homo sapiens | collected 2015 | reverse complement strand
AGGGGAAGGGAAAAACTCGCTTCGCTCAGACAGTTTCCCTTCCTTTTTCCTCCCCGCAACAGAAATTCAAGGCGCCATCTAGGGCAGGAAGGTCAAAGGACAAACCCAAACCCTCGGGGGCGCTAGCCCAAACGAAAAGGCCAACCGCACGATGGGTTAGCCTTTCTGTTTTGACGTTGAGCCCTTGATGGCGCCTTGAATTTTTGTGAGCGGGCGGATCAAGGAAGGAGGCTGTCTGAGCGCAGCGAGTTTGCCTCCTTCCCCGCACGGTCACACAAATTCAAGGGGAAGTCGCCATCTCGGGCGCGCCTTTCTTTTGCTTACTTTTCTTTGGCAAGACAAAGAAAAGTGAGTCGGTCCCGGCAGGGAACGAAAGGAGGATGGACCACCAAGGCCAAAACCCAAACCCCAAAAAAAAACTACTCAATCCTCAACGCCTCAAACGCCGGATTCCCCTCCGGATATTCCGGCTTCATCCCCTCCAACACCCGCAACAAAATCTCCGCGACCATCACATTCCGGTGTGTCTTGGAATCCGCGGGGACGACATACCAAGGGGCTTCAGGCGTTGCCGTGGCGTTGATGGCGGCCTCGTAGGCTTCCATGTAGCCCGCCCAGAACTCCCGCTCGGCAATATCGGAAGGATCGAACTTCCAGTGCTTGTGCGGATCGTCGACCCGCTCCTGCAGCCGCCGACGCTGCTCGTCTTTCGAGATGTGCAGGAAGCATTTGACGATGGTCGTGCCCGTGTCGCACAGCATCTGCTCGAACGCGTTGATATGCCCGTAGCGGCGTTTGCATTCGGCCGCGTCGATGTCGCCATGCACGCGCGTGATCAGCACGTCTTCGTAATGGCTGCGGTTGAAGATGACGATCTCGCCGCGAGCGGGCGTCTGGGCGTGCACGCGCCAGAGATAGTCGTGCGCGAGTTCCTGCGGCGTCGGCGCCTTGAAGCCGACCACGCGCAGCCCCAGCGGGTCCATCGCGCGGAAGACGCCGCGCACGGTGCCGTCCTTGCCGGAGGTGTCCATGCCCTGCAGGATCACCAGCACCTTGCGCCGGTGCTCCGCGTAGAGCACGTCCTGCAGCGCGTCCAGCTTGGCCGACACTTCCGCCAGCCGCGCGTTGTCGTCCGCCTTGTTGCCGGTGGAGAACGGCTTGCTGAAGGCATCCACCTTCGCGATCTTGAACTTGTTGGTGCCGTCGAAACGGTAGTCGTCAATCAGGTTCTTGCCGTTCGTGCCCACGGTATCTCCTTGTTGTTCTGACGTTGCGGCACGCGGCCGCGCGGTGTCAATGCGCTGCGGCAGTCAGCTTGAGCGCATCCAGGTCCAGCGTGCCTTCAAACACGGTTGTGGCGGGGCCCGTCATCATTACGGGCTGGCCGACGCCGGCCCAGGCGATCGTCAGGTCGCCGCCATGCGTGGCCACCTTGACGGGCGAATCGAGCACGCCACGGCGGATCCCGGCCACCACCGCTGCGCAGGCGCCGGTGCCGCAGGCAAGCGTCTCGCCCGCGCCGCGCTCGTACACGCGCAGACGCACGGAGTGGCGATCGATGATCTGCATGAAGCCCGCATTCACGCGGCGCGGAAACACGGCATGCGATTCGATCAGGGGGCCGTCTTCCAGCACGGGGAAGGCCTCGGTGTCGTCGACGATCTGCACGGCGTGCGGATTGCCCATCGACACGGTCGACAGCCATTCAGTGCGGCCGTTGATCTGCAGCGCGTGCTGCGTGTCTTCGCCTTCGACGCGGCTGGGCAGGCCCTCGGGCAGGAACGGCAGGCGCGCTGCCTCGAACACCGGCGCCCCCATGTCGACGGTGACCTGGCCGTCGTCCTGCATCGTCAACGTGGCGATGCCGTTCATGACTTCCACGCGCACGGTGCGCTTGTCGGTCATACCGCGGTCGGTGACGAACTTGACGAAGCAGCGTGCGCCGTTGCCGCAGTGCTCCACCTCGCCGCCGTCGTGGTTGAAGATGCGGTAGCGGAAATCGACGTCGGGCCGCGTTGAACGCTCGACCAGCAGGAGCTGGTCCGCCCCCACGCCGAAGTGGCGGTCGGCAATGGCAGCCCATTGCTCGGGCGTGAAGTCGATTGGGGTCTGGATGCCGTCGAGCACGACAAAGTCGTTGCCCGCGCCGTGCATCTTGGTGAAGTGCAGTTTCATGGCGGACCGCACAGCTGCGGCGATGAGCGTTCGGAAAACGCCCATTCTAAAGCGAGCCGGCCGCGGTTGCCCCGGGCCGGCTGCGGGCATCAATAAATGCCCGGCATGCCCTCGGGGCGGTGCTTGAAGCGCTTGTGCACCCAGTAGTACTCGGTAATGCGCGGGCGGATCGCGTCTTCAAAGAAGGCGTTCATGCGGCGCGTGTCGGCGGTCAGGTCCCCGGTGGGGTAGTTCTCCCACGCGGGCAGGATGCGCAGCGCATAGCCCTCGTAGTTGGGCAGGATTTCGGTGTACATCGGCACGACCTTGGCGCCCGTCATCGACGCCATGCGCGGAATGGCGTTGAGCGTCAGCGCCGGCACACCGAAGAACGGCACGAACTCGGAATCGCGCTCGCCGAAATCCATGTCGGAGATGAGCTGCAGCGCCTCGCCGCGCTTGATGGTGCGCATGATCTGCCGGATGTTTTCGCTGCGCTCCAACATGGTCGCGCCAAAGCGGCTACGCAATGCCTTCACGGCTGCATCGAGCGCCGGGTTGGCCATGTGCGTGTACAGCGAACAGCCCGCGTTGCCGACGTTCTTGCGCAGGTAGTCTGTCAGCGCCAGCGCGCCGATCTCCACGCCCGACAGATGCAGCGTGACGAGAATGTGCGGCTGGCCGTGCAGCGCCGGCAGGTTGGCCTGGTCGTCGATCTTCACCACGCGCATCAGGCGCTTTTCCGATGCGAACCACGCAAACGAGCGCTCGGCAAAGCTACGGAAAACCTTGCGGAAAACCTCGTGCGCCATGGCTTCGCGCTCGGCTTCAGATTTCTCGGGAAAGCATGCGCGCAAGTTGGCCAGCACCACGCGGCGGCGGCCATTGGGAATGCGGTACAGCAGACCGCCCAGGCCTTCGCCAAAACGCGCGACAAAGCCGTATGGCAGGAGGGACAGCAGCCACAAGAAGCCGAGTCCGAGTTTGGCAGAGAAACGTTCCATAAAGGCAGCAGTGTCAGGCAGCGGGGGGAGCGTCCGCGCCCTTGGGATGTTTGTAGCGGTTATAGCCCCAGAGATATTGCGTCGGCGCCACGGCAATCAGCCGTTCAATGGCGGCGTTGATGCGGGTGGCGGCCTGCGTTGCGTCTTCGGGCAGATCGCCGATCTCCTCCACGTGCAGCCGGTAGCCCGTTCCGCGTGGCAGCCGCTCGGCAAACAATGCCACGACGGGCGCACCTGTGAGCCGATGCAGGCGGTGCACCAGCGTCATCGTATAGGCGGGCTTGCCGAAGAACGGCGCCCATACGCCTTCACCGCCGGTGGGCGTCTGGTCGGGCAGGATGCCGATGGCCTCGCCGCGCTTGAGCGCGCGCACCAGCATGCGCACGCCGCGCGGGTCTGCGGGGGCCATGTGCATGTTCGGCCCCGTGCGCATGTGCTCGATCCAGGCGCGCAGACTTTCCTTGCGCGGCGGCTTGAACAGCGATGTGACGGGATGCTCGTTTGCGTAGGCCTGGGGTAACACCTCGAAGCACCCCAGATGCGGCGTGAGGAAGATCAGGCCGCGCCCGTCTGCCAGCGCGCGCTCGATGACGGTTCGGCAGACGTCGAACAGGTGCGGAGTGACCTGTGCCCCATTCTTGCGCACCCAGAAGTACGGCATCTCGAACACCATCCGGCCTGCGGAGCGCCCGGCCTCTTTGAGCATGGCGGGCGTGACGTCGGGATAGGCGTGGCGGAAGTTGGCGATGAGCCGGTCGTGGTAGCGGCCGGGTACCTTGGCGGCCAGGGCTCCCAGCCAGCCGCCCAGCGCCTGCAGCGCTGACAAAGGCAAGCGTGAAAACAGCCAGAACAGGAAGGTCATGCGTGCGGTCGCAGCAATGTGTTGGTCGCAGTCGACAGAGGAGCAGGGTCTTGGCAGGCCGTGCTGCAGCCCGAAAAAGTGCCGCGTATAATAGCGCGATTCGCCGAGTTAACTGACAACTTGCGGGGCGAATCCTTGTCGGGTCACAAACCTGGGCAAGGTTACTAAATACCGCTAAAGCGTCGCCGGCCGTGGCTCAAACGGATGGCGCGTAATAGCAAGTTCGCCATTCTGGAGCTTACAACCGTGTCAAACGACTTCCTCTTCACTTCGGAATCCGTTTCCGAGGGCCATCCCGACAAGGTCGCCGACCAGATTTCCGACGCCATCCTGGACGCCATTCTCGCCCAGGACAAATATGCGCGCGTCGCTGCAGAAACGCTGTGCAACACCGGCCTGGTGGTGCTCGCGGGTGAAATCACCACGTCGGCCAACGTCGATTACATCCAGGTCGCGCGCGAGACCATCAAGCGCATCGGCTACGACAACACCGACTACGGCATCGACTACAAGGGCTGTGCCGTCCTCGTCGCTTACGACAAGCAATCGCCGGACATCGCGCAGGGTGTCGACCGCGCATCGGACGACTACCTGAACCAGGGCGCCGGCGACCAGGGCCTGATGTTCGGCTACGCGTGCGATGAAACGCCCGAGCTGATGCCCTTCCCAATCTACTACGCACACCGCCTGGTCGAGCGCCAGTCGCAACTGCGCCGCGACGGCCGCCTGCCCTGGCTGCGCCCGGACGCCAAGTCGCAGGTGACGGTGCGCTATGTGGATGGCAAGCCGCACAGCGTCGATACCGTGGTGCTGTCCACCCAGCACGCGCCGGAGATGTCGCAAGAGGCCATCCGCGAAGCCGTGATCGAAGAGATCATCAAGCCGGTGCTGCCGTCGCACATGCTGGCCGACACCAAGTACCTGGTGAACCCGACCGGCCGCTTCGTCATCGGCGGCCCGCAAGGCGACTGCGGCCTGACCGGCCGCAAGATCATCGTCGACACGTACGGCGGCGCCGCCCCGCACGGCGGCGGCGCATTCTCGGGCAAGGACCCGTCGAAGGTCGACCGCTCGGCCGCGTACGCTGCGCGCTACGTGGCCAAGAACGTGGTGGCGGCCGGTCTGGCGCGCCAATGCCAGGTGCAGGTCAGCTACGCGATTGGCGTGGCACGCCCGATCAACATCACGGTGTACACGGAAGGCACGGGCGTGATCCCGGACGACCAGATTGCCAAGCTCGTGCACGAGCATTTCGACCTGCGTCCGAAGGGCATCGTGCAGATGCTGGACCTGCTGCGCCCGGTCTACGAAAAGACCGCCGCGTACGGCCACTTCGGCCGCGAAGAACCGGAGTTCAGCTGGGAAGCCACCGACAAGGCCCTGCTGCTGCGCGAAGCGGCTGGCCTGACCGGTGAGCCGGCCAAGGCGTTTGCCTGAGCCAGCGCTGATGCCAACGAGAAACCGCCCTTCGGGGCGGTTTTTTCTTTGGCCTTCCCAGCAACAGCAATCAAGCTGCCGTCACGCGAAAAGCCCGCCAGTGCGGCGAGTTGCCGTAGCGGGCACGAATGCCCTGACGCAGTTCAGCGGCGTTGGCGTATTGGAACAGGCCGTTCTCGATGTCGTAGAACAGTTCGCGACCGGGGCGCGTGTCCACGGCTGTCGCGTGGCCGTAATCGGACAGCCAGTACACGCCCGGCGTACCCGTCACGATATCGAGCAGCGCATCGAAGTTCACCGCGTTGGCAACCTGCACGCCATGCAGGTCCACGTTGCTCAGCAAGGTCAGCACGTCCTGCCCATTGCCATTCGGATCCCACCGATATTTGACCTGCAAGATGCCGGCGCGCAGCTTGCTCGGGTCGGAGTCCTTGGGCGCGATCGACGCGTCCAGCGTGCTCTTGCACCAGAGCGCGCTGGCGGCGGCGCACCAGCCCAGGCGGCGTTCGGTGTCAGTGCCGCCGCCTTGCGTCTGCAGGCTCGAATAGTTGTTGTGCGATGTGTACAGCGTCTGTTCTGCCATGATGTGGCCTCGTCATCCATGAGCGTGAAGTACCGGCCGGATTGCCGGCTTGCCGCAAGGAACCGCCCTACGGCAAGACCCACTCTAGAGACGCCGAGGCAGCGCCGATATGCGCCGCATGTGCCCAACCGCGCCCCATGGCAGGCGGCACGGGGCAAAGATCACGGCAGGCCATTGCGCAATTTCGATCAGGCGCAGCCAGCCTGCCGGCGATACCTTAGCGCCACCCAGGAGCCACGCATTGACCACCGCCACCGACCGCTACCTCGCCCGCTTCCGCGCCGTGCTCGCACACATCGACGCGCATCTGGAAGACACGCTCGACGTGGACAGGCTGGCCGAAGTGGCAACGTTTTCCAGCTACCACTTCCACCGCCAGTTCTCGTTGCTGTTCGGCATGAACGTCGGGCGCTATGTGCAGTTGCTGCGCCTGAAGCGCGCTGCGCATCAACTCGCCTATCGCGACGAAGCGCGCATCACCGACATCGCACTGGCGTGCGGGTACGAAGGGCCGGAAGCATTTGCGCGGGCGTTCCGCAGGCAGGCGGGACAATCGCCGTCGGCATTTCGGGCGGCGCCGCACTGGGCGTCCTGGGCGACCGATCTACAGGCGCTGCGCGCCCTCAGGAGCCAACACATGCCCGCACAACCGCAAATCCAATCCGTTGAGATCGTCGAGCGCGAGGCCGTTGCCGTCGCCGCCATCGAGCACCGCGGTGACCCAGCACGCCTTGGCGAGACCCTTCGCAGGTTCATCGCCTGGCGCCGCGAGCATCGGCTGCACCCGAGCGTTTCAGCCACGTACAACGTCGTCTACGACAATCCCGACGATGTGCCGCCCGAGGCGTTCCGCATGGACATCTGCGCGGCGACGCGCTCGCCGGTTGCGCCCAATGAAGCGGGCGTAGCGAGCAAAACGCTGGCCGGCGGCCGCTACGCCGTGCTGCGCCACACGGGCTCCGACGACACGCTCGCCCAGAGCGTGGCGTATCTGTACGCCGATTGGCTGCCCGCCAGCGGCGAGGAACTGCGCGACGCGCCGTTGCTGTTCCAGCGCGTGCGCTTCTACCCCGACGTGCCCGAGCACGAAGCCGAGACTGACGTGCTCCTGCCGCTCAGGTGAGCGTCCAGACGATCAGGCATCAGGCGTCCAGGTGGATCTGGATGCCGGTGGCCGTGTAGATGGCCGTGGCCTGGAAGCCGTCCACCACTACCGACGTGAACTGCCGGTTGCTGCCGGCGCCATCCAACACGGCAACGGTGTCGCCCACCTTGGGCGTGTAGCCATTCACGAACTTCACGTGCAGCGTGCCGCCGGCGATCGTGGTGAGGCCCGCCACGCTTAGCTTGCCCTGGCCGTTCGGGCCGATGGCCAGATCAAGCGTGGTGCCCTGCAGTTGCGTGAACTTGCCGGTAATGGCCACCGCCGCCGGCGCGTTGACCGCCAGCGTGCCGGCGCCCACATACACGTCGCCCGCACCGAATGCATTGGCCGAATCGGCTTCCAGCACGCCGCCTGCGACCTGCGTGCCGCCGGTGTACGTGTTGGCGCCGGCCAGTCGCAGCCGGCCGGTGCCTTGCAGCGTGAGCTTGCCCGCGCCCGAGATGGCGTTGCGCCACGTATCGGCGGCATTGAAGCCGCCCTGCGTTGCATCCATCGACACGATCACGTTGCCGTTGAACGCACCGTAACCGTCGGCCGCAGCGAACAGGTTGAGGCGGCCCCAGCCTTCGGCGTCGTCGAGCACGGGGTAGCCGGATGCCAGCTCGGTGGTCTTGAGCACCACGCGGCGCTGGTCGGCGCTCAGGTACGGGAAGCGCGTTTCCAGCAGCACCTCGGCGCCCTTGGGCACCACTGGCGCCAGCGTCGTCGCGCCGATCTGCGTGAAGCCAAACGTCATGCGGCGCGTGAAGTTGGCCTGGTTGGTGGCGTAGTCGGCAAAGCGATCAGTGGCCAGCGTACCGGACTGGGCCAGCGCCTGGAAGGTCGTGGCATCCGTGCCGGTCTGCGCCATCAGCGCGGTGTGCGCCTGCGTGAAGGCGGCCGCCTTGAGCGCGGCATTGGCCGGGTCGACGAGGTTGGCCGCCGCGGCGGCAATGCCGATCATGCGGCCGGACATCACATCCAGCGGCGAATGCATGCCCGCCAGGATGCGGTTCTCGCCCAGTTCCATGCCGCGGGCAAGCATCTGCTGGAACCGCTCAGGCACCAGGTATGCCATGGCCACCGCATCGCGCGTTGCTTCCGCCGAGTGGCCGCTGATGAAGCCACCGTCGGTCGTGGGCGTCGGGCTCTCGGCCGGCACCAGCGTCGGCACGACGACTACGCTGCTGCTCCAGCGGTACGGTCGCGCGTATTTGTAGAAGCGCTTCGGAGGCTCGGTGGAGGCGTTGTTGCCCACCGTGTTGATCAGGTCGACCACCTTGCCGAAGGCAGTATTGCCGGCCGAGGTGCCCACGCCCGTGTTGTTGCCGCTGTCGTTGTAGAGCACGGTCGTAGCGTCGGACGGCACGGTGGTGATGGACGTGGTCTGCTGCGCCAGCGTGCGCCACGCGGTGGTCAGCGGCCCCATGCCGTCGGTCACGCTGTAGCCCTTGCCGCGTCGGTCGTCAAAGTACGCCGCGTCGGCCTGCGCCTGCGTGCGGTTGGTGGTGGCATTCACCACGTATTGAACGTTTGCGTTCAAGACCGGCAGATTGAGCTGCGTGCCACCGGCCGTGCCGTCGTTGGGCAGGCCCGTCCACGTGGACGCCACCACCGCCGGGAACGACCCGTTGGCCGGCGCACTCACGCCCGCATCGACGATTTCCGTGAGCGGCTGCCAGAGATCCAAAAAGCGCGTGAACAGGCGCACGCCGGCATTGGTGCCCAGCGTGGCGTAGCGGGCATCGCCGCGCTGGTTGGTGGCGATGTTGTCGACGAACGCCGGTACGCCGCTGGCCACGGCAGCCGTGTCGACAAAGCCGGGGTCTGCCGGCGGCGCCGGAATGGCCTGCGTGGTGGCAATCGGCGTGCCGTTGTTGGGCGTGTCATCGCCGCCGCCGCACGCGGTGAGCGCGAGGGCGCCAAAAAGCGCAACGAGGCTGGAGCAAAGACGCGGGCGGAAAAACACGGGGCGGGCAGTGGGGGACATGGTGCGGCGGGCGTGCAGCCCGGCGAGAGCGCTGGAAAGCCCCGCAGTCTCGGCACGCGGCATGAAACAACGGTGACGTTTCGTTGACAAATCCGCGTGATCTACGCCCCACATTGGGGCATTCCTTGCCATGACAGCGCTGCCAGTACGTTATGTCACAGAGTGATACAATTGCCGGCCGCACTCTTTGACTTTGGTGAAGCCTGGTCCGGGCAATCGCCGTCCCGTCGACCATGCCCGCTTCACCTTTGCATCCCGCCCTGCGCCGCTGGCTCCACAGCTTCGTTCCTGCCCCGGTGACGGTGCGCTGGGGCGAACGCGTCCGCTCCGCCGTCGGCGCCCTCTTCGGCATTCTCTTGACGGGCACGATGATGAAGTTGGTGCCCGGCGCTGCCACGCTGATCCCGCTACTGGTCGCGCCCATGGGCGCCTCGGCCGTGCTGCTCTTTGCGGTGCCGGCCAGTCCGCTCGCGCAGCCGTGGTCGATCATCGGCGGCAATCTGGTGGCCGCCACCGTGGGCGTGACCTTCGCACTGCTGGTGGATGATCCGGTGATTGCGTCTGCGCTGGCCGTCTCGGCGGCCATTGCCGGCATGTTTGCGCTGCGCTGCGTGCACCCGCCCTCGGGCGCAGTGGCGCTCACCGCCGTGATTGGCGGCCCGGCCGTGCATGCGCTGGGCTACCGCTTCGTGCTGGAGCCCATCCTGATCCAGTCAGCGCTGCTGCTGGTGGGCGCTCTCGTGTACCACGCGGCCACGGGCCACCGGTATCCGCACGCGCAACGCCTGCCTGCTGCCGAGCGTCCGCCCACGGCGGCCGGTTTCACCCGCGCCGACATCGTCGCCGCGCTGCGCCGCCAGAGCGAACTGCTCGACATCGACCCCGAAGACATCGAAGCCGTGCTGCGCGAGATGCAGCTGCAGGCCTACACGCGCACGTTCCAGGCGCTCACCTGTGCAGACATCATGACCACGCCGGTGGTGACGGTCTCGGCGGGCACGTCGATCCCGCGTGCGCTGCAACTGCTGCGCCAGCATGGCTTCAAGGCATTGCCGGTGGTGGATGAGGGACGGCGCGTGGTGGGCATCGTCACGCGTGTCGACCTGCTCGGCCTGGCACCGGCAGACCTGCGCCAGACGTTGCGCCGCTGGTTCAGCATCGGCGCGCCCACCCCGCCGCGTGTGGCCGATCACATGAAGACGCGCGTGCAGACCATTGCCGCCAGTGCGCCCATGTCGGATCTGGTGCCAATGTTTGCCAGCGCCGGCCACCACCACATTCCAGTGCTGGACGCCGATGGCCGGCTGGCCGGCATCGTCACTGAATCGGACTTGGTGGGCGGGCTGTACCGTCAGGCCAACATCGAGCCGCAAGTCGTCTGAACGGCCATCAAACCGCGTCCATCGGCAACTCGCGGAACGCACTCAGCTGCTCCGCCGCCACCGAGTACGCCACCAAGCGCGGGTAATCCGCCGCCGGCACGCGGTCCGGCACCATCAGTTGGATGAAGGCCCAGGCCACGGCCACCGTTACGCCGGCCTGGCTCAGCTCGTTCTGGTCCACCGGCAACGGCGCGTCCTTCCACTCCGCTTCAAGCGCTTCCAACGCCGCCAGCAACTGGCTGTGCACGCGTTCGACCCACGGCCCGTGCACTTTCTCGCTCGGGCGCAGGTTGTGTTCATAGACGATTTGCACGGCTTTCTCGCACGCGGCGAGCGCCAGGCCGATCGCGCGCAGGGTGTACTGGCGCTCGGCAATGGCGGCAGGCATCAGGCTGCGCCCCGCCAGCATTTCTGCGTAATCGATGATGAGCGTGGAGTCGATCAGCACGGTGCCATCGTCGCACACCAAGGTGGGTGCCTTGACCACCGGATTGATGGCGCTGAACTGATCGAAATGCCGGAAGACCGAGACCGACGCGTGCTCGAACGGCACCCCGAGCAACTTGAGCGAAATGGCCGTGCGGCGCACATACGGCGAATCAAGCATGCCGATCAACTTCATGGAATCTCCTGGCTGGTGAGAGTGTGTGACGGGGCGGTGAACCGGGCCGCTCTGCAGCACATTGGCCGCGCGGGCACGGATGCACATGATAGACAGCCAGCGCAAAGCGTGCCCGCGGCATGGGCACGTTTTCTGCGTGCGCAGCATCCGCTTTGAGCCACCGATTTGCCACGCGATTTGAGCCGCCTGATGCCGCCACCGGCCTCCCGATTTTCTAGAATGCACCACACGGGCCAACGCTGCTGCCCGCCGGACAGGAGACCTTATGCCGTTCCTCGCGCACGACCATGACTGCCTCGGCTGGAGCGGTGAGATGGCGCAGCGCGTGCTGGCATTCGATTGGGCGTCCACGGAGCTGGGCCCGATCGAGCACTGGCCATCCAGTCTGCGTGCCGCTGTGCAAATGGTGCTGGCGTGCCCGGTGCCGCTCGTCATGCTTTGGGGCCGCCACGGCTACATGGTCTACAACGATGCCTACGCCGTGTTTGCCGGCGGACGTCATCCGTATCTGCTCGGCTGCCCCGTTGAACTCGGCTGGCCCGAAGTGGCGGACTTCAACCGCCACGTCATGGATGTCTGCCTCGGTGGCGGCACGCTGTCGTACCGCGACAAGGAACTTGTCCTGCTGCGCAGCGGCCGCCCCGAAGACGTGTGGATGGATCTTTACTACAGCCCGCTGCCTGATGACACGGGCCGCCCGGGTGGCGTGCTTGCCATCGTGGTGGAAACCACCGAGCGCGTGCAGACCGAGCGCGAGCGGCAGGCCGCCGAGCAGGCCCTGCGCCAGTTGACCGAAACGCTCGAGCAACGCGTGGCCGACGCACTGTCTGCCCGCGCCGAAGTGGAAGCGCAATTGCGCCAGGCCCAGAAGATGGAAGCCATCGGCAACCTGACCGGCGGCGTCGCGCATGATTTCAACAACGTGCTGCAGGTGATTGCCGGCAACCTGCAGATGCTGGCCGTGGAAGCGCCGGGCAACACGCGCGTTCAGCACCGGGTGGCCGCTGCCACGCGCGCCGTGCACCGCGGCGCCACGCTGGCCGCGCAATTGCTGGCCTTCGCGCGGCGCCAGCCACTCTCGCCTGCGGTGGTGAACCCGACACGGCTGATCCAGGGCATGAGCGAGATGCTGCACCGCGCGCTGGGCGAAGCCATCAAGGTGCAAACGCACCTGGCCGATGACCTGTGGCACGTGCAGGCCGACCGCAACCAGCTCGAGAACGCGCTGCTGAACCTCGCCATCAACGCACGCGATGCCATGCGCGGCGGCGGCGTGCTGACCATCGCCGCCACCAACGTCACGCTCGACAGCACGCAGGCGCAGGGGCGCGGCCAGCTTGCGCCCGGCGACTACGTCGTCTTCTCCGTCACCGATACCGGCGTGGGCATGCCGCCCGAAGTGGTCGAACACGTCTTCGAACCCTTCTTCACCACCAAGCCCGACGGCCACGGCACAGGCTTGGGGCTCAGCATGGTGTTCGGCTTCGTCACGCAGAGCGGCGGGCATGTCGCCATCAACAGCGCGGTCGGGCGGGGCACCACGGTGCAGCTTTACTTCCCGCGCAGCACGGTGGCCGCCCAGGACGATGCCCTCGAACTGCGCGATACCGTCGTCACGCCCATGGGTGGGCGCGAGACCATCCTCGTGGTGGAGGACGACACCGAGGTGCGCCTGACCGCCGTCGACATGCTCACCCAGCTCGGCTACCGCGTGCTGACCGCCGCCAACGGCGAGGCCGCGCTGGAACTCATGAACAGCGGCACGCCCATCGATCTGTTGTTTACCGACGTGATCATGCCGGGCCCCATCAAGGGCGGCGAACTGTCGATCCGGGCCGCGCAACGCGTGCCGCCGCTGCCGGTACTGCTCGTCTCCGGCTATAAGCGTGACGAAATCCTGCACGACGGCAGGCTGCCGCCCGGCGTGACGCTGCTCGACAAACCCTACCGGCGCGATGACCTGGCGCGCATGGTGCGCAACGTGCTCAACAACAGCCGCACAGGGCAAGCGCAGGCGCAGCCAACCTCAACGACATCCATTGACGATGCTGGAACCGCGGTTGCCGACACGTCGCCACCGCCCACGGTGCTCCTGGTGGAAGACGACACCGCCTCCCGCGAAGCCCTGCAGGAGGTGCTCGCCACCTTCGGCCTGCAGTGCCTGGCCGCTGCCACTGCGGAAGACGCCCTGGCCCTGGCCCACACGCGCCCGGTTCAAGTGCTGCTGACCGACCTTACCCTGCCGGGCCGATCCGGCGCTGACCTCGCCCGTACGCTGCGGCCGCTGCACCCACACATGGACGTACTGCTGATGACCGGTTACGGCGCGCACGCCGAGATTGGCGAGCCCATTCCGGGCGCGCGCGTGCTCCCCAAGCCCGTCGAACTGACGCTGCTGCATGAAGCGCTGGCGCCGTGGCTCGGTACGACCGTAAACGCGGCAACTCGACATGTGACGAACGCCGCATAATCGCTGCGTCCTGTCACAACTGACCGCGCCTGTCCGTCTAGGGAAGATCTTCCCTAGACGACACCTCCGCCATGACGTCACAACCACACCCCGACTGTGCAACCCGCACTGATCGCGAAGACACGGCCTTCAGCGCCGCGCGGCCTCGGCTTCTTGCGATTGCCTACCGCATGCTGGGCAGCCGGGCCGACGCGGAAGACGTTTTGCAGGACGCCTGGATGCGCTGGCACCAGACCGACCGAACCGCGCTGCAATCGGCCGAGGCGTGGCTAGTGACCGTCGTCACGCGCCTGTCGATCGATCGCCTGCGCGCCGCCAAGACCGAGCGCGAAGCCTACGTCGGCTGGTGGCTGCCCGAGCCGCTGGTTGAACCCGAAAGCCATGCCCCCTCGCCCGAAGCCGCCGTGGAACTGGCGGGCGGTCTGTCGATGGCCCTGCTGTGGGTGCTCGAGCGCCTGTCGCCCGAGGAGCGCGCGGCGTTTCTGATGCGCCAGGTCTTCGAGCAGGATTATTCGGAGATCGCCACCCTGCTGGGCAAGACCGAAGCTGCGTGCCGGCAGATGGTGCACCGCGCATCCGAGCGCGTGCAGCAGGAGCGCCCGCGCTTTGATGTCGCGCCCGATGCGCATCGGGAGTTGCTTGCGCGCTTTGCCGAAGCCTCGCGGACGGGCCAGCGCGACGCCATCCGCGCGCTGCTTGCAGACGACGCACAACTGGTGGGCGATGGCGGCGGCAAGGTGCCTTCGTTCATGCGCATCATTCAAGACGCCGGGCAGATCACCAAGATCTACTGCGAGCTGGTGCGCGCGATGGGCGACGTCCGCTACGTGCTGGCGCGCGTGAACGGCGAGCCCGGCCTGCTGCGCTACGTGGAGGGCAAGCTGGAATCGGCGCAGTCATTCGTCATCGAGAATGGCCAGATCGTAGCCATCTACGTGGTGCGCAATCCGGACAAGCTGGCGAACATCGGCATCGGCGCATAAAAAACCGAGTTTTCTGGCAGGGCTGTCACAACGCAGCCGCGCCAGGCGTCTTCAGGGTATGGAGCGAGGCAAGGCGAGCACCCGCAGCCGGCCGCCTGCCTCGGCGCCTTCATCCATTCAAACCCTCAGGAGCCACGTATGTCGCAAGCCCCACGCATTGCCTTCTTCGAACTCGCACCGAAGGCGTTCAACCACCTGCTGAACCTGTCCAACGGCCTGCGCCGCGACTTGCTGGGCGCAAGGCTGGTCGACCTCGTACTGCTGCGTGTGTCGCAAATCAACGGCTGTGCCTTCTGCATCGACATGCACTGGAGCGACCTGATGAAGATGGGCGAAGACCCCCGCCACGTGAACGCCGTGGCCGGCTGGCGCGAAGCGCCGTTCTTTACCGAGCGCGAGCGCGCTGCCCTGCGCTGGGCCGAGCTGGTCACCAACACGCCGCACAGCGATGCCAGCGACGAAGAGTTCGCCCGCCTGCGCACGCACTTCAGCGATGAAGAGATCGCCGAACTGAGCTTTGTGATCGTCACCATCAACAGCTGGAACCTGCTGAACGCGAGCCTGCGCAACCCGGTGCCGCTGAACGCGCCGTATGCTGCAGCGGCTTGACAGGCACTGCGCCGCCGGTAGGACGATCGCTGTACAGCAGCGCTTGCGCCGACGCGTAGGCGCTGCACCTACAGGCTCGACAAGTTCAGCCGTGCAGGAAGCGCACCATCAGCACTTCGTCTGCATAGCCCGTGGTCGATTTGAGCGCGCGGGGCTCCACGCCGTAGGTCTCAAACCCGCAACGCTCGTACAGCGCCAGCGCCGCATCGTTGCCGCGTACCACCGACAAGGTGAGCTGCTGCACCAGGCCCGTTGCGGCCGCCACGATGCGATCCACCAGCGCCACACCCACGCCGCGCCCGCGCGCGGCCGGCGCCACGTAAAAGCCCCACAGAAAACCCTTGTGCGCGAGCTTCGCTATCGTTTGCTGCTTGAAGCCGACCATGCCGACGATGCGCGCGTCGCTGCCCGTTCCGGCATAGGCGCCCAGCACGATGGTGGTCGCCAAGCGTTCGGCAAACGCTTCCGTGGAGAGCCCGGCTTCGGCCTCATAGGTTGATCCGAATGCGTCGGGCGAATCCTTGAGCGCGGCAAGGCGAATGGCGCGGTAGTCAGCCACATCGTTTGCCTCCGCAGAAGACAACTGACGGATCAAGACTGTGTTGTTCGAGTTTGGGTTGGCGTTGGACATGGCTGGCAAGGCGATCAGCGTGTAGGCGAAAAGCAAACGATAGCCCGCAGTATCGCGCCAATCACACCCGCGCGACATACAGTGCCGCCTCCGTCCATGAAGCCGAGGGCTCTGTCCGTCAATTGGCCTATGTCGGCATGTGCCCAGCTACCTATGCTTCGGGAAACGCGAGTCAATAAATCTACAAACCGCGACAACCGGAACGGGGGGAAGCCATGGCCGAGCTTTTAATCGCCAAAGCGCAAAGCAGCAGCGCACTCACACAACCCACACCGGCACCTATTCCGCCTGACGCCCTCCGACACGCACGCGGCATGCACGGCGCCGCGCTGGTGATGGCCGCCGCGCTGTCGCTGGGGCTCAGTGCCTGCGGTGGCGGCGACGATGCCGGCACCACCACCCCGCCGACGAACAACAACACGCCAGCCCCCACCCCATCACCCGCGCCTGCACCGGCGCCCAAACCCGCGCCATCGCCATCACCTGCGCCCACACCAACGCCGGCGCCCACACCTGCGCCCGCGCCCGCGCCTGCGCCCGCGACCTATTCCGTGGGCGGCACCGTCAGCGGGCTGACCAGCGGCAAGTCCGTCACGCTGTTGGACAACGGCGGCGATGCGGTTGTCGTCAACGCCAACGGCAGCTTCAACTTCCCCACCAAGCTCGCGCAGGGCAAACCCTATGCAGCGACGGTCGGCACACGTCCGGTGGGAGAGACCTGCACCGTTACCAACGGCAGCGGCACCGTAGGCACCAGCAACGTGACCACCATTGCGGTGGCGTGCACGCCCAAGCCCCTGTTCGGCTATGCGGTCAACTCCAATGACGGCACCATCTCCGCCTTCACACTGAATGCGACCACCGGGCTGCCCACGGCCATCGGTACGGCAGTCACGGTGGGCGCGGGCCCGCTGTCGCTGACCATCGATCCTGCGGGCAAGTTCGTCTACGTGGCCAACGCCAACGCGAACACCATCACCACGCTGTCCATCAATGCCGATACCGGCCTGCTGACGGTCGTGGGATCGGCCACCCCAACGGGTGTACAGCCGTACAGCATTGCACGCACGCCCAACGGCAAGTTTGCGTACACGGCCAACTATGGTGACAACAAGATCTCGGCGTTCTCGATCAACACCGGCACGGGTGCGCTCACCGCGCTCTCGCCCATTACCGCCGGGGCCAACCCGTACACCGTCACCGTCAACAGCGCCGGCACCTTCGCCTATGTGGTGAACGCCAACAGCGGCGCCACGCCCGGCACGGCCATGGCGTTTGCCGTCAACAACAGTACCGGCGCGCTCACGCAGGTGGGCACCACGGTCAACACCGGCAACACGCCGCAGTTCATTGCGGTGAACTCGGCGGGCACCTATGCCTACGTGACCAACGCCGCAGACAACACCATCAACGTCTACAGCATCAGCAACACCGGGGCGCTCACCGCATCGGGCACACCCGTGGCGGCAGGCACCAACCCGTACTACATCGCCATCGCACCGTCAGGCGGCTTCATGTACGTAACCAACGTGCTGGACAACACCGTGAGCGTCTTCAGCATCAACCCGTCCAACGGAGCGCTCACAGCTGTCGCCACCACGCCCACCGGCAACGCGCCCGTGACCGTGATCGTCAACCCCGCCGGCACCTTCGCCTATGTGGTGAGCGCCGTGGACAACACCGTCAGCGCGTACAGCATCGACAGCACCACCGGCAAGCTGACCGCCGTGCCAAGCGGATCCGCCGCCACCGGCAACATCCCGCGCGGGATGGCGATCGTGGCAGTGCCTTGAGATTAAGGTTGTGGCTGAGCTGAGTTGAGCAGAATCGGTCTGCACAAATGGTCTGCACAAATGCAAAGCCCCTCGCGATGGCGAGGGGCTTTTGCGCGTTCGTTCAGCGACGGCAGCGATCTTCGGTGTCGATTGCGTGCGTCATGGGCTCGGGATCTAGCGGTGTCGCTGCATGCGTCAATGCAGGATGCAATCGTGCGTCCCCTGAGCACTAGCCAGACTCGGCTCGCCCAGAATGTCGCGCACGGCATCTTCAATCGTGTTGGACAGCGCGTTGAGCGCGAGGTCGTTGTCTTCCGTGCCGAACGGATCTTCAAGCTGCGAGGCGATAGCTTCATGCGCCATGAAGGTGTACGCCACGAACACCGCAAACACGGGCGTGAAACTGCCGATGCTTTCCACCAGCCCGAACGGCAGTGCCGCGCAGAAGAAGTACACGGTGCGGTGGATCATGACCGAGTACGCAAACGGCAGCGGCGTGCCGGCAATGCGCTCGCACCCACCGATGCTGTTCGACAGCTCGTTCAGGTTGCGGTCGAACGCCAGGGCGGCGTACCCATCGAGCGCACCGGCCTGCGCGCGACGCTGCACCCATTCCCCCAGCCACTGCACGATGGCGATGGGCCGGTAGCGGGAGGCCATCACGCGCTCGAGCAACGGCACGGGCAGGCGGGCGGCGAGGTCGTCGCGCGCATCGGTGTGGCGCAACTGGTGGCGCAGCGCGTGCGGCAGCGCACCCAGCACCTGTGCGAACTCACGCACGTCTGCATCCGCTGCGGCAGCGTTCAGGCCTTCACCGCGCGGCAACGTCAGCGCCTGACGCGTGAGCGAACGCGCCGTGGTGAGCAATTGGCCCCAGAGCTTGCGGGCCTCCCAATAGCGGTCGTAGCTGGCGTTATTGCGAAAGCCCAGGAACACCGCCAGCGCAATGCCGACGAGCGAGAACGGCGTCGTGCTCAGGTTGACCGAGATGGGCAGCAGGTGCGCATGCACCGCGATGGCCACCAACGACACGAGAAAGATCAGGAACAGGCGAGGCAGGAGCTGCGGGAGTACCGATCCGCGCCATGCGAGCAGCATGCGGAACCAGTGCAGATGGGGGCGGACAACCATGGGAAGACGCGAATGCGTTGCAGGGGAGTGCGCGAATTATGGCAGAGGCAAGGCCGCGCGGATGCCTGCCGATGCCATGCACCTCACTGCACCGCGCCAATGAACGCCGCCAGTTCCGCCGTCTTGGGGCTGGCAAACACCTCTTTGGCCGGCCCGCTTTCATGGATCAGCCCCTGGTGCATGAAGACGAGCTGATCGCCCACGTCACGTGCGAAGCGCATCTCGTGCGTGACCATGATCAGCGTCATGCCTTCGGCCGCGAGCTGCTTCACCACGGCCAGCACTTCGTTCACCAGTTCCGGATCGAGCGCGGAGGTGATCTCGTCGCACAGCAGCACCTTCGGCTGCATGGCCAGCGCGCGGGCAATGGCCACGCGCTGCTGCTGGCCGCCGCTGAGCTGGTCGGGGTACGCATCGAACTTATCGGCCAGGCCCACCTTGACGAGCATCTGACGCGCGAGGTCGTTGGCGTCGGCCTTCTTCATGCCCTTGACCACCACGGGCGACAGCGCCACGTTCTGGCCGGCTGTGAGGTGCGGAAACAGGTTGAACTGCTGGAACACCATGCCCACGTTCAGGCGCAGCGCGCGCAACCGCGCGGGCGTGGCCTGCGAGCCCTGGAGCACCGCGTTGTCTACGACGATCTGGCCGTCGTCAATCGCTTCCAGCCCGTTGATGGACCGCAGCAGCGTGCTCTTGCCCGAGCCGCTGCGCCCGATGATGGCGACCACCTGGCCGGCCTCCACGCGCAGGTCGACGCCCTTGAGAACGTGGTTGTTGCCGTAATGCTTGTGTACGGCGCAGAGATCAACGAGCGGCATAGAGCTTCTTTTCCAGATGAGAGGCGTAAAGAGACAGTGGCCAGCACAGCGCGAAATACCCAATGGCCACCAGCCCGTAGATGAGGAATGGCTGGAAGGTGGCATTGGCCAGCACCGAACCCAGCTTGGACAGGTCTTCAAACCCGATGATGGACGCCACCGCCGTGCCCTTGACGATCTGCACGGAGAACCCCACGGTGGGCGCAATCGACAGGCGCACCGCCTGCGGCAGCACCACGTGGCGCATCTGCTGGAAGTAGCCCATCGCCAGGCTGGAAGACGCCTCCCACTGCCCGCGCGGAATGGCCTCGACACAGCCGCGCCACACCTCGGCCAGATAGGCGCTGGTGTACAGCGTCAGGCCGATGGCGGCGGCCGTCCACGGCGACATCTCGAACCCCGCCAAGGACGCCCCAAAGAACACGATGAACATCTGCATGAGCAGCGGCGTGTTCTGGAAGAGCTGGATGTACGCCTTGCTCACGCGCTGCAGCGTGGCGTTGCGCCCCACACGGGCAAACAGCACCACCAGGCCGGCGGTGCCGCCCAGCGCAAAGGCCATGAGCGACAGCATGAGCGTGGCAAGCAGCCCCTCCCCCAGCTTGAGGAGAATGGGCAACAGAGGGATGTCGGCGATCATGCGGCGTCTCCAACGGAGGCGGCTGCGGTGGCGGTGGCAGCAAGCGGTGCAGCGGACGCCGCAGGCGCGCGGCGCCCCACGACAAAGCGCTGCCCGATCCAGGCCAGCAACTGACGCAGCAACAGCGCCAGCGCAAAGTACAGCGCCGTCACCACCAGGTAGGTTTCAAACGCGCGGAAGTTGCGCGACTGGATGAAGTTGGCCGCAAAGGTCAGATCCTGCGCGGCAATCTGCGAGACGACCGACGTGCCCAGCATCACGATCACGATCTGGCTGCTGAGCGCCGGCCACACCTTCTGCAGCGCGGGCCGCAGCACCACGTGCCGGAAGATGGCCCAGCGGCTCATTGCCAGCGCGTTGGCGGCTTCCAGCTGGCCGCGCGGTGTTTCTTGAATGCCCGCGCGCACGATCTCTGTAATGTACGCGCCCAGGTTGACCACCGCCGTGAGCAACGCCGCCTGCCATTCGTTGATCTGGACGCCCAGCGAGGGCAAACCGAAGAACACGAACATCAACTGCACGAGGAACGGCGTGTTGCGGATGGCCTCCACATACACCTTGAACAGCGCATTGAACGGAGCGATGCGCCAGGCGCGGCACACACCCCCGGCAATGCCGATGGCGCCACCGAGCACCGCGCCCGCCGCCGTGAGCGCGAGCGTGAATGCCGCGCCCTGCGCGAGCTGGCCGCTGTAACTGAAGACAGCGCCAAAGTCGAATTGATAAGCCATGAAGAGGTCCGGCGGACTTGCGTTGCGAAGGTGCGTAGAACCTGTTCACGATCCGTAGCGAGCGGCCCGAGGTTGGCGCGAGAAGCGCAGCCGTACGTGGGTACGGCGAGCATCGCAGTGTCAAGATCGGGTCGCGCAGTAGGATCGTGAGCAGGTTCTTACAGCTTGGTGGGCAGCGGCATCTTGATCCAGCGCTGCGACAGATCGTTCAGGCGGCCATCCGTCTTCAGCTTGGTGATGACGGTGTTCACCTTGTCCAGCAGCGCGGGCTCGCCCTTGGCCACACCCACGTAGCAGGGCGTGTCTTCCACGGGGAACTTCAGGTCGAGCTGGCGCAGCTTCGTGCGCTCGTTCACCGCGTTGGCGACGATGTTGCCCACCGTCACCAGCTGCACCTGGCCGATCAGGTAGCTCTGCGCGGTGGCGTTGTTGTCTTCATAGCGCTTGATGGTGGCCGACGCCGGCGCCACGGCCGAGAGCGCCAGATCTTCAGTCGAGCCGCGCGTGACGCCGATCGTCTTGCCGGCCAGATCTGCCGGCCCCTTGATCGACACATCCTTCGGGCCGTACACGCTCTTGGGGAACGGCGCATACGCCTGCGTGAAGTCGATCACCTTGGCGCGCTCGGCGTTCTTACCGAGGCTGGAGATGACGACATCCACCTTGCCCGTGGTGAGGAACGGAATACGGTTGGTGCTGGTCACGGGCACCAGCTCGGCCTTGACGCCGAGTTCCTTGGCGACGAGGTTGGCCATGTCGATGTCATAGCCCTGCAGCTTCAGGTCCGGACCTAGCGAGCCGAAGGGCGGGAAGTCGTTCGGGATGGCCACGCGGATCACGCCGGCTTTCTGGATGTTGGCCAGCGCATCGGCATGGGCCGGGCGGCCGGGCAACAACGCCGCAACAGCGCTTGCCGCCATGACGGCATGGAGGAAGAAGCGACGCGAGATGGGGCGCGAAGCGTGGCGGGCAGTGATGCGGGTCATTCAAAAACTCCTTCAGGAAATTCAGGATCAGGAAATCGAGGCGAGGCGAAACGAAGCCGGTTCGTGCTGCATGGGTTCGGGCGTGGCGGGCGGCGCAGTCAGATCAATGCCGCTGCGGCGCGCGGCCGACAGCAGATGCGCGCGCATGGCCTCTGCGCTGGCGGCGGCATCGCCCGCGGCAATGGCCTGCACGATGGCGTTGTGCTCGTGCGCGGGGTGGTCGTCTGCGCCGTTGCGGGCAAAGGGCAGGCGCAGGCTGTGGCCGATGGCGTGTTCCAACTGCCCCGCCATCGCCATCAACCCCGGGTTGCCGGACAACTGCGCCAGCAGCAGGTGGAAGTGCAAATCCGCCTCTGCCGCGCTCAGCAAATCATTGCGCTCCAGCGCATGAGCCAACTGCTGCTGCAGCCATTGCAGATGGCGCAGGCCAGCGGCATGCATGCGCGCGGCGGCCAGCGCCGTCCAGCCGGGCTCCAGCACCAAGCGCAGCTCGATTAATTGACGCGGCGACTGCGTGCCCAGCGCCGGCGTGGCAAATGGCCGATGCATACGCTCGGCACTCGCCCCTTCCCCGCCAAATTTCTGGCCGCGTACCACCACGCCCCGGCTGGGGAGGATGTCCACCAGGCCCAGCGTTTCGAGCACCGTCAGCGCCTCGCGCAACGACGCGCGGCTCACGCCCAGCGTTTCCGCCAGCTCACGCTGCGGCGGCAGGCGGCTGCCACTGGGGTACTCGCCACTCAGGATGCGTTGCTGGAGTGCTTGCGCGACGGAGGATGGAATGCTGTGCATGGGCCGGGATTGAAGAAAGACACGGTCGTGGTCTGACCGGTCGCCCACGGCTTATGCGAGTTTTGTGCCATGCAGCATAGAGCTGCGTGGTGCTCGGTATTGCAGGGGGTTGGTTGCCTGGGCTGTGCCCTTGGGTGAGACGTGGGCGGGGGGTGCGGGGGATTGGGCGCTTGGAGTTGGTGCGGGGTGCACTGGTTTGGGACCCGTGGGCGATGAGGGAGCGGCGCGCTCCAACTAGCCTTGCACCAGTGGCAGGTGGCGCAGCTATATTGCTTCACCAGAAACGTGACCTCGATGGCCGACGTAGACAACTCAGGCACATGGCGACAACTCCGACCATCTACCCCTACAGCCCGAGCCGCATCGGGGCATCGAGCAGTCAAGCCGCGCAGCAACTAGCGAAGAGGCTTGCCGATTCTGGTGTGTCGATCAAAGGAGTAGACATGCTCCCGTGGACGTATGGCCGAAACATTTTCGAGACCTCCCGACGAGCCGTTCCTGCTTCGTGGCGCCGAGTACGTTCGGATGTCGACAGAGCACCAGCAGTATTCGACACAGAATCAGGCCGACAAGATTCGCGAGTACGCCCAGCGTCGCGGCATCCAAATTGTGCGGACCTATGCCGATGAGGGTATTCGAATTCCGCGAGCAAGTTCAGAACAATCGGGTCCAAGCTGAGGAAAATTACGCTGAAGCCAGCTTCGAACTGCTTGAATTTGATCGACTTTCTCAGCAGGGCACCAATGACGCGTCCAACATTAGAGAGCGACTGAGAATTCTGGGCAATTTCTTTGGCATCACCCTGTCAACCGCTTAGCTCTTTGTGTGCGTTCAGGCATGGGAGTGCCCCCCCAAAAAAAACGCCCGGCAATACCGGGCGTTTTCTTCTAGACAATTGAAACTCGCTCCTCCTACCGGAGGACAATGTAGGCAGTTTCAAAACCTGAGAATCCATGCCTTTTCAAATCAATAACTTGGCGCATCTCGTTGTGCATACGATGAGACGAGGTTAATTAAAAACAGAGAAACTTCTACCCCTCTCAATGCCACCGGACGTATCGCTCAGATTAAAGACCACTAACACCCATCAGAACAATCAAAATTGGGCCAGGGCGGTCCGCTTGCGCAGATAAAATTTTATACCCTCTCTGCACCTCCTGTCATTAGAGCGCGGACTGAAAGCAAGACTTCTATCTCGAATGCATTGTTTGTTCCCCAGCGCGGGTGCGTGCGGAAGTGCGCGATAGAACCGGGACCACCCCGTCAGCAGCTATCGCCCAGGTTTGTATCTGGCCCCGCAAGGAACTGCGCCTCGGCTGAGCGTTTTTAGCAAATTGCACTCGTTGGCACCTCTTCCTCGGAGCACGCCGGCCGTCAAGAAATGTCTAAGTTCCCGCGACTGGCCCGCTGTCGCCTCTAGCAAATTGCGATGGCCGTTGGACGAGGGAGGTACGGAGTTGTCTCCCCCATCTCTACCCCATCCCAGGCCAGCGATTTCCGTGGCCGGTCGAGACGCATCCGTCCCACCCGCCCATCGCAACCCGGCCTGGAAGGTGCTTATGAAATCGACCCGCCTATGTCTTGCCTGTGGCAACGCCTTCGTCCCATTGCCGCATATTCCTCACCAACGTTATTGCTCATCGAAAGCTTGCCAGCGCGCCCGTCGGCGTGACTGGCAGAACCACCGGCTTCGTATCGACAACGACTACCGCGACAACCAAGCCAGGGCGCAGGCGAAATGGCGCGCAGGCCACCCCAGCTATTGGCGTGAATACCGAGCTGCACATCCAGAGTACCGAGAGCGCAACCGACGCATGCAGCGGTTACGCAATGCCCGGCGGGGTTTCAAGCCGATTGCAAAGATGGATGTCACCGGGCGCCGTCGGCCGCTGGATTCAGGCTTCTACGTGCTGTGTCACGCGGATGAGGCCCGCGTTGCAAAGATGGACGCGTGGACCGTCCACATCGCCGTGCTGTCTGCGCCGACGGGGCCGCCCACATGATTGCAAAGAGATGACGTGATTCCGATTGGCGTCATGGCTGCTACGCTGGCCTCACCGAAGTTCGTTTTCGAACGCCACCGCCCGATGTGAAATCGTGGCGCGTGAGCATGAGGCCCCACGCCCTCGGTGCCTACCGCCGCCTATGTCTGAGTTGCGGAGTGAAAAATGTCATCCAACAACGCGGGTGCAGCAGCCGTAGCCGGCTCCTTCGGAGGACGGGCGGCGGAGTATGTCCGCATGTCGACCGAGCACCAGCAATATTCGACCGAGAACCAGCGCGACAGAATTCGGGACTACGCAACCCGTCGCGGATTCGAAATCGTCCGCACGTATGCCGATGAAGGAAAAAGCGGGCTCCGCATCGACGGGCGCCAGGCGCTGCAGAATCTCATCGCCGATGTGGCCAATGGCAAGGCCGATTTCTCGGTCATCCTGGTCTATGACGTGAGTCGATGGGGGCGTTTCCAGGATGCCGACGAGAGCGCGTACTACGAGTACATTTGCCGCCGCGCCGGCATTCAGGTGGCGTACTGCGCCGAGCAGTTCGAGAACGACGGCTCCCCTGTCTCAACCATCGTGAAAGGGGTAAAGCGGGCGATGGCTGGCGAATACAGTCGAGAACTGTCCGCGAAGGTATTTGCCGGCCAGTGTCGCTTAATTGAGATGGGTTTCCGGCAAGGAGGTCCGGCCGGCTACGGGCTGCGTCGCGTGCTGGTCGATGAGCACGGTCTCATGAAGGCAGAGCTGTGCCGTGGCGAACGTAAGAGCCTCCAAACCGACCGGGTAATCCTCATGCCCGGGCCGGACAGCGAAGTGCGAATCGTCAACTTAATCTACGACTGGTTTATCAATGAGTCACTCGACGAATACGAAATCGCAGCTCGTCTGAATGGCATGCACGTGCGGACCGACCTTAATCGGGAATGGACACGAGCCACTGTGCGCGAAGTGTTGACCAACGAGAAATACATCGGCAACAACGTCTACAACAGGGTGTCGTTCAAGCTGAAGAAGATGCGGGTGACCAACACACCCGACATGTGGATTCGAAGGGAGGGAGCATTTCAGGGAATTGTGCCGAGCGAAACGTTCTACACCGCTCAGGGCATTATGAGGGCCAGAGCGCGTCGCTACTCAAATGAGGAGCTCATCGAGCGATTGCGCAACCTGTACCGTAATCGGGGGTTTCTGTCCGGCGTCGTGATTGATGAAACGGATGGCATGCCTTCCACGTCCGTTTACGTGTACCGATTCGGCAGTTTGATTCGCGCCTACCAGACCGTCGGCTTTACCCCAGGCCGAGACTATCGGTACATTGAAACCAACCGCTTCCTGCGACAGTTGCATCCGGAAATCATCGCGCAGACGGAGAGCAAAATCGCAGACTTGGGCGGCACGGTGATACGCGACCCGGCCACCGACCTGCTGACGGTCAATGACGAGTTCACGGCCTGCATCGTGCTCGCGCGCTGCCAGGCGCATGACAATGGCCGCAATCATTGGAAGGTGCGCTTCGACACGAGCCTCCTGCCGGACATCACTGTTGCGGTGCGGCTCGACCAAGCGAATGCTTCGACGCTGGACTACTACCTGCTGCCCCGCCTGGATTTTGGACAACCTCGCATTCACCTCGCCGACCAAAATCCAATCGAGTTTGAGAGCTACCGATTCGATACGCTGGACTACCTCTATGGCATGGCGGCGCGTGCCCGGCTCAGGAGAGTAGCGTGAACTTGTGGCAGCAGGTCGGAGAAATCCGCATGGTCCCCGTCTCTCAGATTGAGGTCATCAATCCGCGCGAACGCAATGGTCGGGTTTTCAAGGAAATCGTCGACAACATCAAGACCATCGGCCTCAAGAAGCCTATCGTGGTCACGCCGCGCACGACGACCAGCGGCATAGAGAAATACCTGCTCGTGTGTGGCGAGGGACGATTGAGGGCGTTCCGCTCGCTCGGCGAAGAAACCATCCCTGCACTTGTTGTGAGCGTGAGTGACGAGGACGCGTTCGTCATGAGCCTGACGGAAAACATCGCGCGCAGACAGTGTCGCCCGCTCGAACGCCTGGCCGGCATTCGGCAACTACAGGAGCGGGGATACCCGCCGAAGGTCATTGCCGAAAAGACGGGCCTTACGCCAACGTACGTTCAAGGCATCCTCGCGCTGCTGCGCCAGGGAGAGGAGAGACTTGTGGTCGCGGTGGAGAAGGGACTCGTCCCCTTGAACGCTGCCCTCGTGATTGTCGGCGCCGGCGACGACGACTTTGAAATCCAAGCAGCACTCCAGGAGGCCTACGAGTCGGGCAAGTTACGGGGCAAGCAACTGATGAACGCTCGCCGCGTCATCGAGCGCAGAAAAGCACTCGGGCGAAGTGCGGCCCACAACATGACGCGCAAGCCCGCCGGCGTCACGACATCGAGTCTCGTGCGGACGTATGAGCGCGAGGTAGAACGTCAGAAGGCCATGGTGAGAAAGGCCGAGTTCACGCAACAGCGGCTGCTATTCGTGGTCGGTGCATTGAGGCAACTGTTTGCCGATGAGAACTTCGTCAACCTGCTGCGTGCGGAAGGCCTGGCCAGCCTGCCGAAGTATCTTGCCGAACGCGTCTGGCCACCTGGGAGCGCCGCATGACTGGCGTAACGCTTGGATTCATTCCCGAGCCTCTGTCGGTGCCGGTCACTAGCATCTTGCCATCGCGCAGGATACCGACGCCCGTGATGGAGTCGCGCAAATTTAAGCAGATAAGAACCTCCATTGCGGAGGTCGGCCTCATTGAACCACTGTCCGTAACGCCAGCGGACCAGGCTTCCGGGCAACATGTTCTACTAGATGGACATCTGCGCTTACTTGCCATCCAAGACCTGGGGTACGAGCAGGCTGCCTGCCTTGTCGCGACCGATGACGAGAGCTACACGTATAACAACCGCGTCAATCGGCTCTCCACCATCCAGGAGCACTACATGATACGGCGCGTTATTGACCGAGGCGTATCGCCCGAGCGATTGGCAAAAGCGCTTTCCGTGGACGTGTCCCAGATTCTGAAAAAGATGTCGCTGCTCGACGGCGTATGCCCGGAAGCGGCTGAGCTTCTCGGGGACCGGCAGTTCTCGCCGGAGCTTGTCCGCGCTATTCGAAAGATGAAGCCCACACGCCAGGTCGAATGCGTTGAGCTGATGGTCGCCGCGAACAACGTGTCAGTCTCCTACGCCGAGGCATTGTTGGTAGCGACGCCGGCGGCGCGACTTGTGGAGGGAAAAAAACCGCGCAAACTGACCGGAGTCAGCCCGGAGCAGATGGCGAAGATGGAGCAGGAGATGAGCAATCTGCAGGGGCAGTACAAGCTCGTGGAACAGACTTACGGTCAAGACGTGCTGAATCTAGTGCTTGCGAAGGGCTACCTCGCCAAGCTCCTCGAAAACGAGTCTGCACGGCAATACGTTGCTCAGCGCCATCCGGATTTGATGGTGGAGTTCGAATCCATCATCGCGACCATTTCCCTCGACCAGCAGCAATGCGGCGCGGTCTCCTAACTGACCCCCTCCAGCCCCAAGAGCGATGCTGGCAACCAGAGATGTCCCCCTGGCTGCCCCGGGGTCGGCGAGTCAGCGACCGACTGCAATCTGACCGAGCTCCGCCAAAACGGCGTCTTTGAATGTCTCGAACACAATCCAGTTCTTGAACTCCGGGTTCCAATATCCACGCCCTCGGCAGATTGGCTCGACCACTTGCCGAACAGGCTCGCAGATTGGATGGAACACTGCGATGTTGTTTGCGGGCAATTCACGCACGTGAACCGACACGCCCAGAATAGAAAACGTCCATACTCTGTCTCGTTCGAACATGTTGACCTCCTGTGTTGATAACGAGGCCAGCCTAGTCAGCTCGGGTCATCGAAAACAGTCACCAACAGTGGAAGAAACTGTGCGAGACGGAAATACTGCCTTTCAAATCAACAATATAGAGAGCGACCACCCGGAGACATCCCAGGCGGACACGAACGAAAAGCTGGCGGCTCTCGAAGCGTTCCTAGGCTTTCTCAAACTTCAAGGAAAGGAGACGCTGCCACTAAGAGTCGCGCGCACGCTTGCCGAAGACTGCCGGCGAAGGCTAAATGAGGGCAAAGCCCTTGTTGCCTACAACTCAGTCAACGTCGCTGGGATGGCGGGATACGACGGGGCACCGGAGCGAGCCACCGGCTGGCTCGCCAGAAACTGGAGCACTCTTGAAAAGCGCCTGGAAGAGCGTGAAACCGGTATCCAGGAATTTACCCGTCAGGCTGGCCTGTCGATTTATGCGTGGCCGAGAAAGATTGCTGGCGCGGGCGGCGCCGGAAACAACTCCACCTACGACATCGAGTTTCTCAAGCTTCCAGCGTCGGATTCCGAGCCCGCTGCGCCGGAACCCGGCGGAATTGCGTACTTTCAAGATTTGAAGTTGAAGCCTGCCTTCTGGGTGATGCCGCTTATCCGGACTGGCTTTGCTCTCAAGGGTTGGCGACGTATCGCCTTTCTGCTGTACGGCGTTGGCGGGATAGTAGTCGTCGGCACGTTGCTTATCCTGCTGTGGTTTTTGCTGACGACTCAGTCCGCGAGGATACGGCCAGGGGACATCGTTGCGCTAATCCTGTCTGCCGCCGTGGTTGGCTGGCTGGGCTTCGCTTGTCTTAGTCCATTCTGGAGGCTAGTTGATTTGCGCATCATCATGGCACCAGACGTGCTGCTGTCATTGCGTGAGCAAAACGTTCAACTTGAGGCCGCCAAAGAACCTGTGGACGACGGCCAACACGTTCGCGTCATCCGGTTGGTGCGGTATTCGGGTCGCTGCCCAAAATGTGGAGAGACTGTCCATCTCCACGATGGCGGACGGGAGTTTCCTGGGCGTCTCATAGGGAAGTGCGACGAATATCCTGCCGAGCATGTGTACTCGTTCGACAGGTTCACAAAGACAGGCAGCCCGCAGCGATAGGCGGCCCCCCTCTATATTTCGATGACGACACCAGCAGGCCGCCATTCGACTGAAAAGAAGCCCTGAACTGGAGGCTCTTCGCTATCTGCAGCCTGTCAAAAAATCGTACCGCGCACCAACAACTTCTGCCCATAGGCCGGCGCAGATAACTTCACAATAGGCCACCATCATCCAATAATCTTTCATCTGCACACAAAACAGGAAACGGGGGGGGAAGTAAATCTTGAACGGGAAACTTGAGAGCGATGCCGCGTTGAAAGCTCAGCTAAATGCGGCCCTTGCCGGCGCCGCTGTGTCAAAAGGCGCTCAGGATTGGTACTCGAGGTTGGCCGCCTTCGTGGCCGAGACTAGAACCGGAATTCCGGGTAAGCTGCAAGATGCGGACTTCTTGAAGAAGCTATGGGATGAAAACCCGGTCTCGGCAACCGGAATGGGCTCCGTCAAGATGGCCCCGGCTCTCGCCGATAGCACCTTCCGAAATTGGTTTGCTGCCGAGGTGACAAAACCACTGCCAGCGGACCCCGTGGCGGCTGAGATGCAACTCACCGCGCTTTATGACGGACTGCGAGACCGCCTGAAGGTGCTCTGCGGACGCACGCCGCGCTTGAAAATCAATCGCGTGCTGTGCGCTATATACCCCGAGCACTTCACCACGGTCGCCGACCCCGGCAAGCTATTGTTCTTGCACAAGGAGATGGGGGGGGCTGCAAACGACCATCCTGTCAGAGCACACAAAGCGATTCGTACCCGAATCGATGCTGTGCTCGGCACCGTCAATACTACCGCTCCCGCCGACGTCATGCGCAGGATTTGCCTGCCATGGATGGTCTATGAGCGTATCGCTGATGAGGGCACCGGTGATTCGCCGGTTGACCCGACGGACCAGGCAGTGTCGCTAACGCCGCTGCCCGCGACATTGAGACGTAAGGGACTGACCGCAATGAAGGGCGGCTTCCAGACATTGCTGGGCTACCTTCCTGAACTCAACGACGGGGTCTCCAAAGAGGAGTTCTCGGAAATCATCAGGCAAAGCAACCCTGAACTTGCTCCGAGCAGCCTCATTACCGCCATCAACGTCGTTTCCCGTGAGTTCGACCTGTGCAAGCGTGATGGTGACACCTACCGCCTGAGCGCTCGCGGCATTAACCTGCTTGAGACACAAGACCCGGACGAGTTGGCCGACCATTTGCTGAGCAGGATTCTTGGCGTCGACCATGTGGTGAAGGTACTGAGCAGTGCGCCGCAGACCAAGGCTAGCCTCGTCGCGATGCTTCAAAAGGTACATCCTGGCTGGACCTCCGACTATGGCCCGACCTCGCTGCTCGGATGGCTGACCAGCCTCGGGGTCATCGGAGTCAATGACAAAAAGCAGCTAGAACTCACCGAACGCGGCAAACGCTGGGCCGAACTGGTTACTTGGGAGCCAGAGAGTCTACCCGCGCCGATGGAGCCGCCGGTCGATGGCAAGACAGAGACGTCCGACGCCACGCTACTGCCGGAGTTTTCCGAGCTATGGAATCGCCTTTCCGCGTTGGTTGCTGGAAAGCTGGTATTGGACAAATCCCTGGTCGCTCAACTCCATGCTGGACTCTGGTTCCACCCGGTTCGGCATTTCGTTGTTCTGACGGGCATTTCCGGCTCCGGCAAGACTCAACTGGCCCTGAACTACGCTCAAGCACTGTGTGACGACGAAAAGCACGACCACGACCGGGTCCGAGTCATCCCCGTCCAGCCAGGTTGGTACGACCCAAGTCCTTTGCTCGGCTATGTCAATCCCATTCAGGACTCGTCCTACAGGAGCGCCCCGTTTCTCGAACTGCTTCTTCGTGCCGCCGCAGACCCGGAGCAACCCTACGTAGCGATTCTTGATGAGATGAATCTCTCGCATCCGGAGCAGTACCTGGCACCAGTACTATCCGCGATGGAGACCTCTGGTTGGCTCGACCTTCACCAGCTCAGTGAAGAAACTACTCCCATCCCGAGACGCGTGTGTTACCCAGCCAACCTGGCCATCATCGGTACATTGAACATGGACGAGACCACTCATGGTCTGTCCGACAAGGTTCTTGACCGTGCCTACACACTCGAATTCTGGAACATCAGCGTCCAGGAATTTCCGGGCTGGGCCTCTGCTTCGCTCCCCACTGCCCTAAAGGAGAAGACTCAGGCTCTTCTTACAGCTCTAAGTGAAGCACTCGCACCAGTCCGGTTGCACTTTGGTTGGCGAACAATTAACGACGTGTTGAGTTATCTGGCTTTCCAGTCTGCGTTCGCCCCATCCGAGGCGGCTGCGCTCGACGATGTTGTGTACGCCAAGGTTCTACCTAAGCTACGCGGCGAGACCTCAGGCAAGTTCCAAAAGGCACTTGAGGAAGCACATAAGGTCCTGGCAGCCAATGGACTTAGCAGGTGTTGCGACAAGATTAAGAGCTTGCAAGAAGACCTCGTCACAACGGGCTCGGCCCGTTTCTGGCGATAAGCTTGAGGGCCACGAGCGGTGCTAAGCATTCGAAGGGCTGACGAACAGGACAAGAGCGCCTGGACCGAAATTGAAGCGCATCAGGTTCTAGCGGGGCTGACTGAGGATACGGATTACGTGCTCGATGCAGGGCGTTCTGATGCTCAGGTGTTTGTTGACGATGTGGAGCTACGCCGTAGTGGCTCATCGCAGTTCCTGTGGCGGCCTAGCTTCTACGCAGGGACGGTGGTGGCTGAAGTGGTGCTGCCAGGCGATATCCGCCCGCAATACCTACTGGACGTCAGCCCGAGCCTTTCAAAAAGCGGTCAAACCGAGTTCAATGCGATGGTCGCGGATATCAGGGCCTTCGACCAGACGCTGTTGAGCGGTACGTCTTCGGCGACCATGGCATTTGGGCGGGAAGGGCGTACGGCGAAGTATGAGAGTGACATCCTGCTCGCCCGCCTGAGAAGGTATGGGCCATCATTCCTTGATACCGTCGAAGCAATTGGCCGCGCTCCTCATCGGTTTCTTTCCGCAGACACCAAGGTTCTCCCGCTCTCTCGAGTCCGCCGATTGCATCACACATCTCTGCAAGACCGACGGCTGGCGGCCATCGCCACGGGGCGCATATTGAGTACGGAGTCGATGGACTCCTTTCAAGTCAACAGCCGCACCTCCACACCAACATTCGACACGCCCGCAAACCGGTCGCTACTAGCGCTCTTGCGACGTTTCCATGCCGCCGTCTCATCCGTACGTGAAAAGGTACAGAGCCTTAAGCTTGGGAGCCCTCCGGACGAACAACGTCTACGCGTCGAGCGTCGAGTGCGGGACCTAGACAACTTGGCGCAACGCACACACCAACTGCTGTTCGCACCGTTATTTCGAGAAGTCACATGCGGCGAGATATCGTCCGCTGGACTGACTCAGATTGCAGCTCAGCCGACATACAGTCGGGCCTACCGCCTTGGTTGTGGGGCGCTCGTAACAGCGCTAGAAGGAGATAACGGTAGCGACCAGTTGCATGTTCCACCCTCGTGGGGAATCTATGAGACATGGTGCTACCTGTGTGTCGCGCGCTGCGTCACCGCTCTCACTAGCGCATCCCCCATCGAGGTAGCAGCCAAGGCTGTTTCAGCTGAACGCACGCTGCGCTTTCAGCTCGATGAAAAGCGGTGGCTTGAAGTGCTATTTCAGGCCACGTTTCCAGCCCTCGGAGCGCCAGCGACGCGTATTGGATGGAGCCTATCCCGGGAGCGCAGGCCGGACATCGTTCTCGTCCACTATGGGCCAAATGGGGCGCGAGCGCTCGTCTTCGACGCAAAATGGAGAAGCGGGAGAGAAAACGTACTCGATGCCATGGCGTCCGGCCACATCTATCATGACGCACTGAGAATCGATGGAGCCCCACCTACACCGTGCTTACTGCTCCTCCCTGGACAAAGTTCCGTACCGGAGTTGGAGCAGGATGCGTATGTTCATGCGCACGGCGTAGGTGCAATTAGCTCCGTGCGAGTTGGGGGAACCGGTACCGCGCGCATCAGCGAAGTACTGAAGGCGTGGCTGACCAACGATTGAGCGCCGGTCCCGCGTGCGCCAATCTTAGTCCGGCTGCACCGGCTACTGTTCCGCGAATGCCCGAGCAGCTTGTTCCACTTGCTGAATCCTTCCACTCAACATCGCTTGCAGTGGCGTGAGGTTGTCAAGCGAAGCCCTGCGCGTCGTGAAAAACTGCCACTTACTCCATCCGGGCAAAGCGCCCAGCAGGCGCGTGACCCTCCCCAGCGCCTTGTGGTCAATATCACCCGCCAGATAGAACGCCGGGTAGTACTGGTCGCCTCCAACATCGACGGTGAAAATGCGCCCTGATGCCAACGCCTTGCTGATGGCTTGTCGGGTTAAATTCAGGCCTGCGCAGACTCGAGCAGCGGACACCAACTTACCCTCGCTGACGAGGGCTTGCCGCGCCGACAGAGCCCTGACCTCATAATCGACCAGGTCGACGGCTGCCGACGTAACGGAATGCGTTTCTACGCAATTTGCCAGAGAGTTGGTCGTCCGTGCCCCGAGGACCGCCAGCCTTCCCAGGTCAGCTACACGGATAAGCCCCCCTCTCCTTAAACCGTTCGGAAGCACCTTTGCTCCAACAATTTCTAGACCGGTCAACTGCCCCAGGAGCGAAGATGACTTCGTACCCATCGCTCTCGCTAGGTCGGCAAGCGGCACATAGGTTTGCCGGAACTCAAGCAACTGTTGAGGGGAGACAACACGACATGATTGCCCTCGCAGCGTGATTTCTTGCGATTGCAGTACACCAACGCTTATCCAGTGCGAAACGCTTTCCCACTTCCACCCGGTTAACTTTGCCAACTGCTGTATTGATAGACCAGATTCCAGAACTGGTGTCCCAAAGTACTTGGCGATGTGTGCGCGGAGAAAGCCCATCTGCCCGAGATGGTGCCCGCGAACGACCGCGACCACGTCGCCAGCTGCAATCGCCTTCATGACCGATTGAATTGCCTGCTTGTCCCCCATCCGTCGGCTGCTCAGCTCGGCCCAGGTCAACAATTCCTCATCGTTTGACGAATGTGGCTTTGCCTGACGAATCAGGTTCTCGAACAAACTCAGAAGCGACTGCTTTTCAATCGGGCCGCCCTTGAGGATGTCATGCTTCCAGTTCGGGTCGCCGACGACAACCTTGGCAGCGACCATGTGGTTCAGTACCGAGTTGGGAACTCGGGCTGCGTCACAAGCCTGCGCATCGCTGACCCATTCCGCACGTCGTTGTTGAATGCGTTTCACTTCCGAGGTCGGAACTTCGTAGACAACACCTCTGGTGCCAAAACGTCGGGTTCTGAAGGCACACTCCCCCGCAATTGCGGCCTTGAGCAAACGGTCCCGACTCACGCCGATAGTCTTGGCAGCGTCAGCAATACGAACGTACTCTGTCACGTCGGCCGCGATAGCCTTTGCGGTGTCGAGCCCAAGCGCCCCATCGAATTCCCTGGCCGCGACTTCGATGACGACCTTCAGGATTGGCTCAAGCGAGTTTCCTTGGCATATCTTCTTCAACTGGATGTACCACTGACCCAAGAGCGTGTTCAATGTCCGCGCTTGGGGATTGCCCGCTGCGATTCGTTCTGCGACATGGCGCTCAAAGGCATGCGGCCAATCCGCCAGCAATTGCTCCAGAGGCTTCAGGAATTCCATGGCCTCTTGAACTGTCCTGACGTTAGCGGCGCCTTTGGAAGGCGGAGGTACCAACGGGTTGAACTGCAGGCAGAGGATGCGCACGAGTTCGCATGCCGCGCTGATATCCACCATGTGTAACTTAGGTTGAGTGCCCCCCGAGGAAGAGCCGTCGCTTGCGATAAGTGTCGACAGCCAATGTTGCGCCACGGTAGCTGCCGGTGCTTTGGAGGTTCGCAGGTCGTAGCCACACGCGCATCGTTCGATGCGTACGCGGTTTGGCGACAACAGCACTGCGCAGGCAGGGCAGTGGTCCAGCAGACAGGTGCGATGGACAGCGCAGGCTGTGACGTAGGTGTGTTCCCAATGGTGTCGAATGTAAACCGATTCGCTCAGGCAGACTGGACAGATGGCGTCGCTGCTCACCCGGTGCCGCGCACGCCAAGCGCGGCACTGCTGCTCTTGCCTCGCTGCAAACTGAGCCCAAGCGCTTTCGATGCCGAGTTCTTTCGCAACTTGTTCGGGGTGTTCGAGCAAGGCACGACGCTGGCGTGCGATGTTGACTAGGCCAGCCAAATCGCGCCAACCCCAAAAGCGGTTTTCAGCGGCGAGCCTGCGGTAATAGCCGAGGCCCGATTCGTCGTCGTATGGAGCAACCGCTCTGAGGAGGCTCATCTCGCCACTCCTGCCGCCGGTAAAAGACGCCGCACTGCCAGTCCGTTGGTCTCGAGCACGTGAGCATGCGCAGCATTGAGCTCCACCGCAGAAACTTCCGCTTTCTCGAACGCTGGGAAGTCGGGATGGCCGGCTGCCTCAATGCCGCTCGCCGCAAACTGGCAATCGTTCAGGGTCAGGGGGCGAGGGCTTTCATAGTCCAACTGGCATGCAAGTTCCTGGACGAATCGGCTAAGCACTCCCACCAAACCGCCGCTGAGCAGGTAACAGTGGAGTACCAGCGACTCCAGTGGTAGTTCGATTGGCCAGCCGGCTTCGCAAAACAGGTCAGCGTAGGTGCGTACGCACGAGGCGAACGCTATTTGTTCGGCTTGGATTCGAAAATCGTAAGGTCTGAATTCCCGCCGGGCCGACGCGCGCAGACGCAACTGCTCGTTGCTATCAATGAGCCGCTCCAGACGAGGGACCCCAAACAACAGGACGGTCATGTTGAGGCTGTCGGCAACCGACTTGAACCAGTCTCCGGCAGCGCGCGGGGGAACTCTAGCGCCTGGTTCGACAAGGTGGCTAGCCTCTTCAAACATCAGGACGCGCGTTCCGGCCAGCTCCAGTTGGTCCTCCATTAGGTCGAGCATCACCCCAGAGGTGTTGCCACGTTGGGGTGTAGGCACTCCCAACGCCGTCAGAACGCTCGTAGGCAGCAGCACGGGTGAAATATTTGGCGACACTCGCACCACTAAAACCGGTACCTGACGCATACCGTCGACCCGTACTTCCGAGTTGGCACGCGCCAGTGCATTGATAAGCATGCTCTTGCCGACCCGTGAGGGGCCAACCACCCATTCGATACGCGAAGCGAATCCATCTCTTGCGTCATCAATGCGTCGTTTGAGAAAGCTGAATTGCTCCATGAACGCCGGGTGTTGCAGTTCACAGCTTTCGATGCGCCGGCGCAGTTCCTTGGCCTGATTCATGCCTGCTCCTCGCCTGTGGCTCGGTTCAATACCGGCAGCGGAGGAATATCGTCTAACGAGAAATCAGGGGCTCCAGTCGTCTCGGTTGAGCCATTCGGTGGCCTCACGGGGTTATTAATGGCGCGAGTGAGCGCCTGAAATTCCTTGGCACGGTCCGCGACAGCGCGGTTCTTCTCCGCCTTTGACTGCTTCTTTCGAGTCGGCTTTCCCGTCGACTCGATGGCACGTGCATGCACCTCCGACCGGAATTGGGTCTTCGTTGGCGACTCGGCTTTCGCCGGGTCCATTTCCTTGCGGCGCTCGCGCATGTCGCTGAACGTGTAGGCTGGTGTGGCCTCATTGACGAACTCTTCCGTCAGCGGGACCAACGGCAGGCCATCACCTTCATCGACGTAAATCTGCCGGTAGTCGTCGGGATTGACCAGTACCTTCAGTGGCGTTTCGCCGTACTTCTGCACCAGATACAAGAGGTTTGCGCCTTTGTAGTTGAACCCTCGACAGGTGATGCCGGTTTTGCGGTTCAATGTTCTGACCTCATGCTCATACAGCGTCATCCTCCACTCGGACATGGGAGGGGACAATGGCAATGCGTACGCTAGGTCCTCCGTCATCGTCCTCCATCGCTCGGCCGGCGTACTACCAAGCCTGACCACATCATGAAAATCGCTGACCATGTGGCGCTTGAGCTTTGTGTTTGCCCAATCCTCGTAATACCAGCGCACGACCCAGCGCTCTAGTTCCGCAACCGACATCAACTTGTCACCCAACTTGACGGGGTCACGCCGTCCATCTTTGCCATCCAGCCGCGTGCAGCCGGGCAGCGTTTGCAAGGCGTCTTTCAGAGAGCGATTCAGTCGTTCAATGAAGGGTTTCCCTTGGGCATGCCGAGCTTTGCAATGCATCGCGTCAATGTCGAGGCGAACGAGGTTGTCCATCCGCTCACCGCGCGCCTCTGGCCCGTTGTCAAACACCAGCTTGTATGGGGTACCAAAGACGTCGAGACCGCATTCGATATTGAGCCTTGCGAATTGATGCCTCTTCGAAAAAACAATGCATTCGACGCACGCCAGCCCATCCGATATGCTCGGCGCGCCAACTACGAAGCGCCACCCGAGCGGCATACCTGTGCAGCAATCGATGGCGTGGACGACCCACACATTGCTCGTCATCCCGTGGTTGGTCTCTACGACGAATGGGAGATGTAGCGCGTCTTGTTCTACGCGCTCGAACGGCATCGCTACAACAATGCGGGTCTTTGCAACAGATTTCCCTGCAGGAACCAGCTTCGGGTCCATGCGGTCGGTTTCCGGGTCCACGCTTAAGCTGCTGTAGATGACCTTCGATACAAACTGGCGGCTCACACGCTGGTCGTGCGTGAGCCATCCTGACTGCCGAGCCCGGTCATTGACGTGAGTGGTCAGGTCCTTCAAGGTCCATCTGGACTCCTGCTTCAGGTGAAGATTGTCGGCTGCCTGACAAATCAGGTCGGTGATTTGCGCGTCGTATCGCGGACTGCGATTGCCCTTGTTCGCGTCCCCGCGAAGTAACGGTAATCCGTTGCGCTTTGCCTTGAGGTGCCGGTAGATGGTCGCTCTCGACGGAAACGGCTCGAGTCCATCAGAGTCACTCGCGTGCTCCCGTCTGGCCATGTCGTATGCTTTCGCCGAACTGACTTGGTATTTCTTCTGCAGCGCCTCGATACGTTGGACAGAAGCACGTGCCGTTGCGAGCTTCCGGTCGAGCTTTGGGTCGTTCTGCGCCGCCGCGCTAATTCGAGGGGCACGATTTCGACACAGCACCAAACGACCATCAACGATGGCCTCGTTGATGTCCGATTGGGGCTTGTACTGGTCCTGATGCGTCGTGAGGTCGAACAGCTTTATCCAACCGTCGCGCGGCTTAGGGTCGACGACTTGCCAGCGCGCAGTCGCTTGTCCCTGCTCACGCAGTTCATCGTTAGCCTGCAGCGACCACTTCATCGAGCAAATCCTTCAAGCAGCTCCAAGTGGCTCAGGTCACCATAGGCCGCTTGGAGTAGCATCATCCCGTTGACGGCATGCTGTGCAACGTCGGCACTAACGGCACCACTCACCAGTAGCACGGGAATGAGATTGGGAGCTACGCCAAGCTCCCGGCACAATTTCCCAAGAGGGACTTGGTCGCCTTGGCAGATGGTCTCGATGGCCTGCGCGACGTCTGGCGTCGGCCAGAGGTCATGGCGGGAGGTGGCTTGTTTGAGCAGCGGCAAGTTGCTGCGCAATGGGTGTTTGGGATTGGCGGGAATCACCACTGTGGTGAACCGATACCCATTTGCCTCGAGTACCCCCGCGCCTTGGACCAGAGCGGATTCATATTCCTCATCGCCGCAGTAGCCCTCCAACTTCACCTCAATCACGCTGCGGGAAGAGCCATGCCAATGAGCCTCGAAATCCGGGGTGTAGAACCTCGGTCCACTGCGGCTTTTGTGCTTGGCCTTTGCCTCGGTGACTGCCTCGCGTGTTCTCAGCAAGCGTTGGTCGATTAGGTCGACGGTGAGCGGCTGGGCCTTGAATTTTTTTACCCTGGGGTCCAAGGTCAGCATGTGGGCGACTAGGCGTTCGAAATCAGATTCGACTGCCATCTGCCCGGCGGCTTTCTCACTATATGTGAGAAACCGAACCTTCCCGAACGTCGGCGCGACACGACGAACACCGGCATCGGCGCCTGTCAAGCGCCCCCGCGAGCCATAGTTATTCGTTGAATTCGGGCGCGTCATCACAGCAGCCCCCCTCGGCAAGCGGATGATGAGCCGACAGGTGTGTGAGGATTCGAAACACTTAGAGGACCTCTAACCACAGTCACGGGGCGGATACCACGACCGAGATAGCCTGGAATTGCATCGACAATGACCCGCCGCCCCATTCGCGCTTGGGCGACAGTAAAAATTCCCCGCTGCCGGACAACGCGTCCCCGAAGGAGCTCATCCATTGCCTCCAGCTCGGTCAGAGCGGGAGGCTCTCGACGGAAGCAAGGGCTTAGCTGGTTAGTGGGTGTCTGGTATTTCGTTTGGGCGAGAGTTCCCGCCACATATGCCTGCACCATATGTGTCCCAGGCTGGCGCCGTTAGAGCGCACGCGCAGCCGTGCCCCTCCTCTAGAGAGGCAAAGATAGTTGACGGACAAGCCGAACGGGGACACACTTCGCGCGTATGTATAGCGGCGTGTCTCAGAAGAGGCTCTCCAATGGAAAGGGACGAGGTTGCCGCCTCGTCCTTTTTCGTTTACCGCGTCAAAAGTCGCTCTGCGATAGTTGTTGCCTCAATTAGGTTGCACCATCCAAACAGGGTCGAGCGCTCAAGTCTCGAGCAGCCACAACCCGCCCCCCCTTTCGCTGTCCTGCCGGCGCAATCACGCAGCCGCAGCTTAACGTCGGCCGCACCACCGACGCTGACCAATTCGACCGGTGAAAGATTTGTTCCGCTCCACCGCCGGGAGAACGGCCGAATTTTAAACTCCATTTAAAAATTTGCGCAAGAACTATAATCACATTTACGCGCTCGAAATTGATAAGTCCAATTTGCATATTTTTTGCGATAAATTTGAATTGAAAAAGATAATAAGTCTTATCAATTCGCTGGCCGGCACCCGTTACTGCAGCCCGACATCCCAGTTCCGCATCGCAGTAGGCTGGCCAGTCCGACCTTGGGGAGCCACGGCGCCATCTAACGCAGCAACGTGTAGGCCGCGCGATTTCCGCCTCACCGAGCCAGTGAGCCGCTCTTCTCCGGACGGCGAGTTGGCGCGCCGAAGACTTGCGATTGCGGACCACCCATAACGGGCTCACAGCATCCCTCCAAAGGAACTTGAGGCAACATCGCAGGACCTCTAGAACCGCTCGCGAAAAAATGCGATTCTCCGCACACCACGCCGACAATTGAAAAGTCTATGCGTGTGTTTTCACACGAAAAATAGTAGACCCTCCCGTCGCAACTGCAAGGATTTTTGTGAGCGAATTGAACGAGGTAACTTGGACGACTCTCGCCTCTCGAGTAATGCGGGGAGTGCTCGCGCGCAAGGGCGTTAGCTACGCCGAGCTCGCTACCAAGCTTGAAACCGAGGACGCTCATGAGACTGCACGCTCGGTTGAGGGAAAAATCCAGCGTGGCGCGCTGAGATGTAGTTTTTTTCTTCAAACACTCCACGTGGTGGGCGCTGAAGACCCACTGCACTGGCGTACCATCACCGCAGCAAGAGGGACTTGGGAGCAACGCGCATCCCGCCTATTGCAAGCGGAAATGTCGGCGCGCCCCGGCATCACGGTTGCCGAGCTCGGTCGTCGATTGCACGCAATCGGCATCAACATCCCAACGCCATCATTGGATGAACAAATCACAGCGGGCACCTACCCGCTGACGTTGCTCCTGCAGTGCGCGGCAGTCTTGTCCATGGCCGGCATCGAACGTTTTGTGGACCAGAAGGACCTTCTCGCTGCGGCGGCGGCAGCGACCACCCGCTAGCACCTTAGGCCAACATCCAAAAGAGTTCTTGAACGAGCGAAGGCTGGGGCTATAGTGCCCTCACGATGGCGTGTGTTTTCACACGCCATCGTGAGGGCCATAGGATGCCGGAACCGCCAAGCTCGCGCCCCAGGGCAGACTCGGTCACATCTGATGGAAGGCAACAGACGGCATCGCAGGCGATGCCCGCAGCACGATGCGGCAAGCCATACCCGACTCACCGCAGCATGTATGCGAGCACGCTCCAGCCGACAACGCGGAGCACTCAATTGCCCATCTGGAACGTCAGAGATGTAAGTGAGGACCCAAAGGTTGAGCTGGTCCGTTGGCGCGTATTCGAGACCGAAACAGGCGAACGCCATTTCGTAGGTCTGCGCCCCAGTCTAGGCACCGGCCGCGTTAGTTCAGCCATCATCGATTTTGACCCCGGCTCCCGCACAGGCACCACCTCATCCGGCCGGCGGTACGTACTGATGGGGCCACCGTGCTTCGACTCTGATGGCGACTATACGTGGGCTCTATGGTCGCTCATCAATGGCGTTACTAGTTCGCGGGACGTCACGGACGAGTGGCTGGCCAAAAACTGCAGCACTGGAACAGTCTCCCAATCGCAGGATTCTGGCTCGTCCAACAAGCAGTAGCCGATTTCGCAATGCCGAATCTTCACGACTATTTCGACATGCCACTGGAAGTGCCTTCTGGCAAACCAGGGGACCTAGTCGCCCTGAAGAGAGTGCTAGGCGAACACCCGCTCATGCTTGTCGACAGCGAAGGAGTCGCCTTCGCCATCATGTTACCCATGGACGTTTTCCAGCACCTGTGCCGCGCACCAACACGCACCACGCTGCATTAGTGCTGCCCCTCTTATGGACAAGGCGTCACCGTGGCTGGCTCAATCTGTCGAGCCTTGTGACAGGACCCCTCATCCGTCGAGCCCCCTCCAAAATCGCGTCCGTAATCTTGCTGTTGCTGCCGCGCCGCATATGGGATTGGCGAGCATGCGCGACTCATGTAGTTGTTCTGGCATCTCCGGCCCTGCGCGAAGGCCGTGGCCCTCGGTCCAGAGCTGACGCAACCCCTGCTGTCGAAGCCCTGGTGCGTGTACCGGCTCGCGACGCGACCATTTCCGCGAAGCGGCTGTCGAACGCCACATCCTGGAGAAGTTGCATCCCCAATAGCCGCTGCCGCTCAGCGGGAGTGCAATGTGTCAACTTCGATTGCCACAGCTTTCGAAAGCTAGCGTATTCCGCCGCAACATCTTCATCTAGCTGTTGAAATATTCGTTGGTCCGTACAGAACGAGAACGCGCCTCCCCAAGCACGCACGGTATTCGATACACGCCAGAGCGTGTACAGCAGACTTGGGTCTTCCTTCGCGGACAGCGGCTCATTCGTGCCAATTTTGAGATGGCGCTGACTGGCTAAGGCGCTGTTATAGACAGCCTGCACTTTTTCGATGAGCGACGACCGAGCTTTCTTACCGGGACGGATTGCATCTGGCACGACTTCACATCCGAGGAACGCGAATCCACGTTTGGTCTCGCCCTCTGCCGCCTTAGCCGACTGCGACAAAGCTGTCTTACCGCTGCGTTTTGGAGGCTCATATGCGTCAAGGCCAAGAGCCCCCAGCTTGGTCCGCAGCAGCTTCAACGCTTTTCTGACTTGGCTCCGATTCGGTCCGAAGATGATGACATCATCAATATAACGAACGGCCTCCATTCCCTGACTGTTAAGGGCCTCGTCGATGTCATGCATTAGCAGATTGCAAAGGAGGGGCGAGAGGCATGAGCCCTGAGCGACCCCGGTTTCGCCCAGTGGGAAGATGTCCCCATGCTGCTTCAGCTCTGCGAGATTGGCTAACTCAACATTCGTGGCTTGAGTCAGCAACTCGTTAAACTCCGCGTCACCCGTCTCGCTTGTGACAAGCGCAAGCATCTGCGCTTTCGGAACCTTGGTGAAGAAATCCTTGATGTCGGTGCGGACGTAATATGCGTGCTTTATGCAAGATTCATATGCCCGCTTTATTGCCTTCGCCACGCCCCCATTCTGGACGCCACCAAAGTTGTATTCCTTATCTTGTACTTTCTTGACGAATGGTTGGACGGACAGTACGTCAAGAATAGCCCTCTGAACCACACGTGATTCGATAGGAGCAATAACGACCGGGCGTTTAGTTGTCTTCCCCGGCTTAGCAATGGCAACTCCACGCGCCGGCGGGAATGTAAAATTCGCGTGTGCCAATCGTCGACTCAGCGACGATAGATTCTTATCAAACTCTCGTTTATAGGCATCTGCTTCCTCACGCGTCTTCTCAGAGGTGGATTGAGATGCATTGGCAAGAACAGCGCTTGCGGCCTTGCGTAGAGTACGCTTACCGCTGACCTTCTTGTATAGAGCGCCCATCGATTCTTCTTGTGATGGGAACGGGGCCGCATTGGTTCGCTTGCCCCAAGCCCGAGAGGTCAGCTTCCTGCGGGCGAGCCCATCAAATGGCCGACCCGACCGGCGACACAGTTATGCGCGCCGGCGCCTCCGTGCAAATTTGCGATACCGGAGACCGGTCCACTCAGCACGAGGCACAAGACCACAGCACCAGCCGCAGCGCGGCCGAACGCGCCCCAAAGGCTGGCACGTTTTTGCTTTCGACTTGAAACTGCACTTCCGCCTCCAATTCTAGGGTTTTTGCCCGAACCGGCAAGCGCCGCGAAGCGTCAAGCCCGCCCAAACCTGAAAATAAAGTCTACCGACCGTCCAATGCGACCTCAAAACGGCTGAAGCTACGGTCAATTGGTCGACTGCGGGGCTTGGGCTGCTTCCTGCGGGCGAGCCCATCAAATGGCCGACCCGACCGGCGACACAGTTATGCGCGCCGGCGCCTCCGTGCAAATTTGCGATACCGGAGACCGGTCCACTCAGCACGAGGCACAAGACTGCTGGTTAATTTTTACCATATTTGAGAAACCCCATCAAGTCGCGGTGAGCGACAAAGCCCGGAACTGGCTGATGACGATGTGGATGCGGCAGTTACGGCCGTCATAACCCTCTGCGTTGCACATAGCCTGATATTTGACGGCAGTCCCCCAAGGTCGCTCACCTTATTCGCTCCAACCTTGTCCATTTGGATAGAAAACTCAGTTACTGGTCACCTGATTCCCCTCCCAAAGAGGGCTTCACCATTTACTCAGAATAGGGCCACACTGACTTGCTCGGCAGCGCAATCCCAAAAAATCCTGCGCTCACTCCTCCAGCAATCTCACGAGCGGGTGGCACAGCAACCTCCTTTTCAACCCCAAAGAAGCAAAGTCTGGATAGGTTTGACGAGCTTAGGACGGAATATCTTATGGCAATGCCGCAACCGATTGGGAAGCAACGCGAAGTAGTTTGCCTGCCAGCCACTGGTCAGCACGTCGTACTAGGAACGGCGGGAAGTGGAAAGACCACTATGGCCATTGCACGGGCGAGATTCCTCACCAACGATTTGCTGCCGGACGCTGGTCAGACGCTGGTTGTCACGTACAACAAGACGTTGATGCGATATATCAACAGCTTCGCTGGAGCAATGCCCCAGGAGATAGATATCCGCAACTATCATTGGTTCGCACGGGGATACCTCAAGTCGCGCAACAAGCTTCCAGATGGAGCAATCGTCTCAGGTCAGCGACGCAACCAACTGATAGCTCAAGCATTGGCTGAGGTGACAGATGAATATGAAGATGATGCTTTTTTTCGCCGCCCCTTGAAATTCTTTTTGGACGAGATTCAGTGGCTCAATGGCCGCAACATTTCATCCGTCGAACAATACAACGAGGTTGTTCGAACCGGTCGCGCATCGGCCCAAATGAATAAAGTGCTGCGGCCTATTATGTGGGAGATTCTTGAGCGCTATCGCCTGCTGCGCGCCCAAAGTGGAAAGTTGTACGACTTTGATGACATCGCCGCAGCGGTGTCTACTGAACTGAACAACGACGCGTCCCCGCGAATGTACCGGCATATCATCATTGACGAAGGGCAAGACCTCTCGCTGGAAATGATTCGGTCTTTGACCAAAGCAGTGCAGCCTGGCGGCTCCGTCACGTTCTTCGGGGATGTGGCGCAACGAATTTATGGTCACGGTCGCGGCATGAGCTGGCGTGAGGCTGGCCTACCCACGAGGCAAGTCTGGAAGTTCGAGCAAAACTACCGCAATACTCGCAACATCGCCGCCCTGGCTGTTGCGGTCTCTAAGATGCCGTATTTTGCTGCCGGGCAAGATATGGTTGCCCCAATTGTGTCTGCCGCCGACGGGCCAAAGCCATCGCTCGTTGAATGCTCAAGCCTAGATGGAGAACGACAGCTTGTGCGTCGGCTCGTCGATGAAAGATATCGAACGCAGAGCGTGGCGGTCTTGTTGCGCACCCACGAGAAGATACGGGAAATTATGCCGTACATGCCAGCGGGGGCCGTGCAACTGAAGGAGGAAGGGGCGAACTGGACAACAGGTCGTGGCGCGTACTTCGGGACCTACCACGGAGCCAAGGGACTTGAGTTTGATGTTGTCATCATGCCCTTCCTGTCGAAAGATTCAATTCCCGACCTATCAGATGTCGAGCCAGATGAAGTACCAGAAGTGTTCGCCGACGACGGCAGACTCATCTATGTTGGCATCACTAGAGCAAAGGCCGACTTGGTACTGACATACGCCGGGGAGATTAGCGAGCTGCTTCCGGCGAACAACGCGCTCTACACTCGGAGCAAGTCATGATGGTGGAACATCAAATCATGGCCGACTCGCGACAGAGAGGGATTACACGGCTCTGCCATTTCACCCCGTCGCGTAACCTGATTCACGTGCTTGCTTCCGGCTACCTGAAAGACCGCGACACACTTGACCAAGAGGCCGCCCGCGATGTCAATCCGACCGATGAGTATCGGCTCGACGGCCACCGCGACAAAATATGCTGCACCGTCGAGTACCCCAACAGCTTCTACCTCGACATCGTCACAAAGAAGGACCTTATGTTTCACGACTGGGTGATACTGTTTATCAACCCAGTCGTCCTGTGGTCGCCCGGCACACTGTTCTGCCGGCGTAACGCGGCTACCGAGAATGGTAGTCTTATCGCTGGCGGATGGCCGGGATATCAAGCCATGTTCGCGCCGCAAATCCTCGGCACGGGAGGGAAAGTGTTCGCACGCAAGAGCACTCATCTACCTTGCTCGCCGACCGACATGCAAGCAGAAGTGCTTGTACCTGGCCCCATCCCGGTAGAGGCGCTGCTGGGCATGGCGGTGGTCACCGAAAAGCAAGCTCAGACCGAGCGCGCACGATGGGACACGCTCGGGCTGGCTGCACCCAAGATATCCATAGTGGTTGCACCTGGTCTATTCGATAAGTACGCATTGAGGGACCATATTTGGACCGGTCGCCGTCCAGCCGAAAGCGCCGTATGACCAATACATTGACCGCCCCTCATATGGAGAAAAAGACAGCAGCGAACCCGGGACGCGCACTGGCTGCCTACCTAGGCGCAGCGATTGGCGATGCCCTCGGCTGGCCCTTTGAGGGTCGAGCCCGTACCAAGCTGTCCACACAAGATTGGAACGGTGATTTTTTTCCCTGGGAGAAGCGAGGTGGAAGCCGATTCGCCCCTCTATGGGAGCATGTCCAAGCGGGCGAGTACAGCGACGATACACAGCTCATCTTGGCTGTAACGCGCGCCCGCACGACTGGTGACAACTGGTGGGAATATCTAGCTGCCGTTGAGTTGCCGTTCTGGACGTGCTACGAGCGAGGCGGCGGCGGGGCAACCAAACGCGCAGCGAATTCGTGGCTCGCGGGAACTGCGCCATGGGACTCCTCAGCTAAGGATGTCGCTCGCCAATACTTTGCGGCGGGAGGAAACGGTGCCGCGATGCGGGTCTTGCCACATTGTGTGTCACACGCGAACGGCGATGACTTCGCCGCCTTGGCTGTGGATGTACTCTCCGACGCCGTAACGACGCATGGTCACCCTCGGGCGCTCGTAGGTGCCATAGCATTCGCCTATGTCGTTTGGACCACGCTTAGGCGAAAGGGCATATTGGACTATGGCGGCCTGCTATATCAATGCATTGGCGACGTTAGTACCTGGAGCAAGTTGCCGAGCATTGCCGAGCGTTGGCCGTCTTGGCAAGCGTCGACAGAAAGACATTACCCCGAGTTTTTAGCACTCTGGGAATCCACCACCAATGAAATGGTCAGTTTGCTGCAGCGGGCACTGGACGGATTGACTGCAGGCGCGCTCTCGGAAGACTTGGTAGTTCTGCGTGACCTTGGTGGCCTTACGCCCAAGACCAATGGTGCGGGCACAACAACCGCAGCAGGAGCGATTTACCTAGCATCGCGCTACGCGGCAGCTCCATCGGAAGGGGTTCGACGTGCAGCGTCTGCGGAAGGCGCTGATACGGACACACTGGCATCGATGACTGCGTCGCTGCTCGGAGCAATAAACGGGACAGAATGGCTCGAAGAGCCATCTAGGTGGATTCAAGACCGGGAATACATTCAACGAGCCGCTGAGAGTATTGTCTTTAAGCTGCGCCAAGACGCCAAAGTTAGACGAGTTGGGAAACGAGATATCAACGAATTTCTAACGAGCGTCAGCGCAGAGACGTCGGAGGCTAGACCGTTGTTGCCTATCGGCGGACAAGTAATTGCTGTTACCCCACCGACAGCAGCTAAAGCGGATGAAAAACGCTTCGTCTCGAACTGGAAACTCCAAACAGACGTTGGTCTGACCCTGTTCGTCCGCCCGAGCACTGCGTTGATGAGGACCAAGAGCGCGCAGCAGAAGCAGCCCGCTCTGGTCGCCGATGATTTCGAGCCTACCGTCGGGATATCGCTGAGGGTTCGCAATCTCAGTGAATCCCGTCGATTTTACGAGTACAACTTTGGTCTTAGGGCTTCGGGAGTATCGAAGAAGTCCGTTCGCTTTTCGTCGACCCTTGCACTTCGCGAGGAGGAGGGGCCGGCATCGCCGTCTTGCGATGGACTTAGGCTCTTCATCAATGTTGCCGACGTGGACGCCTGCTTTCGCAGGATGACGGAGGCGGGCGCCAACATTGACAGCATCCTCGAGCGAGGGAAAAACCGCTCTTTCGAGTGTAGGGACCCTGACGGCTATGTCATAGAGGTCTTCGAGCGCGTCCTCGCTGGTCGACAACCGTGAGCAATACGGGCACGAGTTGGACTCTTGCCACATCAGCGCGGCCGGCGAAACGCCACATACTCAAGCGACAAGCCAGCGCCCTATGGCGCTGGCCACGCCCTCTCCGAGCAGGCCTTAGATATAGAACTTGAACGGCAACATGGGCTCTCCTTCAAGCGGAGCTGCCACCAGTATGTCCCCAATCGCATCGGCGAAACGGATAGTCACCGGCTCCCGGTCATTGAAGAGACAGCTATTGAAGTTAATTTTTGTGAGCGCGAGTACGTCGCTCATAACCGTTTGAATAGAGGCGTCTCCGCGCCTAACGCTTATCTGCAATGGGTTCGGAGTGTCAGGCCCCATGTAGGTTCCCAGCCTCGGCACGAAGCCAGATGTCCACAGGTATCCTGACCTCGGACCAGTCAACATCGCTGTACCGCGAATTACCGGGTACGCACCGGGCCGAAATAACTTCAATTGGTCCCACGCATCAGCAATTTGCACGCCGACAACATTGGTCACTGTTCCCCTACACGCCTCTTGAAACCCTGCCCACTCGTCATTGCTGAATGAAGACTTGGCGTGAATGAAGAGCTCCTTCGGATTGTCGCCGTGACGCGTCTTGTACTCGTGTAGAACAGTACTGACTAAACGCGTTGCCGCATTTTGGTCAAGGTGAAACTGCTTCGTGTCCGGATGGAACCAAGGACCGAGCGCCCCACGAAAGACAACACCCTCACCGTCCGACAAGAACATTTGTGCAGCACATACCGAATGTCGTGACGTCCCCGCCTGGTCTTGCCGCTTATAAACGAGACCGACGTAACACACCCCAGGACGCATGTTGGCTATCTGCCATGGGCGGCCCCCACTCTTGTAGTAGGAGCCCGAGCACAGTTTCCAGGCTACAGTCGCCGGGTCTTCTATTCTTCGCTTCGGTTCGCCTTTCGCGTTCAGGAAATCATTTGGCGCTAGTGTGCTCTCGCGGACAATCTGGGTAACCACTTGATGGTCAAGCAACCGCGCTTTCAGCTGCCGGCGAAAATTTTTCTCGTATTTGTAGACCTCTGCCTCTTCCTCGGCGTCCCCAAACAGAGTCGGCTGCACGGCAAGTTTGAGTGCATCCCTTTCTCGCAACGTCACCTTACCGTCAACTCGCTCAGCCTTGGGCACCGTCGACATCGGGCGCCCGAGTTCGTAGATGTATTCGGGAACAACGACGTACCAGAAACTGGGCGGATTCTCGTTGCGCTTCTGCTCAGCGATGAGGCGTTCAACGAAGACGTCGACTGCGGACTTTATTGCTTCATGCCGATTGGCGATGTGAATACGCCTACGTAGGTCCGCCTCATCGATATCGGCGATTACCTTGGAAGGCTTATTTGACCAGATGGCATTGAAGGCCTCGGAGAAACCCGGAAAGGGAACATGATGAGGCTCAATCTCCTTGGCGCCTCGCCTTTGAGGTGGTGTAGCAATGAACGACGATACTTGCGCGGCCCATCTCTCAAACCGCTCCAGACCCGCCTTCGTACCGATGAATCCGTAACGAATTTGTCTCGGGGTCTCTTCCGCATCCACTGGCCCATACAGGTAGAGTCCGTCACGCGAATATTCCAGCTGCTGCCCGTACCGAAACGCCAGTGTTGGCTCGGCGATGTGGCAAACCGTCGGTCGGCTCATTCCTCTTCCTCCGTCAGCAGCTCGTCATCCCACTGGCTGCTGGGAATGTCTGGGTCATCCTCATCCGTGGGGGCCTCGCTAGTTTCATCCACACGCACAGGGCAGCCAAATTGCATCGGTGGAATGCGCGCAGCGATGTGTTCACCGTCAGCTACCGGCAGCGTCAGTTCGTTCTTGTCATCGGACAGCCACCATAAGAAGGCGCAAAGCATGTCCCGCCATCGGGCGTTTCGCCAACCCTTCGCGAGAGAGCGACGCAGCGTATGAGCACGGCGCTTGTCTTCGATAGCGTCCATGCCGTTCTCGCTGAAGACCAGGCGGGCTGCTATTCGAGCATGCGCCAATGGTGCAGTGCGCAAATGGACGTTGATGGCGTAGTGCCAATGGACACTGCGCTTGTCGGAGTGCCCGATGATTTGCCTCGCGCCGTCCCGGTAGCCCCAGTCAAACCTGACTTTGTCGAGGGGGGCGGTTTTGATATCGGCCCACCAACTAAGTCTATTTCCGGTGCCTTGATAGCCCTTCAAGCCTCGCTTCGCACAGTAGCGGTCAAATGCTTGCGAGCCAATATCCGAGTACATGGGTTGGGCACGAAAAGGCTCAATTCCATATTCAGACCACCCACCACTAAGGAACGTGTCGGTGGCGATACTCCCGATTACTTTGCCAGGAAGCTCAACACCCATCTGACCGGACGCGTCTGGGCTGGCAAATGTAATGACGCCCCCACGATGGGGGACGCACGGCCAGGTGTGGGATTGGCGATGTTGGAAACGGTCCAAATCAGAGCCAACAGGTGGTTCACAGTAGTGAATCATGCTGGGTTGGCGCTCAACTGCCAGCCAGTTGGAGACCAATGGTTCAGACTTTTGAACCAGTTTCGCCGAACCTTCAGCGTGCGTCTCCAGCCAGGTCCGCATACGTCCGGGCTCACCTCTAGGGACGCCTTGGTCATGCAGCAGCTCGGTCAACTCCGCCAACCCCCGAGCCCAACTGCTCTTGAAGTCAACGTACTGCGCCTGGGCAATGCGAAAAGGAGCTTCGTAGGATTCGAGTCGAAGCGGAATGATGAACGCGGCATCCCCAAGTTGCCGCGAGAGATTCGCCGCCATCTCAATCTCGTTTCGCACACCCTGCTTTTCGAGACCGCTCGGGGTGCACACCAACAGTACCTTAACTGCGCGCTTCCGAAGGGCCTGCTCTAGTTCGCGTGCCCAGTCGACACCGCCATACAAGCGCATGACGTCAGCCCAAACCTCGTAGCCCATCGCAGTGAGCTTCGCACCTAGCCAGCGAACAAAATGGTTGTCTTCTGGCGTGGCGTGCGAAATGAACAGAGCTGTTCTTTGGTCGGGAGCTTGGTCAGTCATGTCTTGTCGAAGAAAAAGACGGACGTGAATAAAAGCCTTGCCAGGGAAGCTATCTGGTTCTTGAGGGAAGCCGGAGTGGCGCTTTCCAGTCTAAGTCCACGCCTCCCCCAAAGCCTCAGCTTGTTGCAATACGAGCTCGACAGCCCCCTCCTGCTGGTCCGGCGGGTATTTGTATTTACGCAAAATCCGTTTGACCATCAGCCGCAACTTGGCCCGGACGCTTTCTCGAGCCGACCAGTCCACTGTGATGTTCTGTCGTAGGTTCTCGGTCAGCTCGTGCGCAATCTTCTTCAGCGTCTCGTCACTCAGCTCGCGGACAGCAGACTCGTTGTTTGCGAGAGCGTCATAGAAGCGCACCTCATCTTCGGTGAGCCCCATTTCCTCGCCCCGGCTGGCCGCAGCGTGAAACTTCTTGGCCATGTCGATGAGCTCTTCGATGACCTGCGCAGTCTCAATGGCCCGGTTCTGATACCGCTTCACCACGTTCGCGAGCATCTCGGAGAACTTCTTCTCCTGCACCACATTCCCCATGAAGCGGCTCTTGATTTCACCTTCCAGCAACCGCTCCAGCAGTTCCACCGCCAAGTTCCGTTCCGGTAGGTTGCGAACTTCCGCAAGGAAGGCATCGTCGAGGATACCGATGTTGGGCTTATCGAGGCCGACTGCCTCGAACACGTCCACCACATCTTCGGATACCACTGCCGAGCCGATGATTTGCCGAATGGCCAGCTCACGCTCTTCGTCGGTGCGCTTCTTCTCGCCGAGCTCGCGCTTGGTCAGAATGACTTTGACCGCCTGCATGAAGGCGACCTCTTCGCGGATGGCCTTGGCCTCCTCCAGCGTGCAGCACAGCGTAAACGCCTTGCTCATGGCAAGCGCCGTGTCAGCGAAGCGTTTCTTGCCATCCTTGAGGCCCAGCACATGGTTGGCAGCACCGGCCAGGCGCTTATGGCCAGCCGTCAGGAAATCGCTGTAGTCGAAGCCGTGGAGCATGCCGCGCAGGATGCCCAGCTTCTCTTCCAGGAGCGCATACGCCTCAGCAGCGTCGACGGTGGGGCGGCCACGTCCATTGCTCGCCGTGTATTCCTTGAGCGCGCTCTTGAGCTCATTGGCAATGCCGATGTAATCGACAACTAGGCCGCCCTGCTTGTCCTTGAAAACGCGGTTGACGCGGGCAATGGCCTGCATCAGGTTGTGGCCCTTCATTGGCTTGTCCACGTACAGCGTATGGACGCAGGGCGCGTCGAAGCCCGTCAGCCACATGTCTCGCACGATAACGATGCGCAGCGGGTCGGCGGGGTCCTTGAAGCGCTTTTCCAAGCGTTTCTTGACTTGGCCACCGTAGATGTGAGGCCGCAGCAGCGCTTTATCGCTGGCCGAGCCTGTCATCACAATCTTGATTGCGCCTTTCTCCGGGTCGGGGTCGTGCCAGTCGGGGCGCAGCTTGATGATTTCGTCATAGAGGTGGACGCAAATGTCGCGGCTCATGGCGACCACCATGGCCTTGCCGCTCTGCGCCTTGTTGCGCTCCTCGAAGTGCGCCACGAGGTCGGCAGCGACGGCCGCCACACGGGGTTCCGCGCCGACGACCTTTTCCAGCGCGGCCCAGCGGGTCTTCAGCTTCGCCTGCTGGCCTTCCTCTTCGTCCTCGGCGAGTTCATCGACTTCCGCGTCTATCTGAGGCAACTCCTCGGCCTTAAGAGACAGCTTGGCCAAGCGGGACTCGAAGTAGATGGCCACCGTGGCACCATCCTCCTTGGCCTGCTGCATGTCGTAGACGTGGATGTAGTCGCCGAAGACAGCACGCGTATCCCGGTCCTCGCTCGATACCGGGGTGCCAGTGAAGGCCACGAACGTTGCGTTGGGCAGCGCATCGCGCAGGTGCTGGGCATAGCCCACCTGATAGACCGCTCGGGGTTCGGCCACCCGCAAACCTGAGTCGTCATTGGCAGCGGCTTTCGGCGCGTTCAACGTTTTCAGCTTAGCTTCGAAGCCGTACTGGGTTCGGTGCGCTTCGTCGGCGATGACGACGATGTTGTGCCGGTCCGAGAGCACGGGGAAGGTATCTTCGTCCTCCCCCGGCATGAACTTCTGGATGGTGGCGAAGACGATGCCGCCGGAAGGCCGATTGGCCAGCTTGTCGCGCAAATCCTGCCGAGTGCCAGCTTGCACCGGCTGCTCGCGCAACAAATCCTGCGCCAGCGAAAACACGCCGAACAGTTGCCCGTCGAGGTCATTGCGGTCGGTAATAACGACGATGGTTGGGTTCTCCATCGCCGCTTCCTGCATCACCCGCGCAGCGAAGCACGTCATCGTGATGCTCTTGCCGCTGCCCTGCGTGTGCCAGACCACGCCGCCTTTGTGGCTGCCGCCGGGGCGGGAGGCCGACACGACTTGCTGGATGGCGGCGCGAACGGCATGGAACTGGTGATAGCCGGCAATCTTCTTGACCAGAGTACCGTCGTCCTCGAACAGCACGAAGAAGCGCAGGTAGTCCAGCAGGTAGGCAGGCGCCAGCACGCCATGGACGAGCGTTTCCAGCTCATTGAACTGGCCGAGCGGGTCAACGTTGACGCCATCAATGGTGCGCCACTGCATGTAGCGTTCGGCATTGGCCGACAGCGAGCCCATGCGCGCTTGCGAGCCGTCGCTGATGACCAGGATTTCGTTGTACTGGAATACGTCGGGAATCTGGTCCTTGTAGGTCTGAATCTGGTCGTAGGCCTTCCAGATGTCGGCGTGCTCGTCGGCGGGGTTCTTGAGTTCCAGCAGCACCAATGGCAAGCCATTTACGAAGAGAATGATGTCGGGTCGCCGAGTGTGGTGCGGACCCTTGATGGAGAACTGGTTGACGGCCAGCCACTCGTTGGCCATCGGGTTGGCCCAGTCGATGAGGCGGACGAAATCGCCTCGAGTTTCACCGTCCTTTTGGTATTCGACCGGCACGCCGCCGACCAATATTTGGTGAAAGCGCCGGTTTGCGGAAAGCTGGACCGGGATGCCTAGGTCTTGAACCTGACGCACAGCGTCTTCGCGAGCAGCCAGCGGGATGCTCGGGTTTAGCCTAGCAATGGCGCCGCGTAGACGTTCGACCAACAGGACTTGACGGTAGTCGGCGCGCTCGGCGTTCACTCCGTCGGCAGCGATGTCAGGACCAAAGCGGTAGTCATATCCGACATCGGAGAGCCAGCCGAGCGTTTCCTGTTCCAGTTGGTCTTCTGTCATGGTGGCTTCAGGCGGCGAGGGCTTCTGCTTCTACCTCGGGGAGGTGCAGTTGGCCGGAAATGAGGCGAGGGAGAAGGGTGTCCCGAAGCGACGCCAGGCACCGCGCCTGCAAAGAATTCGCAATGCGCCTCTCAATTAATGGCGCGACCAGCTTGGACAGTGACGCGAGCACGTTAGCTGGCGGCATTGCCACCCTAGCTTCTGTCAAATGTTTCCGCTGAATATGGCCCATTGTCGTCGCCTTATGGGCAGCGATGTCGCGGAACCTTGGAAGAAAGTGCCGCGTCGCCAAGTAGTAGAACCACTTCGGCACCTCGATGGAGGTAACCTTAAACAGATGCTGATTCAGAGCCCCATCGCCCCCGCACCATAATTCAACCTCCAGTGTCCCAGACCAAGAAAACAACACGTCACCGTCGTGAACAACATATTCGGGCTTCAACCCAACGCTAGCGCGGTCGGCTCCCGAGGTGCCACCCGCACGAAGCTGTGCAATCTTGATGACTGGAAGGTAGTCGTCTTCGCGCTCGGGCGGGTATTTTTGCATTGCCAGACCGTTGAGATAGTCGGCGAAGGAATCAAGCGAACGGACTGCCCACCCCCTCGGCACCAACCCCAACTCCGATTCCTCAAAGTCATCTGGAAAGAGCGCTGCGGTGGCTTCGTCCACGCCTTCCGGCTCACGACCTTCCTGCTTTGCGCGGACAGGGTCGAAATCGACGAACCAGGACTTGAACAAGGTTTGGGCGATGGCTTCCAGGGTGGCGTTGGTTTCGCGTAGGAGCGCAATGCGGTCGTCAAGACTGCCGATTGTCTGCGCAATCGATTCTTGAATTCTGATTGGAGGGAGTACAACAGGTAGTTTCCGCTGAGCAGTGATACCCAAGTAAGCGCGCGTAGAACCCGCTCCAGCCCAAGCGGCAAGCGTTTGTTGAAATGGCTCTGAGTCGAAGTAATACTTCAGATAGCGGTTATTTAACTTTTGATGATTTAAGACGCGATAATAAGTAACCTGTGGCGTTAGCACCACGAATTCCGCGTCAGTCCGACCGACAAGAGCAGTTCTCCCAATTGTTGCCTTGTGCGAAAGCAACACATCGCCACTCTTTGCAAATCCTTTTCGCAATTTGGCTGCTTGCTCAGAACTGATGAACGCGCAGTTGACGGCATCAACCAATCCATCCTTCATATCAGATGCCATTATGAATGGGACACCTGATGCTACGAAGTCGGATGCCTTAGGGTGAATTGCCCCATGATTCCCATCGAGGGGAGGCGCAATTATTCCCTTCGACACCAAATCTTCAACCGTGTAGGTTTGCCACTCAGAACTCATACCCTAGTCCCCCGAGCTTCTGCCGAATCAATTGGTCCAGTTCGGCTCCCTTCGCCATCTGCTCGCCCAGTTTCTCAGTGAGCTTCTGCATCTTCTCAGTAAAGGATTCGTCATCAGCCTCGACCTCCTCCGCGCCGACATAGCGCCCCGGGGTCAGCACATGACCGTGCTCAGCAATCTCTGCCAGTTTCACACTGCGGCAATAGCCAGGTACATCTTGGTATTCGCCGACGACTCCACTAGCCTCGCCTCGCCATGTCGCGACGGTATTGGCAATCCGGTCGATGGTGTCGTCTGTCAACTCCGCCTGAACACGGCTAACCATCTTGCCCAGCTTGCGGGCATCAATGAAGAGCACCTCGCCCCTGCGAGCAGTCTTTTGCTTGACCAGAAACCACAGGCAGGCCGGAATCTGGGTGTTGAAGAAGAGCTGTCCCGGGAGAGCCACCATAACTTCCACTACGTCGGCATCCACCATCGCCCGGCGGATGTCGCCTTCGCTGTTCTGGCTGGAGCTCATCGAGCCATTGGCCAGAACAATGCCCGCTCGGCCGTTGGACTTAAGGTGATACAGCATGTGCTGTAGCCAGGCATAGTTTGCATTGCCCTGTGGTGGTGTGCCGTAGAGCCACCGAGCGTCTCCTTCCAGGCTGCCATGCCACCAGTCGCTAACGTTGAACGGCGGATTGGCAAGGATGAAGTCGGCGCGCAGGTCCGGATGCTGGTTGCGCACAAACGTGTCCGCAGGCTCGCGGCCCAGGTTGTAGTCGATGCCCCGGATAGCCAGATTCATGGCCGCCAGTCGCCACGTGGTCGGGTTGGATTCCTGCCCATAGATGGACACGTCTCCCAGCTTGCCGCCATGGGCTTCAATAAATTTCTCCGACTGGACAAACATGCCACCGGAGCCGCAGCAGGGGTCGTAGACCTTGCCATGGTGAGGCGCGAGTACTGCCACAAGCGTCTTGACGATGGAGGCCGGTGTGTAGAACTGGCCGCCCTTCTTGCCCTCGGCACTGGCGAACTGGCCGAGGAAGTATTCGTAGACTTGGCCCAGCACGTCGCGAGCCTGGCTGGCATCAGAGCCGAAACCGATGGTGGAAATCAGGTCGACCAGCTCACCCAGCTTGCCATCGGGCAACTGCGCCCGCGCATAGCGCTTGTCCAGGATGCCCTTGAGCTTGGGGTTCTCCCCCTCGATTTCAGCCAACGCCTCGTCGATGCGCTTACCGATGTCCGTCTGCTTGGCCGCGCTGCGCAGGTTTTCCCAGCGGGCCGACTCCGGCACCCAGAAGACGTTGACCTCTTTGTAGTAGTCGCGGTCTTCCAGCTCTTCCGCGAGCAGTTCGTCGTCGCAGTCATGCAGGAAGTACTCATCGTTTTCATCGGTGAAGCGGCGTGTCAGCTCAGCCCGGCGTGCGGCGAAGGTGTCGGAGATGTATTTGAGAAAGATGAGACCCAGGACGAGGTGCTTGTACTCGGCAGCGTCCATATTGGCGCGCAGCTTGTCGGCTGCGGCCCAGAGGGTTTTCCTGATGTCGTCGAGCATTGGGGAGACTGCGAAGGCGATAAACGGTTACACATTATGAGGCCAAATCTGCGTCCGCATGCCTCAGTCTGGCGACCTCCTAGCCGCACGGATGTGTGCCAACAATTGGCGCTGTACAACGCGTGAGCGACTGCACAATTTCCACGTTCGCGAGAATACTGAAGGCTAGCCTCACGAATACATTGGCCTACCGTTCGTGCGACGCCTCCCGAACAGCGCCTGAAATCTCACCGGTCGCTTCACGCGAATCAAACTCGAAATCGTCAATCATGAAGTGGGTTGACTCGCTCACGCCGAACAACTCAATCTCAGCAGGGTCCAGGGGATAGCTACGCAGCTTGAATCCGTCATCGCGTGAATCCATGCAGAAGAAGGCAATGTCGTGCTGACCTGCAAGAAGCTTCACGACTGCCGTAATCACGGCGGGGTCGCAGCGCAGCCCGAAGTGCACAGAGCTCAGACGAAATGGCCGAGGGGCAGCACCGCTTGTATCCATGACGGCACGCCACTCCTTCTCATACTTCCACTGGCGCGCCTTCGCGAAGAAAAACTGGTCGAAAATCTTCCGCTTGGCCTCGATAGAGCCGTCGATGAGCCAATCGATAAGTTCGCTGACTTGCAGGTAGCGCGTCGAGTCGTAGTTGACTGGCCTGAGTACAGCGCAGCGGTGGTCTTCGGTCTTGTAACCGATGCAAATGCCCCTGTGCTCATCAGCATAGTGGCTCCACATCAGCGGGCAATCCCATCGGGTGGCCAGGGAAAGCACGCCGCGCTTGCCGAAGCCTTCCCTGACATGAGCTTCGATATCGCGGCGCAACCTTTCCACGTAGTAGGCCGTTCCTCGCCCGCCATCGTCAAAGCGACCGTGCTGTGTAGCGTGGTACCGATAGTCTCGGAGCCTCGCCCGGGCTTTGTCCACCCTTAACGTGGTAGCAGCAAGATGCTTCCAGAGACGTTCGACATCCGCCGGAGCCACATCCGACTGGACTGTTGGATTACAGTCAAAAGGGTCATTGAATGTTGAAGGCTTCGCGAAATACATCTCGGCCTCGCTCAGCATACGCAGGGTGTTCGTGCCGAAGGCTCGGTACTTGAATAAAGTTCGAGGCAGGCGAGCGGCAGTCATGGGGGCGGGTGAGGAGGAATGGTTTGGGGCCGCGTGCGTGCCCGAAATTACTGTAAGGCGGCAGACTAAATATTTGCGGCCCAATGCCGATAATCGTCTACGCTCAAGTCTATCCAAGCCCAAAAAATGTACTTGCTTCGCAACGCCCTCATCTTGCTTTGCCTCGCGCTCACAATCGCTGGTTGCGCATCAAAAATCAGTTCCCTGGGCACGGAGAACAACGACCACTCCCTCACAATCCTAAGTACCTGCGGCGGAGGATTGAGCGAAGGGCTAACCGGTAAGCTGCGCGCCGAGCTTCAAAAGCGCTCGGCTTCTGCTGACGCTGAAGCGCTGTTGAGCATCAGAATGGCGATGTCCGACTCCGACAAGCTCCAATACGATGCGTTTACGAAGTGTGCGCTAGAGATGGATAAGCGCATCCGCGATGGAAAATTGACAGACGAAAAAACCGCACGAACCTTCGCTGCACATGCGTCCGCGTCAAACTGGTCGTCATACAACTCATCAGTGTTTGGGATTCTCCTTGCGGACAGGGCTAGCGTGGTCCAGTCAGGTGACACCGTCAAATTCTGGGCCGCTCAAGCGTTAATTCGCCTTAAGCCCGGCCAGCCGGCGTACACAAAGGACGTATACGTTGTCGACTGCAAGCAGCTCACGTTTAGGCATATGCAAAGCACAGCGTTCGACGCCAGCGAACAGCCGACAGACATCCCGGTCTCATCGCTAGTGCGTGAAATCGAACCAGACTCCAAAGAAAACGCCCTTGCGCAGTTCGCTTGCGGTAGTGACACGGGGCGATGGACTCCGGTGACTCATGTCGCAGAATTCTTCCACGATAGAGCAGAGGGCGCGAAGCAAGGCCTACTGTATTAAGGTGTGAGGAAGTAGTGCGCGACCCTCGGTTTCACGGAAACCAACCTCCGCTTTCTCGGCGTATCTGGCGGACAACGCGGGTTCGTGATTTGCTCGATTGGCCAGGCAAGGGGAAGCCCTCGTGCCTAGACGGCACTTATGAAGTATTTCTCGCAAAGCTGGGAAAATCGATGCTGTACTGCGACATCCCCTAGGCCGACCATCGCCTGACAATCTACGAGGCGCGTGCGGCAAGACTCGAACCCGTCGCGCCTATCGTCCAGCGCGAGCCAGTTGCTGAGCCTGTGCCTCGAAACGTATTGAAGTATTTGGCGGCCTCTGGGCACTTCTAACCAATATGGCACCTCTTCCACGCTGCCATCGAACGTCGAACCTAATACACGGTTACGGAGGTGCTCGATTGGCAGGGCGTTCCGCGCGAACTCGAAGCCGAACTTCGGCGCCCAATCCGTAGACAAAACCACTTCGACAAGCGGATAGGGTTCGAGCAATCCGTCGAGTATGGCGGCGTACTCGAACAACTCGATTCGGCCGGGCGCGCTGCTAACGATGCCCTCGGGCGTCAGATACGAGTTGCCTCGATGCAAGACGCCGTCGAAGTCGAGGAAAAGCACCTGCCTAGTCATAGTCTCTCGCCCATCCCAGTCCTACCGGCGTGCTAAGACATTGCAGCACTACTCGCACGAGCCCGCAACCTAGTTTGGAAGACATCAGTGACCACGCAAGAGACACCGGCGCACACCGAACAATTACGCATAACCTAGGGCTATCCAATAAAAAGACCCATAAGTTTCTCAACTTATGGGTCCGTTTTTCTCAGGTTATGAGGCTACCTACAGACAACCTCAAACATCAATATTCCGCGCCACCAATGCATTGCTCTCAATGAAGTTCCGGCGCGGTTCCACGTCGTCGCCCATCAGCGTGGTGAAAATCTGGTCCGCGGCAATGGCGTCTTCAATCTGCACGCGCAGCAGGCGGCGCTGGGTGACGTCCATGGTGGTTTCCCACAGCTGCTCGGGGTTCATTTCGCCCAGGCCCTTGTAGCGCTGGCGGCTCACGCCGCGCTCGGCCTCGCTCAGCAGCCAGGTCATGGCGGCGTGGAAGTCGGCAACGTTCTGCTCGCGCACCTTGTCACCCGTGCCGCGGCGCACCTTGGCGCCGTCGCCAATCAGGCCCTGGAAGGTGGCGGCGGTGCTTGAGAGCGCGGTGTAGTCGGCGCCGGCCACAAAGTCGGCGTCAATGTGGCTGAGGCGCTGGTTGCCGTGCTGGCGGCGGACGACCATGATGCGGTACTTCTCGGTCTTCTCGTCGTACTGCATGAAGGCGTCTGCGGTGGCGCCGCCGTTGGCGCTGCTGGCGTTGCCTTGCATTTCCAGCAGGCGGGCCTTGAGCGTGCGGGCGCTGGCTTCGGCTGCGGCTTCGTTGGACAAGTCCAGCGACACGCCTTCGGCAATGGCGCGCAGGGCGTCGGCGTCAATCACGCGAGACAGGCGCTCGATCACGCTTTGGCTGAACTGGTACTGGCGTGCGAGCTCGGCCAGGGCGTCGCCTGCAATCTCGGTGCCGTCGGGGCGCACGAGCACGGCGGTGTCCAGCGCCTGGCGCACGAGGTAGGCGGCCATCTCGACGTCGTCTTTGATGTAGCGCTCTTCCTTGCCGTGCTTGATCTTGTAGAGCGGCGGCTGGGCGATGTACACGTGGCCGCGCTCGATGATCTCGGGCATCTGGCGGTAGAAGAACGTGAGCAGCAGCGTGCGGATGTGCGAGCCGTCTACGTCAGCATCGGTCATGATGATGATGCGGTGGTAGCGCAGCTTGTCGAGGTTGTAGTCGTCTTTGCCAATGCCGGTGCCCATGGCGGTGATGAGCGTGAGCACTTCCTGGCTGGAGAGCATCTTGTCAAAGCGTGCGCGCTCGACGTTCAGGATCTTGCCCTTGAGCGGCAGGATTGCCTGGAACTTGCGGTCGCGGCCCTGCTTGGCCGAGCCACCTGCGGAGTCACCCTCGACGATGAAGAGTTCTGACAGCGCGGGGTCTTTCTCCTGGCAGTCGGCCAGCTTGCCGGGCAAGCCCATGCCGTCGAGCACGCCCTTGCGGCGCGTCATTTCGCGGGCCTTGCGGGCGGCTTCACGCGCGCGGGCAGCTTCAACGATCTTGCCGCAGATGATCTTGGCGTCAACGGGCGTCTCCAGCAGGAAGTCGCTCAGCGCCTTGGCGACGACTTCTTCCACCGGCAGGCGCACTTCCGATGAGACGAGCTTGTCCTTGGTCTGCGAGCTGAACTTGGGCTCGGGCACCTTGACCGACAGCACGCAGGTCAGGCCTTCGCGCATGTCGTCGCCCGAGGTGTCGACCTTGGCCTTCTTGGCGATCTCGTTGTCGGCGATGTATTTGTTGATGACGCGCGTCATGGCGGCGCGCAGGCCCGTGAGGTGGGTGCCGCCGTCGCGCTGCGGGATGTTGTTGGTGAAGCAGAGCACCTGCTCGTTGTAGGCGTCGTTCCACTGCATCGACACTTCCACGCCCACGCCGTCTTTCTCGCCGGCGGCAAAGAAGATGGTGGGGTGCAGCGCGGTCTTGTTCTTGTTGATGTACTCAACAAAGCCCTTCACGCCGCCCGAGAAGGCGAAGTCTTCTTCCTTGCCGGTGCGCTGGTCGGTCAGACGGATGTGCACGCCGTTATTGAGGAACGAAAGCTCGCGAATCCGCTTGGAGAGGATCTCGTAGTGGTATTCAACGTTGGTGAAGATCTCTTCGTCAGCCAGGAAGTGCACTTCGGTGCCGCGCTTGTCGGTAGTGCCCGACACACGCAGCGGCGAGACTTCGACCATCTTGCCGTCCGGCGCTTCCATCGTTTCGATCAGACGGTTTTGCGGGATGCCGCGCGCGAAGTCGATGTGGTGGACCTTGCCGTCGCGGCGGATGGTCACCTTGAGCCATTTCGACAGGCCGTTCACGCAAGACACGCCCACGCCGTGCAGGCCGCCCGAGACCTTGTAGCTGTTCTGGTCGAACTTGCCGCCGGCGTGCAGCTCGGTCATGACGATTTCGGCGGCGCTGCGCTTGGGCTCGTGCTTGTCGTCAAACTTGATGCCGGTCGGGATGCCGCGGCCGTTGTCCACCACCGAGATGGAGTTGTCGGTGTGGATGGTCACCTGGATCTCGGTGCAATGGCCGGCCAGTGCTTCGTCAATGGAGTTGTCCAGCACCTCGAACACGAGGTGGTGCAGGCCGGTGCCGTCGGACGTATCGCCGATGTACATGCCCGGCCGCTTGCGTACCGCCTCCAGGCCTTCCAGGATCTGGATCGAGGCGGCGCCGTAGCTGCTGCCATCGGTGGGGGTGGATTGCGGTTTCTGCTCTTCGGTCATGTCGTTCTGCTCGCAGCCATGGGCGTTTTGCGCACACAGCGGGGTTGCTTAAAAACGGCGAAGGGGCGGATCGTCACGATCCAGCCCCTCGTCTTGCTCTGGGTGCAGCGGTGCGTCAAATGCGCATCGGCATGACGACGTACTTGAAGGTGTCGTCGTCCGGCAGGGTGATGAGTGCGCTCGAATTGGAGTCGCCCAGGCTCACCTGCACTTTTTCGGCCTTGAGGTTGGCCAGCACGTCCAGCAGGTAGGTGACGTTGAAACCGATATCCAGCGCATCGCCCTGGTAGTCGATTTCGAGTTCTTCCTGCGCTTCTTCCTGGTCAGCGTTGGTGGAGCTGATCTTCAGGACGTTGGTGTCGAGCATGCAGCGCACGCCCTTGAACTTGTCGGTGGTCAGGATGGCCGTGCGTTGCAGCGCCTGCTGCAGGAAGGCACGGTCGATCGTGAAGCTGTTGCGGTAACCCTTCGGGATCACGCGCTGGAAATCCGGGAACTTGCCTTCGACCAGCTTGGAGATCAGCTCGATATTGCCGAAGGTGAACTTGACCTGGTTGGAGGCCAGTTGCACCGAGACGGGATCGTCCACGTCTTCCAGCAGACGTTGCAGTTCGAGGATGGTCTTGCGCGGGATGATGACTTCCTGGCGGCCGCCGGCGCCTGCCGGTTGCTCGCCGGTTTCAACGCCGCAGTAGGCCAGGCGGTGGCCGTCGGTGGCGACGGCCATGACTTGCTTGCCATCCACCACCAGCAGCATGCCGTTGAGGTAGTAGCGGATGTCTTGCTGGGCCATCGCGAAGTGCACCATCGCCAGCAGGTGCTTGAGCGTCTTCTGCGGCAGCGTGATGCGGGCACCGAAATCGGTTGCCTCTGCAACGGTCGGGAATTCTTCGGCGGCCAGCGTCTGCAGCGCAAAGCGGCTCTTGCCGGACTGCACCGTCATGCGCTTGTCGTTGAGCGTGAGGGCAACTTCGCCGTCAGGCATGGCACGCAGGATGTCGACCAGCTTGCGCGCGGCCACGGTGGTGGCAACGTCGCCCGCGCCGGCGCCGCAATCGGCGTGCGTGGTGATCTGGATTTCGATGTCGGTGGACAGGAAGGAAACCCGTTCACCTTGCTTGGTGATCAGCAGATTGGCCAGGATCGGCAGCGTGTGTCGGCGTTCCACGATGCCGCTCACGATTTGCAGCGGACGCAGCAGGTTGTCTCGCGAGGTTTTGACCAATTGCATGAAGGCGATCCTTGGCTTGAGAGGTGACACCGCGCGCGCCCCAGCCTCGGCCACATGGCCAGGTGCCTGCAGGAGCATTCGCGATTAACCCAAAGTTGTTGTAAATCAAGGGGTTAATCACAAATTATACCGCAAATAAGGGGGCGCTGGATAGCGTCACGCGCGCGGCAAATATGTCTATTGTGCATGAAAAGACGCCCGCATTCGAGCGGGCGTCTGTCGAGGCTTGATTCAGGGCGAATGGCGTTGCCATGCGCTCTGCTGACCATCGCGCGGTCAGCCCTTGAGCGTTTGCTCCAGCACGTGCAACTCGTGGTTGAGCTGGGCGTCCTTGGTGCGCTCGTCGGCGATCTTGCGCACGGCGTGCAGCACCGTGGTGTGGTCGCGTCCGCCGAACAGTTCGCCAATCTCGGGCAGGCTCTTCTGCGTGAGCTCCTTGGCCAGATACATGGCGATCTGACGCGGGCGTGCGATGTTGGCCGGCCGCTTCTTGGAGTACATATCCGCGACCTTGATGTTGTAGAAATCCGCGCAGGTCTTCTGGATGTTCTCCACCGAGATCTGGCGGTTCTGCACAGTCAGCAGGTCTTTCAACGCCTCGCGCGTGACCTCGATCGTGATCTCTTTGCCGTGGAAGTTGGAGTACGCCAGGATCTTGCGCAGCGCGCCTTCCAGCTCTCGCACGTTCGAGCGCAGGTGCTTGGCCACGAAGAAGGCCACCTCTTCCGGCACGGTCACGTTCTCGGCCTGCGCCTTCTTCATCAGAATCGCAACGCGCATTTCCAGCTCGGGCGGCTCGATCGCCACGGTCAGGCCGGAGTCGAAGCGCGAGATCAGGCGGTCGTCGATCCCGGTGATCTCTTTCGGATACGTATCGCTGGTGATGATGACCTGCGCCCGGTTGGCGATCAGCGCCTCGAACGCGTAGAAGAATTCTTCCTGCGTGCGGTTCTTGCCCGAGAAGAACTGGATGTCATCGATCAGCAGCAGATCGAGCGAGTGGTAGTAGCGCTTGAAATCGTCGAACGCCTTGCGCTGATACGCCTTCACCACATCCGACACGTATTGCTCCGCGTGGATGTAGCGGATGCGCGCGCGCGGGTTCTCCATCAGCATGAAATTGCCGATGGCATGAATCAAGTGCGTCTTGCCAAGGCCGACACCGCCGTACAGGTACAGCGGGTTGTACGACTTGCCCGGGTTGTTGGCGACCTGAATGGCGGCAGCGCGCGCCAGTTGGTTCGCCTTGCCGGTGACGAAGTTGTCGAACGTCAGGATTTGGTTCAGCCGCGAGCGCTCGTGCACGGAATCGTCCACTGGCGCCTGCGGCGGCGCGGCCAGGCTCGTGACCACGGCGGGCGCCTGCGGCGGCATGCGGTACGACTGGGCGCTAACCTCGGCGGCGTCCATCACGGGCACGTCGATATCGGCGGCGGCATGGCTCGCCGTTGCGAGCGCGGTTTCGCGATACACGGACGGCGCGGGGCGCAGCGTGCCAGCGTCATGCGTGACACCGTTGCCAGCCGGCATGGCCTGCCGCTGCTGACCTGCTTGCGCCCCCAGCGGCTGCATTGGCACCGGGGCGAGCGACGGCTGAAGCGCCGCCTGGCGCTGGCCGGCGGTCGGGTCGAGCACGAACTGCACGTCGACCGCCGTCTCCCAGTAGTCGCACGCGAGCGACTGGATGCGGCCCGAGAACTGGCTCTTGACCCAGTCGAGCTTGAAGCGGTTGGGCGCGGCAATCCGTAGCGTGCACGCCTGTTCGTCAAACGACAGCGGCGTCAGCGGCTTGATCCACGTCTTGAATTGTTGCGGCGTCAGCTCACTCTCGAGTTGAGCGGACGCCGCATGCCAGAAATCCTGCATCGTTATCGTTAGGTGTTTGACCGGCGCCACACGCGTCTGATGACGTCCCCGGGAGGGCCGGCCGCCGGGCTCCTGGCGCAGGCCAGAAACCGGGTGGCTTTCGTTATTGGAACGGGATTGTACCCCCGGCCGAAAGTTATCCACAAAGGATAAGTCTGTGGATAACCTGTGGACCTGCTGTGAGTAGCGGTGGACAACCGATTTTCTTGACTTGCCGCAAACCCAGTCCCGACAAGGCTTTTCGCAGAGCACCCCAAGCCGCACAAGGCGATGGGGACAACTCGCAGCCGGGTGGATTATGTGCGCCGGACGCACGTTATCCCCAGTCAGCAACGCTTGACAGATGTGGGAAATGCCGCTTAAATGTCGGGTTCTGCGATGCGCAGCAGGGGAGCGCACGCTTGTTCGTGTCAGATGCGGGGCGAAAAACACTTCGTCGCGACTGATCCGGCTTAGGCCCGATGCTCTCGGTGCCCGATGTTCCGGTGACACCCTAGACCTGAACAACATAGCGCACGGCAGTCTGCGTGGGCGATTTCTCTGACTGAATCGACACCAGGCCGCGGCGGTAGCCCTAGGCCCGGCGCGTGCGGCAATGTCCGCACCACCCATTAACAAGAGAGTGCATCATGAAGCGTACTTATCAACCTTCCGTTACCCGTCGCAAGCGCACCCACGGTTTCCGTGTCCGCATGAAGACCCGCGGCGGCCGTGCTGTGCTGAACGCACGCCGCGCCAAGGGCCGTAAGCGCCTGGCCATCTAAAGACGGCCGCGCCAAGGGTGGCGGCTTCGGCCGTTGCTCATGGCTTTGCGGCACGCTGGCGATGGGCCTGCACGCCTACCCCAAGGCCGCAAGGCTGACAAAAACGGATGAGTTTTCATCCGTTTTTGCTTTGCGGCCGGTCCGGCGTAGTCGTCACTTCGTGCTGTATGTGCGCGCCAACGGCGCTACCCAAGCACGCCTTGGCGTGGTGATCGGCAAGAAATTCGCCAAACGCGCTGTCGAGCGCAACCTCATCAAGCGTCAGTGCCGCGAGTTGTTTCGCCTGCGGCAGCCGTTGCTCGGCGGGCGCGACGTGCTGATCCGCTTGCAGGCAAAGTTTCCGCGCCAAGACGTGCCCACCGTAGCGGCCTTCAAGCGCATCTGCCGCGAAGAGCTGGTGCATCTGTTCGAGGTCGCCGCGCGTCCATTGCCGGCCCCTCCTTCGGCCGCACCGTCCCAGCCCACTGCTGGGAGCACGCCATGACGCGCGTACTGCTGATTCTGCTGCGCATCTACAAAGTGGCGTTCAGCCCGTTTGTGGGCGCGCAATGCCGTTTTCTCCCGACCTGTTCCGACTACGCGCGCGATGCCGTGCTCGCTCATGGGCCCGGTTACGGCAGTTATCTTGCGGCAAAACGTCTATGCCGCTGCCATCCGTTCGCACAAGGCGGGTATGATCCTGTGCCGCCCGCCGCTGGCGACGCTGTGCCCCGCTCCACCGATCCCGCATCGACCGACGCGACCGCAGCTGACTCCCAGCCTGCGCGGCCGTCGATCCAGGCAGTTCCGGAAAACGTAGCGAGCAGTCCGAGGGTGGACCGAGAAGCGCAACCGTACAAGGGTACGGCGAGCATCGCAGGTTCAAGATCGGGCTGCGCAGCCGTTTTTCGGCGCTGGCTTCACCTTCCCAGACCGTAATCCGACATGGATATCAAACGCACCATTCTCTGGGTGATCTTCTCGCTGGCGGTTGTCCTGCTGTTCGACAACTGGCAACGCGCGAATGGCCACCAGTCGATGTTCTTCCCGACACCGCAAACGGCCACCACGACGGCCGCTGCGCCGGGCAGCACGCCCGCAGGCGACGTGCCGAGCAACGCCTCCACGACGGCAGCCTCCGGAGCGCAGACCGCCCCGGCCACGGGCGCGGCTTCACAGGCACCGGCTTCGGAGAAGATCGTCATCTCGACCGACCTGCTGCGGGCCACGATCGACACCGCTGGCGCCATCGTCACCAAGCTCGAACTGCTCGATCAGAAAGACCACGACGGCAACCCGATGGTGCTGTTCGACCGCAGCGTCGAGCGTACCTATCTGGCTCGCTCGGGCCTGATCGGCGGTGACTTCCCGAACCACACGACGGTGTTCACGGCATCTGCCGGCCCGCGTGACCTGGGCACGGGCAACGATGTCTCGATCACGCTGACGGCCGACAAGGGCGGCGCCAAGCTGGCCAAGACGTACGTCTTCAAGCGCGGCAGCTACGTGATCGACACGCGCTTCGACGTGACGAATGACGGCACCGCGCCGATCAACCCGACGCTATATATGGAACTGGCCCGCGATGGCGGCGCTGTGGAGCAATCGCGCTTCTACAGCACGTTCACCGGCCCGGCCGTGTACACCGACGGCGACAAGTTCCACAAGATCACCTTTGCCGACATCGACAAGGGCAAGGCACAGGTGCCGGCCCCGACCGACAGCGGCTGGGTGGCGATGGTGCAGCACTACTTTGCATCGGCCTGGATTCCGGCAGACAACGTCAAGCGCGAGTACTACGTCAACCGCGTCGACACCAACTTCTACCGCATCGGCATTCAGGAGCCGCTGGGCACCGTGGCGCCGGGCGCCAGCGTGTCGGCCACGGCGCGCCTGTTCGCCGGCCCGCAGCAAGCGCGCATGCTTGAATCCATCACGCCGGGCCTGGACCTGGTGAAGGACTATGGCTGGCTGACCATCGTCGCCAAGCCGCTGTTCTGGCTGCTGGAAAAGATTCACGCACTGCTGGGCAACTGGGGCTGGTCGATCGTTGCACTCACGGTGCTGATCAAGCTTGTGTTCTTCCCGCTGTCGGCCACGAGCTACCGCTCGATGGCCAAGATGAAGGACCTGCAGCCGCGCATGACGGCCATCCGCGAGCGCCACAAGGGCGATCCGCAGAAGATGAACCAGGAAATGATGACGCTGTACCGCACCGAGAAGGTCAATCCGCTCGGCGGCTGCCTGCCGATCGTGATCCAGATTCCGGTGTTCATGGCGTTGTACTGGGCGCTGCTGTCGTCGGTCGAAATGCGCGGTGCGCCCTGGATCGGCTGGGTGCACGACCTCTCCACGCCCGACCCGTTCTACATCCTGCCGGTGCTGATGGCCGTGTCGATGTTCGTGCAGACCAAGCTGAACCCGACCCCGCCGGACCCGGTGCAGGCCAAGGTGATGATGTTCATGCCGATCGCGTTCTCGGTGATGTTCTTCTTCTTCCCGGCCGGCCTCGTGCTGTACTGGGTGGTGAACAACTGCCTGTCGATCGCGCAGCAATGGTCGATCAACCGCATGCTGGGCACCAACAACAAGGCGGCACCCGCCAAGTAAGGCGAATCCGCTTCAGCAAAAAGGGCACCTTCCGGGTGCCCTTTTTTTGCGCCGCCCGAAACGCGTCAACCGCTTCAAGCCGTGCGGGGCAAACAGCCTCGATGTTGTGGCCATGCGGGTCGCACACGAAAGCGCCGTAGTGGTTCGGGTGATGGTGCGCACGCACGCCCGGTGCGCCATTGTCGGTGCCGCCCGCGGCTATCGACGCAGCGTAGAACGCCTCGACGTCGGCACGCGTGTCGACGCAGAAGACCGCGTGCAGCGGCGGCTTGTTCGGCCCTTGCCCTGCCATCGCCGCCGAACTTCACAACGCCGCCGTGCCGGGCGGGCGTAAACCTGCCACATCGGCGTGGTCCGTTACGGCCGCCAGAAACTCCGGCACCTTCGCCAGGCCAACGGCGCCGAGCGCCTGTTCATAGAAGCGCCTCCTGGCTTCGAAATCGCTGACGACGACGCCGATGTGATCGATCGTCCGAATCTCCTTGGTTGGAAGCTGGCGCGCAACGGCTGGGCTGCCGCACAATATCGCCCATGACTGCCGCTGACCACCCCACCGCCTTGCCGAACGCTTCCGCCGCGCCGCGCGCGCCCATCCTCACCATCCCCATCGCCGCGATTGCCACCGCGCCGGGGCGAGGCGGCATTGGCGTGGTGCGCGTATCGGGGCCTGATGTGCGCGCCGTCATGCAAGCCGTGTGCGGACGTGTGCTGACGCCACGCCAGGCAACCTACCTGCCGTTCCTCGACGCCGAGGGCAACGCAATCGATCGCGGCATCGCGCTGTGGTTTCCCGCGCCGCATTCCTACACGGGCGAAGACGTGCTGGAGCTGCAGGGCCACGGCGGCCCGGTCGTAATGCAACTGCTGCTGCAACGCTGCCTGGCCGCCGGCCGCGAGATCGGCCTGCGCGTGGCCGAGCCCGGCGAGTTCACGCGCCGCGCCTTCCTCAACGACAAGATGGATCTGGCGCAGGCCGAGGCCGTCGCCGATCTGATTGAAGCCAGCACCGAAGCCGCCGCACGTTCGGCGGCGCGCTCGCTCGATGGTGCGTTTTCGCAGGCGGTGCATGCGCTGGTTGAGCGCGTGATCCATCTGCGCATGCTGGTGGAAGCGACGCTGGATTTTCCAGAAGAGGAGATCGACTTCCTGGAGGCGTCCGACGCGCGGGGCCAGCTTGCCGGCATTCGCACGGCCGTCGATGGGGTGCTCGCGCAGGCTCGTCAGGGGGCGCTGCTGCGCGAAGGCCTGCACGTGGTGCTGGCGGGGCAGCCGAATGTCGGCAAGTCGTCGTTGCTCAATGCGCTGGCCGGCGCGGAACTTGCCATCGTCACGCCGATTGCCGGCACCACGCGCGACAAGGTGCAGCAGACGATTCAGATTGAAGGCATCCCGCTGAACATCGTCGACACGGCGGGCTTACGCGATACGGAAGACGAGGTCGAGCGCATCGGTATCGCGCGCACCTGGGCCGCCATCGCCCGCGCCGATGTCGTGCTGCATCTGCTGGATGCGGCGGATTATCGCGCCAATGGCCTTTCGCCCGAAGACGCTGCGATCGACGCGCGCATCGCCGAGCACGTGCCCGGCGGCGTGCCGACCCTGCGCGTCATCAACAAGATCGACCTTTCGGGCGTGGCCGTACCGGACCGCGTGGATGCAGAGCCCCCCGAGGTGTGGCTATCGGCGCGCGATGGCCTTGGCGTAGAACTGCTGCGCGCGGCGTTGCTGGAGATTGCCGGCTGGCAGGGCGGCGGCGAGGGGCTTTATCTCGCGCGCGAACGCCATCTCGCCGCGCTGCGCACAGCCCGCGAACATCTGGCCACGGCCGCAGAGCACGCGGCCCAGCAAGCGCAATCGCTGGATCTGTTTGCCGAGGAGCTGCGGCTTGCGCAGGAGGCGCTGAACAGCATTACGGGGGCGTTTTCCAGCGATGATTTGCTGGGGGTGATTTTTAGTCGGTTCTGCATTGGAAAATAATTGATTGCATAGGGATGCCCAAGGTTGCCAAAGAGCGCCCCAGCAAGCCTTTGTTTTCCAAGGAACTATCAGCTCCTCCCGGAGGGCGCTCCTGATGTTTGGTTCTTTCGTCGGCAGCCCCTCTTGCTCGCATGAGCGGCACCGAAGCCTCCGTGACTGCGGCTGTTGACCGACCGTGTCATAAGAGCCATCGCAATACGGAAGACAACCTCAAGTTGTCACCGCTAAGCTAGAATCATCCCGCGTCATATATGAGGAAGTCATGGAGTTGCGGGTCTCAGTTCAACAAAAATTGTCAGGCCGCACAATCGAATTTATGCTGCTGATGTCAGGATATTTCCTGTATTCCATCCGATGGGGTGGAGAGAATCAGCAGATCCTTCTCAGTTTGGGATGGCTCCAGATCCTTGTCTCTTCTTATGCGATCTGGAGATTTGGCGCATCGTCGCGAGCTCTAGCATGGCTTTTGATTATCTTCGGGATGATCGGTATAGCCCAGCTTTTCTATCCGTACGTCATTGAGGGAGCCAATATCCCCGGGACCATATCGGATTATGTTGAGGCTGCCGCGCGCTTATATTTTTATTTATTCTTTATCTGTTTGCATGCATTGACGATGCGCCAGCAGGACATCGACGTTTTTGTGCAGGTTTTTTTGCAACTGAGCCGCCTGTCGATCGCGATCGCCACTGCTTGTATGTTTCTGTACTGGATGACAGGAATTCCGATACTGCTGAATTTCTATTTTTCCGAAGTCATTATTCGCCCACAAGCCTTCCTGTCAGAGCCGTCCGCATTCGCCCCTCTGGTGGGGTCTCTACTGGTATGGGGGTTGCTCAAAAAATCGCGCAAGGATCTTCTCATCGCACTCGCGGGGCTGCTGTTGGCTTTATCGCCCATCACAATCATCGGCGGAATCGGCACCTTTGTGCTTTACGTATTCCTGTACAAGACTCGCGGGACGTTGGTGAAGGGAATTTTAGTCCTATTTTTGCTGCTTGCCTTCTTGTCCATCAGTATGACGGATTGCACATCGTTGGTAGTGAGCGACAATCCTATCGATAAAACATTAGGGCGCGCGTCGTGCGGCGTACAAGTTATATATGACCGCGATCTGAGAGCTGCACTAAATGGTATCTTTTATAATGACCGATTGGAGTCAGCTATAAAGGCCATAGAATTCCTAGGGGAAACGAAGGCCATGACAACCGGCATGGGCCTGAACTCTTCCTCGATCTTCATGCCGGAGCTTTACGGCGAAGTGCGGGAGAATTCGATATGGTTGTCGATCCTGCTGTTCTACGGTGTCGTTGGCGTAGCCGCCTTTGGGATGGTTTGCATGGCAAGCATGAAGCGCCTGACGCGCGCTCGAAACACCGTTGCAGTGATCTTCGTGGCTTTCTTTGTCTGCTCGACGATCAATTCTGCAGGCGGCTTTTACGGTTACAGTGTTCTTTTGTGGTGCATCACTTTCGCACTATCCCCTATGTGCCGGCCCCGCACCAACCAGCATAACGCTGGCGGACGGATCGACGCGGATGGGCGTCATCCAGCGCAATGACAAGCTCATCGCTCTACTGACGAACCACGTTTTTCAGTACACAAGTTTGTTCAAGATAGAAGTTATTAGCTCCAGGAATGGCTCGTCCAAGCCATCGACAACCCGTCACTAGGTACTGTATCGAAGTGGCCGTCCCATGTCCTACCTACCCCGTCTCCATCAAAGGCGTCCTCCGCACACCGACCGGCGATGTCGTCCTGCTACTCAATGAACGGGAAGAGTGGGAACTGCCCGGCGGGCGTATTGAACTTGGCGAAACGCCCATCGAATGCCTGGTCCGGGAAATCGCCGAAGAGCTGAACCTGCAGGCGGAAGTGGGCGCGTTGATCGACACATACCTGTTCGAAGTCGTGCCAGGCAAGCACGTATTCATTGCCACGTATGCGTGCGCGCTGGTCGGCCCGTTCGAGCCGACCGTCAGTCACGAGCACAAGCGCCTCGGGCTGTTTGCGCCGGATGTGTTGCCGGTGAATTTGCCGGAGGGCTATCGGGCGTCGATAGCGGGGGCGCGCAATATGGCGATGCCCGCGGGTTAGCACGCATGGGCAGAGGGCGCTATCACAACTGGTGGCGGCGCGCCGGCGAAACGGCCGAAGGGCTCTTCTACGCCAATGGTTGGGCAGCGCACGTCGCGCACGCACTCTGTCTTCAAGGACAGTTGCACGTTGATCGCCGTAATGCGACTTTTCCCCTAAGGGCGCCGCTGGCGGAGCCGCTCAAAGTGGCTTTCGCTTCAGACTTCCATGCGGGGCCGTTAACGGATCTGCGCCTGCTGGACGCCATGCAGCAAGCGATCGGAGACTCCTCGCCACACGTGCTCCTGCTAGGAGGCGATTTTGTTTCACTGCATCACCGCCATATCAGTGGCTTAGCCGCACGCTTGCAGGGACTGCCCGCGCCCGTGGGCATTTGGCGTGTTCGGCAATCACGATCTTTGGCTAGATGACGCGTTCATCCAGGCGCGGCTGGAAGCAGCGGGCGTTCACATGCTTTTCAACGAATCCGTACGCCTTGCACCGCCGTATGTTGAACTGCACGTTTGCGGGCTAGATGAACCGGGTGTGGGGCAACCGGACGCTAGACACACTTTCAATGACGCCGGTCCCCGCAGACTTCTGTTGATGCATTCACCGCTGGGCTTGCGGCACATGCAAGCGTATCCATTTGATCTGGCATTCTGCGGGCACACGCACAGCGGACAGATCGCTCGGCCCAGTGGTCGCGCCATCGTGCTCCCTTCCGGCTCGGGCGAGCGGCTATTTGCGAACGGCTATTTTGAATTGGCGGAGGGCGGACGGTTGGTGACAAGTCGAGGCATTGGCATGAGCGATTTGCCGATCCGATTGTTCTCACCGTCGGAGGTTCATCTCTATACCATTCAGGCAGCCAGCTAGGCGCGCCCTCTCCCAGATCCAATCCCCCTCTACTGCAAACGCGGCGCCCCGCCCCCAGCACCGCAACTTGCACCGGCTCGATACAAGCGTATTCCCGCATACGTGGCGATCCACACGTGTTCATCAGGTTCACGGACCGCTTAGCCCCGTGCGGGAACTGACCACGGCATACCACGCATCAAATCTGATACATCCAGCCCGCCTGGCGCGCTCACGATCCGTGACCGCCATGCAAACCTCCCGCCACTACTGGGTTTGCGCCAGATGGTTCGCTCCTTGCAGTTATCCCAACGCGACCGGTGTGAGTGTCGACGGAGCAATGTCGACCATCGCACGAAGGCGTTGGAGAACGGCGCAATCGGGGATTGGATCGAGCAAGGGCGCGACAGACCGCGGTGGTTATGCCGCACCCCTTAGCGTTACTTGCGGTCCGATAAATGGCGAAAACAACAGGGGGACGTTGCACCAGTGAAACGCCGAGTGCGTTGCGGGGACAGACCTAACCGCTTAAGTCGGTACGCCCTCGGCCTGGCACACGTCAGGGGAGAGGCCCGTGAAAAAGACCATCTATTTGTGGGCAGCAATAGGGGAGATGTTCGTTGGCAGCACGCAGGCGCAGGAGATATTTTTGCAAGGCGGTACACAGGGTGTCGGCATTGGGGCGGCGGTAAGCTTCAATTCGATGCTTGGCGCGCATGTCGATTTCAACGCGATCAACTTGTCGCACAACTTCAGCTTCGGCGGCAATCGCTATCAGGACGACATTCGACTTCGCCAAGGGGGCATTTACGCCGATATCTTCCCTTTGCGCGGCAGCGGCTTTCGAACAACCGCTGGCGTACGGTTCTCCGATGACGAGCTCAGCGGCACCTCGGTGCCGACCAATGGCACATACACGTTCGCGGGTAGAAAGCTTCGGGCGTTGCCGGGCATGTATGCCGTTGCAAAAGCCCGATATCCAACCGTGATGCCATATTTGAGCATCGGCTACGGCCATCGGCCGGCCTCAAAGGGGTTCGGCTTCATTGCGGACTTCGGTGTCGCTTACGGCATACCAAAGTCTTCCTATACCTTGTCGCCGCAGTTGGCGGCAAAGGTCGGCCCCGTGAATAGCCACCTTATTGCAACGAATGGCCTGCAGGAGTTGCAACGCGAGATGTCGCGTTTTCGCTGGTATCCGGTAATACAAATCGGGGTGTCATATCGGTTCTGAATGAGGTCCCTGTTACACCGGCGCGCCAAAACGGCGCGCTGAAAACGAATTGATCGTTGCAACAGCAGAAAACACGCGATGGCGTTTGAGTACACGCAGGTGGCCGGGATGTCCGCGCCTGCGGCAGGCAGCGCCGAGAAGTGGGACAAGAACACGTTTGCACCAAATCCTGCATGAACGAGACATGCGTCCCAAGGGCCGGTTTGAATTCCAGCGCCGCTTGGGCTACGAGCGGGCATGGAACGGAGGCTGGCTTATCGTGCAATCGTAGAATATGAGCCCGACTGGCGCCCATCTAAATTGCTCACTGTGACCCGTCGCTCAATCACGCCCCCAGCGCCAGCGCGGCGGCTCGCCCTTCCACCAGCAAACCAGCACCAGCAGCACTGAAACGCCCAGGACGTACAACGAAAAACCCAACTGCGTGCGCCCCGGGTGCAGTCCAACGATGCCAACCACCAGCAATACGGCATAGATGGCGAGCACCATCCAGCCCTGCCAACGCGAAGGGAAACCCCATCCCCAGCCGTAGCGCTTGGCGGGAAACCAGTACTCGTTGGAATCGTTAGGCATCGTAGTCGGGGAAACGCGAGCAAGAGATGCTCGCTAATGTACTCCCGCGCAGAATCGGCGGAACAAACGCCAACAGCCAGCCGGTCATTTACCGCTGGCGGAAGTCGTTTGCAACAGAGAAGAGTGCGCAGGGCGCACCGAAGCGGCGGACAATGGCGCACGGGCCATCAACCGCATCTTTCTAGCTTCTGTATCGGAGAGTGGAGCGTTGGTTGCATCCGGAAAGGCTTCCGGTACGCACAAGGCGCTACGAACCAAGCTCGGCGGAACGGAGGTCGGATGACTTCACGCCGCCAGCGGCAGCACCCTGTTGGTGCTACCGAAACAATCGCGCGATCTTAGTAGAGCTTCTTCGGCAGCATTTGCGAACGCAGGCGTTTACGCGTACGCGACACGGCAGCAGCCTTCTTGCGCTTGCGCTCGGTCGTCGGCTTTTCGTAAGCGGTGCGGGCGCGCAGTTCCTTGATCAGGCCAGTGCGCTCGATTTCACGGCGGAAGCGGCGCAGCGCAACTTCGACCGGCTCGTTTTCTTTCAGACGGATGGTGGTCATCGGGTCCCTTGCTCAGTATTCGGGTGGACGGCGAAACAGCGGATTATATACCGCCCAGAGGGCGTGCAGTGTAGTTGAATCCGTTAACCGATGCAAGGCACTTCCGATTGTGGCGAGAATGCCATTTCTTGCCGCCATTTTGCGCAGAGGCGTGGCCTTGATGCTACGCCATGAGCGGCCAGACAGCGCGCGCAGCGAGGAAGGAACGCCGCTTGCTCAACGCGATCATCTCTCCAAGCCATCTACCGTGGAACGCGTTCCCAAGTCTGCGCCCGCACCGGTTGCCACTAGCGCCACCCTTCTCGCCGAAGCGCTGCCCGAACGGCTGCGCTATGTGGACGACACACGCCCGGGCTACACCCGGCGCCGGCTACGCGGGCAATTCGCCTATTTCGACACGCGCGGCCAGCGCATCCGCGATCCGGCCATCATTGCGCGCATCAACAAGCTGGCGATCCCGCCGGCCTATACCGACGTCTGGATCTGCCCACATGCGGGCGGGCATGTGCAGGCGACGGGGCGCGACGCACGCGGGCGCAAGCAATATCGCTATCACGCAGAATGGCGCGCCTTTCGCGATGCCGACAAATACGGGCGGTTGCTGGCATTCGGGGCGGTGCTGCCACGGGTGCGTGAGGCGATCACCGCCCACCTGGAGGCGCCGGGCCTGGCGCGCGAGAAGATGCTGGCGACAGTGGTCTACCTGCTGGACGTGACGCTGGTGCGCGTGGGGAACGCGGCCTATGCGCGCGACAACCGCTCCTATGGGCTCACGACACTGCGCAACCGCCACGTTGAGGTGCACGGCAATACGGTGCGCTTTCAGTTTCGTGGCAAAAGCGGCGTGGAGCACGACGTGTCGGTATCGGATCCGCGCCTGGCCCGCATCATCCGGCGCTGCGTCGATCTTCCGGGGCAGGAGTTATTCCAGTACATCGACGAAGCGGGCGAGCGCCGGGTAGTTGATTCCACGGATGTGAATGCATACTTACAAGAGATTACGGGGGCGGATTTCACGGCGAAGGACTACCGCACCTGGGCCGGCAGCGTGCTGGCGCTGGATCTGCTGCGCGGGCGCACGTTGACGAACGTTACCGAGGCGCGCCGGCAGGTGGTGGAGGCTGTTGCTGCCGTGGCGCAGCGCCTCGGGAACACGCCGGCCGTCTGCCGCAAATGCTATGTACACCCGGCTGTGGTGGACGCATTCCTGGCGGGCGAATTGGAAGCACTGCCCCCGACCCGCGCGCGCAAGGGTCTGCGACGCGAAGAAGTGGCCTTGCTTTACTTTCTCGAGCACATCGCCAGCACTAAGGGCACAGGCGAAAAAAAGCCCGCCTGAAGAAGGCGGGCTTTGGAGCGAACAGACGCGGACTTACTTCGATTGCTGCGGCGTCATATCCGGCGTGGCGGGCGCAACGCCCGGCGCGGCCGTCGGCTGAGCCTGCTGTGCGGCCACGGTGGTGCTGCGCTCTTGCAACCCGCCGCCCAGCGCCGTGTATAGATCGATGGCGTTGGTCAGGCGAGCCAAGCGCGTCTGCACCAGCGTCTGGTCGGCGCTGAACAGATCGCGTTGCGCGTCGAGCACATCGAGGAAGCTCGACACGCCATTGCGATAACGCTGATCGGACAGCGTCAAGCGATCGGCCGTGGCATCGCGGAAGCGCTTCTGCGCGGCCACTTGCTCCTCCAGGGTGCCGCGCGCCACGAGGGCGTCGGACACTTCGCGGAACGCGGTCTGGATCGTCTTCTCGTAGTTGGCAACCGCGATCTTCTGGTTGGTCTTGGTCAAGTCCAGGTTGAAGATGTTGGTGCCCCAGTTGAAGATCGGCAGCGTCAGGTTCGGCACGAACGACCAAAAGCCCGTCCCGCTCTTGAACAGATCATGCAACGCGCCGCTTGCCGTGCCCACGTTGGACGTCAGCCCGATACTCGGGAAGAACGCGGCACGCGCCACACCGATGTTGGCGTTGGCGGCAATCAGCCTCTGCTCGGCCTGGCGGATGTCCGGGCGCTGCTCCAGCAGCTCCGACGGCACACCGGGAGGAATGTCTGCGACGATCTTCTCAGACGACACCGTGGTCGGCGCGGGCAGGTCGGCCGGCAACGGCGCCCCGACCAGCAGCACCAGCGCGTTGGTCGCCTGGGCGTACTGGCGCGTGAGCTGAGCCACTGACACGCGGGCCGATTCCACCAGCGTCTCGGTCTGGCGCAGATCCAGCGCCGACGAAGCACCAACGTCAAAACGCTGCTTGGCCAGCTTGTAGTAGTCCTCGCGGCCCTTCAGGGTCTGCTGGGCCAGGTCCAGCTGCTCGGCATAGGCGCGCTCGTTCAGGTAGGCCTTGGCCACCTGCGAGATCAGGCTGATCTGCGCCGCACGCCGGCCTTCGTCCGTCGCCAGATAACTTGCACGCGCAGACGACGTGACGTCGCCCACGCTGAACAGGTTCACCTGATAGTTGCTGATACCCACGCCAAGCTGGTACTGCTTGTTGTAGATGTCGCCGCCGGTGGTCGAAATCGACGGCGGCGTATGGCTGCGCGTGTACGTGGCGGACGCGTTGACCGGCGGCAGCAGGTCGGCGATCTGCAGGCGGTACTGCGCACGCGCGGCCTCGACGTTGAGCATGGCCACGCGCAGGTCACGGTTGTTCTCAAGCGCCAGGCCGATCAGCTTTTGCAGGCGTGCATCGGGGAAGAACTCGCGCCAGCCCAGTTCGGTCGCACGGGGTGCGTTCTCGCCGGGCTTGGCGGAGTCTGCCGGCACGGCATAGCCGGCCGGTGCCTGCGGGTACGCGCTCGTGATCGGAGCATCCGGGCGCTCATAGGTGGGCGCCATCGAGCAGCCGGACAACACGCCGGCAGCCAGCAGGAGCGCCGGCAGCAGCGCGGGGGTTCGAAAGGTCATCGTTTTCTGCATGTTCAGATTTCCTCGTCCAGCGGACGGTGCGCGGCATCCAGGCGGCGTTGACGCTCGCTGCCCTTGAAGATGCGGCGGACCACCACGAAGAACACCGGCACCAGCACCACGGCCAGCACCGTCGCGGTGATCATCCCGCCCATCACGCCGGTACCGATGGCGCGTTGGCTGGCGGAGCTGGCGCCCGTGGCAATCGCCAGCGGCAGCACACCCAGGATGAACGCGAACGACGTCATGATGATCGGGCGGAACCGCAGGTGTACGGCTTCCAGCGTCGCCTCGATGAGGCCCTTGCCTTGCGCCTGCAAGTCCTTCGCAAACTCGATAATCAGAATTGCGTTCTTGGCGGACAAGCCCACCACCGCAATCAGGCCGACCTTGAAGTACACGTCATCCGGCATCGCGCGCAGCGTCACCCCCAGCAGTGCGCCGAGCACGCCCAGCGGCACCACCAGAATCACCGCCGCCGGGATCGACCAGCTTTCGTACAGCGCCGCCAGCACCAGGAACACAGCCAGCAGCGACAGCGCATACAGCGCCGGCGCCTGCGAGCCCGAGGCCTTTTCCTGCAGCGACTGGCCCGTCCACTCGTAGCCGATACCGGCCGGCAGTCTGGCAGCGAGACGTTCCATCTCGGCCATGGCGTCACCCGAGCTGGCACCCGGCGCGGCCGCACCCGAAAGGCGGACAGCCGGATAGCCGTTGTAGCGCACGAGCTGCACCGGGCCGACGATCCAATGGCCCTTGGCGAACGTCGACATCGGGACCATGTTGCCCTGACCGTTGCGCACGTACAGGTTCATGATGTCTTCGGGCTGCATGCGGTTGATCTTGTCCGCCTGCACGATCACACGCTGCTGACGACCATAGTTCGGGAAGTCGTTGGCGTACGCCGAGCCGAGCGCCGTCGACAGCACGGCGTTGATGTCGGTAAACGAGACACCCAGCGCATTGGCCTTCTCGCGGTCGATATCCACCTGGTACTGCGGCGAATCTTCCAGACCTTCCGGGCGCATGCCGGTGATGACCTTGCTTTGCGCCGCCATCCCCAACAGCTGATTGCGGGCTGCCATCAGCGCGTCGTGGCCGAGGCCCGCGCGGTCCTGCAGACGGAACGTAAAGCCCGTTGCGTTACCCAGCTCCGGAATCGGCGGCGGATTCAGCGGAAAGACGATCGCATCGCGAATGCCACCGAACAGCGCACCGAAGGCCCGGCCGACCACGGCATCGGCGGTTTGATCCTTGCCCTTGCGCTCGCTCCAGTCCTTGAACGGGGTGAACACGATACCGGCGTTCGGCCCGTTGCCCGAGAAGCTGAAACCCTGGACAGCCACGATGTTCTCGACCGCCTTTTCCTGCTTGTAGTAGTTCTCGACCTGCTTGATCACTTCCAGCGTGCGGTTGGCCGATGCACCCGGCGGCAGCTGGATGTTGGTCACGATGTAGCCCTGGTCTTCGGTCGGCAGGAACGAAGACGGCAGGCGCAGGAACAGGAACACCACCGCGGCAATCAGCGCAACGTAAATCACCATGTAGCGGAAGGTCTTCTTCAGCATGCGCTCCACGAAGCTTTGATAGCGGTTCGTGGTGGTGCTGAACATGCGGTTGAACCAGCCGAAGAAGCCCTTCTTCTCGTGGTGCGAGCCTTTCTCGATCGGCTTGAGCAGCGTCGAGCACAGTGCCGGCGTGAGCGTCAGCGCCATGAGTGCCGAGAAGAAGATCGACGACACCATCGACAGCGAGAATTGGCGATAGATCGCCCCCACCGAGCCCGAGAAGAACGCCATCGGGATGAACACGGCCATCAGCACCAGCGTAATACCGATGATGGCGCCCGTGATCTGGCCCATGGCCTTGCGGGTCGCTTCGCGCGGGGGCAGGCCTTCTTCGGCCATGATCCGCTCGACGTTTTCAACGACCACGATGGCATCGTCAACGAGAATACCGATCGCCAGCACGAGGCCGAACATCGTCAACACGTTGATCGAGAAGCCCATCGCGTTCATGACGGCAAACGCGCCCAGCAACGAGATCGGCACCACGATCGACGGCACCAGCGTGTAGCGGATGTTCTGCAGGAACAGCAGCATCACCAGGAACACCAGCACCATGGCCTCGAACAGCGTCTTGACCACTTCCTCGATCGAGATCTGAACGAACTTGGACGTGTCGTACGGCACCTTGTATTCCACGCCGGCCGGGAAGTACTTCGAGAGTTCTTCCAGCTTGGCCTTCACGGCCTTGGCGGTGCCCAGCGCGTTACCCGTGGGCGAGAGCTGCACGCCAATGGCCGAGATGGGCTGGCCGTTGATCCGCGCAGACGTCGAGTAGGTCTGGCCGCCGAGTTCCAGGCGCGCAACGTCCTTCACGCGCACCAGCGAACCGTCCGGCTTGGCCACCAGCACGATGTTGCCGAACTGCTCGGTGGTCGTGAGCTGACCTTCCACCACGACCGTCGCCGCGAGCGGTTGGTCGGAGACGGACGGCAGATCGCCGATCGTACCGGCCGAGACCAGCGAGTTCTGCGCGCGGATGGCGTTGTAGACGTCCGTCGGGGTCAGCTTGTAGCCAACCAGCTTGGCCGGATCGATCCAGACGCGCATGGCGCGCTCCGTACCGAACAGAACTGCCTGACCCACACCCGGCACGCGCTTGATTTCGTTCAGCACGTTGCGCGAGATGTAGTCGCCCAGTGCCACCGGATCCATCTTGCCGTCGGTGGATGCGAGCGTCGCGAACAGCAGGAAGTTCGAGCGCGCCTTGTCGACCTGCACACCCTGCTGCGTCACCTGCGAAGGCAGACGCGCTTCCACGCGCTTCAAGCGGTTCTGCACGTCCACCTGCGCCAGCGCCGGATCGGTACCGGCCTTGAACGTCACGGTGATCTGCGCCTGGCCGTTACCGCCCTGGCTGACCGACTCCATATAGAGCAGGCCGTCCGCACCGTTCATTTCCTGCTCGATGATGCTGGTGACGGATTCGTCCAGCGTCTTCGCGTTTGCGCCCGGATACGTTGCCGTGATGATGATGGACGGCGGTGCAATGGTCGGGTACTGCGAGATCGGCAACTGGGTGATCGAAATCGCCCCAGCAAGGATGATGAACAGCGCGAGCACCCAGGCAAAGACCGGGCGATCGATAAAAAACTTTGCCATGCGATGGCTCCTTGTTTACTGCTTGGCTGCCGGTGCGCTGGCAGCGGGAGTGCTTGCAGCAGGGGCGCTGGCTGCCGGTGCCGGAGCCGCGCCGCTACCCTGGCCACCTTGACCTTGCGGGGCCTTGCCCTGGCCTGTCGGTATCGGCTGCCACGGCACGGCTTTGACCGGCGCGCCCGGACGGACTTTCTGCAGGCCGTCGACGATCACCTTGTCGCCCGCCTTCAGGCCGCTGGAGACGATCCATTCTGTGCCGGTCGAGCGGTCGGCCTGGACTTGGCGCACCGCTGCCGCGCCCTTCTCGTCAACCACCATGACCGATGCGCCGTCCGGGCTGCGTGTCACCGCTTGTTGCGGCACCGTGATGGCCTGTTCGTCCACGGCCTGCTCCAGGCGGGCACGCACGTACATGCCCGGCAGCAGCGTGCGGTCGGCGTTCGGAACAATCGCGCGCAGCGTGATCGTGCCCGTGGCGGGGTCCACCGTCAGGTCCGAGAAATAAAGCTTGCCCGTTTGCGCGTAGGCTCGGCCGTCTTCTGTCACGAGCGTCACCTTGGCCGCGTCACCACCGGCCTTGGCCAGCTTGCCGTCCTTGAGCGCCTGCTGAAGACGCATCACTTCGGTGCTCGACTGCGTGAACGTCAGGTAGATCGGGTCGATCTGCTGAACGGTGGTCAGCAGCGTCGCCTCGCCCTGGCCCACCAGCGCGCCTTCGGTGACCTGCGCCAGACCGGCACGACCGGAGATGGGCGAAGTCACGCTGGCATAGCCGACGTTCAACTTGGCGGTCTCCACGGCAGCGCGGGCGGCGGCCACGTCAGCGGTGGCTTGCTTGGCGGCGGCGGTGGCGTCGTCGTAGTCCTGCTTGCTGATGGCGTTGGTGGCAACCAGCGGCTTGTAGCGCTCGGCCTTCAGTTGCGCCTGCGTTTGCGTGGCTTCCGAACGCGCCAGCTGTGCCTTGGCACTGTCCAGCGATGCCTGGTACTGCGCCGGATCGATCTGGAACAACTGCTGGCCGGCCTTTACGTCACTGCCTTCCGCGTAGGTGCGCTTGAGCACAATGCCCGCGACCCGAGCCCGCACCTGTGCCACACGCGTAGCCTCCAGGCGCCCCGGCAACTCGCTGGTCAAGCCAACGGAGTGCGGCTGCACGGTCACAACGCCGACTTCGGTCGGAGGCATGCCGGCGCCGCCCGGCCCTTGTGCCTGCTTGTTACCGCAGGCTGCAAGTGCCACCACCATGAATGCGGCGGCAGCGAGTTGGTGATAACGGCGGGTGTTCGTCATAGATGACCCCATGTGGCGATAAGCGGAATGCCGGGTGCCGGAACGCCGCGCAAACGAGTGCGACGCCGGCAAGCCGTCAGCGAACCAAAAAAACACAAAACGAAAACGTCCGATGCTAGCTGCATCTCGCGGCATGCGATATGGCCTTTGCGACGAACTCGCAACAACCCGGACCAGAATGCTAAGAAGCAGGCGCGATCGGCAGTCGGTCTCCACCCCTGGGGACGACTGACTCGAAGTCAGCCCCAGGCTGCCTGCCCGCATGAATGTGGCGCATACGCCGATGGGCAAGTGACGGAGTGCGCGCTATTATAGATACGTTCGCGTATGTATGTAAGTGTCGCCTTCAACGGACAGGGACTTCGTTGACACCTTTCCTGAGTTCGCTGCAATGACGGCGATCAAGCGAACTTGCAGCGGATGCGCGCCTCGACAGGCATTGTCAGCCAACGGACGCGCTGCCGCGTTGTGCGAAGCGCAATGGTGCGTTGCCTGGAATTGTGCATTGCACAAAAGCCAATCGAAAGAACGCCGGACGAGATACCCCGCGTTCCCTTGGAAGATCATGGTCAGACGAACAAAGGAAGAAGCCCTGGAAACACGTAACCGCATTCTGGATGCGGCGGAAGACGTGTTCTATGCGCGCGGCGTGGCACGCACATCGCTGTCGGATATCGCGCAGGCTGCGGGCGTGACGCGCGGCGCCATCTACTGGCACTTCCGCAACAAGACCGACGTGTTTGCGGCCATGTGCGAGCGTGTGAAGTTGCCGATGGAGACGATGTGCACCCCACTGGGCGTGGAGGCCGATGATCCGCTGGGCGAATTGCGCACCGTGGGCAACTTCCTGCTGCGGCAACTCGTGGAAGACGCGCACTGGCGCAAGGTCTTCGAGATCATGTTCAACAAGTGCGAGTTCGTCGAAGACACCAGCCCCATCCTCAAGCGTCAGCAGGAATCGTTTGAGGAAGGCATCACGCATCTGACAAGTATCATCGAACAGGCAACGCGGCGCGGGCAACTACCGGCCGACCTCGACATCCCGCTGGCCGTGGCGCATTTCCACGCCACGTTCAACGGCATCATGGGCGATTACCTTTTCTATCCGGACGCCTCCAGCCTCGCCACCAAGCGCGAACGTCTGCTGGATGCGTGCATCGATACCCTCAAATACGCGCCGTCGCTGCGGCTGGAGCCGGTGGCGGCCACGGCGGCCCGCACCGAGGCCTCGGCATGAACGCGCCCGTATTCGATCAGATGGTCTTTGCCGGTGGCGGCAACCGCTGCTGGTGGCAGGCCGGCTGGTGGGACGTCGTGCAGCCCGAGCTGGGCCTGGCGCCGCGCGTGATTGCCGGCATCTCGGCTGGCGCGTCGACGGCGTGCATGCTGCATGCATGGAATTCCGCCGAACTGATGGATTACTACGGCGAAGCCCTGCGCCAGAACACCCGCAACGCCCATTGGGGCAACCTGCTGCGCGGCGAGCGCGTGTTCCCGCACTACGGCATGTATCGCGCGGCGCTGCTGACGGTGTTCGGCGAAGGCCGCTTCGCACGGCTGGCGCAGGCGCCCGAAATTCGCATCGGCGTGGCGCATATTCCGCGCTGGCTGGGCGCTCGCTCCGCCGTGGCGGCGGGGCTTATCGCCTACAACATCGAAAAGCACGTTCGCAAGACGCTGCACCCGACGCTGGGCAAACGCCTCGGCTTTACGGCGGAAATCGTGCGCGCGCAGGATTGCGCCACACCCGAGGACTTGGCGGATCTTCTGCTGCAATCGGCCTCCACCCCGCCGTTCACGCCGGTACTGCGGCGCGACGGGCGGCCGGTGCTCGACGGCGGCATGGTCGACAACGTGCCCGTGCACGCGCTGGACGCTACGCCCGGCGACGCGCTGGTGCTCGTGACGCGGCTATACCCGCGCCCGACGTATTTCCGCATGGATGTGCCGGTGGCCGGCGGCGTGCAGCGCCGGTTTTACGTCCAGCCCTCGCGCAAGGTCCCCATTTCGAGCTGGGATTACACCCGCCCCGGCGCCATGCGCGACGCCTATGCGCTCGGCCGTCATGACGGCGAAACCTTCCTGCGCGAACTTCCACGCGGGTTCGCCACGGCGGTGGCTGCGTAACCACTACCTCCAAGAGAGCGAGGGGGCGGGCGCGCTGCTTGCTGCACATGGCGCGCCCGCCGGCGTGCCATCAGGGTCGTCCGGCCGATGCATCTCCGACGGACACTTCATGGCCGCAAACCCTGCCCATGCGTTTGACCTGATCGTGATCGGCGCCGGTTCGGCCGGGCTCGCGGCTGCGCGCCGATCTGCGCAATTGGGCGCGCGCACGCTGCTGATCGACCGCGCGCAAGTGGGCGGCACCTGCGTCAACCGCGGGTGCGTACCCAAGAAACTGCTCGGCTACGGCGCCGCCTGGTCGCAGACGGTGGTTCGGTGCTTGCGGGCGGCGCACGCCCGGGATGCCTGGGCCGATGCCATCGCCCGCACACGCGCCGAAGTCGCGCGGCTGCACGAAGCGCATTTCGCGCACCTGGCCGATGCCGGCGTGCAATGGCTGAGCGGCATGGCCTCGCTGCGCGGCCGCGGCATCGTCCGCCTGCAGACCGAGTCCGGCAAGACCACGCTGCGTGCTCGCCAGATCGTGCTGGCCACCGGCGCCCACCCCACGCCGCTCCCCGTCCCCGGCGCGGAACTGGCCTGCACCTCCGACGACGTATTCGGCTGGGACACGCTGCCCGCATCGCTCATCATCGCGGGCGGCGGCGTCATCGCGGTGGAAATGGCCTCGACGCTGGCGCGCTTCGGCGTGCGGGTCAGCGTGCTGACGCGCGATGCCCGCGTGCTGCCTGAATTTGATGCCACAGTGGCCGAGGCCGCTGCGCAGTCGCTGGCCGGCTGCGGCGTGGAGCTGATCTTGAACGCCGACGTGGTCCGCGTCGAACGCGATGCCGTGAACGGCAGCGGTGTGGCCGTCTATGCAAGCACCGAAGGCAGCAACGTTCCGCGCGTGCTGCGTGCCGAGCGTGTGTTGAGCGCCATCGGCCGCGCGCCGAACATCGCTGGCCTGGGCCTGGACGCCGCCGGCGTCACGCTCGATGCGCATGGGCGCATTGCGGTTGATCGCCATTTCCGCACGCGCGCCCGCGGCGTGCATGCCGTGGGCGACGTCTGCGGCGGCAGCCCGCTGCAATTGACGCCCGTGGCCGCCGCGCAGGGCCGCTACGTGGCTGAACGCCTGTTCGGCAAAGGCATCAAGCTGCCCGACATGAACAGCGTGCCCATGGCCGTGTTCTGCGATCCGGCGATCGCCAGCGTGGGCCTGACCGAGGCCGACGCGCGCACGCGCTGGCCTGAACTGGGCAAACGCGGGCCGGACACCGATAAGCGCGCGCTGGCAGACCGCATCGACGTGGTGGTCCGGCGCTTTGTCTCGCTGGAGCAGCGTTTTGCGGGCTCGGGAATGGAGTCGCTGATCAAGCTGGTATGCAACGCGCGCAGCGGCCGCATTCTCGGCGCGCACATCGTCGACAACGCGGCACCGGAGATCATCCAGGCGCTTGCGGTGGCCGTACGCATGGGCGTGCGGCTCAAGCATCTGCAGTCGACCGCGGGGCTGCACCCGACGGTGGCCGAAGAGTTGCTGAGCATGTAAGCGCACTCGTTCAATTTTCCTGATCCCCCCCTGCAAATCCGTGGACGCTGCTGGCGTGGCGTCGGCGCAGAATAGCTGGCATATCCTTCAGGAAATTTGACATGCTCCCCGTGCTTTATCTGTCCCATGGCTCGCCCATGCTGGCCGCCGACCCGGGCCCCGTCGGCAAGATGCTGGCGGCGCTCGGGCAAGAGATGACAGCCCTCAAGCCCCGCGCCATCGTCGTGGTTTCACCGCATTGGATGACGCGCCGGCCCGCCGTCACCGCTCGCGCCCAGCAGGAAGCCTGGCACGACTTCGGCGGTTTCCCGCCGCAGCTCTACGCCCTGGAATACGCGCCGCCGGGCGCGCCCGACCTGGCTGAACGCATCCGCACGCTGATCGACGGCAACATCGTCCCCGGGCTGGAAGAACAGGGCTCCACCGTGCTGGACCCCCGCCAGCCGCTGGATCACGGCGCATGGGTGCCGCTGATGCTGATGTTTCCGGAGGCGAAGATCCCGGTGGTGCAGGTGTCGTTGATGCCCGGCCTGTCGCCCGCCTGCCAGATGGCGATGGGGCGTACGCTCGCGCCGCTGCGCGACGAGGGCGTTTTGATCGTTGGCTCGGGCAGCTTCACGCACAACCTGCGCGCGCTGATGCGCGGCCCGGGCATGGCGCAGCATGGCGTGCCGGTCGAGCCGTGGGTGACGGCCTTCCGCGAATGGATGATCGAAACGATGACCGACGGCATCCGAAGCGGCGATTTCACCCGCTTCTGCGATTACCGCGCGCAAGCCCCGCACGCCGCTCATGCCCACCCGACCGACGAACACCTAATGCCGCTGTACGTGGCGCTGGGCGCGGCAATGGGACAGCCAGGCCAAGCCACGCCGGGCGGCGTGCAGGCCCAGCACGTGGTCGACACGGTGACGTACGGATCGCTGGCCATGGACAGCTTCCGCTTCGACGGCGCGGGCGCCAATCAGCCGCTGCTACGCGCCGCCGCTTGATTGACGGAAGCGACGGGCAAACGACTGGCCTTATGCGCGGATCAGCGCCGGCGCCAGCGCGGTCGGGTTGACCACGCTGTCGACGTTGCCCTGCAGGACATCGAGGATGTTCTGGAACGCGACGCTGAAGTACAGCTCGTAACCTTCGCGTTCGACGTAGCCGATGTGCGGCGTGCAGATGCAGTTCTCCATGCGCAGCAGGGTGTGGCCCTGCAGGATGGGCTCCGTTTCGAACACGTCGATGGCGGCCATGCCGGGTCGCCCGCGGTTGAGCGAGGTCACGAGGCCGTTTTCTTCCACCAGCTCGGCCCGGCTCGTATTGACGAAGAGGGCGGTCGGCTTCATGCGGGTGAGGTCGGCCACCGTCACGATGCCGCGCGTTTCGTCGTTCAGGCGCAGGTGGACTGACAGCACATCGGACTGCTCAAACAGGGCGTCTTTCGATTCCGCCACGGCAAAGCCGTCGGCGCGCGCCCGTTCCTGCGAGCCCTCGCGACCCCACACCAGCACATTCATGCCGAAAGCACGGCCGTAACCGGCCACGAGCTGGCCGATCTTGCCGTAGCCGAAGATGCCCAGCGTCTGGCCCTTCAAAACCCGGCCGATGCCAAAGTTGGGCGGCATCGTGGTGGATTTCAGCCCCGACTGCTGCCACGCGCCGTGCTTGAGGCTCGCCACGTATTGCGGAATACGACGCTGCGCGGCCATCACCAGCGCCCACGTCAACTCGGCAGGCGCCACGGGCGAACCCTTGCCTTCCAGCACGACCACACCCTTGTCGGTACAGGCGTCCAGATCGATATGGCTGCCCGAATCGCGCGATACGCGCCCCGTCTGGCTGATGATCTTGAGTTTGGGCAGGCGATCAAGCAACTGACGCGTCACGCGCGTGCGCTCGCGGATGAGCACGATGGCTTCAACATCCGCCACGCGTGCGGCCAATTGCCCCACACCCTTGACGGTGTTGTTGAACACTTTGACTTCGTGGTCTTGCAGCAGGCTGAAGCAATCCAGCTTGCGAACAGCGTCTTGGTAGTCGTCCAGTACGGCAATCTTCATCGACATCTCACTTCGAACAATGGTGCGCAGCAAAAAACAGCGATCCCTCGCGGTGGTATTCTTCCCATCCCTCGTCGCACGACAATCCGTGTCGACGTTTGGAATTGCCCGCCGCGGGCACGCAATTTGCGCAGCCCCGCTGGTGACGAGTCCTTGTTCTAGGGTCTGTTGACCTCGGTCCCGCCACTTTAGCGCACGCGGCCCTCGCTGCCCGGAAAAACCCACCTTCCGTCAGTGCACCGCTTTGTAACTGAATGTGAAATCAGCACGGCTCCCGTCCCTCCGCCTGCCTCATCTCTCCCTCTGGAAACCGCTGATCCGGCTCGCTTCCGATGCGCCGTCGATCGCTTTCCACCCCGCCGCTGGGCGCGGCCGCCGTGCTGATCCGACACCGATTTCTTTCTCACTTCCATTGGAGTTTTGGTCATGAATCAACCCGTGATGCAGGGCGTGCCCGCATTGAACGTGCCCGATTACGTGAAACACCCGCGCCTGATCGCGTGGGTGGGCGAGGTGGCGGCGCTCACCAAGCCGGAGCGCATCGTCTGGTGCGATGGTTCGCAAGAGGAATACGACCGCCTGTGCGCCGAAATGGTGGCCGCCGGCACGATGAAGCAGCTCAATCCGGCCAAGCGCAAGAACTCGTACCTGGCGCTGTCGGACCCGTCGGACGTGGCGCGCGTTGAAGACCGCACCTTCATCTGCTCGCAGAAGAAGGAAGACGCCGGCCCCACCAACAACTGGACGGCCCCGGCCGAGATGCGCCAGACGCTGAACGGCCTGTTTGACGGCAGCATGCGCGGCCGCACGCTGTACGTGGTGCCGTTCTCGATGGGCCCGCTGGGCTCGCCGATCGCACACATCGGCGTGGAGCTGTCGGACAGCCCGTACGTGGCCGTCAATATGCGCATCATGACCCGCATGGGTCGCGCGGTGTACGACGTGCTGGGCACCGACGGCGATTTCGTGCCGTGCGTGCACACCGTCGGCAAGCCGCTCGCCGCGGGCGAGAAAGACGTGCCGTGGCCGTGCAACCCGACCAAGTACATCGTGCATTTCCCGGAAACGCGCGAAATCTGGTCGTTCGGCTCCGGCTACGGCGGCAACGCGCTGCTGGGCAAGAAATGCTTCGCGCTGCGGATCGCCTCGACCATGGGCCGCGACCAGGGCTGGCTGGCCGAGCACATGCTGATCCTGGGCGTGACGTCGCCGGAAGGTAAGACCTATCACGTGGCGGCGGCCTTCCCGTCGGCCTGCGGCAAGACCAACTTTGCGATGCTGATTCCGCCTGCAGGCCTGAACGGCTGGAAGGTGACGACCATCGGCGACGACATCGCCTGGATCAAGCCCCGCCAAGACGCCAACGGTAAAACGCGCCTGTACGCCATCAACCCGGAAGCCGGCTACTTTGGCGTGGCCCCTGGCACGAGCGAGAAGACCAACTTCAACGCGATGGCCACGCTCAAAGAGAACGTCATCTTCACCAACGTGGCGCTCACGGACGACGGCGACGTGTGGTGGGAAGGCATGACCGACACGCCGCCGGCGCACCTGATCGACTGGCAGGGCCAGGACTGGACGCCTGAGACCGCCAAGGAAACCGGCCGCAAGGCAGCGCATCCGAACGCACGTTTCACCGCACCGGCCGCGCAATGCCCGTCGATCGATCCGCAGTGGGACAACCCGGCCGGCGTACCGATTGATGCGTTCATCTTCGGTGGCCGCCGCTCGACCACCGTGCCGCTCGTGACCGAAGCGCGCGACTGGACGGAAGGCGTGTACATGGCCGCGACGATGGGCTCGGAAACCACCGCCGCCGCCGCCGGCCAGCAAGGCGTGGTGCGTCGCGACCCGTTCGCCATGCTGCCGTTCTGCGGCTATAACATGGCCGACTATTTCGCGCACTGGCTCAATCTCGGCGAGAAGCTTGCCGAGAGCGGCGCCACGCTGCCGAAGATCTTCTGCGTGAACTGGTTCCGCAAGGACGAAAACGGCAAGTTCGTGTGGCCGGGCTTTGGCGAGAACATGCGCGTGCTCAAGTGGATGGTCGATCGCATCGAAGGCCGGGCGCAGGGCGATGAGCACGTCTTCGGCGTGTCGCCGCGCTACGAAGAACTGAGCTGGGATGGGCTGGACTTCACGGCCGAGCAGTTCGCCAAGGTGATCTCGCTGGATGCAGCGGCCTGGAAGGAAGAGCTGGCATTGCACGACGAGCTGTTCACGAAACTGGCGCACGGCCTGCCGCAAGCGCTGCCTGACGCCAAGACCCGCTTGGAAGAGCGACTCGGTGGCTGAACGCGGCCTCGCAGTCGACATCAAGAAGCCCGCAGCTTGCGGGCTTTTTTTTCGCCCCACTGCGGACGCTGCCTAAACAACGAGCAGTAATCCTAAAGATTTAAATCGGGCGAATTACCCCTGCCAACAAAACAGTTCAATTGATTTTTAGCCAATTGAATTGTGTTGTAAAAAATACTGATGCACACATGATAATGACCATTATGCCGAGGCGAGCATAATTGTCCTGCATTTATGCCCCAGCTGAATCATTCAGCGCATGGAATCGGCCAAGAACGTTGCCTGGCATAGCTTTATGAACAGTGCATGTCAATCTTGGCATTCTAGTTCGTGGCGCCTTCAATGAATTTCCAAATTTTAAAATTCGTGCGTGACGAATGCCTACGGGATTCTTATAATCCGGCAAAACGGAATCCCTTCTCTCTGAGCCAGAGGGGGGTTCATGACTAGAGGAAACGGGAAAGGGCGAACAAGCCTTATGCCAACGGAGGTGGGGATTCCCTGCTTCACCGGCGCTCGGGGGGGCGCCGGCTCGGACTGCGCGTAGCGATACCGCACACTGTGCAAACGATTGCATGGTCCGGCACGCTGCGACTGGCACCGAGGGGCTTGCAGACCTTTCTCAGGACCACCCTGGACACCACCCAGGAGGCTCCGCTGGCGATCGTCGACGGGAACAGCAGCATGACGATCCGCGCAAGGCCGACGGCCAGGCAACAGCGCCCGCAAGAAAAGACATGCGAGCACAGGCGCAATTGCCCGCATGGCACTCATAACAACGCGCACCGCAGACAGCAGAGCGCAGCCGCGAGGCTGCTCGCCGGAGTGTGTCGGCTGGTTAGACGGGAGGTATTACAAAGTGGGTATTCAGATCTTGCTGGTCGAACACGACCAGGCAGAGGGGGAGCGTCTGTCGTTTTCCCTGCGTGATGGTGGACACGATGTTCAACGGGTCAGCCATCCGGGCCAGGCGCAGGCGGCGATACTGGCCGCCATGCCGGAGCTGCTCCTGATGGAGTGGACGTGGCCCGAGCGCGAGTCGATCGACATGCTGCTGGCGTTGCGCGCCAACATGCAGACGCGCGGCCTGCCGGTCATTGTGCTGTCCCGTCATGGCGATGCGCGCGCCAAGATTGCCGCGCTTGACGCCGGTGCCGACGACTACGTCGTCAAGCCGTGCGACGCGGGCGAACTGCATGCCCGCATTCGCGCTGTGCTGCGCCGCCGCGCGCCGCACCAGAATGGCGACGACATCCTGCAGGTCAACGGCCTGCGCCTTGATCCGCTCACGCTGGGTGTGACTGCGCAAACCGAAACCGGCCCCCGCGCCATTCCGCTCAGCCCGCTGGAATTCCGCCTCCTGCACTTTCTCGTCGCGCATCCGCAACGCGTCCATTCGCGCACGCAGCTGCTGGACCGCGTGTGGGGCAACCATGTCTTCGTGGGTGAGCGCACGGTCGATGTGCACGTGCGCAAGCTGCGTGTCGCGCTGGCCGGCACGCCGTGCGATGGCCTGATCCAGACCGTGCGCGGCGGCGGCTATCGTCTCGTGGTCGGCACCGGCGCCGCAACGGCCATGCATGCTGCCGACGCGATCGGCCTGCAGCTCGAAGCCGCGACCCGCAAGACCGAACTGCCGTCGTACGGCCACATGCCGACGTCGCGTTCCCTGGCCAAGGAACCGGTGCGCCTGGGCGTCTGAGCCCAGATCGATACGCCGCGTATCGCTCATCCCTGACTGCCGACCCCATCGCCGCTCGTACCGGGCCGCGATGGGGCGGTGCGTCATCTCACACCATCTAGGAATTCAATATGAAGCTGTGGCACAGCGGTGTACTGCTGGCTGGACTGACGTTGGGCGCGCACGCGCAGGAAGTCACGCCAGGTTTGTGGGAAAGCACGACGAGCGCGACGCTGAACGGCAAGCCGTTGCCGCACTTTGACGAGCAAGGCCGCCAAGTGCCGAGCCGCCCTGAACGCGGCTGCCTGAGCGCCAACGACGCCAGCGACGTGCGCGCCATGTTCGAGCGTTCCATCCGCCGTGATCAGCAAGGCTGCAAGCTCACGCGCTGGAACTACACGCTGGGCACGCTCAAGGTCACGCTGTCGTGCGAAGACCCGCAGGGCGGCAAGGGCGTGCTGGAAGCCAGCGGGCCGCTGACGCCGACGTCGTACAACATCAGCGGCAGTGGTCAGTACCAGCATCCGCAGTTCGGGCCAATGAAGAGCGGCTTCCACTACCAGGGCCGCTACATCGGCGCCTGCAAGTCCTAAGCGACGCCGCCCCAAAAGACAACGGCCGGACTGCGCATGCAGCTCCGGCCGTCTTTGTTTGAAGGCGAGCCGATCAGCGTTGGCCTTCGCGCCAGCGCTTGAGCCAGCCGAGTCCTTCGCTGGTGCCGGCACGGGGCCGATACTCGCAGCCGACCCAGCCGTTGTAGCCAAGCGCATCCAGCAACGCAAAGAGGTGCGGATAGTTCAGCTCACCTTCGTCCGGTTCGTGGCGATCGGGCACGCCGGCAATCTGCACGTGGCCCACACCGTCGATGTGCTGCTTGAGCTTGACCGACAGATCGCCCTCCATGATCTGCGCGTGGTACAGGTCGAACTGCACCTGGACGTTCGTCGCGCCGACTTCCTTGCACACCGCATGCGCCTGTGCCTGGTGCGTGAGGAAGAAGCCCGGCATGTCGCGCGTGTTGATGGGTTCCAGCACGATGGTGATGCCCGCACCGGCAGCCTCGCGGGCAGCGTAGGCGATGTTGCTCACGTAAGTCGCGTGATGGCGCGCGCGGTCTGCACCGGCGGGCAGGAGGCCGGCCATCACGTGCAGGCGCGTGTTGCCGAGCACCTGCGCATACTCGAGCGCTGTTGCAATGCCGAGCTTGAATTCCTCTTCGCGACCGGGCAAGGAAGCGATGCCGCGCTCGCCGCCCGCCCAATCGCCCGGCGGGGCATTGAACAGCGCTTGCGTGAGCCCAGCGTCGTCAAGACGCGCCCGGATCTCTGTCTTGTCGAAGTCGTAGGGGAAGAGGAATTCCACGCCCTCGAAGCCATCCTTTGCCGCAGCGGCAAAGCGGTCGAGGAACGCGTGCTCCTGGTACATCATGGACAGATTGGCGGCAAAGCGCGGCATAAAAGACCTCTGAATACGATTGCTTATTTATTGACCAGCTGGGGCGGCGTGCGCAACACGGCAATGCAGCCGAGCACCAGCACGCCTGCCAGCGCATACATGCCGGCGGATGTGCTGCCCGTCATGTCCTTGAGCAAAGCCCGCCAGCACGCTTCGATACCGCCCGCGCCGATGCGCTGGGCTTTGCCCGCGACACCTCGTTCGAAGCGATGGTGCGCGATTACGTGGACAGCGCGAAGGGCGTCTAACGGCCCTTTCCCAGCTCAACCGCAAACTTCACCAGTTCCGCCTGGCCCTCGATGCCGAGTTTGCGCTTCAGGTTCAGGCGGTGCGATTCCACCGTGCGCACGGACAAGCCCAGCTCGTCGGCGATGCGCTTGTTGGCATAGCCCTTGGCGATGCCGTCGAGAATGTCGCGCTCGCGCGGCGTGAGCGCCTCCACAGGCGTGGGCATGACGGCCTGCTCGGCCATGCGCATCGCCAGCTGCGCGCTGTAGAACGGGCGGCCGGCCAGCACGGCGTCGATGGCTTCGACCAGTTCGCTGGCGGGCGCGTCCTTGAGCACGTAGCCACGCGCGCCGGCGCGGATCACCTGCCGCACGTACTCGAGGTTGTCGTGCATCGAGAGGACGAGCACGGCAATCTCGGGAAATTCTTCGGCGAACTTCTCGGTCAGCGCGATGCCGTTCATGCCGCGCATGCCGATGTCCATCAGTGCCAGATCGGGGGCCAAGGAACGCGCGGCCTGCAGGGCGGCTTCGGCGTCGCCGGCTTCACCCACCACTTCGAAATGCGGCACGGCTTCCAGCCGCACGCGCACGCCATCGCGCACGAGCGGGTGATCGTCGACGAGGAGCAGTTTGACGGGCGCGGATGATCGCATGTTCATACGAGTGGAGAAGAGGGGGCGGAAGCCAGTCGAGCGATGACGTCATGCGGCAGCACGGCGCTCACCTCCGTACCGTGCGGGCCGGAGGCGATGGTACAGGTGCCGCCGAGGGCGGCCATGCGTTCGCGCATATTGCGCAGGCCGATACCGTGTTGCGGGTCCACCTGTACGGATTCCACGTCGAAACCGGGGCCGTTGTCGCGAACAGACAAGCGCACAGCATCGAGATCGTTTTCCAGCAGCACGCCAATGCGCGTGGCTTGCGTGGCATGGCGCTCGATGTTCGAGACGGCTTCCTGCGCAATGCGGAACAGCGCGGTGTTGCACGCATCCGGCAACTGCACGGGCGGCCCGACAAGTTCGAGCGCAATCGCAAATCCCGGCTGGCTGTCTTCGTGGGCCTCGCGCGTTTCGCGCACGAGGAGTTCCAGCGCAGCCGCCAAGCCGAGGTCATCGAGCAACGCGGGACGCAGGTTGTGCGACACGCGCCGGACCTCGCCCAGCGCACCGTTCAACCGGTCAAGCGCGCGACGCAGCATGCTGTCCGCCCGTTCGATCGACGCTGGCGATGCCGCTGACGCTTCGAGATGGCCATGCGCGGTTTCCAGCAGCAACTTGGTGGACACCAGCACCTGGCTGATGCCGTCGTGCAACTCGCGCGAGACCCGCGCACGTTCGTCTTCCTGGGACTTCACCACCTGCTGCGCGAGCTGGCGCAGCTTGGCATCGGCCTGGCGGTGGTCGCTCACGTTCAGCGCCAAACCGCTGCCGGCCACCAGCAGGATGCTGACCGCGGCAATGCCAACCACCCAGGCCAGCGTCTGGTCGATGTTGGTCTGCGCGCGCCGGTCAATCTCACGCAGGGTCTGCTCGATGTCGTCCAGGTACAGGCCAGTGCCGACCATCCAGCCCCACTGCGGGATCGGCTCGACGTAACCGAGCTTGGGCACGCTCTGGTGCGTGGACGGCTTGTCCCACATGTAACGCACGAAACCGCCGCCGGCCTGCGCGGCCGCCACCAGCTTCTGGATGGTCGGCTGACCACCGGCATCTGTCAGGTCCCACAAGTCGCGTCCGACAAGTTCGGGCTGGCGCGGGTGCATCAGGTTGCGGCCGCGCAGGTCGTAGAGAAAGAAATAGCCGTCGGTGCCGAAATCGAGACGGGCGAGGGTGCGCATGGCTTCGTCGCGTATGGCTTCGTCTGCGGCCCGGTCACCGCCATGGCCCGAGGCCAGCAGCGGGGCGATGGCGCTCTGCGCAAGCTTGACGTAAGAGCGCAGCTCGGTCTCCTTGGCCTGGAGATACGCCGACTCCACGAGTTGCCGCTCGTGCCGTGCCAGCGCGATCGACTGATGGCGCACGGTCAACATGATCGCCAGCATGGCGACGGTCAGCGGTGCGACGGCGAGCAGCAGGATTTTCTGGCGGAGCTTCATGGCAAAAACGCGGCGCTTGGCTGTATTGCGAGTTTCGGCGCGGTCTCGGTCGGGTGTGGCGCCCTGCGTAGAACTACGGACGTGCGTTGCGTAGTCCTCCGCTTGTGGCGCGGGGTAGGGCTGGCAAATACTACACGCCCCTGTCACGGGCAGGACTTACTGCAGGGATGAACCCACATCCCGCGTTCAGCACAACACTTCGACCAAGGTTCGAGGAGACCGACATGAGCTTCGTCAGGCAACACCTGATCTGGCTGGTCATCGCCATTCTTGGCGCGTCTGCGTTTGCCACCGTTGCGCTAGCGCGCGGCGAGGCCGTCAGCGCGCTGTGGGTGGTGGTGGCCGCCGTATGCATCTACCTGATCGCGTATCGCTACTACAGCCGCTTCATTGCCGACAAGGTGCTCGGCCTGGACGGCACCCGCAAGACGCCCGCCTGGCGTTATAACGACGGGCTCGACTACGTTCCCACCAACAAGTACGTGCTGTTCGGCCACCACTTTGCGGCCATTGCTGGCGCCGGCCCGCTGGTCGGCCCTGTGCTGGCCGCGCAGATGGGTTATCTGCCCGGCATGCTGTGGATTCTGGCCGGCGTGGTGTTTGCCGGCGCGGTGCAGGATTTCATCGTGCTCTTCATCTCCAGCCGCCGCGACGGCCGCTCGCTGGGCGACCTGGTGAAGAGCGAGATGGGCACGGTGCCCGGCGTGATCGCGCTGTTTGGCGCGTTCCTTATCATGATCATCATCCTCGCCGTGCTGGCGCTGATCGTCGTGAAGGCGCTGGTCGGTTCGCCGTGGGGCACGTTCACGGTGGCCGCGACGATTCCGATCGCGCTGTTCATGGGCGTGTACGTGCGTTACATCCGCCCGGGCCGCATCGGCGAAATCTCGATCATCGGCTTCGTGCTGCTGATGCTCGCCATCATTGGCGGCCAAGCTGTGCACGAGAACGCCGCGCTGGCGCCGCTGTTCACGTTCGACGGCAAGGCCCTCACGTGGATGCTGATCGGCTACGGCTTTGTCGCCTCGGTGCTGCCGGTGTGGCTGCTGCTCGCCCCACGCGATTACCTGTCGACGTTCCTGAAAATCGGCACGATCCTCGCGCTGGCGATCGGTATCCTGATCGTCGCGCCGCAGATGCAGATGCCTTCGCTGACGCAGTTTGCTGCGGGCGGCGGCCCGGTGTGGTCGGGCAACATGTTCCCGTTCCTGTTCATCACCATTGCGTGCGGCGCGGTATCGGGCTTCCACTCGCTCATCTCATCGGGCACCACGCCCAAGTTGCTGGAGAACGAACGCCAAGCGCGCTTCATCGGCTACGGCGCGATGCTGATGGAATCGTTCGTCGCCATCATGGCGCTGGTGGCCGCTTCGGTCATCGACCCGGGCGTGTATTTTGCGATGAACAGCCCGGCGGCACTGGTGGGCGCGACGCCCGATACGGTGGCGCACACGCTGTCCACCTGGGGCTTCGTCATCTCCCCTGACGTGCTCGTCCAGACCGCCAAGGACGTCGGCGAGAACACCATTCTCGCCCGTGCAGGCGGCGCCCCGACGCTGGCCGTCGGCATGGCGCACATCCTGCACCAGGTGATGGGCGGCCAGGCCATGATGGCCTTCTGGTACCACTTTGCGATTCTCTTCGAGGCGCTGTTCATCCTGACCGCCGTGGACGCAGGCACGCGCGCCGGGCGCTTCATGCTGCAGGATCTGCTGGGCACGTTTGTGCCGGCACTCAAGCGCACGGATTCGCTCGTCGCCAACCTCATTGCCACGGCCGCGACCGTCGCGCTGTGGGGATACTTCCTGTACCAGGGCGTGGTCGACCCGCTGGGCGGCATCAATACGCTGTGGCCGCTGTTCGGCATCTCCAACCAGATGCTCGCCGCGATTGCGCTGACGCTGGGCACCTGCGTGCTGGTCAAGATGAAACGCGACCGCTACGTGTGGGTGACGCTGCTGCCGACCGCCTGGCTGCTGATCTGCACGCTCACCGCCGGCTGGCAGAAGCTGTTCGATCCGGACCCGAAGATCGGCTTCCTGGCGCATGCCAACAAGTACGCCGGCGCGATCGCCGAAGGTAAGCTGCTGGCCCCGGCCAAGTCGATGGCGCAGATGCAGCAGGTGGTGCTGAACGACCGCATCGACGCGTTCCTGTGCGGCCTGTTCATTCTCGTGGTGGTCAGCATCGCCTGGTATGGCGTGCGCACGGTGCTCAAGGCGCGCGCCGCGAGCCGCCCGACCGCCAACGAAACGCCCTACGAAGCGCTGGGCGCATGAGCACGGGCATGCGCGAAGAACTCGAAAACTTCGGCCGCTACCTGGGCCAGACGCTGCGCCTGATGGTGGGCGTGCCGGACTACGACACCTACGTGCGCCACATGCAGGAGACCCATCCGGGCCAGGCCGTCATGACGTACGAAGACTTCTTCCGCGAACGCCAGGACGCGCGCTATGCGGGGCGCGTCGGCCGCTGCTGTTGACGAACGGCTGATCGGGCTCCAAAGCAAAAACCGCCGGTGCATGCAGCCATGCCCGGCGGTTTTTACTGACATGCGCTACAGGGACTGACGTGCCGCCGTGGGCGGATCGCCGTGCTTGGCCCGGTAGGTTTTCTCCACCAGTTCACGCAGCTTGCCGAGCGCCCCCACATCGCCTTGGGCGGCCGCCCTGCCGTACCACTTCTTGGCCTGCTCGATATCCTGCGGCACGACGCCGGGCTCGCCGCGCTCGTAGTAGCTGCCGACGATGTACTGCGATGGCGCATCGCCCCCCTCGGCCGCCTTCTTGTACCAGGTGAATGCGCGCCCGTAGTCGCGTGGCACACCGCGCCCGGTGAAGTAATCGGTGGCCAGCGCGCGCTGCGCCTCGACATGCCCGCCGGCGGCGGCACGCTCGTACCACTTGTTGGCTTCTTCAAGGGAGCGCGGTACCAGCTCGCCGCGTTCGAACAATTCGCCGTAGGCAAACTGTGCGTGGGTCATCTGGTTGTCGGCGGCGCGGCGCAGCCACTTGACCGCTTCGTCAGGCCGCGCGACGGTGCCTTCGCCGCGCATCAGCATCATTGCGTAGTTGAATTGCGCGAGCCGGTTGCCGCGCTGCGCCGCCTCGGCGAATTCGTCGAAGGCGTGGCCGAAATCGTTCTTCTCGTAGTGGGCGATGGCGATCTGGGTGAGGGCATCGGCGTCACCCCGCACATCTTTCGGCGACGTGGCAGCCCATGTAAAAGGCGCCGCCATCCCTATCGCAACCACCAACGCCGCCTGCAGCATGCGCGGACTTTTGCGCCTGGTCTGTCTGCTCATCGCACGCTCCTCACCGGAAGATGAACCAGTGTAGCGCGCTACTGCGCTACGCGCGGGCGGGCACAAACCAGCACACGGCAAGCCGGTCGATGCCGAGGCAATCAGCCGGCGCGCACCCGGTACACCGCCACGCTGCCGCGCCAGTTGGCGCCCCAGCGCACCACGTTGCCTTCGTGCAGCACCACGCGGTCGAGAATCACCAGTCCCACCTTGGGCGCCAGCGCTTCAAAGTCGCGGATGGTCAGCACGCGCACGTTGGGCGTGTCGTACCACTCGTATGGCAGCGATTCCGACACAGGCATGCGCCCGCGGAAGATCGACAGCCGGTGCGGCCAGTAACCAAAGTTCGGGAAAGACACGATGCACTCGCGGCCCACGCGCAGCATCTCGCGCAGCACCTGCGCGGTGTTGTGGATGGTCTGCAGTGTCTGCGACAGGATCACCGTGTCGAAGCTCTTGTCTTCGAACAGCGCGAGCCCACCCTCAAGGTTCTGCTGGATCACGTGCACGCCTTTTTGGGTGGAGGCCAGCACGCCCGCATCGTCGATCTCGATGCCGTAAGCCAGCACATCCAGCTCATCCTGCAGCACGCTCAGCAGGCTGCCGTCTGCGCAACCGAGGTCGAGCACGGTGGAGCGCGGCTCGATCCAGCGGGCGATGGCGCGGAAGTCGGCCCGGTCCGCCAGGATGTTCGGCACGACGGAGGGTGCCGCGGGGTTCAGCGTTTGCGTTGTCATGCGCCGATCTCCTGGGCGATGCGTTCGTAGTAGGCGCGGACCAGCGCGTGGTAGCGCGCGTCCTCCAGAAGGAAGGCGTCGTGGCCGTGGGGCGCGTCGATCTCGCCGTAAGTGACACGGTGCTTGTTGTCGAGCAGCGCCTTGACCAGCTCGCGGCTGCGCGAAGGGGCGAATCGCCAGTCGGTCATGAAGCTGACGACGAGATAGCTCGCCTTGGTATGCGCGACGGCCTTGGTCAGATTGCCGCCGTAAGCCAGCGCGGGGTCGAAGTAATCGAGCGCGCGCGTGATGAGCAGATACGTGTTCGCATCGAAATATTCGGCAAACTTGTCGCCCTGGTAGCGCAGGTAGCTCTCGACCTGGAACTCCACGTCGAACGAGAAACGGATGTCATCCGCCTTCAGCTCGCGGCCGAATTTCGCCGCCATGTCCTCGTCCGACAGATATGTGATGTGGCCGATCATCCGGGCCACGCGCAAACCGCGCTTCGGCTTGACGTTGTGCGCGTAGTAATCGCCGCCGTGGAAATCGGGGTCGGACAGGATCGCGCTGCGTGCCACCTCGTTGAAGGCGATGTTCTGCGCCGACAGCTTGGGGGTGGACGCCACCACCACGCAATGCCGCAGCCGGTCCGGATACATCAGGCTCCAGGCCAGCGCCTGCATGCCGCCGAGGCTGCCGCCCATCACCGCCGCAAACTGCTGGATGCCGAAACGATCCGCCACGCGGGCCTGCGCGTTCACCCAGTCTTCCACCGTCACCACGGGAAAGCGCGCGCCGTAGGGCAGGCCCGTTTCCGGATGCGGGCTCATGGGGCCGGTCGAGCCGAAACACGAACCCAGGTTATTCACCCCGATGACGAAAAAGTGGTTCGTGTCGACCGGCTTACCGGGGCCGACCATGTTGTCCCACCAGCCGACTTCGCCCTCGGCATGCACGCCCGCCACGTGGTGCGAAGCGTTGAGCGCGTGGCAGATGAGCACGGCGTTGGAACGGTCGGCATTGAGCGTGCCGTAGGTCTCGACCATCAGGTCGTAGCCGCTGATCTGCGAGCCGTTGCGCAGTTGCAGCGGCTCGGCAAAGTGCATGCGCTCGGGCACGACCAAGCCGATGGCATTGGCCGGTTTGCCCTGATGTGCCGTCGGAGAAGAGGTATCGGCCTGCGCCGCATCGGGTGTGGTGACCGCGGGGTCAGCCTGGATGTCTGTCATGGCACCAAAGAAAAAACCCGACCGGCAACGCTGTTCACGCAACCAATCGGGTTCTCATGTGGCGCACGGAGGGCGCTTGCTTTCACCACCCCGCTCTGACCGAACCTCTTTAGCCGCATTTGTAATGAGAGCCCAGCGCCACATCCGTGGATGTCTGAACTCCCGCGCGCCCGCAAGCCAGTCGTCAAATCGGCGCGCCAGAGGAACGTGATTATAGAGCAAGCGGCGGCGGACGCATCATCGCAGCGTGATGCGCCCGATCCTCGCCCATGCGTCGGTCAGAGGCCGGCCATGTTGATGTACTTGATCTCCAGGTACTCGTCGATGCCGTATTTCGACCCTTCACGGCCCAGCCCCGATTGCTTGACGCCGCCAAACGGCGCTTCGGCCGTCGAGATCAGCCCCGTATTGACGCCAACCATGCCCGACTCGAGCGCATCCGAAACGCGCCACGCGCGGCCCAGATCGCGCGTGTAGAAATACGCGGCGAGACCGAACTCGGTGTCGTTGGCAGCGGCCACGGCTTCGTCTTCCGTGTCGAAGGGAATGAGCGCAGCCAGCGGGCCGAACGTTTCTTCATGCGCGACCAGCATGTCGGCCTTTGCGTCGACGACGACGGTCGGCTCGAAAAACGCGCCGCCCTGTGCAGACAACGCATGCGGCTTGCCGCCCACCAGCACGCGGGCGCCTTGGCGTACGGCGTCGTCCAGATGCTGTTGCACCTTGTCCATCGCGCGCATGTGGATCAGCGGCCCCTGCTGCACGCCGGGCTCCGTACCGTTGCCCACGCGCAGCGCACGCACGGCGTCGGCCAGCTTGGCGGCAAACGTGTCGTAGATGCCGCGCTGCACATAGAAGCGGTTCGCACAGACACAGGTCTGGCCCGCGTTACGGTACTTGGCGATCATCGCGCCTTCCACCGCTGCATCGACGTCGGCATCGTCGAACACGATGAACGGCGCATTGCCGCCCAGTTCGAGCGAGAGCTTCTTGATGTCGTCGGCGCACTGGCGCATCAGCAAACGACCCACGGCCGTCGAGCCCGTGAAGCTGAGCTTGCGCACGACAGGGTTGGAGGTCAGTTCGCCACCAATCGCCTGCGAATCGCCCGTGACGATGGACAGCAAGCCTGCCGGCACGCCGGCACGCGCCGCCAACTCAGCAAACGCCAGGGCCGAGTAGGGGGTCTCCAGCGCCGGCTTGACCACCATCGAACAACCGGCGGCCAGCGCCGGGCCGACCTTGCGCGTCATCATCGCGATGGGGAAATTCCACGGCGTGATGGCCGCGCTCACGCCGATCGGCTCCTTCTGCACGACGATGCGGCGATCGCCCTGCGGCGACGGAATCGTGTCGCCGTAAATGCGGCGCGCTTCTTCCGCAAACCATTCGATGAACGAGGCGGCGTAGGCAATTTCACCGGCGGCTTCCGGCAGCGGCTTGCCTTGCTCGGCCGTGAGGATGGCCGCAAGGTCCTGCTGGTGCTCCATCATCAGATCGGCCAGCTTGCGCAGAATCTTGGCGCGATCACGTGCGCTCACCTTGCGCCAGGCGCGTTGCGCAACCTGTGCGGCTTCGATGGCGCGGCGCGTTTCGGCGGCGCCCATGCCGGGCACGGTGCCGATGGTGCGGCCGGTGGCGGGATCGGTCACGTCGCGCGTGGCACCGTCATCGGCATCGGCCCAGGTGTCGGTCAGAGGCCGGCCATGTTGATGTACTTGATCTCCAGGTACTCGTCGATGCCGTATTTCGACCCTTCACGGCCCAGCCCCGATTGCTTGACGCCGCCAAACGGCGCTTCGGCCGTCGAGATCAGCCCCGTATTGACGCCAACCATGCCCGACTCGAGCGCATCCGAAACGCGCCACGCGCGGCCCAGATCGCGCGTGTAGAAATACGCGGCGAGACCGAACTCGGTGTCGTTGGCAGCGGCCACGGCTTCGTCTTCCGTGTCGAAGGGAATGAGCGCAGCCAGCGGGCCGAACGTTTCTTCATGCGCGACCAGCATGTCGGCCTTTGCGTCGACGACGACGGTCGGCTCGAAAAACGCGCCGCCCTGTGCAGACAACGCATGCGGCTTGCCGCCCACCAGCACGCGGGCGCCTTGGCGTACGGCGTCGTCCAGATGCTGTTGCACCTTGTCCATCGCGCGCATGTGGATCAGCGGCCCCTGCTGCACGCCGGGCTCCGTACCGTTGCCCACGCGCAGCGCACGCACGGCGTCGGCCAGCTTGGCGGCAAACGTGTCGTAGATGCCGCGCTGCACATAGAAGCGGTTCGCACAGACACAGGTCTGGCCCGCGTTACGGTACTTGGCGATCATCGCGCCTTCCACCGCTGCATCGACGTCGGCATCGTCGAACACGATGAACGGCGCATTGCCGCCCAGTTCGAGCGAGAGCTTCTTGATGTCGTCGGCGCACTGGCGCATCAGCAAACGACCCACGGCCGTCGAGCCCGTGAAGCTGAGCTTGCGCACGACAGGGTTGGAGGTCAGTTCGCCACCAATCGCCTGCGAATCGCCCGTGACGATGGACAGCAAGCCTGCCGGCACGCCGGCACGCGCCGCCAACTCAGCAAACGCCAGGGCCGAGTAGGGGGTCTCCAGCGCCGGCTTGACCACCATCGAACAACCGGCGGCCAGCGCCGGGCCGACCTTGCGCGTCATCATCGCGATGGGGAAATTCCACGGCGTGATGGCCGCGCTCACGCCGATCGGCTCCTTCTGCACGACGATGCGGCGATCGCCCTGCGGCGACGGAATCGTGTCGCCGTAAATGCGGCGCGCTTCTTCCGCAAACCATTCGATGAACGAGGCGGCGTAGGCAATTTCACCGGCGGCTTCCGGCAGCGGCTTGCCTTGCTCGGCCGTGAGGATGGCCGCAAGGTCCTGCTGGTGCTCCATCATCAGATCGGCCAGCTTGCGCAGAATCTTGGCGCGATCACGTGCGCTCACCTTGCGCCAGGCGCGTTGCGCAACCTGTGCGGCTTCGATGGCGCGGCGCGTTTCGGCGGCGCCCATGCCGGGCACGGTGCCGATGGTGCGGCCGGTGGCGGGATCGGTCACGTCGCGCGTGGCACCGTCATCGGCATCGGCCCAGGTGCCGGCGACGAACGCTTGCGTGCGCCACAGGCCGGGGTCTTTCAGCGCGATCGGCGGCGTAACCGGCGCGCTCGGCAAATCGGTGCGGGTCATGGTGTCATCCCTCCAGTGCGCGTTGCAGGATGGCAAGGCCCTCTTCGAACACCGCGTCTTCAATCGTGAGCGGAAACAGGAAGCGGATCACGTTGCCGTATACGCCGCACGACAGGAGGAGCAGGCCGGCTTCGAGCGCCCGTTGCTGCACGAGCTTGGTGAAATCGGCGTCGGGCTTGCCGTCCGGCGTGTTGAATTCGACAGCAACCATCGCGCCCACGCCACGCACTTCGGCAATGCGCGGCTGCTTGGCCTTGGCAGCGTTCAGTGCGTCGACCAGACGTGCGCCCAGGGCGGCAGAGCGCTCGCAGAGCTTCTCGTCGGCAATGATGTCGAGCACCGCATGCGCGGACGCCACCGCCAGCGGGTTGCCGGCGTAGGTGCCGCCAAGACCGCCCGGAGCAGGGGCGTCCATGATCTCTGCGCGGCCCGTGACAGCAGACAGCGGCAGGCCGCCGGCCAGGCCCTTGGCCATCGTCGTGATGTCGGGCAGCACGCCGGTGTGCTCCATGGCAAACAGCTTGCCGGTGCGGGCAAAGCCGGTTTGCACTTCGTCGGCGATCATCACGATGCCGTGCTCGTCGCACAGCGCGCGGATGGCGCGCACGAAATCGGCGGGCATCTGGTAGAAGCCGCCCTCGCCCTGCACCGGCTCGAAGATGACGGCCGCCACCTGGCGCGGATCGATATCCGCCTTGAACAGACGCTGGATGGCATCCAGCGCATCCTGCGTGCTCACGCCATGCAGCGCGACCGGCGCCGGCACGTGGTAGATGCTGCCCGGGAACGGCCCGAAGCCCGTCTTGTACGGCACCACCTTGCCCGTCAGCGACATGCCCATGAACGTACGGCCGTGGAACGCGCCCGTGAGTGCGATCACACCCGGGCGGCCCGTGTGCGCCCGTGCGATCTTGATGGCGTTTTCGACAGCCTCGGCGCCGGTGGTGAAGAACGCGGTCTTCTTGGCGTGCGTGCCGGGCGTGAGCGTGTTCAGGCGCTCGGCCAACTCGACGTACGAACCGTACGGCACGATCTGGAAA
>QFCD01000976.1_pt1 | contig 116569 bp, 110 predicted proteins | sample 5346081 | NCBI WGS metagenome assembly QFCD01 (sample SAMN09062251, study PRJNA434731) | Human gut metagenome, whole genome shotgun sequencing project. | isolation source: stool timepoint A gemcode assembly | host: Homo sapiens | collected 2015 | reverse complement strand
ATTTTCGTAAGCGGGCGGAAAAAAGGTGGGGAACTGTCTGAGCGAAGCGAGTTTTCCCCACCTCCGCCCGGTTACGCAAATTCAAGGAATCTTTCGCCATCTCGGGCGCGCCTTTCTTTTGCTTACTTTTCTTTGGCAAGACAAAGAAAAGTGAGTCGGTCCCGGCAGGGAACGAAAGGGAGATGGACCACCAGCCCCTCAAGTCCTCAAGTCCAAGTCCAAGTCCAAGTCCTCAAATCCTCAAAGGATCGATCTCCAACTGCCATCGCACCCCCTTCACGGCTTTGCCGATCCCCGCAAACCCCTCAGTCCAAGCCGTCAAAAGCTTCTGCAAAGCCGCCCGAGAACCCGATTCCACCAGCAACTGCGCCCGCTCGCGGTTGGCCAGCCGCACCATCGTCATCGGCACCGGGTCATGCAAGAACACTGGCGCGCCCAATTCAGCAGCCAAGGCTTCACCTGCCGAGCGCGCAGCGCTCAAGAATTCAAGCGCCCGCGCGACTTCCTTGTGCTCGGCGGTGAGCAGGGCTTGATAGGCAAACGGCGGCAGCCCGGCTTGCTTGCGTTCCCGCAGCAACTGGCGCGCGAAACCGTCGTAGTCATGTCGAACCAGCGCCTGCAGCGCCGGGGCATCCGGATACCGCGTCTGAATCAGCACCTCGCCCGCCAGGCCCGCCCGGCCCGCGCGGCCGGCCACCTGCATCAGCGAGGCAAACAGATGCTCCCCTGCGCGGAAGTCGTGCGAGAACAGCGAGGGGTCGGGCGCGACCACGCCGACCAGCGTCACGCGCTGGAAGTCGTGCCCCTTGGCGACCATCTGCGTGCCGATCAGGATGTCGACGCTGCCTTCGTGCACGGTGTCGAACAGCGCTTCGGCGCTGCCCTTGCGGCGGGTGGAGTCGGCGTCGATGCGGGCGACGCGGGCCTGCGGGAACAGTTCGCCGAGCGTCTCTTCGATGCGCTGGGTGCCACGCCCGAGCGGGGCGATGTCGACGTTGCCGCAGTCCGGGCAGTGATGCGGGATGCGCGATTCGTACCCGCAGTGGTGGCAGCGCAGGCGCCGCTCGGGCTTGTGCAGCACCAGGTACGCCGAGCAGCGCGGACAGCCCGACAGCCAGCCGCACGCGTCGCACGAGAGCACGGGCGCGTAGCCGCGGCGGTTGAGGAACAGCAGGCTCTGTTCGCCGCGCGCCAGGCGATCGGCAATCGCGTCGACGAGTGGTTTGGACAGGCCATCGCGAATCTGGCGCCCGGCGCGGCGCTCCAGATTCAGGTCGATGAGCGACACGCGCGGCAGCACCGCTTCGGCCTGCGCGCGCCGCGAGAGCGTCAGGCGCGTGGTGGGCGTCTGCTCCGCGCGCCACCACGTTTCCAGGGACGGCGTGGCCGAGCCCAGCACCACGGGGATGTTGCGCTGCTTGGCACGCCATAGCGCCAAATCCCGTGCGGAATAGCGCAGGCCTTCCTGCTGCTTGTACGACGTGTCGTGTTCTTCGTCGACGAGGATGAGCGCGAGGTTGGGCAACGACGCCAGCATCGCCAGCCGCGTGCCGAGCACGATGCGCGCCTCACCGCGATGCGCGGCGAGCCAGTTCAACGCGCGCGGCTGTTCTGCCAGGCCGCTGTGCAGCGCCGCCATGGGCACGCCCGGAAAACGTGCGGCGATGCGTGCTTCCAGCTGCGGCGTCAGGTTGATCTCGGGCACCAGCATCAGCACCTGGGCCGCAGGGTCCCGCGCCAGCGCATCGGCGATGGCGTGCAGGTAGACCTCGGTCTTGCCGCTGCCGGTCACGCCGTACAACAGGAACGGGCTGAAGGAGCCAGCCGCGCCAGCTTGGGCAATGGCTGCCACGGCGGCGGCCTGCTCATCGTTCAAGGGGGGCGCGACGGAAGGCGCCGGGAGTTCGAGCGGTTGCGGCAGCAGCGCCTTCGGCCGCAGTTCTGCGCGCAGCCAGCCGACGGTGGCCCAATCGCGCAGCTTGGCAACGGCTTGCCCGTGCAGCTCGATGGCCGCGCTGGTGGATAACTCGCCATCGCCGGTCAGCGCTTCGGCCAATCGCATGGCGCCGGACGCACGTTTCGGAATGCTGTCCAGCAACGCTGCCCGGGCCGGTTCAAACATCACGTAGACGGTTTCGGTGGCCTGCCGGGCGAGGTTGTCCCAACTGCCGGGCGTGCGCCACAACGGCGGCAGCGCGGGCAACGTCACCTCACCGAGCGCACGGTGGTAGTAACCGGCCGCAAATTCAGCGAGCGCCCGCCATTCGGCGTCGAGGGGCGGCACCCAGTCCAGCACCCGCTCCACATCGCGCAGCTTTTCCTGGGGGACGTCGGTAGTCACCGCAGTGTCGACCACCAACGCCACCACACGCCGATTGCCGAAGGGCACGACCACCAATTGCCCCGGCAGCACAGACTGCGCACATCGGTAATCGAACACGGCGTCGAGCGGCGTATCGATCACCACCCGCGCAATGGCGGCCGACACGTTGGCATCGGAGATCGCGGCGTCGACGGAGGGGGCGGTCATGCGTAGCGCAGAGGGTTGAATTGCAAACAGATTGTTGCGATGCAGCGGCGGATCCTGCACCTGGAAAATGCGTCTTGCCCATCTCACCTTGCCTGCACAGCCATTGGTGCGCTCGGTTCAATGTTCAAGTATCACTTGAGGTTTGTGTCTTGGCGCCCTGATCGGCGACCGTTTTCCGGGCTATCCACACGGCCTGTGGATAACTTTGTTGAAAAGTCAGCGGCTGCGCCCGCAAATGCCGATAGATACGCCGTTTTTCTAGCTTGCATGATTTACGCGCACGCGGCTTTCTTTCAGAAAAATCAAACACTTATGCGTTGCGTGCACACAGCCACCCCTGTTGCGCCGCGGAAAGAACCGGCCGCGACAGCTTTGTGCATAAGTCAAGTCTTGACAGTCGGCTTACGCACCAGAAAGCGCGAAATAAATCGCTTGACACCCCTTTCGGGCCAGATGGGGCCACCGGCACGCGAGTAGTCACTCACCCCGACTGCACCAAAGCGGCGAAGATTCCACCCGTGCCCCCAACTTCACGCACTACTGCGGCACGATTCAAACGCTATCGCACCGCAACATTCAACTCACACAGAGGATTGTGCTTTCTGGCGCAGCGCGCGGCTGAAGCTGTGCACCTCGTCCACCAGCACCGACACCGCTTCGGGCGGCGTGAATTGCGAGATGCCGTGGCCGAGGTTGAAGATGTGGCCCTCGCTGTCGCCGCTGGCTGCGTAGTCTTCCAGCACGCGGCGCACCTGGGCGCGAATGGCGTCCGGCTCGGCAAACAGCACGGTCGGGTCCAGGTTGCCCTGGAGCGCGACGCGCCCTGCCGTTCGCCGGCGGGCGAGCTGCAGGTTGACGGTCCAGTCCACGCCCAGCGCATCCGCACCGGTCTCGGCCATGGCTTCGAGCCACAGCCCACCGCCCTTGGTGAACAGGATGACGGGCACGCGCTTGCCGTCCGCCCCGGCGCGAATACCGTTCACCACCCGCGCCATGTAGGCCAGCGAAAACTCCTGGTAGATGCCATCGGCCAGCGCCCCGCCCCAGGTATCGAACACCTGCACAGCCTGGGCACCGGCCTCAATCTGCGCATTCAGATAGTCGATCACGGCTTGGGCATTGATCTCCAGGATGCGGTGCATCAGGTCCGGGCGCGCGTAGAGCATCGACTTGACGGTGCGGAAGTCGTCCGAGCCGCCGCCTTCGACCATGTAGCAGGCGAGCGTCCACGGGCTGCCCGAGAAGCCGATGAGCGGCACACGCTGGCGGCCGTCCTGCACGAGCGCACGGCGGATTTCCGCCACGGCATCGAACACGTATTGCAGCGACGACATGTCCGGCACCGACAGTGCCGCCACATCCGCTTCCGTGCGCACCGGCTTGGCAAAACGCGGGCCTTCGCCCTGCGCGAACGACAGGCCCAGGCCCATGGCATCGGGCACGGTCAGGATGTCGGAAAACAGGATCGCCGCGTCCAACGGGTAGCGATCCAGCGGCTGCAACGTCACCTCGGTCGCATACGCCGGCGACTTGGCCAGGCCGAGAAAGCTGCCGGCGCGCGCGCGCGTGGCGTTGTACTCGGGCAGATAGCGACCCGCCTGGCGCATCAGCCACAACGGCGTGTAGTCGGTCGGCTGGCGGCGCAGGGCGCGCAGGAAGGTGTCGTTGGCGAGCGGTGCGGACATGGCGATGGACTCTTGAGGAGGGCGCCATTGTAAGGGATGGTGTTTTTCGCCCGACCTGACCCAGGCCAACATACCGAAGATCACGGCGCGGAGATCACGGCACCTTGTGCGTCTCGCCAGCGCGCTGCGGCGGCAGCTTGATCGCCATCGACTTGAACTCCGTGCTGGTGGTCAGTGTTCCGTGCACCACGCCGCGCGGAATCGTGACCAGATCGCCCGCCCGGACCTCGCGCGGCGCATTGCCGAGCCACACGGTGGCCGTGCCCGACATGACGTACTGGAGGTCAGGCAACGTCCGCCACAGGTGAAAGGCGCGGGGAAGTTGCCGAGGCTCCATGCCAGGCAACGGAGCCCCCGGCCCGGCGCACTGAAGAAAGGGGATGACGCGTCAGGCGCTGCGCAGCTTGAACAGCCCAACCGTGCGAGCCAGACCGTGCGCCTGCTCGTTGAGCATCGAGGATGCAGCCGTCGACTGCTCCACCAGCGCGGCGTTCTGCTGCGTGGCCTGGTCCATCTCGGCGACGCTGCGATCGATCTGGCTGATACCGGTGCTTTGCTCATGCATCGCGCCGTCGATCTCGCCGATGATGCGCGCGACACGCTCGATGCCCTGCACGATTTCCTGCATCGTGGCGCCCGCAGCCTGCACGCGTTGCGCGCCGGTCTTCACGCTGGCCTCCGATGCCTGGATCAGGTCCTTGATTTCGCGGGCAGCCGTGGCGCTGCGTTGCGCCAGCGTACGCACCTCGCCGGCCACCACGGCAAAGCCGCGGCCGTTCTCGCCGGCGCGGGCGGCTTCCACTGCAGCGTTCAGCGCGAGGATGTTGGTCTGGAACGCAATGCTGTCGATCACGCCAATGATTTCCGTAATGCGCGCCGAAGACTTGGCGATCTCGTCCATCGTGTTGACGGCGCTGGAGACGACTTCGCCGCCGCGCATGGCGGCCTCGCTTGCGTCGCTGGCCAGGCGCGTGGCCTGCACGGCCGCATCGGCGGAGTTCTTCACGCTGGTCGTCAGCTCCGTCAACGCGGCAGAGGTTTCCTGCAGGTTGCTGGCCGAAACCTCGGTGCGGTTGGACAGGTCACGGTTGCCCGCTTCGATCTCGCCCGTGGCGGACTTCATGCTGTCGACGCTGGCGCGCACTTCCAGCAGCACTTCGCCGATCTTGTCGATGAACGTGTTGAACGAGGCGCTGATCTGGGCGACTTCATCGTTGCCGACCACGGGCAGGCGGTGCGTCAGGTCGCCTCCGCCGGAGCCGATGGTGTCCATCGCATCGCGCACCTGCGACAGGCGGCGGAACGACTGCGACGTGAAGTACGCGGCGATGCCCACGGCGGCCAGCGTCAGCAGCACCATGGCCACGGCCAGGGCCTTGACGACGTTGCGCAGACCGGCTGTGGCTTCGGCCTTGTCCAACGCAATCACGAGATACCAGTCGGTGCCCTGCACAGCCTGCGCCTTGAGCAGCTTCGGCGCACCGGCCAGTTCAACCTCCAGCGGCGACGTCGCCTTGGCCAGGTTGGCGAGCGTCTCGGCGGTCAGCGATGCCGCCACGTCGGTGGCCGGCTTGAGCATCAGTTTTGCGTCGGGGTGGGCAATGACCTGACCGTCCTTGGCGACCACGAAGGCCAGGCTCGACGGTGTCGGGTGTACCGCTGCCACCACCTCGCGCACGCCGTCGAGCGGCACGGCACCGGAGAGCGCGCCGGTGGTTTCGCCGTTCTTGACGAGCGGCGCTGCAAACGAAACGTACGGCACGCCGGTCGACACGTCGCCGTAGGGCTTGGTGACGAGCAGTTGGCCTGCGGCAAGGGCCTGCTTATACCAGGGGCGGGCCGTCGGGTCGTAATCCTTCGGCGTGGTGGCGCTGGTGGAGATGAAGCTCTTGTCGGTCCAGCCGATCGTGATGATGGGGAAGCCGTTGGCGTCGCCCATGTGCTTGCCGAAGCCTTGCGGGTCACCGTGCTCGATCACGCCCGCGGTGGCCTTGACGGCCTGCGCCTTCGCCGCGACCCATTTGTCGATGGCGAGCGTATTGCCGCTGGCGATGGCAGCCAGGTTCTGGTCGATCGATTCCATCGTGTTGGAGCGCACGATGGAATAGGTGGCAGCGCCGGACAGGGCGAGGGCGCCGACGACCGTGGCCGATGAGATGAGGAGAATTCGGGTGCGGAGAGAGGAGATCATGATTCTTCTAGGCCAAACCTTTTCCATGAATCTGACTGCGTACGGTATTTGCCGTAGCGCCCTCCAGAACCGACTGCTGGCTGTCGGGGGCCACTCAAGCTGCTACGGCACCGCACACGCGAACTTGAGGCGGCAAAACCCGTTTCCACGAAAGGATGGGGGTGATAAAAGGCAACGCCCCGCGTGATTGCCCAGGCAATTCATCGTGTTGAAACACGCGCTCATGCACGAGGCCCTTCAAATCGACCCCGCCTGCGGAAACCGCAACAACACTTGGGCGCGTTGAACACGTTGTAAGACACCCCGGCGTCGGCCCCGATTGCCGCCCCGGCACCGTTTGCAGTACCGTCGCTGGCATTCCCTACGCAGCCGGGAGCCCAGCGCCATGGCCGTGCTGTTCACCATCCTGAAGATTGCCGTCGTGCTCGTGCTGGTGTCGTCACTGGCCGAGGCGATCGTGCTGTCATTGAGAAACGGCTGGGGTAGCTACGACTGGAGGGCTGCCGCCGTGTCGGTGGTTGATTTTCTGGTACGCGAGTACCCACTACGCTGGCTGCTGCCGCTGGCGTTCTGGACGCAAGGCCTGGAATGGGTCTACCAGCATCGTCTCTGGACGCTGCCGATGGACCACTGGACGGGCTGGGCCGCGTGCTTTCTTGGCCAGGAGTTCTGCTATTACTGGTACCACCGCGCCGCGCACCGGGTGCGCTGGTTCTGGTGCACGCACGCCATCCACCATTCGCCGAATGACCTGAACCTGTCCGCCGCCTACCGCTTCGGCTGGACGGGCCGGTTGACCGGCACGCTCGCGTTCTTTGCGCTGGCGCCTCTGCTGGGCATGCCGCCGCGCATCGTGCTGATGCTGCTGTCGCTCAACCTGCTGTACCAGTTCTGGATTCACGCCACCTGGATCCCCCGCCTCGGGCCCCTGGAATGGGTGCTCAACACGCCGTCGGCCCACCGTGTGCATCACGCGTCCAACCTCGAATATCTGGATGGCAATTACGGCGGCGTGCTGATCGTGTTCGACCGGCTGTTCGGCACCTACATCCCCGAACGCAAAGACGTGCCGTGCCGCTACGGCCTCGTGCGCCCGATGCGCACGTACAACCTGCTGGTGATCGAATTTGCGCACTGGCGTGCGCTCTGGCAGGACCTGAAGACCGCCCGATCGGCCAGCGAAGTACTGGGTTACCTGTTCCGCCCGCCGGGCTGGCGGCCCGACGGCCATGGCGAAACGACGGAAGACCTGCGTCGTCGCGCCGCGCTCATTCCTGACGAGCCCGCCGTCGCCCCGGCCGTTGCCGCCAACTGACCTACGGCAACCGCAGCGTCTGGGCCAAGTGCCCGTACACCACGGCAATCCGCCGTAAGTGGCGCGATTCCGGATGGGTCAGCAGCCACAGTTCCGATTGATTGGCATCTTGCAGATCCCGCAGCGGCACCAGATCGCGGCGCTCCTGCGCCATCAGCAGGGGAAGGATCCCGACGCCCACCCCCATCCCCACCATCTCGGCCGCGATCTGCAGGCTGTTGACGAAGTACGTGGGCATGACCTTGGGGAAATGGCGTTTGCGCCAACCCACCGACGGGTGATCGGGAATCGCGTCGTCGACCGCCAGCCACGGCGTGCGGCCCGCTTCGACATCGGCGTAGGTGATGCCGCTTGCGCGCCCCGCGTATAGCCCCACGCGAATCGAGCCGATGCGTTTGCCCACCAGATGCTGGGGCGGACGGTGCGTGGCCCGCACGGCAATGTCGGCATCGCGCCGGGTCAGGCTGGCCAACTCGTTGCTCACCCGGAGGTCGTAGCGCAGATGCGGATGCTGAGCCTGCAGCGCCTTCAACGCGGGCGCGACCAGGCCGACGAGGATGGTGTCCGTAGTGGTGATGCGTACCGTGCCCGACACCTGATCGGGCACCGCATGCACCGCCGATCGCGCGGCCTCGAGCGCCGATTCCACCTGCTCGGCCTGCTCCGCGAGCGCGTGCGCCAGGTCCCCCGCCAAGTAACCCGTGCGCGACCGCGCGAACAGCGTGGTGCCCAGCCCGCGCTCGATGCGCTGCAAGGACCGGAATACCGTGGAGGCATCCACGCCAAGCCGTTCGCCGGCCGCTGCCAGCGTGCCCGTACGCACCATCGCCAGCACGATCTCAAGGTCTGCCGCGCTCAATCGGTATTGCGTTTGTGCAAGCATGATTTGCTGCTCCGCCTATTTCAATGGCACTGGCGCAATCCTACAGTGTCGTCACCGCCGCCGTTGGCGGCTTCCCAACCTGTTCACGAGACGATGACCATGAAGCTCTATTACTCCGCCGGCGCCTGCTCGCTGGCCGTGCATATCGCCCTGCGCGAAGTGGGTGCGCAGTTTGACCTGACCGCCGTCGACCTGACCAAGCACCTCACTGCTGACGGCACGGATTTCTATACGATTTCGCCGCGCGGTTACGTGCCGCTGCTGGAACTGGCCGACGGCTCGCGCCACACCGAAGGCGCTGCGCTGCTGCAATATGTGGCCGACCTCGACCCGGCGCAGGCGTTGATCGGCAAGCCTGGGAGCGCGCACCGCCTGGCCGTGATCGAATGGCTCGCCTTTGTCAGCACCGAACTGCATAAAGGCTTCGGCCCGCTCTGGTACAAAGACACCCCCGAAGCCACGCGCCAAGGCGCTAAAGACAAGCTGGCCAAGCGCTTTGCCGAACTCGACGCGCGCCTTGCCAAGCAGCCATACCTGGCCGACACCTACAGCGTGGCCGACTCCTACGCCTTTGCGGTGCTGAACTGGACGAACATCCTGGCGCTGCCGATGGGCGCGTATCCGAATGTGCAGGCGTACATGGCCCGGGTGGCAGCACGGCCGCGGGTGGTTGAAGCGTTGACGGCGGAAGGCCTGATCAAGGCTGACGCGACCAGCGCTGTCGCCTGATCCGTCGCCAGGGAGGCATCGGCGGGGCTTAAACAAAACCGCCGATCCCTCCCCCTACTCCGCCTAACGTTTGCGGAACGTCTTACAACACATCCCCACGTTGTAGATAGGCTCTATCTGCGGGGCATGGCGTGTTGTCACACGTGCGTCGCTATAATCGCACGCTTTGCGTCTTCTGCAGTCCGCAGGTCTCCCCATGTTCAAGCACGTTGTTCTCGCCCTGGCCGTTGCGGTTTCGGGCTTGCCGGTTCTCGCGCGCGCGGAAGTGCGCGGCGCAGGTTCGACCGCCGCTGCGCCGGTCTATCGTGTCTGGTCGGCGGGGTATGCCGCATCATCAGGCGTCACGCTCAGCTATGACGCGGTGGGCTCCGGGGAAGGTCTGAAGCGCATCCGCGCGGGCGCCGTCGATTTCGGTGCGTCGGACGTGCCGCTCTCCAGCGCCGAGGCAGCCAAGGCCGGCCTCGTCTGCGTGCCGTCGGTCGTGACAGGTGCGGTGCCGTTCGTGAATCTGCCGGGCGTACCACGCGGTCAACTCAAATTGACGGGCGAACTGCTGGCGCAGATCTTCCTCGGCAAGGTCGAGAGCTGGGATGCGCCCGAGCTGCGCGCGCTGAACCCCGGTGTGACGCTGCCCAAGCTGAAGATCCATCCGGTCGTGCGCGCCGATGGCTCAGGTACGACGTACCACTTCACCGACTATCTGAGTGCAGTCAGCGCCGACTGGAAAAGCGCTTACGGCACCAAGTCGACGATCAACTGGCCGGCAGGCTTCACCGCGGCAAAGGGAAGCGGCGATGTGGTCAAAGCGGTGCAGGCCACGCCCGGCGCCATCGGTTACGTCGACTACAACTACATCCTCGACAACGACCTGAGCGGCGTGCAACTTCGCAATGTGGCAGGCCGCTTCGTGAGCGCCCAGGTGAGCGGCTTCCGCGAGGCCGTGATGCAGAGCGCGTGGAACCGCAAGGGCGATTTCACCGCACCATTGGTGAACCTGCCGGGGGCGGAGACGTGGCCGATCACCATGGGCACCTTCATCGTCGTGCCGGCGGTCAGTGCGTCGGGCCCACGCACGCTGGCCGCGCTGAAGTTCCTGACGTGGGGCTACTTCCACGGCGACGAGCTGGCCGCGCGTGCCAAGTTCGTGCCGCTGCCCGAGCGCGTGCAGGCGATTGCGTATCGCGAACTGGCACGCGTGACAGATGCATCGGGCGCAGCCATCGGCCTCCAGAGCATGCCCGCAAACTGGGGGAAATGATCCTTGCCGGTGCAGTGTCTGCCCGGCAACAGCACCGTTTTGATGCCGCGCACATGCCCTGCTGAAAGCTTTGCAACAAGGCTGGATTGTTCCGGCGTGTTTCCTATAGTGATCACTCGCCGCGCACGACAGCCCCGCGCGTCACTGCCAAAGCAACGACGGGAGGGAATCATGGGCACCGCCATCGCAGACCAGGACGAGCAGATCCAGCAGATCGCACAGGACACCGGCGCACCGGCCGATCTCGTCCGCGAGCAGTACATGCAGACAATGCGCACATTGGCCGCCGATGCCAGCGTGCACGACTATCTCTCGCTGTTTGTCACACGCCGGGTGCTCGCCGCGTTCCGCCCGCGCCGGACGCCGACGCGCTAGCCCTGCCCTCCGCTTATTCCTCGCTGATCATCCCGACGAATGCATGCGCCGCGCGGCGCATCCACTCGCGTGCGCGCTCTGCCTCGAACTGGATTCGCGCGAAAGCGTGTGTCATGCCCGACGCCTCGATGGTGATGACCTGCGCGCCGTGCTGCACGAGATAGTCGGCGTATTGCAGGCCGTCGTCGCGCAGCACATCGTGCGCGGCCACGATGACGACCGTGTCAGGCGGCGTATAGGCCGGCGGGCGTGCCATCAGGAAGATGCGGGGGTCCTGCTCGGCGAGTGGTTTGGCGAGGGCTTCAGCGCCGATGTATTTCTCCCAGTACCCGCGCATTTCATCGCGAGTGAGGCCCGGGCCTTGTGCAAACGCGTTGTAGCTCTCGCTGCCGAAAGCCGGCGTGGTGACGGGGTACAGCAGGAACTGCGCGCTGACGAGACCAGGACGCATGCCCTGCGCAGCCTGCACCGCGAGATGGCCGCCTGCGCTGTCGCCGCCCACCGCGATGAAGTCTGGATCGAAGCCGAGGTGCGCGCGCTGCTCCGCCAGATACGCGAGCGCGTCGCGTGCATCGTCGGCCGGCGTGGGAAACGCGTGCTCGGGCGCAAGGCGGTAATCGACACTCACCACGGCGCAACGCGTGTCCAGCGCCAGCAATGCAGCAAGCATGCGGTGCGTTGTGCGCGGTGCGCCGACCACCCATCCGCCACCGTGAAACCACACCAGCAAACGCGGCGTTGCCACACCCTTCGGACGAAAGACGATGGCGTCGAGCGTGCGCCCGGCAAGCGGCAGGCTGAGATCGGAAACTTCAACGCCGTCAGGATCGGGACGATCGGACACAGCCGCAATCGCCTCGAATCGCGCGCGCTGTGCGACGGCATCTTCAGGTGGCGGCAAGGCGCCGAACTGGTCGGCAAGACGTTGGTAGAACTGCAGGATGTGCGGATCGACGGCCATGATGTAAGCGGGATGCGATGACCGCCCGAGTGTAGCGCGCCGCGCTGGCTTCAATCGCCCGATAGGTCAGGAATCCAAAGGGCAGGAGCGGCAGTGCCGCCGTGTCTCTCACGGGGCATCGGTACAGCATTCATTTTTGCTCGCCAATACCGAGTCGCCAGTGTTCGATCTTTGTGCAGCGGTCTTGCACTGCCGGAATGCCGGCGTTGCGCGCCACGGCCATCGCCTCGTCGTTCACGATGCCGAGCTGCACCCAGATGCCGCCCACGCCCAACGTCACGGCTTCCTGGACCACGGGCAGAACCTGTTCTGAGCGACGGAAGATATCGACCAGATCGATGCGCTGGCCCGCGGCGGCCAGGGTCGTCGCCGCTTCGGTGAGCGTGGCATAGCAGGGCTCGCCGAGCACGTCTTCGCCCGCGTGCTGCGGATTGACGGGCACGATGCGATAGCCGGCCTGCTGCAGATAGCGCGCCACGTCATAGCTGGGCCGCGTGGGGCGCGGCGACAGCCCGACCACGGCGATGGTCTTGCCTGACAGCAGCCCGCGCATGGTGGCTTGCTCGTCGACGTAGGAAGGGTTGGCGGACATGGTTGGCGATGCAGAGGCAATCAGGTTGTGGGCCGCTTGCAAGCGGTGCCCAGGTCGTCGAAGCGCACGGCGGCACGGAACGCGCCCGACGAATACGGCCCCACCTCATACGGCCCGTAGTGCACGACGATACGGTCACCTTGCAGCGTAAACGGAAACGCGGCGTTACGCAGGTCGCGCTCTTTCAGCGCGCCGCGTGGCGCATCAGGTGCGCCTTCGCGCTTGAGCGCATCGACAACCTGCGTATTGAAACTCTGCAGGCAGGCGGGCGTGGGGTTCAGCACATCGGCCAGGGCGATAGGCTGAAACCCTTGGCCGGTGCGTCGCCAGTTGCCGGCCGTGAAGCTGTAGTTGCCATGCGCGCCGCCGCTGTACGCCCACACCATGCGCAACAGGCTCACGGTGTCGCCCAGGCCGACGGCGCTGATGCGGATGACGCATTCGGTGTCGTATTGGTCGCACTTGCGCACACGCAGCGACTGGATCAGCCCGTCGACGGCGGGATCGCCCGTCACCGGATAGCGCTCAGTCAGCTTGCCCTGGCCGGAGCCGCCCGTGGCTTCCTGATAGCGCGCCCCGCGCTTGAGCGTGAAGGGCTGGCTGCGGCCACCGTCGCTCCAGGTGCCGGTTGCAGTGGCGCCGTCGGCGGAGAGTGCACCGGAAAGGGTGCCGCCCTCGCGCACGACGGGCTGGCCGGCCACATCAAGCGCTTCCGCGCGCTCGCGCCACACGAAGCGGCGTTCGGGCGCGTTGCGGCCTTCGATTGTCCAGAAGGCGCGGCCTTGAGGGCGATCGTCGTACGCTTCGCCGGTCAGCGTCTCGGCCACCGGGTCCTTGTCTTTGTCCTGCTCTTTGGGTGGCACGTCGTACACGTTCAGCCACACGTTCCAGCCGGGGCTGTCGGCGCCCTTGCCCACCGTGCCCTGCCAGAAACTGCCTGCCTGACGCTCGTGCTGCTCTTTCGTTTTTGCACGAGGGGCAGTTGGTGCAGAAGCAACAGGTGCGGAGGCTGCCGGCGCACTCGCCGAGCTGGCAGGCGCAGCAGCAGCCGCTTCTGTGCCGCCCTGTGCGGCCCCGACCCCGCCGAGTGCCCCGATCAAGGTAACAAAAACGCCGGCTCTCACCGGCTTCTGCAACACATGGTGCATCGCATGCCTGTGCATGCCTCCCTCCTATCAAAGCGACACCCCAGACTAGGACACGCCCCGCTGGTTCGCCTTCTTCCAAGCCCCGTCTGCCTAAGCGGCAAGTCGATGGGACTGTGCAGGTGCAGCAGGCGTTCCCCGGACATCTCAAAGAAGCGAATTAGGGCGCACACCAAGCGGCTTTTACCACGCTTGCATTCGATTGCAATCCGACACACTTTGTTACGCCTCGGGGCACCCCCCTCACCCACAATGCCTTCGCACCCCCAGCGTTTGTGTCCAAATGTTGTGCGCTACCTCGGGCTCCGGATGACCTATCCGCCTGGCGCGCTCGTGACGACACAGTCGCCCGTGCAAAGTTACCCCCTCCTTTCGAATTGACCCCTCGAAGGGATTTCCCGTCCGCGCGGTGCTCCCCGGCCCGCGCGCTTTTTTTTGCGTGCGCAATTCGCGCGCCTGCCTCCCCGTCCGGCCGTCTTCCAGCATTGGATTGCATCCGGCCGATCTCGCTGCCAACCTGCATCTGCGCGAAACACGCTCTTACAAAGGCAAGTCGGCCCCTCGGCGCCTGCCGCGTTAAATGGAGACATCCACGCGGCACAGGCCGCCATAAAAACGAGGGCCTCATCATGTCCAAGGTTTCCCGTCGTTCCCCTCTCTCCGGTGTACGGCTGCCGCACGTGATGCGCGCGGTGGGGGTTGCCGCCGTATTGCTGGTCTGTGGTGCGCAGGCTGCGATGGCCGCCGACCCGGCTTCGCGGGTGGCCCGGCTGTCGGACTTTTCGGGCACGGTGAGCTTCGCGCCCGCGGGTTCCGACGACTGGGCGGGCGCCTCGCTCAACCGCCCGCTCACCACGGGAGATCGCCTGTGGTCGGACCAGGGTAGCCACACCGAACTCCACGTCGGCTCCACGGCGCTGCGCCTCGGGCAGAACACCGGCGCCACACTGGTCGACCTGGACGACCGCAACACGCAGGTAAAGCTCACGCAAGGCGCGCTGTCGGTACGCGTGCGGTCGCTGCCGGCCGACCAGACCATCGAGATCGATACACCCAACCTGGCGTTCACGCCCCAGGCACCGGGCGAATACCGTCTTGACGTCGCCCCGGATGGTTCCAGCACGACCGTCACCGTGTGGCACGGTCAGGGCACCGCCTACGGCGACGACCGCTCGACTCCGCTGGGCGCGGGTCAACAAATCCGCTTTGGCGGCACGGACCTCGCCGAGGCTGGTGGCACCGACAATCCCAGTCGCGACGCCTTCGACCGCTGGGCCGAATCGCGCGACGCCCGCGAGGACGCTTCCGTGTCCGCCCGATACGTCGGCCGCGAAATGACCGGCTACGAAGCCCTCGACGACAACGGCACATGGCGTGAAGAAGACGGCTACGGCGCCGTGTGGGTGCCGCGCGTCGTACCCGTCGGCTGGGCACCGTATCGCACAGGCCATTGGGCGTGGGTTGCGCCGTGGGGCTGGACGTGGGTGGACGACGCGCCGTGGGGCTTCGCCCCCTTCCACTACGGCCGCTGGGCGTACGTCGGCTCGACCTGGTGCTGGGTACCGGGGCCGGTCGTGCCCCGGCCCGTCTATGCGCCGGCGCTCGTCGGCTTCGTGGGCGGCGGAGGCGGCGGCGGCGTGAGCTGGGGAATCAACATCTCGATCGGCTCACCCGGGGTGGCATGGTTCCCCCTGGCGCCCGGCGAGGCGTATCGCCCGGTGTATGCAGCCAGCCCGACCTACGTGACGAACATCAACCGCACGGTGGTGGTGAACAACGTCACGGTCAACAAGACCATCATCAACAACACCACCAACGTGACCAACGTTCGCAACGTGAACCGGGTCACCTATGTCAATGCCAACAACCCAGCCGCACTGACGGCGGTGCCAGCCAAGACTTTCGTCAACGGGCAGCCGGTCGGTCCAGCCATGACGCATCTGCGACCGGAACAATTGCGCGCGCAGATGGCGCATGCGCAATTTGTGTCGACGCCGGCGCTGGCACCGGTGCGTGCCAGCCTTGTGGGCGCAGCAGCCAACGGCGGGCCGCATCAATTGCCGCCGCCGCAGGCATTTGCACGCCAGGCGATTGCGGTGCGCGCACCTGCCGTGCCGGCAGGCGGGCACGATGCGTTGGCAGAGCGGTTCCGCTCGCAGGGCGGTGCGCTGCCGGGTGCTGGCCCGGCGTGGACGGGCGGCAATGCAGGCACCCGGGTCGCGCCGGTGCGGGGGCACGGCAATGTAGAGATGTCGACCGCACCCGCGGCTGCGCAGGCTGCGGGTCTACGGTTGAGCCACGCCGCTCCGAATGCGCAGAGTGCGCCGGCGCACGCCGGCAGCGAGGCGGGCCGACCGCAGGAACAGCACGCTGCGAACGGGCCGCAAGGCTTGATGGGCTCGCCGAACCCGCAAGGTGCGCAAGGGCCGCGTGGCGCCCAGCCTGGACCGGCTCCGCAGGCGCTGATGGCGCCAGGCTCGATCAATCGTCCACGCCCCTTGCCTGGTGCTGCCGCGCCGCAGGAACGCCCGGGACAACCGCAGACTGCGCAGGCGCCTCAGGGCCCGGCGGGCATGACGACACGCCCGCCGCAGCGCGACGGCACGCCCGGCACACCGCGTGCGGAGCGCCGGGGCTTCGAGCCGCGTCCGCAACTGCCGCAGCCCAACCCGCAAGCGCCGCACCCGCAACCGCAACCACAGCACGGTGGTCAGGAGCTGAATCGCTTCAACGGCACCCCAGCACCGGCCACGCAGGAGCACCCGCACAACGAGCCGCCGCAGCCGCAGGTGCACGCCCGGCCGGAGCCGGAGCAGCGCCGGCCCGAACCGCACATGGAAGCCCCACGTCCGGCACCGCAACCCCATGTTGAGATGCGCCCGCCGCAACCGCAGGCCCAGCCACGTCCATCTGAGGCCCGCCCGCCGCAACCTCCACCGCAGGCCCAACCGCCTCGGCAGGAACACCATGATGCCCAACCGCATCCGCAAGGCAATCGCGGTGAGGAAAAGCACGAAGGTGAGCACCGCTGAACAGAGCGCCTCGCCTTTGATAGGCAAAAAAAAAGCAGCCCTTTGGGGCTGCTTTTTTCGTCTGCGCTCGTGGCCGATGACACTGGCCAGCACACACTTGACTTGCCTTAGCGCTTGCGACGCAGGCGCGCGATCGCTGCAAGCTGCGCAGCGGCCACGGCCAGTTCACCTTGCGCACGGGCCAGATCCAGATCGCTGCTTTGGTTCTGCAGTGCCTCTTCGGCCGCACGCTTGGCTTCGTTCGCCTTGGCTTCGTCCAGGTCGTGACCGCGGATTGCGGTATCGGCCAGCACGGTCACCCTCTTCGGCTGCACTTCGAGAATGCCACCGGCAACGAACACGAACTCTTCGCCGCCGTCTTCCTTCTCGATGCGCACGGCGCCCGGCTTGATGCGCGTGATCAGCGGCGTGTGGCCGGGCAGAATGCCCAGCTCGCCGGCTTCACCAGGCAACGCCACGAACTTGGCGTTGCCGGAGAAGATCTCGTGCTCAGCGCTGACGACGTCTACATGAATGGTTGCCATCTCGATTCCTTTGCTCAGAAAAGCAGCTTCCTGAAGGGGCTTCAGGAAGCCAGTACTGGCCCCGGCTCACGCGCGGTGCCAGACGTTGCTCTTACTGGAGCTTCTTGGCCTTCTCGAAGGCTTCGTCGATCGAGCCGACCATGTAGAACGCCTGTTCCGGCAGGTGATCGCACTCGCCGTCCACCAGCATCTTGAAGCCGCGGATGGTTTCCTTCAGCGGCACGTACTTGCCCGGCGAGCCCGTGAACACTTCTGCAACGTGGAACGGCTGCGACAGGAAACGCTGGATCTTACGGGCGCGGCCCACAGCCAGCTTGTCTTCCGGCGACAGTTCGTCCATGCCCAGAATCGCGATGATGTCGCGCAGTTCCTTGTAGCGCTGCAGCGTCTTCTTCACGCGGTCGGCGACTTCGTAATGCTCCTGGCCGACCACTTGCGGGTCGAGCTGGCGCGACGTCGAGTCGAGCGGATCGACTGCGGGGTAGATACCCAGTGCAGCGATGTCACGCGACAGCACGACGGTCGAGTCCAGGTGCAGGAAGGTCGTTGCCGGCGACGGGTCGGTCAAGTCATCGGCAGGCACGTACACGGCCTGGATCGACGTGATCGAGCCGGTCTTGGTCGACGTAATACGTTCCTGCAGCTTGCCCATTTCTTCAGCCAGCGTCGGCTGATAGCCCACGGCCGAAGGCATACGGCCCAGCAGTGCCGACACTTCAGTGCCGGCCAGCGTGTAGCGGTAGATGTTGTCGACGAAGAACAGGATGTCACGGCCTTCGTCGCGGAAGCGCTCGGCCATCGTCAGGCCGGTCAGCGCAACGCGCAGACGGTTGCCCGGCGGCTCGTTCATCTGCCCGAACACCATGGCCACCTTGTCGAGCACGTTGGAGTCCTTCATTTCGTGGTAGAAGTCGTTGCCCTCACGGGTACGCTCGCCCACGCCAGCAAACACCGACAAGCCCGAGTGCTGCTTGGCGATGTTGTTGATCAGCTCCATCATGTTCACGGTCTTGCCGACGCCGGCGCCACCGAACAGACCCACCTTACCGCCCTTGGCGAACGGGCAGACCAGGTCGATCACCTTGATGCCGGTTTCCAGCAGGTCCACCGACGGCGACAGCTCGTCGAACTTCGGGGCCTTCTGGTGAATGGCGCGCTTCTCGTCGGACGCGATCGGACCGGCTTCGTCGATCGGGCGACCCAGCACGTCCATGATGCGGCCCAGCGTGCCGTGACCGACCGGCACCGAGATCGGCGCACCGGTGGTCGCCACGCGCATGCCGCGACGCAGACCGTCGGACGAACCCAGCGCAATGGTACGCACCACGCCGTCGCCCAGCTGTTGTTGCACTTCGAAGGTTAGGCCCTTCTCGGCGAACGAAGCGTCGTTGCTGTCATCCAGCACCAGCGCGTCGTAGACCTTCGGCATCGCGTCGCGCGGGAACTGAATGTCCACCACGGCGCCGATGCACTGCACGATATTTCCGTTTGCGATACTCATTTGTATCTCCAAATAACTTGATTCTTTGCCGTGGCTATCAGACTGCAGCTGCGCCGCTGACGATCTCGGACAGTTCCTTCGTGATCGCTGCCTGACGGGTCTTGTTGTAGACCAGTTGCAGTTCGCCGATCACGTTCTTTGCGTTGTCCGAAGCCGCCTTCATCGCCACCATCCGGGCCGATTGCTCGGAGGCCATGTTCTCGGCCACCGCCTGGTACACCAGTGCCTCGACGTAACGGATCAGCAACTCGTCGACCACCGTCTGCGCGTCCGGCTCGTAGATGTAATCCCACGAGTAGGCCTGCTTCTCGGCGTCGCTCTGCGTGAGCTTGTCGGCGGTCAGCGGCAGCAGTTGCTCGACCACCGGCTCCTGCTTCATCGTGTTGATGAAGCGGGTGTACGCCAGGTACACGGCATCGATCTGACCCGCGTTGAACGCGTCCAGCTGCACCTTGATCGCGCCGATCAGCTTTTCCAGATGCGGCGTGTCGCCCAGATGCACGACATTCGAGACGACCTTGGCACCGACGCGGCCCAGGAACTGCATGCCCTTGGTACCGATGGCGGTGGTTTGCGTCTCAACGCCCTTGTTCTGCAGATCGCGCAGTTGGGTGGTGACGGCACGCAGCACGTTGGTGTTCAAGCCACCGCACAGGCCTTTGTCCGTCGTCACCACGATCAGGCCGGCACGCTTGATGTCGCGCGCCACCATGAACGGGTGCTTGTACTCCGGATTGGCCAGTGCCATGTGCGCGGCCACGTTGCGGATCTTCTCGGCGTACGGTCGAGCAGCACGCATCCGCTCCTGCGCCTTGCGCATCTTGGATGCGGCGACCATTTCCATCGCCTTGGTGATCTTGCGCGTGTTTTGCACGCTCTTGATCTTGGTGCGGATTTCTTTTGTTCCGGCCATTTCTTCCTCTCCGTTCAAACCTGGTCACGCAGGCTACGCGCGACCAGTTTCGGGAATGACGCGGTTAGAACGCGGCGGACTTCTTGAAATCCTCGATCGCGGCACGCAGGGCGGCCTCATCTTCCTTCGACAGATCCTTCGTATCTTCGATGCGGTTGATGAGATCGGCGTACTTCGTCTTCAGCGTGTCGTGCAGGCCCTTTTCGAAAGCCAGGATGTCCTTCACGTCCACGTTGTCGAGGAAGCCGTTGTTGGCTGCGTACAGCGACGCGGCCAGCTGCCACACCTGCAGCGGCTGGTATTGCGGCTGCTTGAGCAGTTCGGTCACGCGGCGGCCGCGCTCGAGCTGCTTGCGGGTCGCTTCGTCCAGGTCGGAAGCAAACTGCGCGAACGCAGCCAGTTCACGATACTGAGCCAGGTCGGTACGGATACCGCCCGACAGCTTCTTGATGACCTTGGTCTGCGCAGCACCACCCACGCGCGACACCGAAATACCGGCGTTGATTGCGGGGCGCACACCGGCGTTGAACAGATCGGTTTCCAGGAAGATCTGGCCGTCGGTAATCGAGATCACGTTGGTCGGCACGAACGCGGACACGTCGCCGGCCTGCGTTTCGATCACGGGCAGTGCGGTCAGCGAACCGGTCTTGCCCTTGACTTCACCGTTGGTGATCTTTTCGATGTGATCAGCGTTCACACGTGCAGCGCGCTCCAGCAGACGCGAGTGCAGATAGAACACGTCGCCGGGGTAAGCCTCACGGCCAGGCGGGCGGCGCAGCAGCAGCGAAACCTGACGGTACGCCCAAGCTTGCTTGGTCAGATCGTCATACACGATCAGGGCATCTTCGCCGCGGTCGCGGAAGTATTCGCCCATCGTGCAGCCGGCGTAGGCCGACAGGTACTGCATGGCAGCAGAATCCGAAGCGGCAGCAGCCACCACGATCGTGTATTCCAGCGCGCCGTGCTCTTCCAGCTTGCGAACCACGTTAGCGATCGTCGAAGCCTTCTGGCCGATTGCCACATACACGCAGAAGATGCCCTTGCCCTTCTGGTTGATGATGGCGTCGACTGCAACAGCGGTCTTGCCGGTCTGGCGGTCGCCAATGATCAGCTCACGCTGGCCGCGGCCGATCGGCACCATGGCGTCGATCGACTTCAGGCCAGTCTGCACCGGCTGGCTCACCGATTGACGTGCGATCACGCCGGGAGCGACCTTTTCGATCACGTCCGTCTTCTTGGCGTTGATCGGGCCCTTGCCGTCGATCGGCTGGCCCAGTGCGTTCACCACGCGGCCCAGCAGTTCCGGGCCAACCGGCACTTCCAGAATGCGACCGGTGCACTTGACTTCGTCGCCTTCGGAAATGTGCTCGTACTCACCCAGCACCACAGCGCCGACGGAGTCGCGCTCGAGGTTCAGCGCGAGGCCGAACGTGTTGCCCGGGAATTCCAGCATTTCGCCTTGCATCACGCCCGACAGGCCATGAATGCGGCAGATACCGTCCGTCACGGAGATAACCGTGCCGGTGTTCTTTGCGTCAGCGCCAGCCTTCAAGCCCTCGATACGGGTCTTGATCAGGTCGCTGATCTCGGAGGGGTTCAGTTGCATCGAATGCTCCTAATTCTTCAATCTGTCTGCGGGCGCGCTACGTCGATGAAATCGCGTCGATTCATCGGCGCCTCGCGGAGCAGCATTACGCGGCGGTCAGCGCAGACTGCATCTGCGTCAGGCGCGCGCGCACCGAGGTGTCGAGCACTTCGTCGCCAATCTGCACACGCACGCCGCCGATCAACGAAGGATCGACGCTCACGTGAGCCTGCAGCTTCTTGCCGAACTTGCGTTCGAGCGTGGCGACCAGTTCGGTCAGGGGCGCGCCCTCAAGCGGGAACGCACTGGTGATCTCGACGTCGGCGGCGCCTTCACTGGCATTCCGCAGCACATGGAATTGCGCGGCAATTTCCGGCAGCAGCGACAGGCGCTTGTTGGCCACCAGCAGGCCAACCAATTCCTTCGCCTCATGCGAAACCGGAGATTTCAGCGCCGACAGGAAGATCCCCGCCACATCGGCTTTGGAGAGCTTCGGATCATCGGCGACTGCCTTCATGTCGGGCACGGCGGCAATTTGCCCCATTTCCGACACGAGCTCAGACCATGCACCCAGATTGCCGGCCTTCGCCACGCGGAACAGCGCCTCTGCGTACGGACGGGCAACGGTTGCGAGTTCTGCCATGATTACAGCTCAGCCTTGAGTTGATTGAGCAGATCGGCGTGGACCTGCGCATTGACTTCACGCTTGAGGATCTGCTCGGCACCCTTGACGGCCAGCGTGGCAACCTGGTCGCGCAGCGATTCACGCGCGCGCACGGTTTGCTGCTCGGCTTCGGCCTTGGCTTGCGCAATGATGCGCGCGGCTTCGGCTTGGGCGTTTTGCTTGATCTCTTCGGCGCTCATCTGGGCACGCTTTTCAGCGTCCGCGATGCGTTGCGCGCCTTCGTTGCGCGCTTCGGTCAGTGCCTGCTCGACCCGCTTGTTGGCCAGCTCCAGCTCAGCCTTGCCCTTATCGGCAGCGGCCAGGCCATCGGCAATTTTCTTCGCGCGTTCGTCGAGCGCCTTCACCAGGGGCGGCCAAATGAACTTGGCAACAACCCACCACAGGATGAAGAACACGACCATCTGCGCGACGAGTGTGGCGTTCAGGTTCATGGTGTGTTCCTTTCGGTATTGAGACTACGGATCAATGCACGAAGCGGCGAGGGTTACGCGCAGCGTTCACCCAGGCCGCCTCCGGCATCATGCAGACCGAAAAGAATTACTTGATGACCGACAGCAGCGGGTTGGCGAACGCGAACAGCATGGCCACACCAACACCGATCAGGAATGCCGCGTCGATCAGGCCAGCCAGCAGGAACATCTTCGTTTGCAGCGGGTTCATCAGTTCAGGCTGACGTGCGCACGCTTCGATGTACTTGCCGCCCATCAGTGCGATGCCGAGGCAGGCGCCGATAGCACCCAGGCCGATGATGATGCCGATACCGATGGCGGTCAGACCTTGGATGTTGGCGAGAAATGCTTGCATGATGACTCCCTTTTACGTGAAAGACTAAGAACTTGAGAACTTGGAAAAATCAAACGGAACCGGAGAACCTGAACCGCAACTACTTAGTGGTGTTCATGTGCCTGGCCGATGTACACCAGCGTCAGCATCATGAAGATGAAGGCTTGCAGCAGCACGATCAGGATGTGGAAGATCGCCCACACTGCGCCAGCCACCACGTGACCCACGAAACCCAGTGCCGACGTGTCGGCACCGAACGTCCAGACCGAGCCAAGCAGCGCGATCAGCAGGAACACCAGTTCGCCCGCGTACATGTTGCCGAACAACCGCATGCCCAGCGACACAGCCTTGGCGAGGAATTCAATGATGTTGAGGATCAGGTTGAACGGCGCGAGATACCACTTGGCGCCAAACGGTGCCGACAGCAACTCGTGCGCGAAGCCGCCGGTGCCCTTGATCTTGAAGCTGTAATAAATCATCAGGATCAGCACGGCGAACGACATGCCGAACGTGCCGTTCAGGTCGGCCGTGGCTACCGCGCGGTGGTGCGGCACATGCACACCAAAGGTACCGAGGAGGTGGTTGACGCCCGTGACCCAGTCCACCGGGATCAAGTCGACCGCGTTCATCAGCGTGACCCACACGAAGACCATCAGCGCCAGCGGAGCGATCCAGGAACGATCGCCGTGGATGATGCCCTTGGCCTGGTCATCGACCATCTCGACGACGAGTTCAACGAAAGCCTGGAAGCGGCCCGGAACGCCAGAGGTGACACGACGCGCAGCGATACCGAGGAAGACGATGCCAATCAGGCCCATCAACACGGACCAGAACATCGTGTCCCAGTTGATGACGGAGAAGTCGACCACGGAGGCCTGTTTGCCGCCAATGCTATTGAAATTCTGCAAATGCTCCGCGATATACGCGGAAGGCGTGAGAGCGTGCTCGGCGGCGTGGCCGGCGGCTTCTGCGACTTCAGTTGCCATGATGATTCAGTCCAATATTGCGAAACATTCTTCGTGATCCGTTCCGACCCGCGCCCGATTCTGCCAGGTGTTTCCTGGAGATCGCGGACTGCACGCGGCTGAAACGCCTCACCTTATTCTTGCGGAGTGTCAGCGCAATGAACCGGGCTTCTCCTGCCTCAGGTCCTTGCCGTGTGCCAACACGCCAGTGTGCCCGCCATGCCGCAGTGGGCTGGAGCCGCCTCAACGCACTAGCGCAGCGCGAGACCGACCCAATACATCTTGAGCGCCAGGATCAGGGTGATCAGCAAGGGCGGCCAATGCAGACCCTTGAACACCACCACCACGATCACCAGCAGCGCGACCGTGCCAAGCACCTTGATCGCTTCGCCCACTACGAGGCGGGCAATGGATTCGAACCCCTTGGCCGTCGACAGCCGCATCGCGAACCATGCCGAAGGCACCACACATACGCCCCCGCCCAGCAGCGCCGACAATCCAGCCTCGGCAGCTGACGCAGCGCCCGTGCCCGCGAACCAACTGCCGACATACCAACCGAGCCCACACAACAGTGTGATGGCCACTTGGCCGAGCACGATGGAAAAGGGCGTGATACGCGAGGCCTGCACAGCCTGCTCGCCAAACAGGGCGACCGCTTCGTCATGCGATAGCACATGCACCGGCGGCTCCGCCTGCTGATCATCGTCCCAACTGTCGTGCTTCGGATCCTGCACCGGCTGGGGCCGGGCGGCTTTCAACGAAGCGTAAGAATCGGGCCGTTGCCGGTCAGCTGGCTGCATGGAAGAATGTGCTTTCATCATGCCGCACCGCTTTGGGTCAGGCGGATTTAAAACCGCACGATTTTACGGGACATGGCGTTCGCCAGTCAACGCACAAGCGAACCCTTCTGTGGGCGCCTTCGACAGCACTTCGCGCGGCCGCGTTCCGTTCGAAGCACGCAATGCGGTGCTGCTGCCGGGGTAACGAATCCGGCTGACGGAGCGGCGCCCGGTTGATTCCATGATGCTGTTGGTAGCGTCGAGCGTCGATGACGTGCGAGGTAATCGCACCAATTCCGTGCGAGCGTGCGCCCGCACATGGCGCAGAGGCGCGGATTTCTGCCCCTGCGTCAAACGGTCGCAGGTTCACTCAGGCAGCCTCTTCGCCGGCGTCGAGACGCAGACGCGCCAGCAGCCCATCGAACTCGTCGAGACTGCTGAATTGCACGGTCAGCTGACCGCGCCCCTTGGCCGCCAGCTTGATCTGCACACCCAGGCCGAGCTGGTCGGCCAGCTCCTCTTCGAGGCGGGCCACGTCGCGGCCGCCTTGGTGCCCGCCCTTCTGCTTTAGCGATTTCAGCTCGAACGGCTTGAGCGTCGACGCCACCAGTTTTTCCGTCTCGCGCACCGACAGGCGCTTGTTGACGATCTGGTTGGCCAATGTGATCTGTGTGGCACCATCGACGGCGAGCAGCGCGCGGGCGTGGCCCATGTCGAGGTCGCCGGCCATCAGCATGGTCTGCACTGGCTGAGCGAGATTGAGCAGGCGCAGCAGGTTCGACACCGCGCTGCGCGAACGCCCGACCGATTCCGCCGCCTGCTCATGCGTGAACTGGAATTCACGCACCAGGCGCGCAATGCCCTGGGCTTCTTCCAACGGGTTGAGATCCTCGCGCTGGATGTTTTCGATCAGCGCCATGGCGGCGGCCGATTCATCCGGCACGTCCTTCACGAGGACGGGCACCTCGGTCAGGCCGGCGAGGCGTGAAGCGCGGAAGCGGCGTTCACCCGCGATGATTTCGTACTTCGGCTTGGCACCGTCGGACTCGACCTTGCGCACCAGAATCGGCTGCATCAGGCCCTGCGCCCGGATACTCGCGGCGAGCTCCTGCAGCGCGCCCTCGTCCATGCGCGTGCGCGGCTGATATTTGCCGGGCTGCATCTGCTCCAGCTTCAGCACCGTCGGCGCGCCCTCTTGCCTGGCGGCTTCGACAATCTCGGCGGGGCTGCCGAGCAGTGCTTCGAGGCCGCGGCCCAGTCCCTTCTTCTTCATCGTGCTCATGTTGTTCCTCTTGCTGCTCAGGCCGGCATATCGGCCATCTGGCGCACGCGCGCGATCATCTCGGCGCCGAAATCCAGATAGGCCTTCGCCCCCTTCGATGCCACGTCGAACGCCACGCCCGGCATGCCGTACGACGGCGCTTCGGCCAGGCGCACGTTGCGCGGGATCACCGTCTTGAACACCTTGTCGCCGAAGTGCGATTCGAGCTGCGCCGAGACCTGCTGCTGCAGCGTCACACGCGGATCGAACATCACGCGCAACAGACCGATCACCTTGAGGTCGCGGTTCAGGTTGGCGTGCACCTGCTTGATGGTGTTGACGAGATCCGACAGGCCTTCAAGCGCGAAGTACTCACACTGCATCGGCACGACGACGCCATGCGCGGCGCACAGGCCATTGAGCGTGAGCAGCGAGAGCGAGGGCGGGCAGTCGATGAGGACGAAGTCGTAATCGGCTTCCACCTCGGCGAGCGCGAGCTTGAGGCGGTTTTCGCGATGCTCGAGATCGACCAGCTCGACTTCGGCGCCGGCCAGGTCGCGGTTAGCTGGCAACACGTCGTAGCGCCCGGCCTCCGAGCGCTGGCGCGCCTGCGGAATCGTCGCCAGCCCGACAAGGACCTGGTAGACGCTGAATTCGAGCGTGTGCTTATCGATGCCCGAGCCCATCGACGCATTGCCCTGGGGATCGAGGTCGACCAGCAGCACGCGCTGCCCTTGCGCGGCCAGCCCGGCCGCAAGGTTCACCGTGGTGGTGGTCTTGCCGACCCCGCCCTTCTGGTTGGCGATCACGAAAATATTCGACATGACTCCTCTGCGGTGAATGGCTCGCTACAACGTTCGCTCACGCCGACGGCGCGAGGATGACCAGGTGACGCTCGGCCGGCAGCCCCGGCACGGTGAGGCGCTCGATGGCTTCGACGGTCCAGCCGGCGGGCAGACGCTCGATTTCGGCATCCGGGCGCACGCCCTTCATGGCGACCATGCGGCCGTCCGGCGCCAGCAGATGGCCGGCTAGATTCACGAAATCGACCAGCTCGGCAAAGGCACGTGAGGTGATGACGCCGTAGCCGGTGGCATCGGTCAGTTTTTCCACGTGGCCCCAATGCGATTGGGCGTTGGTCAGGCCAAGCTCGGCACGGCACTGCGTCAGAAAGGCCGTTTTCTTTTGCACGATGTCGACCATCGTGACGCTGACATCCGGAAAGGTGATGGCCAGCGGAATGCCCGGCAGGCCGCCGCCCGAACCAACGTCAAGCACGCGCGGTGCGTTGGGTTGAGCACGGCGGGCCAGCTCGGCGATGCGCGACACCGCCGACAGCGAATCCAGCAGGTGGTGCGTCAGCATGTCGCCGGCATCACGTATGGCGGTCAGGTTGTAGACGCGGTTCCATTTGGCCAGCAGCCCTTGGTACGCCAGTAGGCGATCGACTTGCGCTTCGTCCAGGGATAAGCCAAGCGCGCGGGCGCCGGCTTCCAGCTCTGCCCGTGCGTCTGTGAGTGCGGTCGCCATCAAGCGGCCTCGCCTTCTGCGCTGGCGCGCGGGCCGACTTGGCCACGCAGCACGCCCTTCTTCAAGTGCACGAGCAGCAACGACACGGCGGCCGGCGTGATGCCGGAGATACGCGAAGCTTGTCCGATGGTCTCGGGCTTATGCTTGGCGAGCTTCTGCTGGACTTCGATCGACAGGCCGCGCACTTGCGAGTAATCGAAATCGGCCGGCAGGCGCGTGTTTTCGTTTGCACCAAGGCGCTCCACTTCGTCGGCTTGCCGGGCGATATAACCGTGGTATTTGATGCCGATTTCGACCTGCTCGCGGATCTGTTCCGCCAGCAGCGGGTCTTCAGCCAACGGCGCTTCGAGCGCGTACTTGCCGCCCTGCATACCCATGAGCGTTTCGTACGTCACGTTCGGGCGGCGCAGCAAATCGGCGAGGGCGTACTCACGCTCAATGCCCTTGCCCAGCACTGGCTCAGCGTCCTCCAAGGGCAGCGTGGCCGGATTCACCCACGTCGACTTGAGACGCTCTGTTTCACGTGAAACAGCGTCGCGCTTCCGGTTGAACGCGTCCCAGCGTGCATCGTCGACGACGCCAAGCGCGCGGCCGACTTCGGTCAGGCGCATGTCGGCGTTGTCTTCACGCAGGCTGAGACGGAACTCGGCCCGGCTGGTGAACATGCGATACGGCTCGGTCACGCCCCGGGTGATGAGGTCGTCGACGAGCACGCCCAGATAAGCCTGGTCGCGGCGCGGCGTCCAGGCGTCCTTGCCCTGTACTTGCAGGCCGGCGTTGATACCGGCCAGCAGGCCTTGCGCCGCAGCCTCTTCGTAGCCGGTCGTCCCGTTGATCTGCCCGGCGAAGAACAGACCGGAAATCGCCTTGGACTCCAGTGAAGCCTTCAGTGCGCGCGGATCGAAATAGTCGTATTCGATGGCGTATCCGGGCCGCAGAATGTGGGCGTTTTCCAGCCCGCGCATGGAATGGATGAGGTCCAGCTGCACATCAAACGGCAGGCTGGTCGACACGCCGTTCGGGTAGAACTCGTTGGTCGTCAGGCCTTCCGGCTCCAGGAAAATCTGGTGGCTGTCCTTGCTGGCGAAGCGGTGGATCTTGTCTTCGATGCTGGGGCAGTAGCGCGGCCCCACCCCTTCGATCACGCCCGTGTACATCGGGGAGCGATTCAACCCCGCGCGGATGATGGCGTGCGTGCGCTCGTTGGTGTGCGTCACCCAGCACGGCACTTGGCGTGGGTGCATCTCCGCCCGGCCCATGAACGAGAACACCGGCACCGGATCGAGATCGCCCGGCTGCTCTTCGAGCACAGAAAAGTTGATGGACCGGCCGTCAATGCGCGGCGGCGTGCCGGTCTTAAGACGGCCCTGCGGCAGCTTCAACTCTTTCAGACGTGCCGACAGCGACACGGCCGCCGGATCGCCGGCGCGGCCACCGGTGTAGTTATTCAGCCCGACATGGATCTTTCCATCGAGGAACGTTCCCGCCGTCAGTACCACCGCACGTGCACGGAACTGCACGCCGACCTGCGTCACTGCCCCGACCACGCGGTCGCCCTCCACCAGCAGATCTTCGACCGCCTGCTGAAAGAGCATCAAATTCGGCTGATTTTCCAGGCGATGGCGAATCGCCGCTTTGTACAGCACCCGGTCCGCCTGGGCGCGCGTCGCTCGCACGGCAGGGCCCTTGCTGGAATTGAGGATACGGAATTGGATCCCGCCCTCATCCGTCGCAATGGCCATAGCGCCGCCCAGGGCGTCCACCTCCTTAACGAGATGGCCTTTGCCAATGCCCCCGATGGACGGGTTGCAGCTCATCTGCCCCAGCGTCTCGATGTTGTGCGTCAGCAGCAGGGTCTGACAGCCCATGCGTGCCGCCGCCAAGGCGGCCTCGGTGCCAGCGTGTCCGCCGCCCACCACGATCACATCGAATTCAATTGGATACAGCATGGCTTCCTCCTCGCTTGGAGGCATCGAAAATTTGAAGAAGCGGAATTATAAGTCGCGCAGCTTCACCGCAGTTCGACGATGCGGCAATCAAGATGAATTTGCCCTGGTTTTCGTGTTTCACGTGAAACATGCACCGCTTTGTCGACCCCGGTTGTGTTTCACGTGAAACACATCAGTAGGCGGGTGCCCTGGCCTCGCCTCTCTGATGCGCACGCAGACGATCGATGAACACCGCAGCTTGCCGGCCCGTCGCGGCATGCGGGGAACTGGAGATGAAAGCGTTACATCGGCCGGCCCCAAGGCTCAAGCACCCGAACGAGGGACCGACCGCCATGTGGTCGGCAACGGTGTAACCCGGCACGTGCACCAAGCCAATGCCGGCTTCGCCGCTTTCGTCAGTGCCTGGGCTCCTTTCCTCTTCAAAGCAAAACGCACGGCGCGAACCGTGCGTTTTGCGTGGGCCGATGACGTTAGGGCTACGTCGTCAGTTCTGCAGCTTCCACTTGCCGTCCTTGATCTCGACCATGACGCGCGAGCGCTGATCCAAGCCAAGGTGGTCCTTCGCATTCATGTTCATCACGCCGTGGGAGATCGCCAGATTGGTCGTTGTTTCCATCGCATCGCGCAATCCCTTGCGGAACGCCGGCGTGCCCGGTTGCCCCTTTTTCAGCGCTTCAGGCATCGCCTGCGCGAGCAGCAATCCGGCATCCCACATGTGTCCGCCGAATGTGGAAACCTGTCCGCCGTACGCTTTCTCATATGCCGTCTTGTACGTTAGCGCCGGTTTCTTCACGGGGTTGCTGTCTGGCAGCTGCTCGGCCACCAGGATCGGACCCGCCGGCAGGAAGGTACCTTCGCAGTCCTTGCCGCACACGCGCAGGAAGTCCGCGTTCGCCACGCCGTGCGTCTGGTAGAGCTTGCCTTTGTATCCCCGTTCCTTGAGCGCGCGCTCCGGGAGCGCGGCCGGCGTACCCGAGCCGGCGATCAGCACCGCATCCGGATTGGCCGCCATGATCTTCAACACCTGGCCCGTCACCGACGTATCGGTGCGCGCAAACCGCTCGTTGGCGACAACCTTCAGCTTGCGCAGCCCTGCCACCTTGTCGAACTCCTGCGCCCACGAATCGCCGTAGGCATCGGCGAAGCCGATCAACGCGACGGTCTTCACGCCATGGTTTGCCATGTGCTCGGCAATGGCCGTCGCCATGTGGGAATCATTCTGCGGCGTCTTGAAGACCCACGAGCGCTTGGCGTCCATCGGCTCGACGATCCGCGCGGAGGCGGCCAGCGTGATCATCGGCGTTTCGTTCTCGGCCACCACGTCGACCATCGCCAGCGAGTTGGGCGTGACAGTCGAACCGATCACCAGGTCCACCTTGTCTTCGGTGATGAGCTTGCGCGTGTTCTTGACGGCGGTGGTGGTGTCGGACGCATCGTCGAGCACGATGTACTCGATCTTCTTGCCGGCAATTTCCTTTGGCAGCAGCGCCACGGTGTTCTTCTCGGGAATCCCAAGCGACGCCGCCGGCCCGGTGGCCGACACCGTGATGCCGACCTTCACCTGGGCGAATGCCGTTCCTGCCAACAGCGCCGTCGCGGCGAGTGCGATGCGGGATGCGCGCGATACCTTCATGCCGTCTCCTGAGATAGGACGAGCGGGTCTGCGCCCGCCCTGAATCTACGATTGACCGACCGAAGGGTCGGGGATGATCGAGTCTAGAAGGAGTCACGCCACGCGAGCAAGGGGGAGATACCCCGAAACTTAACGTGTTCACGATCCAGGCAAATTCATCCCACGCGATAGACCCGTCCGCTCTGCACGCCCTCCACGCTGCGCCGGTATGCGAGCGCCGCACGCGCTGCCGAGACCGGTTCGAAGCCCGGAAAGAATGGGCCATACGCTCCCATCGATTCAGTCAGCACTGTCGGGCTGACCGCATTGATGCGGATGCCGCGCGGCAGCTCGCATGCCGCCGCGCGCACAAAGCCCTCCACGCCGGCGTTCACGGCGGTGGCGTTGGCGCCTTGTGCGATCGGCTCCTGCCCGACGATGCCGGTCGTCAGCGTGATCGAGCCGCCGTCGTTCAGATAATGCTGGCCGACGAGCGCCAAGCGCACTTGGCCGAGCAGCTTGTCCTGCAGGCCAACGTTGAAATCCGCCGCCGTCATCTGGGTCAGCGGCCCGAAGAACAGGTTGCCGGCGGTGGAGACGATCGCATCAACGCGGCCAACCCTGTCGAACAGTGCGGCCACGCTGTCGGCGTTGGTGATGTCGACTTGATGCTCGCCCTGCGTGCGGCCGACGCGGATGATTTCGTGCGTACCGCCCTGCTCCAGTTCTGCCACCACGGCGCGGCCCAGTGTGCCGCTGGCGCCAATCACGACGATTTTCATGCTGTGCTCCTTCGCAAATCCGGTTGGAATGGCGCCTATTCTTAGCCGAACCCCTCACGCGATACAGCCGTGATACCTTCGAGCATTCCAAATCTAAAGTTCGGAATATGGACAAGCTGCGCAGCATGGAGACCTTCGTTGCCGTGGTCGAAGACGGCAACTTCACCGAGGCGGCGGCGCGGCTCGAGATGTCCGCAGTGATGGTCGGCAAATATGTGAGCGCGCTGGAGACGCAACTGGGCGCGCGCCTGCTCCAGCGCAGCACGCGCCGCCAGAGCCTGACCGACGCCGGCCGCGTGTTCTACGAAGATGCCAAGCGCGTGCTCGAACAGGTGCGCTGGGCGGAAACCTCCGTCGAACGGTTGCGCGCATCACCCTCCGGCACGCTGCGCGTGAGCGCGCCCACCACATTCGGCGCGTGCGTGATTGCGCCACTGGCGGCGACATTCCAGCAGGCACATCCGCAGGTGCGCGTGGAATTGAACCTCAGCAACAGCATGGTCGATCTCGTCGACGAGGGGTTCGACCTTGCCGTGCGCATCGGGCCGCTGGGCGATGCCGATCTGGTGGCCAAGCCGCTGTGCGTGTATCGCATGGTCATCTGCGCATCGCCGGATTACCTCGCGCGTTATGGGCGGCCGGAAACACCGGCGGACCTGTCGCAGCATCGCTGCCTCTCGCACATGGTGTGGAACAACCGCAATGCCTGGCAGTTGCAAAACTGGGACGGCGACACGCCCTGGCGCGACGATCCGGCCTTCACGTGCAACGACGGCCACGGTTTGCGCGCCGCGGCCGTTGCGGGGGCTGGCCTGCTGCTGCAGCCCGAAGTGCTCGTCGCCGAAGACCTGGCAAGCGGACGACTCGTACGCATGCTGCAAACATATGCGCCCGAGCCGCGGCCGATTCATGTCGTGTATCGGCAGGATCGGCGGCCGCTGCCGAAGCTCTCCGGTTTTGTGGGGCATTTGCTGGAGCAGGTGCCCACGTTCGTCCCCGCATCGGCGGCACAATAGCGCTCATGAACCCCGAAGACCTCCAACGCCTCGTCACCACGCAAATGCCCTTCGGCAAGTACAAGGGCCGCCTGATTGCCGACCTGCCGGGCCATTACCTCAACTGGTTTGCGCGGGAGGGCTTTCCGCCGGGGCAGATCGGCCGCTTGCTCGCGCTGATGCAGGAGCTGGATCACAACGGCCTGAAGGGACTTCTCGACCCGCTGCGCCAGATTCGGTGACAACGCGATCGATCAGTCGCCGTTGATGTATCGCAGCAACCCGGTCGCCAGCGCATCAAACACGACGCGGCAGCGCGGGCTGTCACGCAGGTCTTCGTGCATGGCGAGCCAGGTGTCGAGCGTGATGGTGATCTGCTCGCTGAACAGCCGGACCAGATCTGCGTTGTGCCGTGCCAAACCGACTTGGCAGAAGCCGATGCCGAAGCCCGCACGCAGCGCGGCAATCGCGGCCAGGTCACTGTCGGTGCGCAGCGCGAAGCGGTTGCGCTGCACCCACGGAAACTGCGCCCGCATGCTGCGCAAGAACGCGTTCTCCTTGTCGTAGCCGATCAAGGTGTGGCCAGTGAGTTCTTCCACCGTGGTGGGCATGCCGCGCTGCGCCAGGTAGCGCTGATGCGCAAACAGCCCCAGCTCGATGCTGCCAAGATGCCGCGCGACGAGCACGCCCTGGCTCGGTGGCTGCATGCGAACGGCGATATCCGCTTCGCGGCGCAGCAGGTCTTCCATCCGGTTCGACGGCACGAGTTCGAGCGTCAGGTCCGGATAGGCGGCGTGCAGATCGGCGAGGATGGGTGGCAACACTTCCACTGCCACCACCTCGCTGGCGGTGATGCGCACGGTGCCGCGAACGCCCTCCCCCTGGCTCGAAGCGGCGCGCAGCAAGGCAGCGCTCGTGGCCTCGAGCGATTCCGCAAATGGCCGCAGTGACAGCGCCGATTCTGTGGGGCTTAGCCCCTGCTGCGTGCGGATGAAGAGCGACATGCCCAGCGCCCGTTCGAGCGCATCGACATGCCGCCCCACCGTTGGCTGCGTCAGCCCGAGCGCCCGTGCGGCGCCCGACAGCGATCCCTCTCGCACGACGGCAAGAAACGTTCGATACAACTCCCAACCCGGTTCCGATCTGTCCATACAAATTTGTATAGTTGCACGCTCGATATCAACAATTCCATTGAAGCACAGGCACGCCCAGAATGCCTCCATCGCAACGCTCTCTCTCACATCAGGAGCACGGTCATGGAACAGGCAAACCAACAGGCAAAACGCATCGCAATGGTATTGGGCGCCACCGGCGGCATCGGCGGCGAAGTGGCACGCCGGCTGGTGGCACGCGGCTGGCATGTCCGGGCGCTGCAGCGCAATCCGGATGCGCTGACGAACCGCAACACTGCATTCGAGTGGATGCGCGGCGACGCGATGGTGCGCGAAGATGTGGTTGGCGCGGCGCAAGGCGCGGAGCTGATCGTCCACGCCGTCAACCCGCCGGGCTACAAGAACTGGGCCGGCCTGGTCCTGCCCATGATCGACAACACCATCGCCGCCGCCCGCGCTTCAGGTGCGCGCATCGTGCTGCCGGGTACCGTGTACAACTTTGCGCCGGACACGTTTCCCGTGCTGCGCGAAACGACTGCGCAGGCACCGCTCACGCGCAAAGGCAAGATCCGCGCAGAGCTGGAGCGCCGCATGCAGGCCGCCAGCGCAGACGGCGTGCGCAGCCTGATCGTGCGCGCGGGCGATTTCTTCGGGCCGCAAACCAGCAACACATGGTTTGCCGGCGCGCTGGTCAAGCCGGGCAAGCCCGTCCGCACCGTCACGCAGCCGGGCGCTGCGGGCATCGGCCATCAGTGGGCGTACCTGCCGGACGTGGCCGAAACGATGCTGCGTCTTGTCGAGCAAGGCGACCGTCTGTCGGACTTTGCCGTCTACCTCATGCGCGGTCACTGGGATGCCGACGGCACGCAGATGGCCGCAGCAATTGGCCGCGCGGTGGGCCGCCCCGTCAAGACGCGCGCATTCCCGTGGTGGCTGATGCCGGCGCTGGCGCCGTTCTCGGAGATGCTGCGCGAGATGCGCGAGATGCGATACCTGTGGCAGCACCCGGTGCGCATGGACAACGCCAAGCTCGTGCAGGCGCTCGGCGCCGAACCGCACACACCGTGGGACGAAGCCGTGGGCGCCACGCTGCGCAGCCTAGGCTGCCGCTGAAACCCGCGCAGCCGTCGCCAGGAAGTGCGCAAGATCCGGCGTGCGCTGCCCGGCCACCTTGGCGAGATCGTCCCACTGGCGCAACTGCAGCGCATCGGCAGCGTACGGACGCTGCATGAAGGCCTCCGCCTCGTGCGCCGAAAACACGCCGCCCTGCAACGCCAGGCTGCGTATGGAATCCGGCGACAGACGCGCGTAGTAATGCGCATCCATCGCGCAGAGGCACCGCTTTGCGTCCACATGCAGGCGGATCGGCTCGAGCACGGCATCGGGAAACGTCGCACGCAGAAACGGCAGCGCAAAGTACTGGTGCTGATCGTCGATGCCGTGGGCGGTGGGCGTATCACCCTGCAGGTTCAGCAAATGGCCAAGATCGTGCAGCAGCGCCGCCGTGACCAGCACATCCGACGCGCCGGCCGCCTCCGCCAGCGTCGCCGTCTGCAAGGCATGTTCCAACTGAGTGACGGGCTCGCCGCTGTAGGCAATGTTGCCGTGGCGATCGAATAGCGTGCGGATGTCGTCGAGAGTCAGGGCCATGATGCTGCGCGGGCAAAAGCGGAACCTTGCAGCCTAGCCCGCCCATGCGGCACCACCATGACAACGCGTCGCGCATTAGCCCGCGTGATCTACCCGATTAGAAAGTTTGGTTGGGCATGCGCGGCACGTGGCCTTATCTTCGGTGCCTTCCCCCCATCGGAGCGCATCATGCTCGCAGGACACGCCGTTCAGGTCACCCAGGCGCTGGAACAGGTCACGGACTATTGGTCGCCGCGCGTCGTCGGCCAGGTCAACGACCAATACATCAAGGTCGCCAAGCTCAAGGGCGAGTTCGTCTGGCATGACCACCCGAATGAAGACGAACTGTTCTTCGTGGTCTACGGCCACCTGAAAATCGCCTTCGAAGACCGCGCCGATGTGCACCTCGGCCCCGGCGAATTCTGCGTCGTGCCGCGCGGCGTGCGTCACTTTCCCGTTGCCGACGAGGAATGCGGGATTATTCTGATCGAAACCGTGACGACGCAGCACACGGGCGACGTCATCACCGAGCGCAGCGTGGCGCTCGAGAAGCAACTCAACGGATGAACGCGTCGTAAGCCGTCTTCAAAATCAACGCCAGCACCACCACGATGAACACCTTGCGCACGAAGCGGCTGCCGTGCCGCAGCGCGAGGTGGCTGCCCACCTGATTGCCGGCGACGTTGGCAAGCGCCATCACCAGGCCGAGCTGCCACCACACGTGCCCCTTGGCGGCCAGCAGCAACAGCGCAGCCACGTTGGTCGCCAGATTCACGATCTTGGTAGACGCCGACGCATGCAGGAAGTCGTACCCGAACACGCGGACGAACACGATCATCAGAAAGCTGCCGGTGCCCGGGCCAAACACGCCGTCGTAGAAGCCGATGGCCGCGCCGGCCAGCAATGCCGCCGCGCGCTCGCGCCAGCCCTTGAGGCTGGGAGCGTGGTCGGCGCCCAGGTTCTTCTTGGCCACCGTGTAGACGAGCAGCACCGCCAGCACGAACGGCAGCGCACGGCGCAGCGGCTCGGCCGGAATATGCGTGAGCGCCCACGCGCCGAGCAGCGAAAACACAAACGCCGTGACCACCGCCGGTGCCGTGGCGCCCCAATAAATACGCACCGTGCGGCCGTAGCGCACCGCCGCCGTCGCCGTGCCCGACATCGACGCGACCTTGTTGGTGCCGATCAGCGTGGCGGGGGCGATGTTGGGATACGCCGAGAAAAGCGCGGGAATCTGCACCAAGCCGCCGCCACCGGCCACAGCATCGATCAGGCCGGCCAGAAAACCGGCCACAGCGAGCAAAGCGAATTCCATCAGGAGAAACGAAACAGGAAGGATTAGCCCAGCGACTTGGGCGACGGGCGCGCGCTACGCCGCCAGCAGCCCAATGCGTCGGGCGCAAAGCCGAGCGCTGAGGCGTCTGCAGCCGAAAGTGCCGCGGGCGGCAACAGGACGTGGAGTATGCCATGTGCCCTGGCGTACTCATTGATGGCCGCCAGGGCCGCATCGCGCGTGGCCGCGTCACCGGAAAGCACCATCACGCCGACGGGCAACCAAGCCACCAAACCGCCCAGCGCCAGATGCGGCACGAGCGTCATCGGCGCCACGCCGGCCAGCTCTTCACCCATTTCAACGAGGAAGCACGGATGCACGCTGGGATGGGCGAGCAGCGTATCGACGGCATGCGCCAGCTGCAGCGGCGAGGCGGTCGACGCGACGGCGACCAGCAGGCGCGGCCGGTCTTCAGGCGTGGCAAGGCGAGTGGAGAGGGTCATGGACAGTTCTGGCGAAGCGCCATTGTCATGCAGCGCGCGCATAGGCGTCGACAGCGAATGCATTTCTCTTGTGAGTCGGCGCGAACCAGAATGGATGCGTCACACCACGGAGCCCGCCATGACCGATCCGACGCGCGCCCTCACCCTGCAATTGCTGCAGTCGCTGGCCGAACGGCCCAGGCCTTATGCCGAAGTGCTGGAAACCTGGCGGACGTCATGCCCGCGGCTGTCAATCTGGGAAGATGCGTGCATCGATGGGCTGGTGGACTGCGTGCCCGGATCGCATCTGGTGACGGTCAGCGCCCGCGGCCGGGCGCTATTGGCGGCGGGCGCCACCGGCTAAACGCACAAACTAAAAGGCCCTGCCGGGGATCGCCTGGCAGGGCCTTCATCTATTTTGCATCTCCACCGTACGTGCGGTGTGTGCTGTCGTCTCCTCGCTCCCGCCTCATTTATCTCGTGCGAAAACCGTAACGCGACTGTAAAAGATGCACCGCAATGCAGCAACTAGAGCAAACCCTTACGGTGCATCAGGCACCAAGATCAGCTGTTCGGCTGAAATCTAGCGGCATCTTCGCGCATTGTGGCGTCAACGTCGCAGCCAGGGCACACGCGCCGAAATTTCGCCCATGATGCCGCGGCGGAAGGTCAGCACGCAGATCACGAAGATCGCGCCCGTGACCGTGGTGACCGATTCGCCGAGGATATTGAAGCCGTCGATGCCGGTGGCGCCGGCCAGGAAGCTGCCGATGTCACCGAGCTTGTTTTCCAGTGCAATCACCAGCGCCGCGCCCAGCAGCGGGCCGGACAGGATACCGAGGCCGCCCACCAGCGTCATCAGGATGACTGAGCCGGACATCGACCAGTGCACGTCGGTGAGCGTCTCGAAACCGAGCACCAGGGTCTTGAGCGAACCGGCCAGGCCCGTCAGCGCCGCCGACAGCACGAAGGCCAGCAGCTTGAAGCGATCGGTGTCATAGCCGAGGGACGTGGCGCGCGGCTCGTTCTCCTTGATGGCCTTGAGGATCTGCCCGAACGGCGAATGGATCGTGCGCACGATCAGCAGAAACGCCGCCACCACGATGGCCAGGACCACGTAATACAGCGTCAGGTCCGACGACAGATCCACCACACCGAACAGCTTGCCGCGCGGCACGCCTTGCAGGCCGTCTTCACCGCCCGTGAACGGCACTTGCAGGCAGAAGAAGTACAGCATCTGCGCCAGCGCCAGCGTGATCATCGCAAAGTAGATGCCCTGACGGCGGATGGCGAGCAGGCCCACGATCAAACCGATGAACGCGCCGGCTGCGGTGCCGGCCAACAGGCCAAGCTCCGGCGTGACGTGCAAGTCGCGCATCATGTAGCCGGCCACGTAGCCCGCGCCGCCAAAGAAGGCCGCATGCCCGAACGACAGCAGCCCCGTGTACCCCAGCAGCAGGTTGAACGCGGAGGCAAACAGTGCGAAGCACAGCAGCTTGGCAACGAACACCGGATACGCGCCCACCAGCGGCGCGGCAATCAGCGCCACCAGCAGCAGGGCGTACAGGACGTATTTGAAGGAGGAAGAGTTGGTCATGTTGGCCGCGCCGCTCATTTCTCTTTACCGAACAGGCCCGCCGGACGCACCAGCAGCACCAGCACCATGATCACGAACACCACGGTGGCCGACGCCTGTGGATAAAACACCTTGGTCAGCCCCTCGATCACACCCAGGCCCAGGCCAGTGACGATCGAACCGAGAATCGACCCCATGCCGCCGATCACCACCACCGCAAACACGGTGATGATCATGCTCTGCCCCATCAGCGGCGAGATCTGGATGACCGGTGCCGCCAGCACGCCCGCAAACGCCGCCAGCGCCACGCCAAAACCGTAGGTGAGCGTGACCATCAGCGGCACGTTCACGCCAAAGGCTTCGACCAGCTTCGGGTTCTCGGTGCCGGCGCGCAGGTAGGCGCCTAGCTTCGTCTTCTCGATCATGAACCACGTGGCGAAGCACACCGCCAGCGACGCCACCACCACCCACGCGCGATAGTTGGGCAGCATCATGAAGCCGAGGTCGGTGGCACCCTGCAGCAGTTGGGGCGTGTCATATGGCAAGCCAGACACACCGTAGATGGCGCGGAACACGCCTTCGATGACGAGCGTCACGCCCAGCGTGAGCAGCAGGCCGTAGAGATGGTCAAGCTTGTAGATGAACCGCAGCAGCGTGCGTTCGATCACCACGCCCAGCAGGCCGATCGCCAGCGGCGACAGCACCAGCATCGCCCAGTACGGCACGCCCAGGTACGAGAAGCCCATCCAGGTGAGCACCGCGCCCAGCATGAACAGCGCCCCGTGCGCAAAATTGATGACGTTGAGCAGCCCGAAGATGACCGCAAGGCCGAGGCTCAACATCGCATAGAAGGAACCGTTGACCAGGCCCAGCAGCAATTGGCTGAGCATGGCCGGTAGCGGAACGCCGAAGATTTCCATCGCGGTCAGGAAGAGAACACCACACCAACAACATTGATGACGCCGCCATCCACACGGACGGCGGCGCCGGATTGCCTACGCTTTTACTTCTTCATCAGCGAGCACTTCGACTCGGCCGGCGTGGTGAAAGCCTGCTCGCCCGGGATCGTCGCCACGACCTTCAGGTAGTCCCACGGCTTCTTCGATTCGGCCGGCGACTTCACCTGCAGCAGGTACATGTCGTGGATGGCACGGCCGTCCTGGCGGATGGTGCCCTTCGTGTAGAAGTCGTCGATCTTGGTCTTCTTGAGCTGAGCGATGACCTTGTCCGGATCATCCGTGCCAGCCGCCGCCACCGCCTTGATGTAGTTCGACACCGCCGAGTAATCCGCCGCCTGCAGGCTGCTCGGCATCTTCTTCATCTTCATGAAGTAGCGGTTGGCGAACTTGCGCGTGGCGTCGTTCATGTCCCAGTACCAGCTGTCGGTCATCAACAGGCCTTCGGCCGTCTGCAGGCCCAGGCTATGCACGTCGTTGATGAACATCAGCAGGCCCGCGATCTTCATCGTCTTGGTGATGCCGAATTCCTTGGCTGCCTTGATCGAGTTGATCGTGTCGCCACCGGCATTGGCCAGGCCCAGGATCTGCGCCTTGGACGACTGCGCCTGCAGCAGGTACGACGAGAAGTCCGACGCCGACAGCGGGTGCTTGACCGAACCCACCACCGTGCCGCCGTTGGCCTTGACCACGGCGGTCGTGTCGTTCTCCAGCGAATGACCGAAGGCGTAATCAGCGGTCAGGAAGAACCACGACTTGCCGCCCTGCTTGACCACCGCGCTGCCCGTGCCCTTGGCCAGCGCCACAGTGTCGTACGCATAGTGGATCGTGTACGGCGTGCACTCTTCGTTGGTCAGGCGTGCGGTGCCGGCCCCGATGTCGATGAACACGCGCTTCTTCTCAGCAGCCACCTTGTTCATCGCCAGGCCGGTGGCGGAGTTCGTGCCGCCCAGCAGCATGTCCAGGCCTTGCTGGTCCATCCACTCGCGCGCCTTCGAAGCAGCAATGTCGGCCTTGTTCTGGTGGTCCGCCGTCACGAGTTCGATCGGCTTGCCCAGCACCTTGCCGCCCGCATCCTCGATCGCCATCTTGACCGCCTCGACACCGCCCTGCCCGTCGATGTCGGCATACAGACCCGACAGATCGGTGATGTAGCCGATCTTCACCTTGTCGCCGCTCACCTGCGCATGCGCGCCGAAAGCAGCCGCGCCCAGTCCTACCGCCATCAATGCACCAGCCAGCTTCTTGAGTGTCATGGTCTTGTCTCCTGTGTCGTGCGCGCCGCGGATCACGCTGGCGCATGGGTCTTGCAAGTCGATCGGGAAAACGTCTTACACGCCGAGCAGTTCGTGCAGCACCGGCATCTTGTCCTGCAGTTGCGCCGCCTCGAAACGCTCGACGATGCGGCCGTGTTCCATCACATAAAAGCGATCTGCCAGCGGCGCGGCAAAGCGGAAGTTCTGCTCCACCATTACCACCGTGTAGCCGCGCTTCTTGAGCATCAGGATCATGCGGGCCAGCGCCTGCACGATCACCGGTGCGAGGCCTTCGGAAATCTCGTCGAGCAGCAACAGGTTGGCACCCGTGCGCAGGATGCGTCCGACCGCCAGCATCTGCTGCTCGCCGCCCGACAGGCGCGTGCCCTGGCTCTGGCGGCGCTCGGCCAGGTTCGGGAACATCTCGTAGATTTCTTCGATGCTCATGCCGGCATTGCCGGTCTTGGCCACCTGGCCCTTCAGCACCGGCGGCAGCATCAGGTTCTCTTCGCACGAGAGGCTCGAGAAGATGCCGCGCTCTTCGGGGCAGTACCCGATGCCGCAGTGGGCGATCTTGTGCGTGGGCAGGTCGATCGTTTCCACGCCCTGGCCGATTGCGTCATGCACGACGATGGAGCCCTTGCGCGTGCCCACCAGGCCCATGATGGCGCGCAGCGTGGTGGTGCGGCCCGCGCCGTTGCGGCCGAGCAGCGTGACCACCTCGCCGCGGTTCACGGTCAGGTCGACACCATGCAGGATGTGCGATTCGCCGTACCAGGCGTGCAGGTCCTTGATCTGGAGCGCGGGCGTGCTCATGCAGTGTTCTCGTGTGTTCGGGTCTAGCGTTCGCTTACGTTTGATGCGCGGCATGCAGCCGCGCCGCATGATCGATCAGCGCCGATCAGTGGCCTCAGCAGCCTCAATGGCCTAATGGCCTTCCAGCGCCGCATCGGCCGTGCCCATATAGGCTTCCATCACCTGCGGGTTCTTCGAGACGTCTTCGTACGGGCCCTCGGCCAGGATCTGGCCGCGCTGCAGCACCGTGATCTTGTCGGCGATGGACGAGACCACGTTCATGTTGTGTTCCACCATCAGGATCGTGCGGCCCTGCGCGACGCGCTTGATCAGCTCCGTCACGCGGTCCACATCTTCGTGGCCCATGCCCTGGGTGGGCTCGTCGAGCAGCATCAGCTCGGGCTCCATCGCCAGCGTGGTGGCAATCTCCAGTGCGCGCTTGCGGCCGTAGGGCAGCTCCACCGTCACGGTGTGCGCAAAATCCGTCAGCCCCACCTGTTCGAGCAGCTCCATCGCCCGCGCATGCAGCGTGTTGAGAGACTGCTCGCTACGCCAGAACGCGTACGCCGTACCAAGCTGCCGCTGCAGCCCGACGCGAACGTTTTCCATCACCGTCAGATGCGGAAACACGGCGGAGATCTGAAACGAGCGGATCACGCCGCGGCGCGCAATCTGTGCCGGCTTCTCCGACGTGATATCGACGCCGTTGAACAGGATCGTGCCGCGCGTGGGCACCAGGAATTTGGTCAGCAGGTTGAAACAGGTCGTCTTGCCGGCACCGTTCGGGCCGATGAGCGCATGGATGGACCCACGCTGCACGCGCAGGTTGACGTCGGACACGGCGGTAAAGCCCTTGAAGCCCTTGGTCAGTCCGCGCGTTTCGAGAATGATGTCCTGCGCCATGATTCCCTCTGGTCTCCCGCCCTTTTTATGGTGCGGATGATTGTCAACGGCTGTTGCGTTGCAAAACATCGGGGTTTTTACCGAGTCGATTACACCCCGCTTACGCGCCGGAAACCCGCACCAGTATTAGCTTTCTGCCCCACATGGGGGCGATACGTAGAGTTACCTATGGGGGCAATGCCGATTGCGTATCCAGTGGACACGGGCGGTGTGTCATGCCCGTGTCATCGCGTCGGAACCGGCGTCAGGCTGGCACGGCCTCACCGCGCGCGCGGGCCTTGCGCGCGGCACGGATCATCTCGCTCGCCTTCTCCGCAATCATGATCGTCGGCGAGTTGGTATTGCCCGACGTAATCGTCGGCATGACGGACGCGTCGACCACCCGCAGGCCGTCAATGCCGCGCACGCGCAGCTGCGAATCGACCACGGCGTTTGCGTCATCGGCGCGCCCCATGCGGCACGTGCCGACCGGGTGGAAGATGGTCGTGCCGATTTCTCCGGCGGCGCGGGCGAGTTCTTCGTCGGTTTGAAACGCCGCGCCGGGCAGATACTCCTCCGGCTTGTATTGCGCCAAGGCCGGTTGCGCGACAATGCGGCGCGTGAGCCGCAGCGAATCGGCCGCGACCTTGCGGTCTTCCTCGGTCGACAAGTAGTTCGGCGCGATGGTCGGTGCCGCAAACGGATCGGCGGATGTGACATGCACCGTGCCGCGCGAAGTCGGCCGCAGGTTGCACACACTCGCAGTAAACGCATTGAACGCGTGCAGCGGATCGCCGAACTTGTCGAGCGAAAGCGGCTGCACGTGATACTCCACATCGGGCCGCGACACATGCGGATTCGATCGCGCGAACACGCCCAGCTGCGACGGCGCCATGCTCATCGGCCCGCTTTGGTTGAACGCGTATTGCATGCCGATGAGCGCCTTGCCCCACCAGTTCGAGGCGCGTGTGTTGAGCGTGGGTACGCCGTTCACCTTGACCACGCTGCGCAGCTGCAGGTGATCCTGTAGGTTTTCTCCGACACCCGGCAGCGCCTGGCGCACCGGAATACCGAGCGCTTGCAGGCGTTCCGGCTGGCCGATGCCGGCCAGCTCCAGCAATTGCGGCGAGTTGATCGCGCCGGCCGAAAGAATCACCTCTTCGCGCGCGGCGACGGTGTAGTCCTGCCCTGCGCCGCGATACGTCACGCCGGTGCAGCGCTTGCCGTCAAATGTCAGCGCCCGCACCTGCGCGCCCGTCACGATGGTCAGGTTCGGCCGCTGCGATGCCGGGCGCAGAAAGCCCTTGGCCGTGTTCCAGCGGATGCCGCGTTTCTGGTTGACCTCGAAGTAGCCGACGCCGAAGTTGTCGCCACGGTTGAAGTCGCTCGTGCGCGGAATGCCCGCCTGCACGGCCGCCTCGATGAATGTCTCGAGCACCTGCCAGTGCAGGCGTTGCGGCTCGACACGCCATTCGCCGTTGGCGCCGTGCCATTCGTTGGCACCGCCGTGGTGGTTTTCGCTGGCCTTGAAGAGCGGCAGCACCGCATCCCATTTCCATGAATCGTCCCCGGTGATGGCGGCCCAGCCGTCGTAGTCCTCGCGCTGGCCCCGCATATAGATCATGCCGTTGATCGACGAGCAGCCTCCCAGCACACGGCCGCGTGGGTAGCCGAGCGAGCGGCCGTTCAGCCCGGGCTCTTCGCGCGTGCGATACAACCAATCGGTGCGCGGATTGCCGATGCAATACAGGTAGCCGACGGGGATGTGGATCCAGTGGTAATCGTCCTTGCCGCCCGCTTCGAGCAGCAGGACGGAAACGTCGGGGTCGCGGGTCAGCCGGTTGGCGAGGACGCAGCCGGCGGAGCCTGCGCCGATGATGATGTAGTCGTAGGTATCCATGTCTCCGTGCTTCTTTTCCTTGGTGTTATTGGTTTTTATTTTTGTGGTGCAACCGTCGTTTCATATCCTGCCGAGCTAACTTACTTTCTTCCAAGAACATAAGCAAAGACAGGCGCCATCTAGGCAAGCACGGCCGCGCTGTTCGTCCGCAGAGGTTGCGATTCCATTCTCACCGGCGAAAAGCCATTGTGCACGGATCTGCAATTCAGCGTTCCGGTACAGCCTTGATGCCGGCCTCCGCAACGCTGAGCGCTTGAACATCATTCGCTGGAATACGTTCTCCACGTCCCCACACCCTGCCGGGTAGTCACCGAGATTCCGCGGGACGTAGTACGAACCCTGCGGGCTTGGCCATCGCTACATAGAAGGGCGCCGTCAGGCCTACAGCAACATGGAGCGGCGGCTAGGCGGCTGCGACAACCATACCGTTCGAGATGTCAGTCAACACTAAGGAAGATTTCACACACCTGACTTGCAAACGCTTGCCTTCCTTTCTACGTTTCAAGAACGCATTCGAATAAACGTCCAGCGCGGGTGATGAGCCAAACGCCCCGCAAAAGGGGGAGACGTGAAGGCAAAAATCGTGGCCGCCGTTGCCGTGTGCTCAATTGCCGCCGCTTGGTGGTCGTTCTCATCCAAAAGCGAGGGCGATGGTCAAGACCAGGTAACAGGCGCTACAACAAGCAGCGCACCAACAACATCCAGCGCCGCGCAAGCCAACAAGAGTTCAGCACTCAACCCGCAGATTGGCGCGGTCGAGAATCAGGCCGGCCGCCCAGGCGTGAAATCGACGGATTTCGACGCTTCCATCGCCGGCATCGACGCTAACAAAAACGGCATACGCGACGACGTCGAGCACTACATCGAGAAAACATATCCGGATCCGGCACAACGCGCAGCGATGATGCAGTACGCGAAAGCGCAGCAGAACTTCATCCTTACAGCCACCACTCCGGAGAGGGCGCAGCTCGCTGCACGAGAACTATGGCGGTCATTCGCCTGCGCTCGTAGCCAGCTTGGACGGCCATGGCTCGATGCCACCAAGGACGTTCTCGCCATGTACCTCAATACCCGCGATCGGCTGAATGCCCAAGCGAAAGCTCAGGACAATCTAGCCGGGCAAATCGTCGAATCGTATTCAGGAGACAAGCCATGCGACTAAGAGCTGTCGTTCTCACATGCTGCGTCTTTCTTGGAGCCCTGTCGTCGCCAACCGTCGCCCAAGTCGAGACAAAGTGTGAGTCGAGATATCGCATCTATTTCGGCAACGGTATCCGGAATACTCCGCAAGATTGGGAGGCTAGCAAGGAAGAGCTGGCCACGATGATTGGCGCGAGGTTCAACGGTGTCCCTGTCAGCTACGCAAATGCGATCAACCCGACCGGCGGATTCATCGATGACCTTCAACGCGTGTTCGAGCAAAAGTTGGCTGAGAACTCTGAGCTCTCGTGGGAGCTTCTTGTCCGTGCATCGCTGGGGCTGATCAACGGAATTTCTCCAGAACTGGTGCGAATTGCTCTTGATCTGATCATCAAGACAGAAACCGGATCCAGCGCCGAACTGAAGAAGAAGTGGGAAGCTGAGAACAGCTACGTTGACAGTTTGGTCACAACCCACGTGGCGAGCTACACGCAGGACATCGTCGAGAACGGTAGGCGCGTCCTGCTGGTGGCCCACTCTCAAGGCAACCTCTATGGCAACGCTTCGCATCGAATTCTATATAGCAACCCTGACGTAACGCCGGGCAGTTTCGGAATCGTTGGCGTTGCGACCCCTGCCAACTACGTACCCGGGGGCGGTACGTATGTGACTTCCGATGCCGACATGGTTATCAATGCCCTTCGATCCATCGTCACGGACCAAGTTTTGCCGGCCAACATCTCCATCCCCCTCGACACGTCAGAGCTATCTGGGCATAACTTCATCAAGACTTATATGCATCCTGAAAAGCCTGCCAGGGAGAAGATCCAACAGATGACAACGGTGGGACTAAATAGACTTGTAGAACCAAAGGAGGCCTACGATTATAAAATCGTTTCTTATATTTCCGAGATAACGACTCTCGGCTACGGGTCTGACTACAAAGCAACAGGCTACTGCCCTGATTTTGGCTTGACTGGTGAGAATTCACTTTGGCAAACCTTGCTATGTCCGAGGCATTCAAACCAAAAAAGCATTTATGATTCACGCGGCATCGGATATGACCCAACATTGCCAACAGAAGCCGAGGAATTTAATCGCCTCATTATTTTGGCAAATGACCGCCTCCGGACGGCAACCGATCAAGTCGACAATCCCGCATCCCCTATTTACTGGTTAAGCCACGCGGAGCTGCCAACTATTTCTATCAACCCTATCGGTTGCAACCGAGGAACAAGTACTTATGACAAAAATGGGAATATTACGATTCCAGTTCAAACACCCACTGGACCCAATCGTTTTAAAAACCCTACCGAATGCGATAGCGGATGGCCCGACCCCACCATTGTCTATCTAACAAAGGTGAAGGCGCCATTAATTAATTTATTTAGGAATATTCCAAACCAGAAATTTAAATTTGAATACTCAATGGAATACGATGGAAATTATAACTTTTACGGATCCAGTTTCACTCAAAACTTTTCAAAATATTCAATTAAAATATGCAAACTAGAGCAAAGCTAAGTCATTTAATCGCCTTCATTTCGACGCCTCAAGCGCATGGCCTTCTCCGCACCTTAAGAAAGTAAATTCCTACGCAAAAAATTCAAATCCTTGATCTCAACCACTCCGTCATCTTTCCAAACACCTCACTGCGCAGCGGCTCGGCTTCGTTAAAGATCTCGTGATACCCGTTGTCGAACCACGCCAAGGTCCGCAAATCTTCCGGCGCATTCGCATAGAAATCGCGGCTGCCGGAGGGATCGACAATCGAATCTGCGCCGCCGGCCATCAGCAGCATCGGCGCTTCCAGGCGCGGCGCATCCTGCTGCGCCTGCGTGATCCCGTTGAGCATGAACTCCAGCAATGATGCGCTGATCGTGCCCTGCACCAGCGGGTCTGCGCGATAGGCGGCAGCGACGCTCGGATCGTGCGAAAGCTTGGCCGGATCAACGGGATTGGGCACCGGCAACCGCGGCGCAATGGCGGAGAGAATCCCCCGCACGATGCCCGTTCCGGGCGGCAACTTCACGCGCAGCGCGGGCGACGACAGCAACACGCCGCGGACGGGCCGGATACGCGCGGTGGTGAAGCGCGCGACGATCAACCCGCCCATGCTGTGGCCGAGCACGAACGGCATTTCGTGCCATTCGGCGACGACAGCATCGACGATTTCTGCAAGATCGGTGAGGTAGTTGTCTTGCGCGTCGAGCGCCATGCGCGGGCCGCCACTCTTGCCGTGGCCCCGCAGGTCGAAGGCCCGTACGCGCAGACCAAGGTCGGTTAGCACCTTGGCCACATGTGGATAGCGGCCGCTGTGTTCGGCCATGCCGTGAACGAGGATGACGGTGCCGCGCGGCTCGCCGGTGTCGGGCGCGGGCAACCAGGTGCGGACCAGCAGTTCAGTGCCGTCCTTCATGCGCTGGCGGGTTTCCAGCGCTGGATGGGCGGTGACCTGTGCGGGGGCTTGCGTCATCGGCGTCTCCTCCTTGGGTTGCCAGATTGTGGCATAGACGCCGCCCGCCGCAATGCGCGTCAGTCGCGCGGCCTGTCAGTGACAGCAGGCGTCGGAGCCGCCGGCCTCCCCGCCCTCGCCAGCCACGCTCTGGAGGATCGGGCAATCGGGGCGATCATCGCCGTGGCACGCATTGGCGAGCGTCATGAGCGTGTCGCGCATGGTCTGCAGCTCGCTGATGCGCGCGTCGAGATCCGCCACGTGGCGCAGGGTGACGGCCTTCACATCGGCGCTGGCCCGTTCGCGATCGTTCCACAACGACAGCAGCGTGCGAATCTCTTCCAGCGCGAAACCCAGCGAGCGCGACCTGTGGATAAAGCGCAGCACATGCAACGCCCGCGCGTCGTACATGCGGTAGTTGCCTTCGGTGCGCGGACTCGGCGGCAGCAGGCCGATGCTTTCGTAGTAACGGATCATCTTGGCCGACACGCCGCTGGCCTTCGCGGCCTCGCCAATGTTGACCGGTCCTTTGTCGATCAGATCGGTGTGCGTCACGCCTTGTCTCCGGTGGCGCGCCAGCGGCGCAGCATCAGCGCATTGGTGACCACGCTCACGCTGGAGAACGCCATGGCCGCGCCGGCAAATGTCGGGTTCAGCAAGCCGAATGCCGCCAGCGGAATGCCCACCACGTTATAGATGAACGCCCAGAACAGGTTCTGGCGGATCTTGGCGACGGTGCGGCGCGAGAGGTCGAGCGCGTCGCTCACCAGACGCGGTTCGCCGCGCATGAGCGTGATACCGGCGGCCTGCATTGCCACATCGGTGCCGGTGGCCATGGCGATGCCGACATCGGCCGCAGCGAGCGCAGGCGCGTCGTTGATGCCATCGCCCACCATCGCCACCACATGGCCGCCCTGCTGCCATGCCGTCACACGCGCGGCCTTGTCTTGCGGTAGCACTTGCGCGGCCACCTCATCGATGCCAAGTGCCTGCGCCACGCTGCGCGCTGCGCCAGCGTTGTCGCCGGTCACAAGCGCGGTGCGCACGCCGCGCGCCTGCAGCGCGGACACGGCCTCCTTCGCGCCGGGCTTGAGCGCATCGCCAAAGGCAATCAGCCCGCGCAGCTGCACGCCGCTTTCGTCACGCTGCGCAAGCCACGAGACGGTGTTGCCTTGCGCCTCCAGCGCATCGGCGCGCGCTTGCAATGGGCTGCGGTCGAGCCCCAGTTCATCCATCCACCGCGCATTGCCGAGTTGCAGCGATGCGCCATTCACGATGCCCCGCGTGCCGCGTCCGGCCAGCACTTCCGGCGATTGCGCGGGCACGACGGCGCGACCGCGCTCCTTGGCATAGTCGCGCGTGGCCTGTGCCAGCGGGTGCGTGTTCTCTGCCTGCAGCGCGGCAAGCTGGTCGAGCAGCGTGTCGGCATCAATGCCGGATGCCGCGTCCACCGCTGTCACACGCGGCTGGCCGACGGTAAGCGTGCCCGTCTTGTCGAAGACAACGAAATCGACTTGTTGGGCGCGCTCCAGCGCCTGCGCATCGGCAATGAGAATGCCGCGCCGCGCGCCCGCACCCGTGCCAGCCATGATGGCGGACGGCGTGGCAAGGCCGAGCGCGCACGGGCAAGCAATCACCAGCACCGCCACGGCGTTGACGATGGCCGTCTCCCACCCCGCGCCAGCGATGAACCAACCCGCCAGCGTCAGCAACGCCGCCACCAGCACCGCCGGCACAAAGATGGCGCTCACGCGGTCGACCAGTTGCTGGATCGGCGGCTTGGCAGCCTGCGCGTCTTCCACAAGGCGGATGATGCGCGAGAGCATCGTGTCGGCGCCGACGGCCGTGGTGCGCACGAGCAGCACGCCGTCGGTGGCGATGGCGCCGGCGGTCACGTGGTCGCCTTCGCGCTTGGGCACGGGCAGGCTTTCGCCGGTCAGCATGGATTCATCGACGTGGCTCGCGCCTTCCAGCACAACCGCATCCACGGGGATGCGTTCACCGGCGCGCACGGACACCACGTCGCCCACGCGCACCTGGGCGACAGGGGTATCGCGCAGCGTGCCGTCGGCACCGCGCACGCGAGCGGTGTCGGGACGCAGCGCCTGCAAGGCACGGATGGCCTGGGCGGTCTGGCGCTTGGCACGCACTTCCAGCCACTTGCCAAGCCGCACCAGCGTGATGACCACGGCGGCGCTTTCGAAGTACAGGTGCGGCGCGTGGTGCATCCCGTCCGCCCCGGCACGCCACCATAGCCACAGCGACAGCCCATACGCCGCCGACGTGCCGAGCGCGACCAGCAGATCCATATTGCCGGCACCCGCACGGAGCGCCTTCCAGCCGGCCTTGTAGAAGCGTGCGCCAATCACGAACTGCACAGGCGTTGCCAGCAGCCATTGCACCCAGGCCGGCAACATCCAGTCGCCACCGAACCACCCGGCAATCATCGGCAAAACAAGCGGCACAGACAGTGCGGCGGCAATGCACACAGGGCCGGCGCCTTCCCAGAAGTCGGGTTCGGCAGCAGCGGGCGCAGCGGTTTCATCAGTAGCGACGCGGGCCTCATAGCCGGCCGCGGTAACAGCGGCGATCAGCGCATCGCTGGCCGCGCCGCCTTGCACGCGCGCCCGCTCGGTCGCGAGATTCACGCTCGCTTCGGTCACGCCGGGCACGGCACGCAAGGCACGTTCGACACGGCCCGCACAGGCAGCGCACGTCATCCCACCGATATCGAGATCGGTCGAAGGCACGTCGGGAAGGCTGGCTGCAGTCATGAAAGCGTCCGTTCTGAAGAGATGGCATCAGCCTAGACCTTCCCATCTTGGCAAGGTCAAGCCCATTTTACGCTTGCGCTTCCAATGATGGGAAGGTTCATACTGCTGCCGTGATCCCACTTCCCTCTTTCAGGAGCAAACGATGACGACGTCTTCCACGACCTTTTCCGTGAGCGGCATGAGCTGCGGCCATTGCGTCTCGGCTGTCACCCGTGCGGTGCAGCAGGTCGATGCCGGCGCCAATGTGCAGGTTGATCTGGACAAGCAAACCGTGGCCGTCACCAGCGGTGCCAGCACCGATGCCGTCAAGGCCGCCATCGAGCAAGCCGGCTACCTGGTCAAATCTTCCGGCTGAACCGGGAGCGGGAGTTGGCAACAAAAAAGGCGTGCCGCTGTGGCACGCCTTTTTGTTGACGCGGAAGCCGCTTAGAAGCGGTAGCCGACGTTCAGGAAGGTCACGACCGGGTTGATCTTGATCTTCGCTTCGCTCTGAATGTGCACACCGTTGATCAGCGTGGTGTCGATCTTTGCCGTGGTCTTCAGCGGCAGGTAGGACACAGACAAGCCAACGAACCAATCCTTGGTGATGGCGTACGTGGCGCCCACGTTCAGCACCGGGTTGAGCGAGCTGTCGGTCGTCACATTGCTCGTGCTGCCCGGCGTGCCACGACCCAGGACCTGATTCTGGAACGCGCTGTTGGTGATCTTCTCGTCGGAGAACCAGGTGTAGTTCAGGCCGGCGCCGACATACGGACGGAACTTGCTGTCCGCGTTGAAGAAGTACCACTTGGCAAGCACGGCCGGGCTCCATTGCTTGGCCGAACCGATCTCGCCATAGCCGGAGAACGAGCCCGTACCTTCAATCTTGTGGCGCGGCGGAATGCCACCGACGAGCTCCACGGCAATGTTGTCGGTGAAGAAGTGCGTAAAGGCCAGGCCAACGGTATCCGCTTCCTTGATCTTTGCGCCGGTGTTCGGCACCGGTTGATTGATGGGTGCGCCGCCAACGCTGTTGATGAACAGCGGATCGCTCGAGCTGTTCGGCATCACGCGGAACCAGCCGAGGCTGACGATATTGCTGCCGGCAGCCTGTGCGTGCGCGGCGGTGGCGAGGATCATCCCGGCGGCGGCCGCCAGTGCTTTTTTATAGGCCATCTCTGTATGTGCTCCTGTGTCAGACGCATCCGCGAAAAATGTGTTGATTCGTTTGCGGTGCGTTCTACGTCTCCTCCCAGGCGGAAGGGATGGCCATTATCCCGTGTGATTGCCTAGACTAGAACCCTTTTTCTAGAGGTTTCCTGTTACAACATGTGCGCGCGTTCGGCCTGCGGCGCGCTTCTGCAGCACATGCCCAATTTTTAAACAGCCGTGGACTTGGTCAGCGCAAGCACGCAAGCAGCCAGATCCCACAGGGCACTGCCGACGCTTTTGAACACCACCGGGGACACCGGCGCCGGCGGCGTGAGCGTGTCCGGCGGCGTATCGATGCACTGTTGTAACGGCCGCACACGGGACCATGGCACGCCAGCCTGCAGTAGGTCACCGGCTTCGGCTTCCAGGTCGACGAGCGTATCGGCGTACAGCCGATCGACCGCCGCGGCATGCACGCACAGGCGTGGCGGCAGCTCCGCCATGTCGGGCCGGAATGCGCCAACAGCCGCGATGAAGTGATGCGCTCCCCACGCGTAGCCCGCAGGTTGGCTTGGATCCCCCAAATCCGGGAGCACCGGTTGCGATGACGGTGTCGCGGTGATCACCAGAGAAGCCTGCGGCAATGCAGCGCGGGCCGCATCCGCCACGGCTGCCGCATCGCCGCCCGCGAGCGCGGTGGCGTTCATGCCGAGCGCGCGTGCGTAGTCAGCCAGCCCATCGGCGCTTGCAGCCGTGCGCGCAATGATGGTGACGCGACGCGTGCCCAGTCCGAAGCGGAAGGCCTCCAGATGTGCGCGGGCCTGGGCACCGGCGCCGATCAACAGGAGATCCCCCGCCGGCTCAGGTGCCAGCAAGCGCGCCGCCAGCAACGACACAGCGGCGGTACGGTGCGCGGTAACGGTCGGGCCATCCAGCATCAGCCGGCGTACACCCGTGCGGGCATCCATCACCACCACCTCACCGTGGATCGCCGGCAAGCCCTGCCCAGGGTTGTGCGGGTGCACGGTGATCATCTTGGTGATGGCGATGTCGGCGTTGGACGCGGGCATCAGCAACAGACTGCCTCCGCCCGCCACGGGCATCACAAGGCGGGCCGGCGCCTGGGCACGGCCTGCGCGCGCGTCGCGCAACACCTGGGCGATGGCATCGGCCAAGGCGGCATATGGCAAGCGGGCTGCCGTGGTGGCAGCGTCGAGGGTCTCCAGCATCGGGCTCCCGCAGCGGAAGAAACGTCGGACGGACTTATGCAGCAGCGCGGCGCGGCGGCGGTGTGCGGCGCGTGAGCAATCCCGCGCTGATGAGCAGCTGCGCAGCGGCGTAACTCCACCAGATCGCCAGCTCGTGGTCGGTGAACGGAAAGACGAACACGCTGATGCCGATCATCGCGTCGGAAGCTGCAAACGCGAGTGCGCCCCACGCCGTCAGCGGCCCCGGCAGGCGGGCTAGCAATGCCGCGCACACCATCGCCGAGAGGACGATCATGTAGGCGATGACGGGCCCCTTGAGCTCGCCGAGGCCTGGCCAGTACCACAGCAGCATGCCGATGGCCACGCCGATCATCACGCCGACACCGATCATGCGGATGGCCGACGACACGCCGCGCAACCCCACCAGCACCCGCAGATAGCACAGATGCGCCAGCAGGAAGCAGCCCAGCCCGGCCATGAACGAGAACGCGAGCCCCGGCAGAGCGAGCCACAGATCCCCGAGTGCGGAAAACATCATGGCGCCGATCAGCCAGCGCCGCTCGCGCGGAATCTCGTGCAGCGAGGCGGCGCGCGCCAGCAGCAGCGCCATCAGCATTTTCCACAGCGGCTGCGCGACGATGCGACCGACCAGCGGGGTGCCGGGTGGGACTTCCACGGCCACCATGGTCAGCATGCCGCCGTAGGTCACGCCTGCCACGGCAGCAGCCACCCACCACGCGCGAACCCGTGCCGGCATGCCGTAGCCGCCTGACAGATGCGCCGGCGCGTGCGCCGGATGCGTGGTGTGCCCTTCAACCATCGTGGTCTCCCGCCCAAGACAGGCGTTTCATATCAGCAAAGTCATGTCGGCTTGCAGCGTGACACGCCCAGCACCCTGGCGCAAGGCGCCAATTTACCCACCAAGGTGGGATAGCGGCAACGCGCCATCCCTCTTCAGGGCTGTCAGTACGATATTGGACCGCACGTTATCCACACCCGGCACGCGCATCAGCTTGCGCATGACGAATTCCGACAGTGCGGGCAGATCCGGCACCACCACGCGGAGCATGTAATCGGCGTCGCCCGCCACGGAATAGCATTCCTGCACCGCATCGAGCAGGCTGATCTCTTCATGAAAGCGTTCGACGATGGCGTCGCCGTGATGGGCGAGCTTGACGCTGGCAAACACCGTCACGCCCAACCCCAGCCCGGTCGGCGAAAGCACGACGCGGTAGCCCTCGATCACGCCTTCCGATTCAAGTCGCGCCAGACGCCGCCCGACCTGGCTGGCCGACAGGTGAACCTGTTCCGAAAGCTGCTGATGCGTCGCACGCCCATCGCGCTGAAGCGCCGCTAACAGGGCTAGATCGAAGGTATCGAGCGAAATCATGCACAACTCCTGCGTTGACAGGGTGCATTCTGCATGATTTCCGCAAACCACGTGCAATGTGTGGCCGTTTTGCGGCCAACCCGCGTCGACGCGCCCCTACACTGGCCGGACTCTGATTGCACAAGATCGACATCACAAATGGCCATCGCAACCAATGCCCCCGAAGCAGCCCAAAACGCCGCTCCGGCCGGCTTCAACGGCACCCTGACCGACAAGCTGCGTGAGCAATTTGCAGAAGGCCTTGACGGCCAGACGCTGCGCGCCGACTTCACCATGCAGCAACCGGTGCATCGCTACACCGCCGCCGACCATGCAACGTGGCGCACGCTGTACGACCGCCAGGAAGCGCTGCTGCCCGGCCGTGTGTGCGACGAATTCCTGCAAGGCCTGTCGACGCTGGGCATGAGCCGCGATGCCGTGCCGTCCTTCGACGAACTCAACGAAACGCTGATGCGCGCCACCGGCTGGCAGATCGTCGCCGTGCCCGGCCTGGTGCCCGACGAAGTGTTCTTCGATCACCTGGCCAACCGTCGCTTCCCCGCGAGCTGGTGGATGCGTCGCCCCGATCAGCTCGACTACCTGCAAGAGCCGGATTGCTTTCACGACATCTTCGGCCACGTGCCGCTGCTGATTAACCCGATCTTTGCCGACTACATGGAAGCCTACGGCAAGGGTGGCCTGAAGGCTGCACGCCTGGGTCAGCTCGACATGCTGGCGCGCCTGTACTGGTACACGGTGGAATTCGGGCTGATCCGTACGCCGGCCGGCCTGCGCATCTACGGGGCGGGCATCGTGTCTAGCAAGAGTGAATCGGTATATGCGCTGGATTCGGCCAGCCCGAACCGCATCGGCTTTGACGTGCGCCGCATCATGCGCACGCGCTATCGCATCGACACGTTCCAGAAGACCTACTTCACCATCGACAGCTTCGAGCAACTGTTCGATGCCACGCGCCCGGACTTCACGCCGCTGTATGAAGAACTTGCCGCGCTACCGACGATCGGTGCGGGGGATGTGATGGATGGCGATGTGGTGCTGAACGTCGGAAACCGCGAAGGTTGGGCAGACACGGCGGACATCTGAGCGCAGATCGTTGCGCGCTGACTATACTGCGCGCATTCAAGACAGAACTTCGCACCCCTCATGATGCCGACCCTGAACGACGACCAACGCAAGGCCCTCTTTGCCGAACTGCCCGGCTGGACGCTGCAGAGCGACCGCGACGCCATCCAGAAGACTTTCACCTTTGCCGACTTCAACGCCGCCTTCGGCTTCATGACGCGCGTGGCAATCAAGGCCGAGCAGATGAATCACCACCCGGAGTGGTTCAACGTGTGGAATCGCGTGGAGATCACGTTGTCCACGCATGATGCGAACGGGCTCACGCACCGTGACGCCGATCTCGCGCGCTTTATCGAGCAGGCCGCGAAAGGCACGAAGTAACGACCGCAATGCTGGCGCTCAGCCCCGTGTGGCTGCGCGCCACGCTTCATAGGCCGCCCGCGCCTTGTCGCCCAGTTGCTCAGGGGCGATGCGGGTGGCGCCTTGTACAATCATCAGCGCATACGGCTTGGCCAGCGCCGACGCCTCGGCACACAGCCGCAGTTCCTCGCCTTCCGCGGGCGAACGGGCGCGCCAGAAATTGATGGCGGCCTCCAGATCGGTGATGGTGAGCAGGGCATCGGTCATCCGCGCATTGTAGCGCTGCCAAATCTCGCCGATTGCGCCTTTTTGCCCTTTTCCGCCCGCACTCTGGATCGAGTCAATGCGCATCCTGCTAATTGAAGACGACCGCGCCATCGCCAGCGGCATCCATGCCGGACTCACGCAAGCCGGGCATCGGGTGCAGGTCGTGCACGACGGTGTTTTCGCCACGGAACAGCTCACGAGGCAGACGCACGACCTGGTGATCCTCGATCTCGGGCTGCCCGGCATCGACGGCATGACGCTGCTGTCGCAATTTCGGGCGCGCGATCGCGTGACCCCGGTCCTGATCCTCACCGCACGCGACGGCCTGCTCGACAAGGTGAACGGACTGAATGCCGGCGCCGATGATTACCTGCTCAAACCGTTCGAGATGCTCGAACTCGTGGCCCGCGTAGGCGCCCTGCTGCGCCGTCGCAATGATTCGACCGAGCCGGCCGCGCGGCCCGACATCCTCGTCGGACGGTTGCGCATGAGTGGCGTGGAGCGCCGCATCTATGTCGATGCCGCACCGCTGGAACTGTCGCCGCGCGAATTTGCCGTGCTGGAGTTGCTGATGCTTCGCCAAGGCCGGGTGGTCAGCAAGGTGCAGTTGCAGGACCACCTTGCCAGCTTCGGGCATGCCATCGGTGAAGCCAGCCACGACGTGGTGGGCGATACGGCCATCGAAGTCTATGTGCACCGCGTGCGCCGCAAGATCGAACATTCCGAGGCAGAGATCGTCACGGTGCGCGGCTTCGGCTATTTGCTGCAGGCACGCGCGGCGGCGTAGGTCTCGTCCATGTTCAAGCGCCACCGTCCCGCCTCGTCGTCGGCTCCAGCAGCACCGGCCAAGGGCGGCAACGGTGCGATCAGCCTGCGCCTGCATCTGTTGCGTGCGCTGGCGACACCGCTGTTCGGCCTCATTGTGGGGACCGGCGCGCTGTCGTACTGGCTGGCCGCGCATTACACCGCGCAGGTGTTCGATCGCGCATTGGTGGGGGTGGCGAACACGCTGGCTGAGCAATTGCGCATCGCCGGTCCGCATGTGCCGGCGGCCAAGCTCTACGACATTGCTCTCACCGCCCAGACGCTCGTCCAGAACAGCGGCGAAGACCGCATCTACTGGCGCATTTCCGGCCCCACGGGCACCCTCGTTGGGCGCGACACGCCATTGGGCTACGGCTCCGGCCAAGTCCGCATTGGCGATGCGCGCGTGTTCTACAGCTGGATCGACGGCAAACAGGTACGTGCGGTGCATCTGCTCGTGCCGGGCGTGAGCGCGGAGGTGCCCAAGCCGCGCTCGCCGCGACAACCTGTACCGCCCGATCCCGAAGACGATGTCACGCGCCCTGCGCTCGCGCCCACGCAGGCGCAGACGGCACCGGCGTTCAACCCGTCCAACCCGCCCGATGCCATGCAGGCCGAGGGCGGCATCGTCGTGGAAGTGGCGGAGCTGCTGGACCATCGCGATACGGCCGCCAAGGAAGTGCTGCTGTCGGTATCGATTCCATTGATCGTGCTGCTGGCAATTGGCGGGCTGATTCTTTCGCTCGTGCTCAAGGAAGAATTGCAGCCGTTGCAGACGCTGGCCGATACGCTCAACAAGCAGAGCGCGCGTTCGGTGACACCGCTGCCGGCGGAATCGGCCGAACGCGTGCCGGCCGAACTGCAGCCGCTCATCAACGCGATGAACGCGCTGCTGGCCCGGCTGCGCGACGCACTGGAAGCGCAGCGCACCTTCATCGCAGACGCGGCACATCAACTCCGCACGCCGCTGACGGCGTTGAAGCTGCACGCCGATCGCGCTGTCGACGCCAAGACATTGGACGATGCCCGCCCCGCGCTGCTCGAGCTGCAATCGGGTGCCAACCGCGCGGTGCGTCTATCCAACCAGTTGCTCACGCTGGCGCGTGCCGAGCCAGGTATGACGCTGGACCAACTGGGCACGCCGATGCGCGTCGATCTCGTTTCGCTGGCGTTCGACACCGGCGCCGAATGGGTGCCGCGCGCGCTCGCGCGCGGGCTGGACCTGGGCTTCGAGGCCTGGCCGCACGACGCCACGCTGCCGGGTTCCTTGCAGGCACCGGTGCTGGCCAATGCAGTGCTGCTGCGCGAAGCCATCAACAACCTGCTCGACAACGCCATCAAATATGTGCCGGCCGGCGGACGCGTAACCTTGCGCGCCGGCATGGAGGCCGACGCGGCATCCAAGTGGTGGGGTGTGGTGAGTGTGGAAGACAACGGCCCGGGCATTCCACCCGAGCGGCGCGGTGAAGTGTTCCAGCGCTTCTTCCGCGGGGATGCGGACCACCGCCCTGGGCAGCCGCAAGGCAGCGGCCTGGGCCTGGCCATCGTGCACGACATCGTGCGTCTGCACGGCGGCACCGTTGCCATCGATGATGCAACCGCGCGCGATGGCAGTCGCGTGATGCGCTTCGTGTTGCGTCTGCCGCTGGCAGACGACGCCGTCTGAACGACGAGCGTTCGACTTACTTCTTCTTGGTCTTCTCAGGCGGCGCCAGCATTGTGCCGCGGCATTTCTTCGCGCCGCAGCGGCACGCGAACTGTTCCTTCAGTGCCTTGGTCTGACGGCCCTCGATGACGAGGCCGTAGTCGTAGAACAGTTCTTCGCCGGCTTCGATGTCGCGCAGCGCGTGAATGAACACGCGGCCATCTGCTTCCCGCGCTTCGCAGTTCGGCTTGCACGCATGGTTGATCCAGCGCGCGCGGTTGCCGCCGTACTTGGCGTCGATCACGCTGCCGTCTTCCAGGCTGAAATAGAAGGTGTGATTCGGGTCGGAGGGGTCATGCGGATGGCGGCGCAGCGCTTCCTTCCACGTGATGTGCTCGCCCTTGTATTCGATGATCTTCTTGCCTCGTGCGATAGCGACCACGGCATACACGCCGCGTCCGTGCACACCCGATTCGCGCACCTCGATGCGATCGCGGCGGCGCAGTTTGGCCGGCGCTTCCGTCGCGGGCGAGGACTCAGCCAGAGCCGGCGTGGCATCAGGGGACGTGCGTGTCATTGGGAAATAGCGCTGTAAAGCGAAACAAAAACGTCGATCAACGAAGCCGTGAGCCTACACCAAAAGCATGGCATCTCGACACGCGCCGCAACCCCATGCTGCCCCATCAGTGTGGATAACTCCGCCTGCAGCTGTGGATAACTACCGGCAAAGGCTGTTGGCTGTCTGTGGCTGCCCTGTCGACGGTGTGGGCACAAGTGACAGGGTTGCCAATCGGGCGATCGGAAAAACCAGCAAGCTATCCACCTGAGAGAACACGCGGTACCCACTGTTTTGCTTGCAACAAGTGCTTGAACACAAAGCGCTTTTTTCACTTATCCACAGAAACTGTCCACCGTTATCTACTACTACTATCTGTATACATAAGAAAAAAGGTAAACCAACCAATCGACTGCGTCGAACCGATCAACGAGCAGACAAGCCAACCGCGAACCAGACCATCGAGCGCCAATATTGATGTGATGGGATCGCCTCGCAACGTAGCGCCCATGCGGGTTTACGGAACCCACATGCCACGCGCCGTTACAAAGCTCACGTGCCGACGCTGTTCGCATGCCGGTATCATGTCGCCCTTGGAGCCATCCCCCGGACGCTCTGTTGTGTGTTTTATCTACTCTTGAAGGGAGTCAAGCAATGACGAAAACCGAACTGATCGACGCCATCGCCAGCGGCGTAGACGGTCTGACCAAGGCCAAGGCCGAGCAGGCACTGAACGTGACGCTGCAAGCCATTATGGAATCCGTTGGCAAGGGCGATGCGGTCAGCCTTATCGGCTTTGGTACCTTCAGCCAAGGTGAGCGCGCGGAGCGTATGGCTCGCAACCCGCGCACCGGCGAAGAAATCAAGGTCGAAGCGGCCAAGACGGTCAAGTTCAAGGCCGGCCAGAAGTTCAAGGACGCTGTCAACGCCTGATGCAATGACAGCCCTCGGCGCAGCCAGCCTGTCTGGTGAGCGCCAACGACGTGGCATGCCATTGCATGCGTGAATCGACCGCAGCATTGGCATACCACGTCGGAAGGCCTGTCTCCCCGTCAGGCCATCCCTTCTCCCCTCTTTCATGTCCCGCCCTTTCCTGCGCAATTCGCTCGCTCTGCGCATTGCCCTGCCGCTTGTCCTGATCGCACCGGTCTTCTGGTTTGCCGGTTGTGCGACGCCGCCTGCGCGCCCGCAAGCCGAACCGCTACCCGACAACGAAGTCGTGCAGACGCGCCCGGGTGCCACACCGCGCGAAAAGATGATCGAGATTGCCCTGACCGAATGGGATCGGTGGGGGCGCCAAGTGGTGCGCGTGGGGCGCGACGATACGTATTGCGTGGCAGGCGGCGGTTTTCCTGACCAGCCGCAAGGCCGTTGGCTGACACCCGACGACCCGATGCCCACCCCGTCTGATGAAGGAAGCGGTACCGACATGCCGCTGCCTAAGGCAGTTGCCGAGCCTGCCGCACCTGCCCAGGCACCCTGCCTGCGTTATCCGGACGGCACGGGCGGCGAAGCCACCGCGCGCGGCTGCATGCTGGCCAAGCGCTACTGGGGCATCGTCGGCAAGACACCGACCTGCCAGCAGTTGACCACCGGCGGCTGGGCGTGGTCTGCGGTGTTCATCTCGTGGATCATGCGCAAGGCCGGCCTGCAGAACGATCAATTCCTGACCGGCGCCACGCATGCGGAATATGTGACCGACGCGCGCGATCATCTGCTCAGGCATCCCGCCTTTGTCCTTGAGCGCACACCGGCCGTGCCGCGTCCGGGCGACCTCATCTGCACCGCACGCGGCGCCGATCGCTTCATGACGGACCCGGCCGAGATCCAGGCCGGCAGAACGCCCATGCATTGCGATCTCGTCGTCGAGATGGACCCGGTGCGCCATGAAGTGAAATCGATTGGCGGCAACGTGCAGCAATCCGCATCGATGAGCATTACCGAGTTGAATGACGCCAACCAGCTCGATCCGTACACGAATTCGGTCATGCAGTGGTTGGTGGTCCTGCGCAACCAGTTGCCCTAGCAGACGGCAGATGTAACGTTGTTTGACGCCCGGCGCAAATTCATTAACATGTGAATCACTTAAGCGCCGGCAACCCGACCGGCGCATGGCCCCTGCGATCAGGAGACAGGTCATGACGGTGCTTTCGCTTTCACCCGACGCCGGATCGAGCATCCAGGCCCATCGCCCGGATTGGTGCGGCCCACATGAATGGGCCGCGCGCGTGAAGCTGGCGGCGTGCTATCGCATCTTTGCGCAGCTGGGCTGGACCGAACTCATCTACAACCACATCACGCTGCGCCTGCAACCGGAAGACGGTGCGGATGACGATGACGGTCCGACCTTTCTGATCAATCCGTTTGGCCTGACCTATGCCGAGGTTTGCGCGTCGAACCTGGTGAAGATCGACCTGCAGGGCAAGGTGCGGCGCACAGCGGGTCAGCCGGACTGGCCGGTCAACCCGGCGGGTTTTACCGTGCATGCCGCCATTCATGCCGGTATCCCGGGCGCGCACTGCGTGATGCACACCCACACGACCGCCGGCATGGCCGTGGCGTGCGCGCGCGACGGCTTGTCGATCAGCAATTTCTACGCGGCGCAACTGCACGGCAAGGTCGCGTATCACGACTTCGAGGGCATCACCGTGCATGCCGATGAAGGGCCGCGCCTGGTCAGGAACATCGGTGACAAGCCAGCGGTAATCTTGCGCAACCACGGACTGCTGGCCTGGGGCGATTCGATTGCGCGGGCGTTTGCGGTGCTGTGGCTGCTCAACCGCGCGTGCGAAATCCAGCTCGCTTCCACATCGATGGGCCCGGTGTTGGAGATTCCCGAAGCGATTGCGCGCAACTGCACGCGCGATTCGCTGCAGTTCAACCCAAACTTTGGCGCAGGCGAAGATGTGTTTGCGGCGCTCACCCGCACCATCGACCGCATCGATCCTTCCTACCGAACCTGATCACATGACACGCATTTGCATCGTGGGCGCCGGCGCGGTCGGCGGCTATCTTGGCGCGAAGCTCGCGCTGGCAGATCAACCGGTCAACGTGCTGGCGCGCGGTGCGACGCTTCAGGCATTGCGAGCCGAAGGACTGCGCCTGACCGAAGACGGCAACACACGGTCTGTGCCGGTGCACGCGAGTATCGACGCGCATGCGTTCGGTGTGCAAGACGTCGTGATCGTTGCCGTAAAAGCTCCCGCCATGGAAAGCGTGGCGCAAGGCATTGCTCCGCTCATCGGCCCCGAGACCTGTGTGGTGGTCGCGATGAACGGCGTGCCATGGTGGTTCTTTGACCGGCACGGGCCGCTGGAAGGCCTGCGCCTTCAATCGGTGGATCCACACGGACGCATCGCGCAGGCCATTCCTACGAAGAACGTACTGGGTTGCGTGGTGCATCTGACGTGTTCAACAGCGGCACCAGGACACGTACGTCATGGGTTCGGTAGGCGATTGATTCTTGGCGAACCTGCGGGCGGCACCTCACCGCGCCTGGATGCACTCGGTGCGCTCTTTGAACGCGCTGGTTTGCAGACCGAACGTAGCGAAGCCATTCAACGCGATATCTGGTTCAAGCTGTGGGGCAACATGACGATGAACCCGGTGTCGGTGCTCACGGGCGCGACGTGCGATCGCATTCTCGATGATCCGCTGGTCAGCGCGTTTTGCCTCGGCGTCATGGAAGAGGCCAAAGCAATTGCTGCGCGCATTGGCTGCCCGATCGCGCAGAGCGGCGAAGAACGCAGCGCGGTGACGCGTCAACTCGGCGCGTTCAAGACGTCGATGCTGCAGGATGCAGAGGCCGGACGCGGCCCGCTGGAGATCGATGCGCTGGTGGCGTCGGTGCGGGAGATCGGCCAGCATGTGGGCGTGCCGACGCCGCAGATTGATGCCCTGCTGGGTCTGGTGCGCCTGCACGCCCAGACCCGCGGGCTTTACTGAAGAGAACGCTCTATTACGGCGCGAGCGCAGGATGCTTCAGCGCATGCGCCGTTTCAATCCACTGCTGGTGATACGCGGCATCGTCGCGCTTGAGACCTAGTTCGCCGTTCTGATACGCCATCGCCAGAGCTTGCACGGCCTCCGGCAATTCGTGCTCGGCAGCGTCCTGATACAACGCCAGCGCGCGGGCTTCATCGCGTGGCACACCATCACCGTCGCGGTAGGCATTCGCCAGCATGAACATCGCGGCCGGAATCTCGTGGCGGGCAGCACGATCAAACCAGTGTGCAGCCTGCGTTGTGTCGACTGCCGTGCCGTAGCCGCTGCGATACATCACGCCCAGGTAGTACGCCGCGGCCGCGTCGCCCTTGTCAGCGGATTGACGCAGCAGGCGCAGCGCACGCGGGTAGTCGCGTTCCACACCGCCGGTACCGAGCAGCAGCGCCTTGCCCAGCGATAACTGCGCACGTGGGTCGCTCGATGCAGCGGTTTCAAGCCAGCGCATCCCTTCATTTCGCAAGGCGCCGTCGTGCGCGCTGAGCAAGGCTTCGCCCAACGCTGACTGCGCCGGTACGGAGCCGCTGCGTGCGCGCTGACGCAGTTGCTGCAGCGCCTCGGGCTCCATCGCTTGCACGACCATTGCGCGCCACGATTCCAGCTGCGTGGCATCGACGGCGGGTGCCTGGCGCGCATGCGACAGCCAACCGCCTGCCGCCACGATGATCGCAAGCGCCGCGGCCACGGTCAGCATCGGCACCGACTGGCGCGGAGATTCCATGGCCGGTGCACCAACCCATGCGGAACGAAGAGAAGGCATGGCGAGTTCCTCTTACTGCGTCAGGTCGATCTGGTACAGCGACAGCCCCTTGTTGGTGCCGTCGTCGGCCTGATACAGCGTGACGTTGTTGATGCCCGCGGCCGTGGCCACAGCCAACTTGCCCGCCGCCGACGGGAACACCACCGTTGCCGAAGACGTCGCCAGCTTCGTGAAGCGCCAGCTGCGCTGCGAGCCGTTCGTCGCTCGCTTCACGCTGCCGATCTTCTTGATGTAGCTGATCAGCACGTCACGGTTGGCATCGGGCGACGCATAGATCGTCTTGCTGCCATCCAGGCCGGGGAAGTTGCCGCCGCCGCTTGCGCGGTAGTTGTTGGTCGCCACGATGAACTGCGCTGCCGGGTCGAGTGCCACGCCCTTGTACATCAGGTTCTTGATGCGGCTACCGACCGGCTGCGTGACGTCAATCTCATACGTCAGGTCCGGGGTCGTGAACATGTCGAAGTTGTAGCCCGGGAACGTGCTCACCAGCTTCTGCACCGTCGCTTGCGTCGGGTCGATGGTGTTGAAGCGCTTGGCTGCCGTCTCCAACCAGTTCTTGATGTCGGAGCCGGCCACCTTCACCGCGTAGACCGTGTTCGGATACAGGTACAGGTCGGCTGCGTTGTTGATCGCCAGCGGGCCGGCTGCAACATCGGTGAAATCCGTACCGCCGCCAAAGCCGCTCTTGAACGGCGCGCTCACCGACAGCACCGGCAGCGACGCGTATTGCGGCAGGTTCGCCTGGACATAGTCGGACACATACTGGGCCTGCGCCTGGTTGACGATCTCGATCGCGCCCGGGTCGCCCACGTCGGCAAAGTACGTGCTCATGTTGAAGTCGGTGCTGCCCACCGGCGTCTTCACGTAGTTGATCGTCGCCTGGTGTTCCGTGGCAATGGCGGCCGAGACCGTCGGGTCGGCGGCCACGTACGTCTTGTCGGCGTTCTGGATCGAGCGCGCTTCCACCGTGGTCTGCGTCTTGTCGACGGCCCAGTTCGTGCCGTTGAACGTCAGGCCCAGCTTGATCACGCCGAGGTGCTTGCCCCAGTAGTTGGCCATCACAGTCGGCACGCCGTTCACGGTGCCGGCAACCTTGTCCACACCCGGCAGGTTGAACTGGCTGACCGTGCTCTTTGCATCCGGGAAGAGCTGGTGCGAGTGGCCGATCAGCATGGCATCGATGCCCGGCACGGTCGACAGCCACCAGCTGCCGTTTTCCATCGTCGGCGAATACGTCGAGTTATCCAGGCCGCCGTGCGAGATCGCCACCACCAGGTCGGCGCCGTTCGCGCGCATTTCAGGGATGTACTTGGCTGCCGTTTCCTTGATGCCGACCGTATAGACCTTGCCGTCGAGCCAGCGCTTGTCCCAGCTTGTGATGGTGGGCGGCGTGAAGCTGATGATGCCGACCTTGACCGGTGCGCTGATCGTGCTGCCATCCGGCGCCGTGGCGGTTACCGTCTTGGTGATGATCGTGTACGGCTGGAAGAGCGGCGCGTTGGTCTTCGCGCTCACCACGTTGGCCAGCACCTGCGGGAAGGCCGGGCCTGCGCATTTCTTCTGCGTGGCCGGATCGGGCAGGCCATCGACGTTGAACGTATTGCCCGTAACCTGCGACAGATACGGCAGGCCATAGTTGAACTCGTGATTGCCGATGCCGCCGCCGTCGAACTTGGCAGCGTTCATCACCTTGTAGATCGCCAGCGTCTGGTCGCACGTGACCGGGCTCACCATGGCCTGGTAGTCCGACAGCGCGGTGCCCTGGATGGTGTCGCCGTTATCCAGCAGCAGCGTGTTCGGAAACTGCGCACGTGCCTGGTTGATGAGCGTCGCCACGCGCTCGAAGCCGAGCGAATTGTCGGCCGCAAGCTTGAAATAGTCGTACGACAGCACGTTCGTGTGCAGGTCGGTCGTTTCCAGCACGGCCAGCGTGGCCTTGGTGCCCGCGGGGGCAGCGCTGGCGGCAGGCGTGGTCGGAGTATCGTCGCTGCCGCCACAGGCAGCCAGCGACATCGACAAGAAAACAGCAAGCGGCAACGCCGCCGAACACAATGGTCGGACTCGCATGAACTTCTCCCTGAAGTCTATTTTTTGGTATGCGAACTACGGACTGCGGATTGCGAAATGCGATTGCTGATGAAGCCAATGACACGCAGACGCGCACGCAAAACCGGGGGAACCGTTTGCGCAACGCGAGAGGACTACCGACTGGACCGGGGGGCTCAGGAGCCGAGAAGTATCGAAAGCGCGCATGACGATGCCGTGACCGTCGGATGACATTTGCGCGTGGCGTCCACCATGCGGAGATCAGCGCCGGCCGTGCGTCTCAGCCGGGTGGCGGATCGGCGGCCCCAAAAAATTCAAGGCGCTTCGTCAACAACGTTAGAATGAGCCCATTTTTCCGCGTAGCCGTTCTATGTCCCAGAAGAAAGCGCCGCTGTTCGAGATCCGCAGCGGCACCGTCGATGCCCTGCTGCTGTCGCCGCGCACCGCCGACATGGACGCCCTGGCCGCCGAACTCACGCGACGCTTTGCCGACACGCCGGAGTTTTTCTCCAACGACGTCATCGCCATCGATGTGCGCCGTCTGGCGGAAGACGAGCGCCTGCCCATCGATCGTTTGGTGGAGACCCTGACCGCGCTGCGTGCCCGCGCGATCGGCGTGGTTGCCAGCCCCGAACAAGCCGAGTGGGCCCAAGCCTTTGGCCTTCCGCTGCTCGATAGTCACGGCCGACGGCCGCGTGGCGGAAATGACGCCAAGGACGCCAAAGACGCCGACAGCAACGACGCGCCGGACGCACAGGATGCGCCCGAGCGCGCCAAGGCCGCTGAAGCCCCCGCGTGCACTTCCGCTGTTCCTCCCGCCGATGCCGTGGCCATGCAGCCCGGCACGATGATCGTCGACCGCCCCCTGCGTTCCGGTCAGCGCATTTATGCGCGCGGCGACCTCGTCGTGCTCGACTTGGTGAGCGACGGCGCCGAGGTGATCGCCGAGGGCAACATCTACGTGTATGCCTCGCTGCGCGGCCGTGCGCTGGCAGGTGTGAAGGGCAACCTGGACGCGCGCATCTTCTGCACGTGCCTGGAGCCCCAACTGATTTCCATCGCCGGGATCTACCGCACCGGCGAAACCCCGTGGCCCGACGCCTACGCCAGCAAGCCTGCGCAGGTCCGGCTCGCGGACAACACGCTGGTTTTCGAACCGTTGCGGATGAAGTGACGCACCCCGTGCGCCGAGCGATTTAACTTACAGAGTTACGAGCCATGACCAAGATCATCGTAGTCACCTCCGGCAAGGGCGGTGTCGGCAAGACGACCACCAGTGCGGCGTTTTCCGCCGGCCTTGCGCTGCGCGGCCACAAGACCGCCGTCATCGATTTCGACGTCGGCCTGCGCAACCTCGACCTCATCATGGGCTGCGAGCGCCGCGTCGTGTACGACCTGATCAACGTGATCCACGGTGAGGCCAACCTGAACCAGGCCCTCATCAAGGACAAGAAGTGCGAGAACCTGTTCATCCTCCCTGCCTCGCAAACGCGCGACAAGGATGCGCTCACGCGTGAAGGCGTCGAGAAGGTGATCGAAGGCCTGAAGGAAATGGGCTTCGAATACATCGTCTGCGATTCGCCGGCCGGTATCGAATCGGGCGCGCTGATGGCGATGTACTTTGCCGACGAGGCGATCGTCGTGACGAATCCGGAAGTCTCTTCGGTGCGCGACTCCGACCGCATCCTGGGCATCCTGTCTTCCAAGTCGCGCCGCGCGGTGGAAGGCAAGGAGCCGATCAAGGAACACCTGCTGCTCACGCGCTACAACCCGAAGCGCGTGTCCGAAGGCGAGATGCTGTCGCTGACCGACATCCAGGAAATCCTGCGCATCAAGCTGATCGGCGTGATTCCGGAATCCGAAGCCGTACTGCAGGCGTCCAACCAGGGCCTGCCCGCCATCCACCTGGAAGGCTCGGACGTGGCCAACGCATACCACGATGTGATCGACCGCTTCCTGGGCAAGGAGAAGGAGCTGCGTTACGTCGAATACAACAAGCCGGGCTTCCTGCAGCGCCTGTTCGGCGGCGGAAAATAAGGAGACGCACATCCATGTCGATTCTGTCTTTCCTGCTGGGCGAGAAGAAGAAGACTGCAAGCGTTGCCAAAGAGCGCCTGCAGATCATCCTCGCCCATGAACGCACCGCCAGCGGTGCGCCCGCCGACTACCTGCCCGCGCTGCAACGCGAGCTGGTGGCCGTGATCTCGAAGTACGTGAAGATCGGCAACGACGACATCAAGGTCAACCTCGAGCGCCAGGACAACCTGGAAGTGCTTGAGGTGAAGATCGAGATTCCGCAGGCCTGATTGCGCTTCAGCGCACACGAATGATGCGGCCCGCCGGTGCCTCCGGCGCGGCCGGCATCGGCCCCACATAGGCGGCTCTCGGGCGGATCAACTGCCCTGCCGCGCGCTGCTCCAGCGCGTGCGCAATCCAACCGGCTGTACGGCCCGCAGCAAACAGGCCAAAGCCTGAACCCTCCGGTAGCCCCAGCACGCGGCGGGTCGCCACCAGCGCGAAATCCACCGATGGCCCATCGCCCGTCAACCCGGCCACGGCGTCCATCACCGTTTGTAGCCGCTTGCGCACCGCGCCCGTCTTCGGCAAGTGCGCCAGGATTGCACCCGCGCGAGGGTCGGCCTGGCGATACAGCGGGTGGCCGAAACCCGGCAGCGTATCGCCGCGATCAAGCCGACGGCGCAACGCGGCTGTCACGGAGCGCTCGCTTTCCAGTTCACTCAGCAAGGCCTCCACGCGCGCCGTGGTGCCGCCATGCCGGCCACCGGTGAGCGCAGCCAGGCCCGCACTGACCACCGCGCCCAGGCTGGCGCCGGTCGATGCCACCACGCGTGCTGCAAAGCTCGAGGCATTGAGTTCGTGATCGGCGCATAGCACCAATGCGACGCGGATGGCCTCGGCGGCATGCGCGTCGACATTCCATGCCTGCTGGCATTGCAGGTGCACGGGCGCGGTGTCGGGCTTGCGGCCCAGCATGGCGGCAAACACGACGCGCAGCAGCGCACCGGCATCGCGCGCCGTGCGTGCAGCGTCCTGCCGCCACGCGGCTTCGTCCAGCGCCGGCAGGGCAAGCGCGCACAGCGCCATGCAGCGCTGGCGGATGTCCGCCTCTGCCAGCGACGTGAGCGCCGCGTACCAGCTCTTCGGCAACACCGGCGCGGGCGCGTTGAAGGCTGCGGCTTCTTTGTATTGCCACAGGTGCGCCGCAGCGGCCTCTAGCGTGGCCCGTTCGGCCAATTCCACAGCAGGCGTGCCGCGGTAGAACAACTGCCCGTGATCGATCAATGTGATGGCCGATTCCATGACCGGCAGGCCCCAGTCCAGCGCATGGCGGACCACCTGTCGCGGGCGCCGTCCGCCGGAACGCTGATCGGCGAGCCGGGCTACATCGGCCTCGCGGTAGCGGCTGCCGCGGCCGTCGGGCGAAGGGTATGCCGCCAGCAGCCCGCGGCTCACATAGGCGTACAGCGTGGGGCGCGAGATGTGCAAGCGCTCCGCGGCATCGGCGGCATTGAGGTAGGTGGTCATCGGGCCGGATGAAGTGGGCGGCAATCGAGGTTGATCAGTCTAGTCAATGTTGACGCTATCTGCGGTGCGGGACTGTAATGGGCGCACCTTCTTTGCGGAGCCCCGCCATGCCGTCACCTGTTGCTGATGTGGTCGATCCTTCCCCGCAGACTGTCAGCCCCGCCGGCGCGCTCAGTCAGTTGTGGACCGTGCTGGGCCAGCCGGCGGATGCGTTGTCGCGCGCCACGCTCACGGGCGCGGAGCCGGCGCTGCCGTCGTCGTTTGCCGTGGGCACGCTCGCGCAGAGCACCATCGCTGCCGCCGCGCTGGCGGCGGCGCAGGTCGACACGTTGCGCAGCGGGCGGCAGCAGACGGTATCAGTCGATATGCACCACGCTGCGCTGGAATTCCGCTCGGAGCGCTATTTCCGGGTCGATGGCCAGTTGCCGCCCGAACCCTGGGACAAGATCGCCGGGCTCTACCGCTGCGGCGATGGCCGCTGGGTGCGCCTGCACACCAACTTTCCGCATCACCGTGACGGCGTGCTGAAGTTGCTCGGCTGCGCGTATGACCGGAACGCCGTGGCCGCCGCGCTGAACCAATGGAAGGCCGAAGCGTTTGAAGAGGCGGCGGCGCAGGCGGGCATGGTCGTGACGGCCGCACGCACATTTGAAGAATGGGACGCGCACCCCCAAGGCATTGCCGTGGCGGGGCAGCCGCTGATGACGATCGAGCGTATCGGCGATGCGCCGCCGCAGCCGCTGCCTGAACATGCCGACGGCCGCCCGCTCTCCGGCGTGCGCGTGCTCGACCTCACGCGCGTGATTGCCGGACCCGTCTGTGGCCGGACGCTGGCGGCGCATGGGGCCGACGTGCTGCTCGTGACAGCGCCGCATCTGCCCGCCATTCCGCCGCTGGTGATCGACACCGGGCGTGGCAAGCGCTCCGCGCAGCTTGACCTGCGCGATGCGGCCGCGGCCGCGCAACTCCGCACGCTGCTGCGCGACGCCGATATCTTCGTGCAGGGGTATCGGCCCGGTGGTGTGGCAGCGCTGCAGTTTGGCCCCGAGCAGGTGGCGGCCCTGCGCCCGGGCATCGTCTACGTGAGCCTGTGCGCGTACGGCTATGACGGCCCGTGGGCCAATCGCCGAGGCTTCGATTCGCTCGTGCAGACTGCCAGCGGCTTCAACTGGGCCGAAGCGCAGGCCGCCGGAGAGGCCAAGCCACGGCCCCTGCCCGCCCAGGCGCTGGACCACGGTGCCGGCTACCTGATGGCCGCCGGCGCCATGACGGCGCTCGCACGCCGCATGACTGAAGGCGGCAGCTGGCATGTGCGTGTGTCGCTCGCGCAGACGGCGCACTGGCTGCGCAGCCTGGGCCGCATGGCCAATGGGTTCGATGCGACGGACCCGCGCTATGAAGAGATCGGTGCGTACCTGGAAACGTCGCCGTCGGGTTTTGGCGCGCTCACGGCGCTGCGGCACGCGGGGCAGCTTTCCGACACGCCGCCGCACTGGACGCTGCCCAGCGTGCCGCTGGGGACGCATCCCGCGCGGTGGTAGGATTCGCGCCTACCGTTTTCTTCGCCCGCGCCTGATGCTCCGGGCGCACATGGCCCGCAGATGCTCAGTTACCGCCACGCCTTCCACGCCGGCAATCACGCCGATGTCCTCAAGCACGCCGTGCTTGTGCAGATGCTCGATTACCTCACGCAGAAGGACAAGCCGTTCTGGTACATCGACACGCACGCCGGTGCCGGCCTCTACGCGCTGGACCACGAATGGGCGCAGAAGAAGGCCGAATTCGATACCGGCATCGGCCCGCTGTGGCGCGCAGCCGCGGACGGCGAAACGCTGCCGCCGCTGCTCGATGCCTACCTCGACCAGGTGCGCGAACTGAACCCGAACGGCGAACTCCGGCACTACCCTGGCTCGCCGTGGCTGGCGTGGCAAATGCTGCGCGATGCCGATCGCCTGCGCCTGTTCGAGCTGCACAGCTCCGAAATCAAGGTGCTGTCCAACAACTTCCGCGGTGCCGGCCGCAAGGTCATGCTGTACGACGGCGATGGCTTTGCCGGCATCAAGGCGATCCTGCCGCCGCCGCCGCGCCGCGCGCTGGTGCTGATCGATCCGTCCTTCGAAGACAAGCAGGATTACGCCCGCACCGTGCAATCGCTGCAAGACAGCCTGCAGCGCTTTGCCACCGGCATGTATGCGGTCTGGTACCCGCTGGTGCAGCGGCGCGAAGCCGCGCAATTTCCCTCGCGCCTGAAGCAGTTGCGCCCCAAGGATTGGCTGCACGTCACGCTCACCGTCAGGCACCCGGTCGAGGGTGGCCTGGGCTTGCACGGCAGCGGCATGTTCATCGTCAACCCGCCGTGGACGCTGAAGGCGCAGCTGCAGGAAGCCATGCCCGCGCTGGTGCGCCTGCTCGGCCAGGACGACGGCGCCAACTTCATGCTGGAAGGCGAATCCAGTTAGGCCTTCGGGCGGTGTGACGCCCGCGTGTCACTCCTCTGCCACGTGGCCGTGCTAACTAGTCGGGCTTAGACTTGCACTGCGCTGTCCATGCGCAGCGCCGCCCCTCGGCAACATTGGCACTATCCGCAAGATCGGCAGGAGCAACACCATGAGCGAACGCGACGCAGCCCGGCAGGCGCGCCTGCAGGAAGACCTCCTCGACACGCTTGACGAGGAGCTGGAGATGGAAATCGACGACCACCTGCTCGGCGGCGGCGAAGGCATTACCGACGAAGCGCGCGAAACGCGTCGCATGTACTTCCGCGAGCTGTTCCGTCTGCAAGGCGAACTCGTCAAGCTGCAGGACTGGGTGATCGAGACCGGCCACCGGCTGGTGGTGATCTTCGAAGGGCGCGACGCCGCCGGCAAGGGGGGCGCCATCAAGCGCATCACGCAACGGCTGAACCCGCGCGTGTGCCGCGTGGCCGCACTGCCGGCGCCCACCAACCGCGAACGCACGCAGTGGTACTTCCAGCGCTACGTGGCGCATCTGCCCGCCGCGGGTGAGATCGTCCTGTTCGATCGCAGCTGGTACAACCGCGCCGGCGTCGAACGCGTGATGGGCTTTTGCACCGACGAGGAATACGAAGAGTTCTTCCGCTCCGTCCCCGAGTTCGAAAAGATGCTCGTGCGCTCGGGCATCCAGATCGTCAAGTACTGGTTTTCGGTCACCGATGAAGAGCAGGAAGTGCGGTTCCAGAGCCGCATCGACGATCCGCTCAAGCAGTGGAAGCTGAGCCCGATGGACCTGGAAAGCCGCCGCCGCTGGGAAGCCTATACGCAGGCCAAGGAGGCGATGCTCGAGCGCTCGCACATTCCCGAATCGCCCTGGTGGGTGGTGCTGGCCGACGACAAGAAGCGCGCGCGCCTGAATTGCATCCACCACTTGCTGGGGCAGGTGCCTTACCACCCGGTACCGCATTCACCAGTGCTGCTGCCGGAGCGCGTGCACCACGCGGAGTACATCCGTCACCCGGTGCCGGAAGAGATGATCGTGCCGAACGTGTACTGAACCGGCGGCAACGCCATCAGAGAAACAAAAAAGGGCGGCCTGCGCGGTCGCCCTTTTCGTTGAATGCGCGCACTCAGATATTCAGAAGATCGCGCGGAACAGCCAGTACAAGCCACCGGCCAGCACGATCGATGCGGGCAGCGTCAGCACCCAGGCCAGCAGCAGGCTGCGCACGGTATTCCATTGCAGCCCCGAGCCGTTGGCCGCCATCGTGCCCGCCACGCCGGACGACAGCACATGCGTGGTCGATACCGGCAGGCCATACGCATCGGCTGCGCCGATCGTCACCATGGCCACCAGTTCGGCCGAGGCGCCCTGCCCGTACGTCAGGTGCTGCTTGCCGATCTTCTCGCCCACGGTGATGACGATGCGCTTCCAGCCCACCATCGTTCCCAGGCCAAGCGCAATCGCCACGGCCACCTTCACCCACGTGGGGATGAACTTCGTGGCGTGGTCGAGCTGCTGCTTGTAGTTGTCGATGATGGCCTGGTCATCCTTGGCGATGGCGGGCTGGCCGCTCTTCTTGAGCAGACGGATGGCCTCGGATGCCAGATACATGTTATTGCGCACGTTATCCACTTCGTTTTGCGGCACGGCGGCAATCGAGCCGGTCTCGCCAACCTGCGCGGCAATGCTGTTCGTCAACGCCTGCACGGCCGGCAGCGTGGCGGGCGTCAGCACGCGTTTCTGCACATAGGTTTCGACGTCGGCACGCGGATTGGCCGACGGCGCCATACCGTTGGTGTATTTGCCGAAGGTGGCCGCAGTCTGATGCGACACCGCCAGGAAGGTCTGCGTCTCGGCCGGCGTGACCGCGCGGTTGAGCGCGTAGACGGTGGGCACCGTGCCGATCAGGATCAGCATGATCAGGCCCATGCCCTTCTGCCCGTCGTTGGAGCCGTGTGCGAACGACACGCCCGTGCACGTGAGGATGAGCAGCGCGCGGATCCAGAACGGCGGCGGTTGGTTGCCCTCGGGCTCGGCATAGAGGGCGGGCACGCGCACCGCGGCCTTCAGCACCCACAGCAGCAGCCCGGCCAGCAGAAAGCCGATGATGGGCGAAAACAGCAGCGACTTGCCCACGCCCAGCGCCTGGCTCCAGTCCACGCCACTGGTGCCGTTCGCGCCGTGCAGGAGCTGGTTCATCAGGCCCACGCCGATGATCGAGCCGATGAGCGTGTGCGAGCTGGAGGACGGCAGGCCCAGATACCACGTCGCCAGGTTCCAGATGATGGCCGCGATCAGCAGCGCAAACACCATCGCAAAGCCCGAGTGGCTGCCCACCTGCAGGATCAGCTCCACCGGCAGCAGCTGCAGGATGCCGAAGGCCACAGCGCCGCTGGACACCAGCACCCCGGCAAAATTCCACGCGCCCGACCACACCACCGCCAGGTGCGGCGACAGCGAATGCGTATAGATGACGGTGGCCACCGCATTGGCCGTGTCATGAAACCCGTTGACGAACTCAAAGCCCAGCGCGATCAGCAGCGCAATGCCCAGCAGCACGAACGGCAGCGCCGAACTGGTGGACACGCTTTCCAGATCGGTCACCAGATGGCTCACCACGTAGGCGGCGCCGCCCACCAGCATGAGCAAGAACGCTGCAATACCAAGGTTGCGGAAGCGCCCGGGCACGGCCCCGGGCTGGACAGAGAGGGGATGCGACATGAGGGGTCACCGGAAGAGGGGGGCTAGGCTGACCGATTCTAGAAGCCGAGCTTGCGCTGTAGGTGACGGTTTCGTGTCGAGTCCGTGTCTGCTGATTGCCGAAAATTACACTGTGGGGCGGATCTCGAAACCCGGCACGGGCGCCTCATGATCGCCTGTCACCACGTCCAGCTGCGTGACGTGGGCGCTGTCGGGCCCTACCCACATCCATTCCCGCATGCTGAGCACATTGGCCTCCGGGCCCGCCAAGAAGGCCTCCACCGCCCCGTCGCGGCGATTCCGCACCCAGCCGCGCAAGCCAAGCAAACGGGCGCGGTGGGCACACGCCGCGCGGTAGCCGACGCCCTGCACGCGGCCTTGTACGGTAACGATCACTTGTGCAATGGCGGACATGGCGGGCCTCCGAAACAAACGGCAGGTGATGTGTTGGGTAAAACATGACAAGCCGGCGTTGTCGCATCTCTGTCACATTTCTGGAATGTGACGTCGTCAGACTGACAACCGCGCGGCGGGCTCTGACGTTACGCAAGGTAAACTAGGCGGCTTGCCGCCGGGTGCCAAGCAACGCTTCAGCTAAGCACTGCGCCCAGCCCCGTAGTACGCCATGCCATGTATTGCGCCTCGGCCCTGGGCCTTGAGGCGCCCGAAATTCATCCGCGGTTTCCGTCCCGGTTATCCAAGATGCAGCAGAACGACAACGAAACCACCATCCGGGGCCGCTTGGGTACCACCTTCGGTACCAACTTTGGCGTCAACTTCGGCAACCTGCTGACGGCGCCGCCCAACCGCTTCGACCTGGCGCTGCTGCCGATCATCCTGGCCGCCATCGTGCTCGTGGCGTATGCCGCCAAGCAGATGAACGTGCCATACACGCCCGGCGAACATCTGGACGTCAGCCTCGACGTCATTGAACTGCCCTATTACCTGCTGCGCACCAGCATCCGCATGCTGCTGGCGCTGGGCGCGTCGCTGGCGTTCTCGTTTGCGTTTGCCGCCATCGCGTCCAAGAACCGCACGGCCGAGAAGGTGATGGTGCCGGCGCTGGACATCCTGCAATCGATTCCGGTGCTGGGTTTCCTGTCGATCACCGTCACGGGTTTCATTGCGCTGTTCCCGGGCAACCTGGTGGGCGTGGAATGCGCGGCCATCTTCGCCATCTTCACGTCGCAGGCGTGGAACATGGCGTTCTCGTTGTACCAATCGTTCCGCACCATCCCGACCGACCTGGAAGAGGCCGCCACGGTGTTCCGCCTGTCGAAATGGCAGCGCTTCTGGCGCCTGGAAGTGCCCTTCGCCATGCCGGGCCTGCTGTGGAACATGATGATGTCGATGTCGGGCGGCTGGTTCTTCGTGGTGGCGTCGGAAGCCATCTCGGTGTCGGGCCACGACATCAAGCTGCCGGGCATCGGTTCGTACATCTCGCTGGCGATCCAGCAGCAAAACCTGCCGGCCATCGGCTGGGCCATCCTGGCCATGCTGATCGGCATCATCCTGTATGACCAGCTGCTGTTCCGCCCGCTGATCGCCTGGGCAGACCGCTTCCGCTTCGACACGATGTCGTCGGAGCGCGAGCCGCAATCGTGGCTGCTGGATCTGCTGCGCCGTTCCGAGTGGGTCAAGGCACTGCTGGAGCGCACCGCTGCCCTGGCCGAGCACACGCTGTCCTGGGGGGCCGAACGCACGCGGCCCACGGCTGCCGGTTCGAACGGATTCCTGCCGCGCTTCCCGTGGTCGCACCGCGTGGCCGATGTGGTCATCATCCTGGCCGCGCTGATGGCGGTGGCGCACGTGCTGCAGTTCGTGCGCTCCGAGGTGGGCTGGGGCGAGGTCGGCCACGTCTTCTGGCTCGGTTTCCTGACCATGCTGCGCGTGATCCTGCTGATTGCGCTGGCCGCGCTGGTGTGGGTGCCGATCGGCATCCGCATCGGCCTGAACCCGAATGTGGCGCGCATCGCCCAGCCGGTGGCGCAGTTCCTGGCGGCGTTCCCGGCCAACCTGATGTTCCCGCTGGCGGTCATGCTCATCGCGCGGTTCGCACTCAACCCTGAAATCTGGTTGAGCCCGCTGATGATTTTCGGCACGCAGTGGTACATCCTCTTCAACGTGATTGCCGGCGCGTCGGCCATCCCGACCGAACTCAAACTGGCGGCCCGCAACTTCGGCCTGCGCGGCTGGCTGCTGTGGAAGCGCTTCCTCATTCCAGCCGTGTTCCCCAACCTGCTGACGGGCCTGGTGACGGCCGCCGGCGGTTCGTGGAACGCCAGCATCGTCTCCGAATATGTGTCCTGGGGCGACCGCACGTTGGTGGCAACAGGCCTGGGCAGCTACATCGCCGAGATGACCGCCAAGGGCGACTTCCCGCGCATTGCACTCGGGATTGCCGTGATGAGCCTGTTCGTGGTCGGCTTCAACCGGCTGCTGTGGAACCGCCTCTACGACATAGCGCAAGAGCGCACCCGCCTGTAAGAACATGCTCATGATCCTACTGCGCACCCCGATCTTGACCCTGCGATGCTCGCCGTACTCATGTACGGCTGCGCGTCTCGGGCCAACCTCGGGGCGCTCGCTACGGATCTTGAGCATGTTCTAAGACGACTTATTTAGCTGAGAACACACATGGTTACCACCAGCACCCATAGCCAGAACGCTGAAAGCGTCATGGAGCTGCGCGGCGTCTCGAAGATCTTCCGCACCGCAGACCACACCGACCGTGCCGTGCTCGAAGGCGTGGACCTCAACCTGCGCCAGGGTGAGATCGTCGCCATGCTGGGCAAATCCGGCTCGGGCAAATCGACGCTGCTGCGCATCATGGCGGGTCTGGTGCGCGCCGATCGCGGGCAGGTGCTGTTTCGTGGGCGTGAATACTCCGGCCCCGTGCAGGGCATTGCGATGGTGTTCCAGTCGTTTGCGCTGTTTCCGTGGCTGACGGTGCAGCAGAATGTGGAGCTGGGCCTGGAGGCGCAAGGCGTGCCCAAGGCCGAGCGTGAAGAGCGCGCCGAACAGGCCATCGACCTGATCGGCCTGTCCGGCTTCAACAGCGCCCTGCCACGCGAACTCTCCGGTGGCATGCGCCAACGTGTGGGCATTGCGCGCGCGCTGGTGACTGAGCCCGACCTGCTGCTGATGGACGAAGCGTTCTCGGCCCTTGACGTGCTGACCGGCGAAAACCTGCGCGACGAAATGCTCGACCTGTGGGAAGACCGCCGCACCAACATCAAGAGCATCCTGATCGTCTCGCACAACATCGAAGAGGCGGTGATGATGGCCGACCGCATCGTCATCCTGTCGAGCGATCCGGGGCGCATCCGTGCGGAGGTGCGCGTGCCCTTCCCGCGCCCGCGCAATCGCGATTCCGCCGCCGTGCGCAACCTCATCGACGAGGTGTATGGGCTCATGACGTCGCCCCAGCGCGTGGGCGTGCATCTGGGCGTCGAGCCTGCAGCCGAGGAGCTGGCCTACCGCCTGCCCGATGCCGAGATCGGCCAGATGGAGGCCATTCTCGACCTGCTGGTCGAAGCGCCGTTCAACGGCCGTGCCGACCTGCCGCACCTGGCAGAAGAAGCCGGCGTGACCGACGACGACCTGCTGCCCGCGTGCGAAGCGCTTGCCCTGCTGCAACTGGCCACCATCGAGCGCGGCGACATCATCGTCACGCCGTTCGGCAAGACCTACATGGAAACCGAGCCGCCCGAGCGCAAGGTGCTGTTTGGCCAGAAGCTGCTGGAGCGCGTGGCACTGGCCGCGCACATCCGCGCCGAGCTGGAAGCCAACGAAGATGGCGAGATCCGCGAAGAGCATGTGCTGCGCGAACTTGAGGCGTACCTCAAGCCCGAAGAAGCCGAGCGCGTGCTCAAGATCGGCATCGAATGGGGCCGCTACGGCGAGGTGTACGAGTACGTGTACAACACCGGCATGCTGACCCTGCCCCGTGAAGAGCGCGAGGAACGCGAAGAGCGTGAAGCGCAGGAAGGTGGGGACAACGCAGCGTAAGTGCGCGTTGCTGCTGATGCCAGAAGAGCCGCTCGATGCGGCTCTTTTTCATAGTCGCTACCGTTTGTAACCCCCGTCAACGCCACCGCGAACCACGCCGTTTTGCGTGTGCGGGCATCGACTCTCGCAAGCCCGCTCGTTCCAGTCTTCCCCCGTCTGCCGTCCTTTGCCGCCCCGCCCCGGAGGTCGAAATGCGTCGCGCGTACGTTCGAACGTTGCTAGCGTTTTCGCTGGTCGTCGGCGCAGGCTTCGGCTTGGTGCATGCCGCCCGCGCCTGTGAGATTCCCGCACCCGTCCAGACGATCGATCCACCCGGCTTTTACGACGACGCAGCCGGCTACGCGCGCGACGTAAAACCGATGCGCAATTTCATCGCGCAACTCAACGCTTCCGCCGACAAGGGTGATTGGACGTGCGTGCTGAGCCAGCTTCGAACCTGGGCCGATGCGGATGCGCTGATGGGCAAGATTTCCGGCTATCAGGGCCAGTACGAACGGTCGTGGGCCGGAACGGATTTCGCTATGGTGCTGCTGCGCATGCCAAGCGACGTCCGCAGGCGAAACCAGGCGCAGTTCGATGCCATTACACCGTGGCTCGAACGCATTGCGATCGCCACGCGCAACGCCGAGGCGATCAATCATCTGCATAACAACCTGGTGTATTGGGCCGGCCTCAACCTGATTGCCATCGGCACCGCAACCGACAACAGCGACCTCATCAACTCCGGGCTCCTGCGCGTTCGCGAGGGCATCCGCGATATCGGCCCCGACGGCGCGCTGGCCCGCGAGGTCAAGCGCGGCGATCGCGCGCTGCACTACCACACGTTCGCGCTGATCCCGCTGGTGTTTGCGGCAGAGCTGGTGCAGCGGCGCCATATCGACCTGTACCGCGAGAACGACCACGCCATCGGCCGCCTGGCGAATCTCGTGATCAACGCGGTGATCGACCCGGCGAGCTTCGAAAAGATCACGCCGATCAAGCAGGCGCTGTTTCCGTGGACCTTCCAGGATGAGCTGTGCTGGATGGAGCCCTACTATGTCCACGCGCGAGACCCGCGGCTGCCTGCGCTGATTGCACCGCGCCGTCCGTTTTCTGAATGGCGGCTGGGCGGCAACGTGACGGCGGCATGGGGCGCGGAGCTGCCCGGCCATTGACGAGTGGACGACGCCGGCACGGCGCGCTCCGTGCTTTTCCACCGCAGCGTTGCAGCGCAAAGCGATCGACCCGCACCGCCCATCCCCCCTAAGCCCTCGCCCACCGACATGTGGTATGAGGCTTGCATAGCACTTCGCAAACAACATCCGGGGCAAAGGGGGCAGTGGTATGCAAGCGCGTCATGCGTGGTCGATGGGGGCACTGTGGGGCCTGTGCTGGACGTGGGGCCACCCGGGCATCGCTCATGCAGGGGGCCTTCAGCAGCCGGAATTTCAGCTTGGGGCCGTCACCGCCAGTGGTTCTGCAGCCGCCGTGGCCGCCACAGGCGAGGCCGCCAACCAAGGCTATGTGCCGCGCGCCCAGTTGGAGAATCGCCCCCTGCTGCGGCCGGGCGAATTGCTGGAGAGCGTGCCGGGCCTGATCGTCACGCAGCACAGCGGCGACGGCAAGGCCAACCAATACTTCCTGCGCGGCTTCAACCTTGATCACGGAACGGATCTCGCCACCACGGTGGCGGGCATGCCGGTCAACATGCGTACGCACGCGCACGGCCAGGGCTACACCGATCTGAACTTCGCCATCCCCGAACTGGTAGACGGCATTGCCTACAAGAAAGGCCCCTCCTTTGCGGAAGAAGGCGATTTCTCTGCCGCTGGCGCGGTGCGCATGGACTACGTGAATCGTCTGCCGCAAGGCATCGCGCAGTTGGAACTCGGGGAGCACAACTACCGGCGCGGGCTGCTGGCCAATTCCAGCACGCTTGGCCCCGGCACGCTGCTCTATGGCTTCGAATGGCTGGGCGAGAACGGCCCGTGGACCGTGCCCGAAGGCGTGCACAAGCTCAATGGCGTGCTGCGCTACACCGTGCCGCTGGGCGGCGGCGAGCGCGTCAGCGTGACGGGCATGGCCTACAAGAACGCGTGGCAATCCACCGACCAGGTGCCGTTGCGCGCCATCAACGAAGGGCTGATCCCGCGCTTTGGCGCCATCGACCCGAGCGATGGCGGCGCGGCGTCCCGCTACAGCCTCTCGGCCGACTGGCTGCGGCCGCTTGCCGAAGGCGTGTTCAAGGCCAACGCCTACGTCATCAAGAGCCGGCTGCAGCTGTTCTCCAACTTTACGTATGCGCTCAACAACCCCGAGCAAGGCGACCAGTTCGAGCAGTTCGAGAACCGCGCCACCACCGGCGTGAATGCATCGTGCACCTGGCTGGGCAGCGTTGCCGGGCGTGAGAGCGAAACGGAAGTCGGCTCGCAGACGCGCTTCGACCGGCTGGACCCGATCCGCCTGACCAACACGCAGGCGCGGCAACCGTACGCACTGGTACGCAGCGACACCGTGAACGAAACCAGCACCGCGCTCTACGTACGCAACAGCACGCAGTGGCTGTCGTGGCTGCGCACCATCGCCGGTGTGCGGGCCGATCAGTTCTGGTACAGCGTCGCCAGCAGCAACCCGCTCAATTCGGGCAATGGAACGGACCACATCGTGAGCCCAAAGCTCAGCGTCGTGCTGTCGCCCACGGCGCGTACCGATGTGTTCATGAACTGGGGCCGGGGCTATCACAGCAATGACGTGCGCGGCGCGACCACCACCGTTGATCCGGTGAGCGCAGACCCGGTGCAGAAGGTGTCGGTGCTCGTCCCTGCCACCGGCTACGAGGTCGGCGTGCGCACGCGGGCGCTTGCCCCCAACCTGCAGCTTTCCGCGTCGTTGTGGCGGTTGGACATCGGCTCTGAACTCGTTTTCTCGGGCGACACCGGCACCACCGAGCCCAGCCGCCCCAGCCGCCGCACGGGCGTTGAACTCGCGGCCTACTACACACCGCTTCCCGAACTGATCCTCGATGCGGATGCGGCCTTCTCGCGCGCGCGCTTTCGCGACAACAACCCGGCAGGCGACACCATCCCCGAGGCCATCCAGACCACCGCATCGGCCGGCGTGTCGTGGATGCACAACCGCTGGATGCTCGGCGCACGGCTGCGCTACTTCGGCCCGCGTCCGCTCGTTGAAGACAACAGCGTGCGCTCCGCATCGTCGTTCCTGGTCAACCTCAAGCTGGGCTACCGGCTGCAGAAGAACGTGCGCGTATTCGTCGAGGTGCTCAATGCGCTCAACAAAAAGGTGAACGATATCGACTACTACTACGCATCCCTGCTCAAAGGCGAAACCTCGCCGCTGGATGCCAATGGCGTTGCGACCGGCATCAATGACCGCCACATTCATCCCGCAGAACCACGCACCGTGCGCGCCGGTGTGGTGTGGAATTTCTAGAGCGACGAAGAGGGCTGCGGCGGCTTGCACCGCCCCGGAGGGTCTCGCTTGGCACCAACGTGGGGCACGCCGGGCGCGCATTGGTGGCCGTCAACGCGTTCCTCATCGAAGCTGCGGGTCCCTCGGTGCAAAGATGGGGACGTACTCGCGCAGCACGTCCACTGGATTGGTACGCTTATGGCGGCCTATGCTGCTCTCGTAACCGCCCCATACTTTGCCCAGGTAACGCATGAACCTTGCCCCCGAACGCCCCACCTACACGCTCCGGCAACTGCTCCTGTATTTCCTGCGGCTTGGCGCACTCGGTTTTGGCGGCCCCGTAGCGCTGGCCGGCTATATGCGCCGCGACCTGGTCGATGCCCGCCAGTGGATTACCGAAGCGGACTACAAGGAAGGCCTCGCGCTCGCCCAGCTCGCACCGGGGCCGCTGGCCGCGCAACTGGCCATCTACCTCGGCTACGTGCACTACCGCATCGTTGGCGCCACGCTCGTCGGCATTGCATTCGTGCTGCCGTCGTTCCTGATGGTGGTGGCGCTGGGCTGGGCCTATAGGCGCTTTGGCGGCCTGACGTGGATGCAATCCGTGTTCTACGGCGTGGGCGCCGCGGTCATCGGCATCATCGCCATCAGCGCGCACAAGCTCACCACCAAGAGCGTCGGCAAAGACAAGCTGTTGTGGGCCATCTACCTGCTGCTGGCGGCCGTGACGGTCATCACCGAATCAGAGGTGGCGTGGCTGTTCCTGGCGGCGGGTGTGCTGGTGTGGTTCTGGCGCGCGCCGCCCCGGTGGCTGCGCCAGGGCCGCGCGAATGCCATTGCCGTTGCCCCGGTCGCAGCGGCAAGCGGTGTGCTTGGCTCGATCGACTGGCCGCTGCTCTCGCAGCTCGGCGCGTTTTTCGCCAAGGCCGGCGCATTCGTCTTCGGCTCGGGGCTGGCCATCGTGCCGTTCCTCTACGGCGGCGTGGTTACGGAGCACCACTGGCTCAACGAAAAGCAGTTCGTCGACGCGGTGGCCGTGGCGATGATCACGCCCGGCCCGGTGGTCATCACCGTCGGCTTTATCGGCTATTTGGTAGCGGGCCTGCCCGGTGCGTGCGTGGCCGCGCTCGGCACGTTCCTGCCGTGCTACCTGTTCACCATCCTGCCGGCGCCGTACTTCAAGAAATACGGCAAGCTGCCGGCCATTCTGGCCTTTGTTGATGGCGTAACAGCGGCGGCCGTGGGCGCCATTACCGGCGCGGTCATCGTGCTGGCCAAGCGCTCCATCGTCGATGCACCGACGGCGCTGCTGGCCGTGGCGACGGTGTTGCTGCTCGTGAAGTTCAAGAAGCTGCCCGAACCGGTGATCGTGGCAGGCGCCGCACTGCTTGGCCTGGCGCTGTATCCGCTGCTGCATCGGTAACACCACGCCAGCAGCGGCGACTTCACTTCCACTTGGCACCAATCTCCGCCAACCCCGCCTTCTGCAAATCCTCCGCGCTCATCACGATGCGGAACTCGCAGTCTGCGTTGAACTGCAAGAACCACGGCTCGGCCAATGCGGGAATGTGCGAGGCCGATTCCACATTCACGATGAGCACCGCGCCACGATGGCCGCTCTGCTCGGTAAAGTAGACCGCCTCGGGCTTGCTTTCGGCCAGCACGCGCGGGATCCGCTCGGCGATGGAGCCGTCGCGCACATAGGTGTTGAAGGGTTCGTGCGGAATCCGCACGTTGACGAGCATGCGCATGATCTGCCTCCTGGATGATGGCCAGGGCAAGCGCCGCAACGAGGTCACCAAGGCCACCACGGCCGCCACGCCCGCGCATGGCCGAACATCACAGGTATAGGACGGCCGTCGTGTTTGCGTTATCAGCCGTCGGTTAGCCGAGATGGCGTAGAGGCGAGGATGAGGGCGTGTAGCCAATGCTCCCGAAGCAGACGACCCGGCGAGCTTGCTTGCGGTCGACGGGTGAGCGCTTTCACTTCGGTATCGGCTCGTAGTGCACTTTGCTGCGCCATTTGGCGTTGACGAAGGTTTCTTCGGTGATCTTCATCTTGTCGCCGGAATTCATCACCTCTTCGATGTAGCGCGCGACGGCGACCGGCACATCGCGGTCGACGCGGTATGTAGTGGTCTCGTGATAACAGCAACCGCCCTTCGCAAAGGTCCGCAAACGCTTGTTTTCGGCATCGACCTCAAAGAAACCGAGTGTCGACAGGATCAGCGACGTCATCTCGCTATTGCGCACAAAGCGCTGCGCCTGCGCATTGAACAGATAGACGTCGTAGCTCGGGCCGCCGTAGCTGCCCTCGTTACCAGTCTGGATGCCGAAGTCTTCCTGGCCATCGAAGTTGAAATCGCCAACGTTGATTACGCCCTGGTAGTCATAAAGGTGCGCCGAGTTGACCAGCGGCCCCCTGCCCCCCTTGGGCAGAGCGACAAATACCCTCGACAGGTTGATGACCTGGCGCACCGCGCGTTGGCCCTTGTCATGAATGACCAACTGGGCGGGCCCTTCGCAGGTTATGTCCTCCTTGCTGCTGTCCCCCGGGCAGGCTTCGAGCATGCGAAGCACGAAGTCGCGCTGCTTCGCGATCGCCGTCAGCGGGAAGACCGGGCCATTGACCGGCTCGCTTGGCTCCGGAAAAGCGGGTTGGGCTTCCAACTCGTCAATCCGCGTGCGGTACGCGTACTTCAATTCTTCCACGTCGATCTGGCTCGATGGGGCACGCTGTTTCAGCCAATCGCGTTGCGCGGCCTTCAATTCATTGGTGTCGACGCCGTGCTTGTTCAACGCAGCGCGGTACGTATCGGCCAGTTGGCTATCCAACGCGGAGAGCTGCGCGTCATTACAGATGGCATGCTCGATGGGGCTGCGGGCGGCGGCGCAATCAAAGCTGGCTGGGTGTGTAGCCGTGGGCAGCAAGGCGATGGCAAAAGCGATAGCGGAGATGCCGCGAAATGGCGTCATTGGATGCACCCATGGGAAAACAAGATAAGCGTGTGCGCGATTGTGCTGCGGAATTGGCCCGTCTGGTGTGCTTTCTCCGCGCCTGGTTGCTTTCACCCCCCGGCCAGAGCGGCACGGAAAGACTTTTCCTACCATGGCAACCACCCCCCGCCGAAAAAACGATGAGGTACGCAATGGCCCTTCCTACGCTCAACGCCCCGACCCACCAAGCATCCGATCTCGCCACCCGGCTTATGCGCGGAGTCGTCAGTACGCTTTCCGTCGCTGCCGCGCTGCTGCTGCCCCTGGCCGCAGGGGCCGCCGACCCCATCGACGACGCGCTGGAGCAATGCCTGAAAACCCCGCGCGGCGAAACCACGGCCGGCATGACCGAATGCACGCACACCGCGTATCAGGCCTACGACCGCCAGATGAACACGCTGTACCAGGCGGTGATGAGCAAATCCGACCCCGTATCGCGCGAGGCCATCCGTAACGCACAACGTGCGTGGCTGGCCTATCGGACTGCCCAGAAGGCCGCCGATAACGCGCCATGGCGGGCAGACGCCGGTTCGGTGGCGAGCCCCGATATCGAAGGGCTGAACGTGGAGGCAATCCGGGCGCGCATTGCAGAGCTGGAGTACTACCCGCACTAGCCGGGTGGGAGAGATGCCACTGTGGATAACCTCCCCTCCCCCTGTGAATAACTCCAGGGACAAACGTGTTGGTTCTCCGGGGTCAGCGTGCAGACAGCACGGGAATAACTTCCCACCGTGGCGACGGGCCCCGACGCGATGCCCTGCAGTCATCCACGCGACGGCACACGCTGTCCGATGGGTTGTCCGTTCTGCAAGTGGTTGATGCCAAAGCGCTTTTGGTGCTTATCCACAGGACTTATCCACCGTTATCTACTACTACTATCTGTATACATAAAGAAGTAAACCGATAAACCCTGTGTGGGGCATCGAGGCCGTGGCGGGGTTGTGGGCAAAGCGGCAACACAGCCTGCGGATTGACACCCGGCTGTCATTCAATAGTTTCAATATGTTGGAACTATGGAAGAGACCGACGCCATCCGATCCCTCGCCGCGCTGGCCCACGGCATTCGCCTGCAGGTGTTTCGCATGCTGGTCGTGGCCGGCCCAACCGGCCTCACGCCGGGTGCGATTGCCGAACAGCTCGAAGTGCCGGGCGCCACGTTGTCGTTCCACCTCAAGGAACTGACGACAGCGCGGCTGATAACGCAAGAGCGCGACGGCCGCAACCTGATCTACCGCGCGGCGTATGACCACATGAATGCCCTGCTGGGCTTCCTGACCGACAACTGCTGCCAGGGCAACGCCTGCCTGAGCGCCCGCAACGACTGCCAATGCTGACCACCCCGGCCCCCACCCGCCCCACCAACGTCCTGATCCTCTGCACCCACAACTCCGCACGCAGCGTGCTGAGCGAAGGGATGCTCAACCATTGGGCCAAACAACTCGGCAAAGACGTGCGCGCCTACAGCGCCGGCAGCGCGCCGAGCGGCCGCCTCAACCCGTTCGCCCTGGAAGCCCTCACCAACGCAGGCATCGACACCACCGGCTACCGCAGCAAGAGCTGGGACGAGTTCGTGGGCGACGGCGCCCCGCAGATGCGCATCGTCATCACCGTGTGCGACAGCGCCGCAGCGGAAACCTGCCCCTACTGGCCCGGCAGTCCCGTCAAGGTGCATTGGGGCTATGCCGACCCCTCCAACGCGCCAGGCGGCGACGAGGGCAGGCGGCAAGCCTTTGAACTGACACGCCAGGCCATCGGCTACCGCATGCTGCAGTTGCTGGCGCTGCCGCTGGACACGCTCAGCAACGCCGAGCTGCAGGCCGCGCTGGAACGCATTGCACAGGCCTGAACACCATGGTCGAACTGCGCAGCCGGCTTACCGCCGAAGCACTGGGTACGGCGCTACTGCTGGCCATCGTGATCGGCTCCGGGATCATGGCCGAGCGCCTGGCGGGCGGAAACGCCGCGATCGCGTTGCTCGCCAACACGGCCGCCACGGTGGGCGGGCTCTACGTCCTGATCGAAGCCTTGGGGCCCATCAGCGGCGCGCACTTCAATCCGGTGGTGAGCGCAGTAATGGCCGCCCGTGGCGAGCTGCCCGGCGCCGCCCTGCTGCCGTACATCGTTGCGCAAATGCTGGGCGCGGTGCTGGGCGCATGGCTGGCGCACCCCATGTTCGACATGACCCTGCTGCAGTTCTCCACCAAGGCGCGCAGCGGCACGGGGCAGTGGATTGCCGAAGCGGTGGCCACCGCCGGCCTGCTGCTCGTCATCCTGCGGGCGCCCAACGGGCGGGCTGCGTCGATGGTGGCGGCGTACATCGGCGCGGCGTACTGGTTCACGGCGTCGACATCGTTCGCCAACCCGGCGGCCGCGTTCGGGCGAATGTTCAGCAACAGCTTTGCCGGCATCGCGCCCGGCAGCGTGCCGGGTTTTGTGCTGGCCGAATGCGCGGGCGCCGTGCTCGGCGTGCTGCTGCACAACCTGCTTGAACCGCGCCTTGTTGCGAGCGGCCATCCCAACGTCATCGAATCGTCGGGCGAGCATCCGCCGCAGACGTAACCCCCGAGGCGCCAGCGCCCGCCTCCCCTCTCCTTCACGCTTGCGCCCCGCGTGGCGCGTACTACTCTTGACGAGGCCCTGCGTCGCGCGCTGACCTGCGAAGCGAAATCTGCGAGTTAGCGAACGAGTGCAGGCCGGCAGTGCGCCGAGAGTCGAAACTTGTTCAACGCATCTCAATGCGAGGAGTTCCCAATGCAGCCAGTCGTCCGAGTCTCGATTCTTCGGTGTCCGCCAGACAAGTTCGCCGAGATGCGCCAGATGATGAACGACCTCGAAGCCGTGCTCCGGCCCGGTATTGAGCCGATGCGCGGTCTGGTCGCGTTCTATGTGGGCGAGGACGAGGCGACCTCGTCGCTGTCGAACGTGAGCCTGTGGACTGATCTCGATGCGGCCAAGCAACTGGATACGTTTCGGCCGATGCTGGATTCGGCCAAGCCCTTTCTCGACAAGGGCGGCACGTTTGAGCGGCCGATCATGAATTACCTGCCTATGTGGGAGTTGAAGCCGGTGGGGAAGGTTTGAGGTATATGAGCGCCACATTGAGGTTTGCTGGCTGCCTCGTCCTCCAGACGGCGTGTTCGCACGCAAGCGCGCTTACGCCGCCGCGCCCGCCATCGGAAGTGACAACGTTCATTGAGGAACGGAAGACCTGCGACTACATCCGTCGGCAAGTGATTGAGGAAGACAGTCCGGAGCAAGTTGCGCGTCGAGAAAGTCTGCTCGACAGCTTCGACATTTACTGCGCTGGCACTGACAAGCGTCTTGCCGCATTGAAGCGGCGGTACAAAGACAATCCCGCTGTCATGAGGCGGCTCAGCGAGTTTGAAGAACACGTTGAGTGATAGGGCGGGTCGGGGGGGCACTACCGTCCGGAGACGCGCCGACTGTTCGCCGCTAAACGAGGGAGGCGGGCCCGACGATGGGGTTAGCGATCCGGCTCTCCGAGAAAACCGGTAGACCCGAAGGTCTCCCTATCCGGCCCGCCATAGGAAGCGTGCGGGTGTGCTGAGGCCTGCTGCATCGTTGGTACACGGGTGGCGGGCCTGACGGCGGGGGTAGCAAACCGGCCCTTAGAGAACGACCGGCAGACCCGAAGATCTCCCTGCCCGGCCCGCCATGAAAAACACAAGCAAACGAAGGTGGACTCTCGCTGGCGCGGCAGCTGTCTAGAGACTGCTGCGCGGGTGGCTACGCGCCTGCCGTTGATGCCGCGGCGGGGGATTATAGCGATGAGGTACAGGCCATCGAGTCTGATTTGCAGTTAGCTCAGCGCAGGCATGACATTCCCGCCCGTCACGGGAATGCGTCAATCAGTTGTTATTGGCTGTAGCCCCGCCGCTCTATGGCAGCTAATACATCCCACGTCTGCGGATCGACATCGCGCCCTCCGAGCGACATCGAAACGTACGCATCAATCGCATCCATAAAGCCTTTGATAAATGCCGGCGGGAACGCGTGTGCAGAGAGGTGTTGAAGCTCCTCACGCAGCATGCCCGGTCGGCATTGGCCGTGGGTGCGCATGGCGGTGCGCGTGCGCCTGAGATACGCCTGCGCTGCGATTGCGCCGTTCAGATAGGTACGGTTTTTTGTAAGCGTGCCTGCGCCAGACGACGTGGTGGGTGGTGCTGTTGGTGGAGATGGATAAGACGCGGGGCGGTGCCCGCTTGCGACTCCGGTCATGGAACCTCCTGTGAGACAAGAGAGGCCCGGCCATTCGCTGCTACACGAGGGTGGCGGGCCCGACGACAGGGGTAGCAGACCGGCCTCACAGGAAACCGGCAGACCCGAAGGTCTCCCTGCCCGGCCCGCCGTAAAAACAATAGGCGTGCACAAGCTCCGGATGAAAAAAGCCGCGTGGCAGCGGCTATCCGGCCTGTGAGAAAGAGACGGGCTGCTACACCCGGCTGCCGTTGGTGCGGCAGCGGGGGAATTATAGCGATGGGGGGTACGCACCGGATTCTGATTTTCGTACCTCGAGCTCCGAGCTCGGGCAGCCGAGCAAAAAGCCTCACACGCCGAGCTCCGAGCTCGGGCAGCTGAGCAAAAAGCCTCACGCGTCGAGCTCCGAGCTCGGACAGCCGAGCAAAAAGCCTCACACGCCGAGCTCCGAGCTCGGACAGCCGAGCAAAAAGCCCCACACGTCGAGCTCCGAGCTCGGGCAGCCGAGCAAAAAGCCCCACACGTCGAGCTCCGAGCTCGGGCAGTCGAGCAAAAAGCCTCGCATGCCGAGCACCGAGCTCGGACCGTCGAGAACGCCGCTCGATGTGTCGAGTTGTGAAGGCCGCATCAGATCATTCTGATTCTTCGCCCGAAACCCCGTCTTGGCATTGCGGACCAGCGCCGTAGCGGCCAATCTCCCGCCCTCGTGCCCTTGATGGCACGGCACTGCCAATTGATTTGCGAGGAGTGAAATGCCGCAGAACTTGATTTCGTATCAGCTCACCTCGGCCGATCTGGCCGCCGTGGACGGCGCGCTGAAGACGCTGGAAGACCGGCTCGCCAGCCTGATCGACCTCACCCCGGTTCAGCGCCGAACGCTGGTGAAGATGGGCGACAAGTCCGAAGCCTTCGCGCGCAAGGCCGTGGAGGTGCTGAACAACAACCCCAACGTGCTGCCCGGCAATTTCGATCTTGCCGAACTGCGCCGCGATCTGGCGGGCTTCGATCAGCTACGCAGTCGCCTCATGCGCGTCGCCCGCATTCACGAACGCATGGCGGATTCGCACTTGGCGCTGGGCAGCGACGTGATGAGCGCCACGTTGGAGGGGTATGCGTTCCTCAAGGTGGCGGGCCAGGGCGAAGGGTTGGATGCGGCGCGCAAGGCGCTGGCGGTGCGGTTTAGTCGGGGGCCGCAGAAGCGAGTGGACGATGTGGTGGGTGAGTGAGTGACAGGTGGGAACGCCCTGCACACCCTTGATTTATGGTCCCAATAGTGACACCATTTTTGCCGATGGCGAACGAAGAAAAAATCCTCGAACAAATGAGGCGTGAGCCAGCCAACGTAAGGTTCAACGATCTGCGCAAGGTGTGTGAGGCGCATTTCGGTAAAGCGCGACAATCCGGGTCCAGCCACGCGGTCTTCAAGACGCCGTGGCAAGGCGACCCCCGAGTGAACATCCAGAACGATCACGGAAAAGCGAAGGCATACCAGGTACGACAGGTCCTGGACGCAATCGACAGACTCAAGGAGCAAAAGTCATGACGCAAGACCACTTCACTTACCGAGTGACGTGGTCCCCTGAAGATGGGGAACACGTCGGCCTCTGCGCAGAATTCCCGTCCCTATCGTGGCTCGCTGCCACCCCTGAGGGTGCACTTGCCGGTATTCGCAAGGTTGTTGCCGAAGCGGTACACGACATGGAAACGAATGGGGAGAAAGTCCCTGAGCCAATCGCTGACCGTACCTACAGCGGCGAATTCAAGGTGCGAATCCCACCGCAGGCGCATCGCGCCCTGGTCATGCAGGCCGCAGAACAGGGCGTTAGCTTGAATCGCCTCGCGAGCGCCAAGCTGTGTGCATAACGAAGCAATACCGACCCGTCTCCGGCCCGCGCAAGCGGGCTTTTTCTTGCCTCGGGCCCGCGTGTGATTTCCGATGAGACTACCTATCAAAGGGCCGACGGTAAAAGGAGACGTGATCGTCATTCAACCCGCCCCCGGGGCACCCGCAAGACCCGGTGCATGTGCTCCTGTTCATGAAACGAGTGGATGCGGCCTGGAAGATCATCAAAATCGACGACACCTGGGAGTACAGGTAAATAGTCCAGCAGAGAAACCCGGGCGTCGCAGAATGGGGCGCCTACCTTTCTGCAGCGTCTTTACACTCCACCCCGCACATCAACTCCACCTACCCCACATTCATCGGCAGCAGCACCATCTGCTTGCCCTGCACATGCAGGCGCGTCTGAATCTCGAGCGGCGTCTGGTTATGCAGCCATGCGGTCAGGAAGTTGACCTGTTTGAAGATCAGCTTGCTGGCAAAGCAGACGCTGTTCGGAAAGGCGTCCATCGTGGTTTCGGCCAGTCGGGTGAATTCGGCAATCGGGTGGGTGCCGAAGGCGATGCGGTAGTCGGCCGCCATGCCGTGCCGCCGGCAATGCGCGACGTAGTACTCCAGCGATGCGCCGATCGTCTGGCGCAGGTGGTCCAGGTGCTCCGCGCCCTCGTAGCTCTGGGCATCCACTTCGCCCACGGCCAGGAAGATGACGTTCTTGAAGTGACCCGGAAAAAGCCGGTTGACCCAGAGCAGCGCGTGCATGCTGGCGCCGCGATGCTTGCCCACCAGCAGGATGGCGGTCGGCTGCGACGGGTCGGGTGTTGCCGGCGCCGTGGCTGGGTCAACTGCCGGAGGCTGGCCCGCAAACAAGGCGTCTTCCTTGGCGATCAGTGCGCGCGTTTCGTCGTAATGCCGCCGGATCAGGAAGCAGAGTGCGACCACCGCGCTGGTGACGACCACGGTCAACCAACCGCCGGCCATGAATTTCTCGACCAGCGTAATGACGAGCACCGTGCTGGTGACCGAAAGCCCAAGCGCGGACAGACCGAAGTGCGTGTACCAGTTGCCGCCATCGCGGCGGCGGCGCCACCAATAGGTGCACAGGCCCAGCAATGACAGGCTGAACGTCAAGAACACGTTGATGCTGTAGAGCACCACCAATACCGCCACTTGGCCGTGCGTCCACAGCAGGATGATGACGCTGGCCACACCCATCACGATGATGCCGTTCTGCCGCACGAGTCGCGTCGACAGATCACGGAAATGACGTGGCACCCATGAGTCCTGCGCCATGTTCGACAGCACAGCGGGGCCATCCAGGAAACCGGTTTGCGCGCCCACCAGCAGCAGGCCGGCCTCGAACGCAAGCACGGCGGCCAGCAGCGCGCTGCGTGCGAAGCCGGAGTCCAGGCCCATGTGGTCGATCACGCTGCCGAACACCACGGCGTTCAGGGTTTGCCCTTCCACCGGCTTGGCCTGCCACAGCATGTAGAGCAGGATGATGCCGCCCGCCGTAAAGGCCAGCGACGTTGCCATGTACACCATGGTCCGCTTGCCGGCCGGAACACGCGGTTCGGCCAGCATGTTGACGTTGTTGGAGACGGCCTCCAGCCCGGTATAGGTACCGCCGCCCATCGAGAACGCGCGCATCAGCAGCCCGATCATCACCAGTGGCCCGAAGGCTTGCGACATGCCATGCGCCTCGCCGACGGCCTCGGGCACGACAGCCGCAAGGTGCTGGCCGTGTACGGCGACGCCATAGATGATCAAACCGAGATGCAGCACCACGAAGCCGATGAAGATGGGCAGCAGCACGAGGATGGATTCGCGCATGCCCCGAAAGTTGAGCCCGGTCATCAGTACAACCAGCACGATCTCGGTGCCCAGCTTGAATGCTTGCGCGCTCACGGGCAGCAGGCTGAAGAATGCGTCGACGCCGCTGGCAAGCGACGTTGCAACCGTCAGCACGTAGTCGACGAGGAGTGCGGCGCCCGATACGAGCCCGGGCCGGGGTCCGAGCAGCGCCGTGGCTACGCGGTAACCGCCTCCGCCAGTGGGAAACAGCTCGATGACCTGGTTGTAGCCCAGCGCGATGATGAACACCGTGGCAGCGGTGGCCAACGCAAGGAACAAGGCAAGCGGTGTGTGCTGGCCCAGCGCCAGGAAGGCTTCTTCCGGGCCGTAGCAGGAGGATGAGAGACCATCGGCACCCAGGCCGACCCACGCCAGCAGCGGCGTCACGGCAATGGCGTGTCGCGTGCGCGGGTCCAGCGGGTCCAATGGCTTGCCGAACAGCAACTGCCACATCTTGGCGAAGCGTGCCATGGTGTCTCCCCTGCAGCAGACGATATCGATGCGCGCGTCGTCGTCGCAGGAGGAGTCATTCCCACGCGTGCGCGCCGAGTTGGATCGCGTTCTAGTCGGCAATCTAAAACAACACCTTTCGCAACGCCACAGATGCATGCCTGGGCTGGCTTGCTGTGATGGTCACCCGCAAACGCGCGGGCAAGGCGTTTACAGGATTTTTCTACAGCCACGCCAAGTCTCTACACGTTTTTAATGGCCGCCTCACTACTCTTGCATTGACTGGACTATGGGGGCGCAGTGCGCTCAATCATCATGACTTTGGCCGCCAGATGGCTACTCGGCGCCGGTGCCGTGCTCGCCCTCGTGATGTTGTTCGTGGTGCTTTACCTGGATGAGCGAAGCGCGTCCCGGCGCTATGGGCGCGCAATCGAGCACCATGAGAAAGGGCTCTCGAACCCCGGGGATCCCTCGTGAAGACTGCCGCTGCCGCTGATCCTGCTGGGCCGACGTCAGCCGACGCCGCGCCCACGGCGCACGCGGTACGCGCGTCCCTTTACACCTTTTTTATGGGCACGGGCCGCAGTCTTTACACCGTCTTTGCGGCGGCGTTCGTATAACACCGACAGGCCGTCACGCTGTTCAAACGGCCATAACCCCGGCACTGTGCAGGCAACGACCCGACTCACCCTGCCGCCGGTCGACCAACGTGATCAGGGTTACGCAATGCTCAAGCTTCTCGTCCCCGTCAACGGTTCTCGCCACGCGCTCGACGCGGTTCGCCATGCAGCCTTTCTCTGCCAGGACCGTTGCGCGTCGGACATCGTGCTGCTCAACGTACAGACACCGATTGAAGGGGGACGCGCCAGCGCCTACCACTCGCTGCAGGCCCTGCGCGAGATTGAGGAACAGAGCGGTGAAGAGGCCCTGCGGCGGGCGCGCGCCATCCTGGACGATGCCGGCGCGCACTACGTTGCCCAGGTCCGGATCGGTCGCGTGGCCGAAACGATCGCGCAAACCGCTGCCGCCAACCAATGCGACATGATCGTCATGGGCTCGGCTGCCCGCTCACCGCTCGGCTCCCTCATGGCCGCCCGGCTGTCCAACCGGTTGATGCGCCTGTCTCGCATTCCGGTGACGCTGGTTCGCTAACCAGTGCGCCCGTATGCAGGACGCTCGTCGTCATGACGCAGCGTTGCCGCCATCCGCGCGGGGTGCCGGCCAACACGTGCGTAGCCATCAAAGTCGACCGCGCCGGAGCCCGCCGCAATGCGCGTGGCCGTATTCCCCGAAATCCGACAACCAAGACAGGCGCTATCCGCTACGGAATGTCTCGCCTTTGCTCGGAGCTGTATCGCGGCCCGGTGTGTCCCGCTCGCGGGCACCCCTGATACAACTGGGGCAGTGATCGCCCGGGCAATCGACCGTTTTTACACGGCGTTTACACCCCTCCCCTGAAGCTTTATCCCGTTTTTATCCCCGCTTCCCTAATGTTGCACTGCACGCAGGCCCTGTGACGGGAGCCTGTCTGCACGCCGCATCCGGCCCCAGTTGACGCGCATCTGCGCCGGGCCGGGCGGCACCTAAAACAACAAGGGAAAGGTCCATGCAAGCCAACGTTTCTTTGCGCGCCACCGTCATGGGTGGCGTTGTCTTCTGTGCCGCAGCACTGTCGAACGCGGCCGCATTTGCGCAGTCCACTGACGCTGCCCCGGCACCTGTTGCCGCCCCTGCTGCACCTGCCAGCCCGTTGACAGCCAACGTCACGCTGGCCAGCCAGTACCGCTATCGCGGTCTCATGCAGACCAACAACAAGCCTGCCATCCAAGGCGGTGTGGATTACGCGCTGCCCAACGGCTTCTACGTGGGCAACTGGAACTCGTCGATCAGCTGGCTGGGGGATTCCAACCCCAACGTCTCTGCCCCCATCGAGATGGACTTCTACGGCGGCTACAAGACCGAGCTGATGAAGGATGTGCCCATTGATGTGGGCGTGCTGCAGTACTACTACCCGGGCAGCTACCCCGACAGCTACACCCGCCCGCACACCACGGAAGGTTATGCGCAGATCGGCTACGGGCCCGTCACGTTCAAGTATTCGCATGCGTTCTCCAACCTGTTCGGTTTTGCAGATAGCCACCACAGCCAGTACTTCGATCTGTCCGGCAACTTCGACACCGGTTTTTGGGGCCTGACGCTGAACCTGCACGTGGGCTATCAACAAGTGCCGCACCAAGTGGTGCGCACGTCCTATGCCGACTGGAAAGTGGGCGTGACGAAGGATTTTGGTTCGGGCTGGACAGCTTCTTTGAGCTACATCGACACGAATGCATCGCGTCTGGCCTACACCAACACACGTAACAGCTACATGGGCAAGGCGACCGCCCTGCTCGCCGTGACCAAGACGTTCTAACGACCACCACCCGAAGGAAAGGGGAGCGCATATGGACCTCGTTTATCTCGCCGGCCTAGCGGTGCTGGCCCTGGCAGTGGGCGGATTGCTCGCCCTCTCCGGCCGGCTCGCCACCAAAGACCAACCCACCACGCACGCGATGGAGAAACAGCAATGACCTGGCTCTATGTGCTGTCCGGGGCCATCACGGTGGTTCTGCTCGTCTACTTGTTCGTGGCCTTGCTCTGGCCAGAACGTTTCTAACAACACTGCGAGGCACACCATGAATGCGTTCCTCCTCCAGCTGGCGATCTATCTGGTCGTGCTGCTGGTTTTGGCCAAACCGCTCGGCGCGTATATGACCGGCGTGTTTGGTGACAAGCCGTCGCGCACGCACTGGCTCGGCCCCGTCGAGCGGCTGTTCTATCGCGTGGCCGGCGTCAACCCGAAGGCCGAGATGGGCTGGAAGCACTACGCACTGGCCGTCATCGTCGTCAACGTGCTGGGCGCGCTGGCGGTGTATGCGCTGCAGCGCGCGCAGCAGTGGCTGCCGCTCAACCCGCAGGGCTTTGGTGCGGTCACGCCGGATTCGTCGTTCAACACGGCGGTCAGCTTTGTCACCAACACCAACTGGCAAGGCTATTCGGGCGAAAGCACGATGAGCTATCTCACGCAGATGCTCGGGCTGGCGGTGCAGAACTTCCTGTCTGCGGCGACCGGCATTGCGGTGGTGATTGCGCTCATCCGCGGTTTTGCGCGCCACTCTGCCAACACCATCGGCAACTTCTGGGTCGACTTCACGCGCTCGACGGTCTATGTGCTGCTGCCGTTGTCGATCATCGTGTCGGTGTTCTTTGTCAGCCAAGGCGTCATCCAGAACTTCGATGGCTACAAGGAGGTGACCACCGTCACCGCCACCACGTACGACAACCCGAAGATGGATGCCAACGGCCAGCCGATCAAGGATGCCCAAGGCAACCCCGTCACGGAAAAGGCCACCACGCAAACCCAGACTCTGCCGATGGGTCCGATCGCCTCGCAAGAAGCCATCAAGATGATCGGCACCAATGGCGGCGGCCCGTTCAATGCCAACTCCGCGCACCCGTATGAGAATCCCAACGCGCTGACGAACTTCGTGCAGATGCTGTGCATCTTCATCATCCCGGCGGCGCTGTGCTTTACGTTTGGCGGCATGGTGGGCGATGGCCGGCAAGGCTGGGCCGTGCTGGCTGCGATGACGGTGCTGTTTGTGGTGCTCGCCGTCTTCCTGGCATGGGCTGAGCTGCACGCCAACCCGATGCTCACCAACCTTGGCATCGACCAGGCCGTGGGCAATATGGAGGGCAAGGAAACGCGCTTCGGCATCGTGGCCTCGTCGCTGTTTGCCACCATCACCACGGCAGCGTCGTGCGGGGCGGTCAATGCCATGCATGACTCGCTGACCGCGCTGGGCGGCTTCGTACCGATGTTCCTGATGCAGCTGGGTGAAGTGGTGTTTGGCGGTGTGGGCTCGGGCCTGTACGGCATGCTGGTGTACGCCATCCTGGCCGTGTTTATCGCGGGCCTGATGATCGGCCGCACGCCGGAATACCTCGGTAAGAAGATCGAGGTGTTCGAGATGAAGATGACCTCCATCGCCATCCTCGTCACGCCGCTGCTGGTGCTGGTGGGCACGGCCGTGGCCGTGGTGGTCACGCAGGGCAAGGCGGGCATCTTCAACCCAGGCACGCACGGCTTCTCTGAAGTGCTGTACGCCTTCTCGTCGGCCGCCAACAACAACGGCAGCGCGTTTGCGGGCCTGTCTGCCAACACGCCGTTCTACAACGTGGCGCTGGGCATCTGCATGTGGCTGGGCCGCTTCTGGATCATCGTGCCGGTGCTGGCGATGGCAGGCACGTTTGCCGCCAAGAAGCGCCTGCCCGTGACGGCCGGCACGCTGCCCACACACGGCCCGCTGTTTGTGGTGCTGCTGATCGGCTCGGTGCTGCTGGTGGGCGCGCTCACGTACATCCCGGCGCTCGCGCTAGGCCCCATTGCAGAGCATCTCGCCCGCTAAGCGCACGGCGAGTCGTCTACCCAATATCAACAGGTGCCTTATGGCTATCCGTTATCCCGAATCCGAACCGGCTGTGCGTACGGTCAAGCACAAGCTTGAGCCCACCGCCGGTACTGGTACTGTCGCAGCCGCCGAGCCGCAGGCGCACGGCACGCACAAGACGCTGTCTGCCAAGGAGGTGCGCAAGCTGTCGATGTTCTCGTCGGCGCTGGTCAAGCCCGCCATTGTCGATAGCTTCCGCAAGCTGTCGCCGCGCGCGCAGGCCAAGAACCCGGTGATGTTTGTCGTCTACGTCGGCAGCATCCTCACCACGATCCTGTGGGTGATGGCGCTGCGCGGCCAGGCCGAAGCGCCGGCGGGCTTCATCCTCGCCGTATCGGTGTGGCTGTGGTTCACGGTGCTGTTTGCCAACTTTGCCGAAGCGCTGGCCGAGGGCCGCAGTAAGCAGCAGGCGGCATCGCTGCGCGGCATCAAGACCACGGTGCAGGCCAAGGTGCTGGCGGATGCCGCCCGCCGTGACCGTGTGGAAGCACGCGCCGCCACCGCGCTGCGCCGTGGCGACATCGTGCTCATCGAAGCCGGCGACATGGTGCCCGGCGACGGCGAGGTCATCGAAGGCGTGGCCTCGGTGGACGAAAGCGCCATCACGGGCGAATCGGCACCGGTCATCCGCGAATCGGGCGGGGATTTCTCGTCCGTGACGGGCGGCACGCGCGTGCTGTCGGACTGGATCATCGTGCGCATCACCGCCAACCCCGGCGAGAGCTTCCTGGACCGGATGATCTCGATGGTGGAAGGCGCCAAGCGCCAGAAGACGCCGAACGAGCTGGCGCTGACGATCCTGCTGGTGAGCCTGACCATCATCCTGATGCTGGCGACCGTCACGCTGCTGCCGTACTCGATCTTCTCGGTGGATGTGATGAAGGCGGGCTCGCCGATCACGATTACTGTGCTCGTCGCGCTGCTGGTGTGTCTGATCCCGACCACCATCGGCGGGCTGCTCTCCGCCATCGGCGTGGCCGGCATGAGCCGCATGATGCAGGCCAACGTGATCGCCACGTCGGGCCGCGCCGTCGAAGCTGCCGGTGACGTGGATGTGCTGCTGCTCGACAAGACCGGCACGATCACGCACGGCAACCGTCAGGCATCGCGCTTCATCCCGGCGCCGGGCGTGACGGCCAAGCAGTTGGCCGAGGCCGCATGGCTGTCGTCGCTGGCTGATGAAACACCGGAAGGCCGCAGCATCGTCACGCTCGCGCGCAACCTGGGCGAGGCGTCCATCGATGAAGCGGCGCTTGCGAAGACGCAGCCGGTGTACGTCGCCTTCTCTGCGCAAACGCGCATGAGCGGTATCAACGTTGGGCACAACGGGGAGGCCCGTCAGATCCGCAAGGGTGCGGCCGATGCGATTCGCACGCATGTGACGCTGCTGGCCGGCAAGTTTCCCGATGCCGTGTCGACGGCCGTGGACGACGTGGCACGCGCAGGCGGCACGCCGCTGGTGGTGTCCGACAACGACCGCGTGCTCGGCGTGGTGGAACTGAAAGACATCGTAAAGGCCGGCATCCGCGAGCGCTTTGCCGAGCTGCGCCAGATGGGCATCAAGACGGTGATGATCACCGGCGACAACCGCCTGACCGCCGCGTCCATCGCAGCCGAAGCGGGCGTTGACGACTTCATTGCCGAGGCTACGCCCGAGACCAAGCTCGCGCTCATCCGCGAACAGCAGGCGCAGGGCCGCCTCGTTGCCATGACCGGTGACGGCACCAACGATGCGCCCGCACTGGCACAGGCCGACGTGGCCGTCGCCATGAACAGCGGCACGCAGGCCGCCAAGGAGGCCGGCAACATGGTCGACCTGGATTCCAGCCCGACCAAGCTGATCCAGATTGTCGAGATCGGCAAGCAGATGCTGATGACGCGCGGCTCGCTCACCACGTTCTCGATCGCCAACGATGTGGCGAAGTACTTCGCCATCATCCCGGCCGCGTTCGCGACGACGTATCCGCAGCTCGCCGCGCTGAACGTGATGCACCTGGCGACGCCCGCATCGGCCGTGATGAGCGCAGTGATCTTCAATGCGCTGATCATCGTGTTCCTGATCCCGCTGGCGCTCAAGGGCGTGAAGTACCGCGCGCTGGGCGCTGCCACGCTGCTGCGCCGCAATCTCTTGATCTACGGCTTGGGCGGCCTGCTGCTGCCCTTCCCGGGCATCAAGATCATCGACATGTTCCTGGCCGCGATGGGCTGGGTTTAAGGAAGGAGTGCATTCATGGCAACCACAACTCAAGCGCGTCAACCTGTTCAGGCCGATGTGCCGCAACAAGGTGGGCTGCTGCGTGCGGCGCTGGTGGTGTTTGTTGGGCTGTCGCTCATTACCGGCGTGCTGTATCCGGTGGTGGTGACGGGTATTGGCAAGGCGCTGTTTCCGGCGCAGGGCGGGGGCTCGATCATCGAGCGTCATGGCAAGGCCGTTGGCTCGTCGTTGATCGGGCAGAACTTTGATACGCCGGAGTATTTCTGGGGGCGGATCTCGGCGACGGCGCCGAACCCCTATAACGCGCAGGCGTCAAGCGGATCGAACCTTGGGCCCAGCAACCCGGCGTTGACGGAGGCGGCTAAGGCACGCATTGCGGCGCTTAAGGAAGCGGACCCGACGAACAGTGCGCCGATTCCTGCTGATCTTGTGACGGCATCCGCTAGCGGGCTGGACCCGCAGATCAGCCCTGCTGCTGCGGCGTATCAGGTGGAGAGGGTGGCGCGTGCGCGGCATCTCTCGGTTGACCTGGTGAAGAAGGCTGTGGCTGAGAACACCAAGGGGCCGGTGCTTGGGGTGTTTGGCGAGCCGGTCGTCAACGTGTTGGAGCTGAATCTGGCCTTGGATGATTTGAAGTGAGAGTTTTGAGTCGGGCCTTGATGGTATGTCCCCGGTTTTCGTGCCCTGCCGGGCCCGACTCACTTTCTTTGTCTTGCCAAAGAAAGTAAGCAAAGAAAGGCGCGCCCGAGATGGCGACTTCCCCCTTGGATTTGTGTCGCGGGAAGGGAGGGGAGGCAAACTCGCTGCGCTCAGACAGGCCTCCCCTCTTTATCCTCCCCGCAACACAAATCCAAGGCGCCATCTAGGGCAGGAACGTCAACGGCCAAAACGGCGGTTTGCGTGGCCGGTCGGAGTTTCGTTTGTTGCGGTGTGCTGCTTCGCTTCGCTCGCACTCCACTGGTTCGCTCGCTTTGCTTCGCGTCTTGTCGCTTGCGCTCTACTGCGGTGGTGCTTCGATGGTGTGGCCGTACCCTGCCCTAGATGGCGCCTTGAATTTCTGTTGCAGGGAGGAAAAAGGAAGGGAAACTGTTTGAGCGCAGCGAGTTTTTCCCTTCCCCTCCCTGCGACATAAATTCAAGGGGTGGGTCGCCATCTCGGGCGCGCCTTTCTTTGCTTACTTTCTTTGGCAAGACAAAGAAAGTGAGTCAGCCCCGGCAGGGGATGAAACAAGGGATGCACCACAAGAACAAAACCACCAAAATACAGCGCATGCCAGATAACGAGCGCCCGAACCCCGACCAACTCCTAGCCGAACTCCAATCCGGCAAGGAACAGTCCGCCCGCGGCAAACTCCGCATCTACTTCGGCGCCTCGGCCGGCGTAGGCAAAACCTACGCGATGCTGGCAGCAGCCAAGGCCGCGCGCGCAGCCGGCATCGACGCCATCATCGGCCTGGTCGAAACCCACGGTCGCGCCGAAACCGCCGCGCTGGTCGCCGACCTCGAACGCCTCCCCACCCGCCAGATCGAATACAAGGGCCGCACGCTGCCCGAGTTTGATCTCGATGCCGCGCTGGCGCGAAAGCCCGCCCTCATCCTCGTCGATGAACTTGCGCACTCCAACGTGGCGGGCTCGCGCCACCCAAAGCGCTGGCAGGACATTGAGGATTTGCTCGCCGCCGGCATCGATGTCTGGACCACCGTCAACGTCCAGCATCTCGACAGCCTGAACGAGGCCGTCGGCAGCATCACCGGCATCCGCGTGTGGGAAACCGTGCCGGACGCGGTGTTCGATGCCGCCAACGAAGTCATCCTCGTTGACCTGCCGGCCGATGAACTGCTGCGCCGCCTGGCCGAGGGCAAGGTCTACATGCCCGAGCAGGCGCAGCACGCCGCGCGCAATTTCTTCCGCAAGGGCAACCTCATCGCGCTGCGCGAACTCGCCCTGCGCCGCACCGCCGATCGCGTCGACGACGACGTGCAGGCCTACCGCCGCGCGCGCCGCATCGAAAACGTCTGGCGCACGCGCGAAACCGTCGTCGCGTGCCTGGACCCGCAGGGCGATGGCGAGCAGGTCATCCGCAGCGCCGCGCGGCTGGCCGCGCAGCTGGAATGCGACTGGCATGCCGTGGCCGTGGTGATGCCGCATCTGCGCGCCGCCGATGCGCGCACCGAGCGTTTGCATGCCCTGCTCAAGCTGGCCGAGGACGCCGGTGCCAAGGTGGAGACGCTGGCCGGCACCAACGCCGTCGAGGCGATCACCGGTTATATCCGCCGCCACAACATCACCAAGGCCGTGATCGGGCGGCCGCCGGAGAAGCGCTGGCGATCGGCGCGGGCCGTCGTCGTGGCGCTGCGGCTGGCGATCGGGCTGGAGCGCCGACTGCCCAGCGGCGACTTTGCCGAGGCCCTGGCGCGGCATTGCCCCGAGGTCGACGTGATCCGTGCCGCGGCGGACCCGGCCCATATCCAGCTCACGCCGCGCGCAGCGGAGGTCGGCCGCGCTGATGTGCGCAGCGAAGCCCAGCGCGCGGCCGATGCACAGGCTGGTTGGCTCAAGCCGGCTTACGTGGCCGCTTGCGTGTACGTCGGCATTGCGACGGCGCTGTCCAGCCTGGTCCGGCCGGTGTTCGATCTGGCCAACATCGTCATGCTGTTCCTGGCCGCCGTGGTGGCGGTGGCGATGCGCCACGGGCGGGGTCCGGCAGCGTTGGCGTCGGTGCTGTCGGTGGCGCTGTTCGATTTCTTTTTCGTGCCGCCACGTTTCTCTTTTGCCGTGAGCGACGTGCAGTACCTGCTGACCTTTGGGGTGATGCTGGCGGTCGGCATGCTGGTGGGCCAGCTGACGGCGGGCCTGCGTGAACAGGCCGAGGTGGCGGTGCAGCGCGAGGCGGCGGCACATGCGTTGTATGAGGCCGCGCGGGAGTTGTCTGCCGCGCTCACGCTGGACCAGATCGTCAGCATCGGCGGGCGCTTCGTCAACGCAACGTTTGGCGGGCGCTGTGCGTTCTTCTTCGTCGGGCTCGATGGGCGGTTGGGCGCACCGCAGGTCGCCAAGCCGGAAGGCAGCACCGATGCACCGTCCGGCATGCCGAATCTTGACCGCGTGCTGGCCGATTGGACGTACCAGCACGGCCAGCCTGCCGGTACGGGCACGCATACGCTGCCGTCTGGCTCGGTGCTGTATCTGCCCTTGAAGGCGCCGATGGCGATTCGCGGTGTGCTGGCCGTGGAGCCGGAAACCTTCCAGGTGCTCGCCCAACCCGACAACCGCCGCCAGATCGACGCCTGCGCCACGCTCATCGCGATTGCCATCGAGCGTGTGCATTACGTGGAAGTCGCTCGCGACGCCTTGGTGCGGATTGAATCGGAGCGGCTGCGCAATTCACTGCTGGCCGCCGTGTCGCACGATTTGCGCACGCCGCTCACGGGCCTGGTGGGGATGGCCGAAACGCTGTTGCGCGCGCAGCCGCCCCTGCCCGCGCTGCAGGCAGAAGCCGCGGCCGCCATCGGGCAGCAGGCCCAGCGCATGCGTACGATGGTCACGAACCTGCTCGACATGGCGCGGCTGCAGAACCAGGACGTCAAGCTGCGGCTGGAGTGGCAATCGGTGGAGGAGTTGGTTGGCGCGGCGCTGCAGGCGATTCCGCTGCCCGATCATCGTGTGGTGGTGGATGACCTCGCAGCCCTGCCGCTCATCCGCTGCGACGGGCCGCTGATGGAGCGCGTGCTGTCGAACCTGCTGGAGAACGCGGGCAAGTTTGCGCCGGCCGGCACCGAGGTGCGTATCTCTGGCGAGATTGTCCACGACGAAGCACGCGGCAACGAACTCCGCCTGCGTGTGCGCGACCACGGCCCCGGCGTGCCGGCGGGTTCGGTGCAGACCATCTTCGAGAAGTTCACGCGCGGTGAGAAGGAATCGGCCACCACCGGCGTCGGCCTGGGCCTGGCCGTGTGCGAGGCCATCGTGAGTGCGCATCACGGCCGCATCTGGGTGGAGGCGCCGGCTGACGGCGGCGCGTGCTTCGTCGTCGCCCTGGCCGCCGCCGAGCCGCCGCCTCTGGAAGACGCCGAGCCCATCGCCTAGCCCGGCTGCACCGTCGCAGGGCATATGGACATGCCGAAAAAGTCGTTCGGTTACGGATGCCGCTATGACAGGATCACGTCACACGCCCGCTATCCGCGGGCGGATTTCATTCACGACAAGATCCACGAGGTTTCTCCATGTCCCTGTTCTCCCGCCTTGCGCGCGTGGCCGTACCGGCCATCGCCTTTGCCGTCGCCACCGCCGCCAACGCCGATACCAAGCAGATCAAGCTCGGCACCATGAGCGGCCCCGATGCGCAAATCTGGGAAGTCGTTCAGAAGGTCGCCAAGAAGGATGGCCTCGACGTCAAGATCATCGAGTTCAACGATTACGCCCAGCCCAACCCCGCGCTCGATTCAGGCGACCTGGACGCCAACGGCTTCCAGCATCAGCCCTTCCTCGACAGCCAGATCCAGGCGCGCCACTACAAGATTGTCAATGTGGGCCTGACGTATGTGGCGCCGATGGGCTTTTACTCGAAGAAGGTCAAGTCGCTCGCGCAGCTCAAGGAAGGTGCCAAGGTCGGTATCCAGAACGATCCGTCCAACGGCAACCGCGCGCTGCTGTTGCTGCAAAAGGTAGGCGTGATCAAGCTGAAGGCCGGCGCCGGCACGAACGGCAACAATGCGACCCCGCGTGATGTGGTCGAGAACCCGAAGAAGATCAAGCTGATCGAGCTGGATTCGGCGCAACTGCCGCGCTCGCTGGATGATCTGGACGCCGCTTCGATCAACACTGACTACGCGGTCAAGAACGGCCTGACGCCGACCAAGGACGCCATCGCACTGGAAGATCGCCAGGGGCCGTACGCCAACCTCATCGCCGTGCGTGAAAAAGACAAGGATCAGCCGTGGGTAAAGACGCTGGTGCGTGCCTACCAATCTGAAGACGTGCGCAAGTTCATCGACACGCAGTTCAAGGGCGCGATCCTGCCGGCGTTTTGAGGCCTCACGCTAAGTCAGCGATTACTTTCGCGAACTGACCCGAGATTGAAGTGCGGCGCGCCGCTGGCTCAGCTTAGCTGGCGGCGCGCCAAGTCATTTGCTGCGCTGCAGCAGTGTGTGACGGTTGCAATCGTTTCCGTCACACGTGGTGCGCTGGCAACGCTTGTAGCTTCTCGTTACATTAAGTAGTTCTACCTTATTGCAACGCAGCAAACGATTCGCTATAGTAGGAACTGTCTCCTCCACCCTCCTTGGTGGATTCTGGCCCGAGCACCTGGTGCTCGGGCTTTTTTCTTTGGTGCGCCGCCGCTGTTGTTGTTCTTCTGGCCGCCTTGCATCTCGGCCGATCCTGGCTACTCTGAAACCTCCCTCTCGAGCGACCTGCGAGCGCGGCGTTGCCCGATAGCAACGAGCGCAAATTTTTCAAGCGCGCGCGCCGAGCCACGCTTGAGTTGCTTGCCCGCGTCAGCGCCGGTCCTATCCAAAGCGTTGTTTGAATCACGTTGCTGCTGCTAATGTGCGCGCAACAGCGTGCTTTGTGCAGCTAACATCGCCAAATTTCGTCAGTTTTTGTCCTACAAGGGTTTCGGCGAACCCCGGACAGTCTGACTTCATCCCCTCCACTAAACTTCACCTTGCTCTCTCTTTAGAGAGCACTCCCCCCCTTTTGAGCCCGCCCCTGTTGCGGGCTTCATTTTTTTCGGGCACGATTTCTTCCATCCCGACGCCGTCGACACCGGCGCCGGAAGCTCAAAAGGTTGGGGGAATCGCTCAAGGCCCGCGCAGTTGAAAAGCTGCGCGGGCTTTGTTTTTCCGGCTCCGTGTTGACGGTGCCTGACAAGGCTTCTGCAGGGTGCTTCAATGGCGGCTGACGGTGGCGTCACACAGCGCAAACACGATGCGCTGCGCGCCGATACGCACAACGACAAGGACTGGCCGATGGAAGGTTTCGCGCAACTCGCCGTGCTGGTGGTGGACGACCACCCCGTGCAACGGGCTGCCGCCCGGCAACTGCTCCATACGCTGGGCGTGCAGCAGATCCTGACCGCTTGCGACGGCCGCGAGGCGCTCTACCTCCTCCAGCTCTGCCACGTCGATCTCGTGCTGTGCGACATCGACATGCCCGGTATGAACGGTCCGGAACTGATGGAGCAGATGCATCTGCGCGGCGGCCGTGTCTTTCCGCGCCAGGCGCCCGTGTGGGCGTGGGTCAGCGCGATGGACGCACCGATCGTCGAGTCGCATGTCAGCCTGGCCGATGCGATCGGGCTGACGCGCACGCATGGCGTGCAGAAGCCGCTGCGGCCGACACATGTGCTGCCGTTGCTGGAAGAAGCCGCTGCGCGCGAGCTGGACCCGGTGCCTGCCGCAACCGCGGGTTTGCCGCAGTTTTCCGACGACGAACTGGCGGCCCTCATCCACGAAACGCCCGAGCAGATCGAAGTCGTCTTCCAACCGCAGCACGATCTGGCCACCAACCAGATTGCCGGCGCCGAGGCGCTGTGCCGCTGGATGCATCCGGTGCATGGGCGGGTATCGCCCGCAGCTTTCGTTCCGCGGCTGGAAGCGCTGGGGCTGTCCGATGGCCTGTTCTTCCACGTGCTGGAGCATTGCGTGCGTGTGCAGCACGCGCTGGCCGCGCATGCGCATCCCGTCTCGATCGGCGTGAACGCGTCTGCGCAGACGCTGGGCCGTGCCGGCACCGTCGACCGCATCGAAGCGATCGTGCGTGAGGCGCGCATTGCGCCGGCGGCCATCGCCATCGAGCTGACGGAAGATTCGCCCGTGCCTGATGCCGCACAGCTCACCATTGCGCTGAACCGTCTGCGCCTGCTCGGTCATCCGCTGGCCATCGATGATTTTGGCGTGGGTATTGCCACGCTCAAGCTGCTGGCGGATCTGCCATTCACCATTCTCAAGATCGATCGCTCGTTTACAGCCGCGGTGGACCAGACCAGCCAGCGCGGCGTGATCTGCCGCACGATGATCGAACTGGCGCGCACCTTGCAGCTCGAGTGCATTGCCGAAGGCGTGGAAACCGAAGCGCAACGCCAAACGCTGCGCGCCCTGGGCTGTGCAACGGGCCAAGGCTATCTGTGGGCCGCGCCGCTCTCCGTCACGGCGTTTCTGGCGCATGTGCAAGCGGCGGCTTAAGTGCGAATGCTGCAGGGCCATTCAGTTTTCTTCAGCCCTGATAAAAACAGCTTCTGCGCCGAAAGGTTACACGCCCCAAAAGTAAGAAAAATCTGACCCCGTCGGGCACATCAGGTCAGTAAGGTACCGGCTCCTTTCGGCGGCCTTCCACTCTCCCATGACGGCTCGGATCTCTCCCCCTCTGTTGCTTGCCAAGTACGATGCGCCATCTCCGGCGACGCGCCTGAGCTGACCGCGCGCGCATGTCCTCTGTCCTCTCGATCGTGATGGCAGACGATCATCCGTTGATTCTGCTGGGGCTGGCGGCCGCCATCGGGCAGTTTCCGCAGCAGCGTGTCGTTGCACAGGCACACGACGGACGCGAACTTCTGCAGGTGCTTCTGCACACCGACTGCAACGTCATCGTGACCGACTACAACATGGGCGGCGAACCCGCCTTCGATGGCATGCAACTGCTGGCGCGCCTGCGCAAGAAGCATCCGAAGCGCGCCATCGTTGTCTGCACGATGGTTCACAATCCGGCCCTCTTGCGGGCCATGCGGCAAATCGGTGTGTCCGGCATTGTGAGCAAGGACGATGGCTTGGTTCATGTCGGCCACGCAGTCATGGCCGGTGCGCGAGGCGTGCGCTACGACAGCCCCCGCATCCTGGCGGACACGGGCCTCGGTTCCAACGAGCGGACTGTGACTGAGCGGCTGAGCCAGCGCGAGCGCGAAGTGCTTCGCATGTATGCCGGCGGCATGGGCGTGTCGGACATCGCCCTCAAGCTCGGATCGAGCATCAAAACCGTCAGCACGCAAAAGACCGTGGCGCTGCGCAAGCTCGGGCTGGTGCGCGAGACGGATTTGTTTCAGTACGTTCGCGACAGCGGTTTGACGGCGCTGCGTTGAGCGGCGATCTCAGCCGGCCCCGCGGTGCATCGGTACGGCTTGCGCCGGGGCGATGGCCGTGTCGGATGCCCGCCCCGGCGACGCTTCTACGCCCATCAGCCAATTGAACAAGGGCGTTGCGAGCATCGCGCCGAGCAACTGCGCGAGCATGTAGCCCGGCACGTCTCCAGGGCGGATGCCGGAGGGGCCGTCGGTCAGTGCGCAGGCAAGGGCCAAGGCCGGGTTGGCCAGCGAGGACGACGACGTGAACCAGTACCCCGCCGCGATATAGGCGGCCACCACCAGCGGTAAGTGCCTGGGCGCGTGACGGCCGCATGCGATGCCCACCCCAATCAATCCGAACGTTGCAAGTGCCTCGCTCCACCACAGAGCGGGCCCTGTGGCGGCGTGCGTGCCTGCTGCCCACGCCGGCATGCCGAACATGGCATGCGCGGCTGCCACACCCAGCGCGGCGCCCACGGCCTGTGCAGCCAGATAGGCGAGTGCCTCATGGCCGCGCAGACTGCCCCGCAACAACGCCGACAGCGTGACCGCGGGGTTCAGGTGTGCACCCGACACCGGCGTGAAGACCGTCAGCAGCGCAAGCAGCCCGGCGCCACCGGCCAGCGATTGCGCCAGCAGCGTCCACGTGGCGTCGCCGCCGGAGAGTCGGCTTGCGTGGATGCCCGTGCCGATCACCACCGCAATCAGCAGGGCTGTGCCAAGTGCCTCCGCAACGATGCGGCGCGCCAGGGATCGTGCAGCGGACGTGGCCGAGACCGCGGCGCGAAGAGGGGACACAGTGGCCATGAGGGAAGAAGAGGAACGATGCCAAGCGCATCGCGCGGGAGTTTGGAACCTCCGTCGGGGCCGATCAATGCACCCAGGCGCGCTTGTGTCGCGCGCCCGAGTATCGAATGGCGGCATTGGTACGGCGGGGCTCAGGCCGGGCTTGCCGCGCCGGTGGCGGCCAGTCGGCGCTGTTGTGCACCCAGCCGCGCAAAGCCGACGGCCGCCGCACCGAGCGCTGCCAGCATGGCGGTGCAGCCCGCCATCGTGCCGTGCGCCATGCCGTTGGCGCCGCCGGCAGCGGCGAAGGTGAAATACAGGCCGCCGATACAGGCGACGCCCAGCGCGCCCGCCAATTGCTGCGCGGTCATCAGCAATCCCGCCGCTGCCCCCGCTTGCGTACGTGCGACGCCCGTCAGCACCAGGCCGATCAGCGGAACGACGACCAGCCCTTGTCCCGCCCCGTACAGCGCCACCGCAATGCCGATGCGCATCATGCTGGGCGTGGCGGGGTGTGCCCACTCCGTTCCGAATCCCGCCAGCAGCACCAGCAGGCCCAGGGCCATCAGGCCGAGCCCCGCCAACAGCGCGCGGACGCCATAGCGCCGTACCAATGCATTGGCTACCCGCGATGTGATCAGAAAGGTGATGGCCAGCGGCAGGATGGCGATACCCATGCGCACCGCGGAAAGCTGCCGCCCGTTCTGCAGATATAGCGTCAGCACGAGGAAGAACGCCATCATCCCGATGTAGTGCAGTGCCGATGCCGTCAGGCCCGTCATGAAGGCGCGATGCTGCAGCAGGTTCGGCGGCAGCAGCGGCGTACCGCCTGCGCGGTCGACACGGGCCTCAAGCTGCTGGAAGGTGGCCATACCCAGCACGCCAACAACCAGCAGCGCGAGCGCCCACACCGGCCAGTGCAATTCGCGGCCGAACAGCAACGGCACCAGCACGGCCGCCACGCTCACGGCCATCCACGCCACGCCGGTTGTATCCAGATGCACCTTCGCCGCGTCGGGGCTTGGGTGCGGGATCCAGCGCCCGCCCAGCAGCGCGGCCGTCAGCCCGACCGGTACGTTGATCAGGAAGGCCGCGCGCCAGCCCAGCCCGGCGATGTCGGCGCTGGTGAGTGCGCCGCCCACCAGCAACCCGGCCGCCCCGCCAGTGCCCATCACCAGGCCGAAAATCGACAGTGCGCGGTCGCGCTCGGCGCCGGCAAAGAGCGCCTGCACGCTCGCCAGCACCTGCGGCACCATCATCGCGGCCGACAGGCCCTGCGCGAAACGCCATGCGATCAGCGCCGATGCACTGCCCGCCAGCCCACAACCGGCCGAGGTGGCGGTAAAGGCGACGAGACCCAGCAGAAACACGCGCCGCCGCCCAAACAAATCGCCCAGACGGCCGCCGGTGATGAGCAGAATCGCGTAGCCAAGCTGGTACACCGCCAGCACGGCCTCCAGTTGCGCGGGTGTGGCATGCAAGGTCGTGCGGATACTCGGGATGGCCACATTGGCGATGAACGCATCGACGATGAACATGAATTGCGCTGTCACCATCACACCAAAGGCGAGCCAGCGGCGGGGTTCCGATACGGAGGAAGCAGAAGAATGGTGAGTCACGATCGGCTCCGGAAAGTGGGATGAACGCAGCGTAGGTGCGCGAGCCGATTCGATGCAGAGCTAGGATTAACCTAGGATTAGCTTGTCCCTCCCACCCGCACATGCCAGCGTGTGTAATACCGCCATGGACGATTTCACCGCCGACCTTGCGCCCTTACCCGCCGCGCCCCGCAACGAGCTGGGCGAGTTCCTGCGCAGCCGCCGCAGCCATCTGCGCCCGCAGGACGTGGGGCTGCCCGAGGGCAGCGGGCGCCGCCGCACCGCGGGCCTGCGCCGCGAAGAAGTAGCGCAACTCGCCAACATCAGCATCGACTGGTATGTGCGTATCGAGCAGGGGCGCGACGTGCGGCCTTCCGTGGCGACCATCGAGGCGATCGGGCGGGCGCTGAAGCTGTCTTCGGACGAGCGCGCGCACATGCGGGGCCTGGCGCGTGCCGAATCCGTTTTGACGGGCGCCGGCGCGGGAGCGGCCGAGCGTTCCACGGCCGAGGCGGTGCCGGATGTCTTGCGGCGCGCCGTCGCCGGCATGGCGCTGCCCGCCCACGTGCGCAGCTACCGCACCGAACTGCTGTGCTGGAACGAGGCGACCTCGCAGCTCTTCATGGATTTCGGCACGATGCCGCCGGAAGACCGCAACTCGCTGGTCTACATGTTTCTGTACGCCAACGCGCGCGAGCGTTTTGTCGAGTGGGAAAACGAGGCGCGGCGCATGCTGGCGAAGTTTCGCGCGGTATACGACCCGCATGCAGGCGACCCGGCGCTCGCGGCACTGGTCGACCGGCTGCGCACCAGTAGCCGCGAGTTCGATACCTGGTGGCGGCAGCACGAGGTGCGCGCCCAGCGTGCTGAACACAAGCTGATCCGCACGCCTGGCGGCAAGGTCGTCCGCTATGACTACATTGGTCTGCCGGTGATGGAAGACCCGCGCCTGCGCATGGTGCTCTACGTGCCCGTCGAGGACGGGGCCTGAACGCTCAGGCCGTCAAGGCCGAGAGGATGGTGCTGGTATCGCGTACGCGGCCCAGTCGCGGGAACACGTTCTCCACCGATGATCGATGCATCGCCGCATCGTTCGAACTCATCGCATCTTCGGCCAGCACCAGTGCGTAGCCGTGCTCCCACGCGGCGCGCGCGGTCGATTCCACGCCCACATGCGTTGAGATACCGCCCAGCACGATGGTGGTGATGCCGCGACGGCGCAGTTGCAGATCCAGCTCAGTGCCGTAGAACGCGCCCCACTGGCGCTTGGTGATCTGGATGTCAGTGGGTGCGACTTCCAGCTCGGCGGGCTGTTCCCACCATTGCGGCGGCAGACCGCCCGGCTGTGTAGGCGCGGGCCGGTCGACGGGCTGGCGCGGCGCATCGGCGTAGTCCGGCGCCCACCCCACGCGCACCAGCACCACGGGCGCAGCCAGCTCGCGAAAGCGCTTGGCGAGCCTGGCGGACGCACTCAATACCTGCTCGGCCGAGTGCGGCCCCTGGGCAAACGGCAGGATGCCGCGTTGCAGGTCGATCAACACCAGTGCGGTGGTTTTTGCAGACAACGCGGACAGGGTTTGCAGCGGTTCAGACATCAGATGCTCCAGATGAATCGGGGTTACGGACGGCGGATGACACACGTTGCCGTGGCATGCGCCAGCAACGTGCCGTCCTGGGTCTTGAGCGTGCCCTCCGACACGCCGATCGTGCGCGAGACATGCAGCACGCGCCCAACGGCCACCAGCGGCGTATCGACCGGCACAGCCTTCACCATCTTCACGTTCAAGTCGACCGTGCCGTAGCCGACGCCGGCTTCCAGCATCGAATGCACGGCGCAGCCCGTCACGGAATCGAGCACGGTCGCCGCAAAACCGCCGTGCACGCCGCCCAGCGGATTGAGGTGGCGCTTGTCGGCCCGGGCCGTGAAGTGCACGGTGCCTGCTTCGATGACATCCATCGTCATCGGGATGGTTTCGCTGATGGAGGCGCGCGGCAGTTCGCCGTGCGACATGGCTTGCAGCAATTGCAGGCCGGTCATTTGGGACGGATGCATGGGGAAGTCTGCTTGAGTTCGGAAGAGGTGACACGACACTCTACCGCGAGCCCGATTGCCGGGGCCGCAATGCGTTGCATAGGGCGACGCAACAACTGAGCGTCAGCGCACGCCCCAATACGGGTAGACCCTAACGTTGCGCGCACGCCGACGCGAAAGGCTCCTGAAAGGTGCCCCCTTCTACGCTCGCCCAGCGATTGCATCGGCGGCCTGACCCACTGCCGTTGCGCGTTTTCCGAAGCCGGCATTACGACCGGACACCATCACCCACAAAGGAAGGAGACTTCAATGTCCCGCATCAAGTTTGCCCTTGCGGCAACAGCAGCGGCTGCGGCCACGCTGGCCGCCGGCGGCGCCCATGCCCAGTCGAACGTGACGCTCTACGGGCTGATCGACACCACGATCAGCACCGTCAACAACACCAACGCCGCCGGCGCGCGCACCACCGGCTTCCAGGTGCCCTGGTTCTCGGGCAGCCGCTGGGGCCTGACCGGCAAGGAAGACCTGGGCGGCGGCACGTCGGCCATCTTCAAGCTGGAATCGGAATTCGAAACACCGACCGGCAACATGGACACCCCGGGCGTGTTGTTCAACCGCGATGCCTGGGTGGGCCTGTCGAGCGAATCGCTGGGCAAGCTGACCTTCGGCCGCCAAAACGCGATTGCACGTGACATCTCCGGGATCTACGGCGACCCGTACACCAGCGAGAAAGTCGGTCTGGACGAAGGCGGCTACACCAACGTCAACAACTTCAAGCAGCTGATTTTCTACGCAGGCAGCGCCACCGGCACCCGCATGAACAACGGCGTGGTGTGGAAGAAGATGTGGGACGGCCGCTTCCTGACGGCCCTGGGCTACCAGTTTGGCGAAGTGCCGGGCCAGTTCACGCAAGGCACGACCGAATCGCTCGCGCTGGGCTACAACGGCGACAACTTCCACCTGGCTGGCTTCGCGCAACAGGCCAAGGTGGGCGGCTTCATGGACCGTTCGTACTCGGTGGGCGGCAACGTGATCTTCGGCATGTTCCGCGTGAATGCCGGTTACTTCCATTACACCGGCGAGCAGCCGGCCGCGATCGGCAACCGCAGCGATAACGCCTACACCGTGTCGCTGAAGGTCGCTCCCCCGGGCGCCTTCGACTATGAAATCGGCTACCAGATCATGAAGGCCAACAACGCCGCCTTCAGCGCCGACGGCAACACCCTCAACGCGTATGCCAGCGTGGTGGGCGCCACGGCAGCAGGCAGCGGGCGCAAGAGCACGCTGTACGGCTCGGTGTTCTACCACGTGTCCAAGCGGACGGAGTTCTACGTCGCGGCCGACTACATGAAGCTGAAGGATCAGTACATCGTGGGCAGCACCAACGGCCACAACAGCCAGACGGAGTTTGCCGTCGGTATGCGCACGCGCTTCTAAGCGCCTGTTTGGCTTGAGCTAGCGGCCCTCGCGCACCTAGTCGACAAACTTGTTGGTGTAGGTGCGCGAGAGGTCGATGTGCTTGTCGCGCGCGTTGGCATTGCTGGCGGCGAGGACGCGCAGGACGGTGGGTGGGCCGTCGTCCGGCATGCGTCCGTCGGTGCTGAAGGTTGGCAGCGCGGCGGCAAGCGCTTTTGCGTACAGCTCGGGATGATCGCGCCGGAATTCCGCCGGCATGCGGGCGGCAATGTCTTCCGCGCCGTGCGTGTGCATGTAGCGCAGGGTGCGCACGAATGCGTGAGCCAGTTTGGCAGCGATGTCCGGATGCGCCTCCAGCCATGCGGTCTGCAGGTACAGGCATGCGGCGGGATACGGGCCTCCGAGCGCAGCCCGCGTGCTTTCCAGTGTGCGCAAGTCCAACAGCACACGGGCTTCGCCGCTATGCACGAGGCGCGAGACCGTCGGGTCGGTGGTCATGCCGGCGTCGATGCGGCCGTTGCGCAGCGCGGTGACGAAGCTGCGGTCGGCTCCGACCGGCAGCATGGTGTAGTCTCCGGCCGACAGCCCTTGCTGGGCCATCAGATAGCGCGTGAGAAAGCTGGTGGATGCGCCCAGCCCCGTCACCCCCAGCGTGCGGCCGCGCAGGTCGCGCATCGACTGCACCGTCGCCGGCAACCGTGTCGACACGACTTCCGCTTCGCCCGGCACCTGGCTGAATACGACGATGGCGCGCACTTCCTTGCCCTTGGCCTGCAGGTCGATGGTGTGGTCATAAAAGCCGACCACGCCTTGTGCAAAGCCGGTGAGCAGTTCGCTCTCCGCATCGACGCCGGCGGGTTGCGAGATCAGTTCCACTTCGAGCCCTTCGTCGCGGAAATAGCCCAGACGTTGCGCCAGCGTGGCCGGCAGGTAGATCATCTTGGCGGTGCCGCTGACCATGAGCGTCAAGCGCGTCGGGTCTTGTGCGAGGGCGTGCGAGGTTGCCACTGCCAGAAGGGCAGCGAGCCACGGCGTGATCCAGCCCCGGACCCCGCGTGCGCGGGCGGTCCTGCAGGTAAAAACACCCATTGAGTTGTCTCCGGCTCTTTTGTAGATATCGGTATCGCGCGGTCCGGGTCTGGCGAGTGATGCCTCCGGCGCGCGTAGGCAGCCGCCACCATTCTAGGAAGCGGCAACCCACAAATCGCTTTCATTTTTCGGACGCGCTGTTTTCGCATGAAGCTGCTCCTGATCGAAGACAACGCCCCGCTGGCGCACTGGCTGTCGGAAGCCCTGCGCCGTGCCCATTTCACCGTGGATCACGCCACCGATGGCGAATCCGCAGATACGCTGTTGCTTACACAACACTACGACGTGGTGCTGCTCGATCTGCAATTGCCTAAGTTGTCTGGGCAGGGGGTATTGCAACGTTTGCGCGGCCGGCGCAACGCGGTGCCGGTGCTGATCCTCACGGCCAGCGGCGGCATCGACGACAAGGTCGCCTGCCTGGGGGCCGGCGCCGATGACTACCTCGTCAAGCCGTTCGAGATTCGCGAGCTGATTGCGCGGATCCAGGTGCTGGTGCGGCGCAGCACGCCGGACCAATCCGTCGAGCTGCAATGCGGCGACCTGACGTACCACACCGGCAGCCGTACCTTCAATCTGGCCGGCCAGCCGTTGGTGCTGCCGGCGCGTGAGCACACGGTGCTGGAAATTCTCATGCTCAAGCTGGGGCGCACGGTGTCCAAACCGGCGCTGGTGAACGGCGTGTTCGGGATGGACGACGAAGCCAGCCCCGAGGCCATCGAAATCTACATCCACCGCCTGCGCAAGAAGCTGGAGCATTCCGCTGCCACCATCGTCACGCTGCGCGGCCTTGGTTACCTGCTGCGCGATGCGTCCGCCGCGCAGTCCTGACGGGGCGCCCGCGCAGTCCGCCCCGGCACGGGCGCACAGCTTGCGCGCCCGGCTGGTGTTGTGGCTGGCATTGCCGCTGGTCGTCTACGTGGCGGCCGATGGCTGGCTCGACCTGGCCGCCGCGCGCCACAACGCCGATCTCGTGCACTTTCATGCGCTCGACACGGCTGCACAGATGATCAGCGGCCAGATCGAGTGGGACGAAGGCCGCCTGCGCGTGTCGGTGCCGCCGGCTGCGCTGGCGGTGTTTGCCGCGCCACAAACCGCGGTGCGCGACCAGGTGGCGTACCAGGTCAGCACTGAGCACGGCCGCCTGCTGGCCGGGCGGCTCGACTTCGGCACGCGCCCCGCGTTTGACGCGGCGGGCCTCGCCGACGCCGGCACCTACACCGATACCGTGGAGGGCCAGCCCGTGCACGTGGCCGCCGTGGTGCGCACCATGTACGACGCCGGCCGCACCGAGCGCGTCGTCACACGTGTCGCGCAAACGATGAACGGCCGCGACGCGATGATCCGCCAGTTGTGGTGGCCCGCCACCGTGCGCCAGCTCGCGCTCGTGG
>QFCD01000942.1_pt1 | contig 132885 bp, 116 predicted proteins | sample 5346081 | NCBI WGS metagenome assembly QFCD01 (sample SAMN09062251, study PRJNA434731) | Human gut metagenome, whole genome shotgun sequencing project. | isolation source: stool timepoint A gemcode assembly | host: Homo sapiens | collected 2015 | reverse complement strand
CTTGAATACGGCTTGGACGTCTTCGGGCAGCACTGCATCGCGGCCATCGATAAGCGCCCAGGCGCGCGCCGCTGCCAGCAACGCCAGACCAGCGCGCGGCGACAGGCCCATCTGCACCTGCGCATCGGTGCGCGTGGCATTCACGAGCGCGAGCACGTAATCGACGAGCGCCGGCGCCACGTGCACGGCATCGGCGGCGGCCTGCAACGCAACGACTTGCACGGCCGTCAACACGGGTTCGATGTCTTGCGGCGCCCCGCCCCCAAGATATAGCGCACGTTCGGAGCTTTGATCGGGATAACCGAGCGAGAGCCGCATCGTGAAGCGGTCCAGCTGCGACTCCGGCAGCGGATGCGTGCCGATCTGGTTCAACGGGTTCTGCGTTGCAATCACGAAGAACGGCTCGGGCAGCGGATACGTCGCCCCATCATGCGTGACCTGGCCTTCGGCCATGGCTTCGAGCAGCGCGCTTTGCGCCTTGGGCGTGGCCCGGTTGATCTCATCGGCCAGCACCACCTGCGCAAACAGCGGCCCAGGGTGGAATTCGAATGCGCCTTTCTCTTTCACGTAGATCGACACGCCGATCAGGTCGGTGGGCAGCAGATCGCTCGTGAACTGCACCCGCTGGTACTGCAACCCGAGCGTGCGGGCCAGGGCATGCGCCAGCGTGGTCTTGCCCACGCCGGGCAGATCTTCCAGCAGCAGATGCCCGCGTGCGAGCAGACACGCCAGCGCCAGGCGGATCTGCAGCGGCTTGCCGAGCACGATGCGATCGAGCGCGCGTTGCGCCTGCGACAGCGCGGCCGGCAAGGTGAGCGGCGTGGCGGGTGCCGTGCGAACGGGAGACAGCGGGGCTTGGTTGGGCGTCATCGAGGTGCAGCCGAGGCAACAATGCCACCGAGTGTAGCGGCATCGCACGACACCCGCGCGTCCATGTCTTGCCTGCGTGAGCGCGCTACAACATCAGTCTGGTTTGCGCGCGGGAATAGCCGCATCGAGCAACACGCGTGCCGTGCGCGGCAGGCTCCTGATGAGGCGCGGCGCATCAGTGCCAAAGGTCTGGCTCGCGGTGTAGGCACCTTCGATCAGAAAGGCCAGGTCGTCGGCCAGCGCATCGGGGTCGGTCGCGCCGGCGGCTTGGGCACGGTCACGCAGGCGGGCGAGCAGCAGCGCCTTGTTGCGCTGAACAAACTGCCTCGCCGGATGCGTCAAGTCCGGAAACTCCGCCGCCACATTCACGAAGGGGCAGCCCCGGTAGCCGGGGCGTGAAGCGCGTTCGGATACGTCGATGAAGAACTGCAGCAGTTGCGCGCGCGCATCGTCGGGGTGCTTGGCCACGCTGGCGTCGAAGTAACCCCAGAAGCTCTCGTCGCTGCGCTCCAGGTAAGCAATGACGAGATCGTCCTTCGACTTGAACTGCCGGTAGAGGCTCATCTTGTTGACGCCGGCCTTCTCCACCACGGCTTCTACGCCAACAGCCCGCACGCCTTCGTAGTAAAACAGTTGACGAGCCGCCTCGAGCAGGCTGGCGTGCGCGTCCTCACCGCTGATGCGGCGCTGAGTCGGTTTGGGCTGATCACCGGCGTTACCGGTGGAAACGGTGGAAACGGTGGAAAGTGCGCGAGGTCCGCGACGGGCGGCGGTGGCCATGGTGGTGCTCCTGCGGGCGCGACGGGCAACAAACCCCCAGCCGCGCCGGTGTCATTCGAATGTTGCTTGACATGTTACCGAGCGGTACCTACTATCGCAACCACGTTGTTACCGACCGGTAACGAATGCCACATTGTCGCCCCAGCAAGAATCAAAATCGGACACCCCATGCAGCGACTTGCCCGCCTCATCGCCCCACGTTTCCACTACAGCTGGCTCGCGCTCGCAGTGGTGTTCCTGATCCTGCTGTGCGCGGCCGGCACGCGCGCCACGCCCAGCGTGATGATGCTGCCGCTCGAGCACGAATTCGGCTGGAGCCGCAGCACGATCTCGCTGGCCATCTCGATCGGGATTGCGCTGTACGGGCTGACCGGGCCATTCGCGGCAGCATCGATGCAGTATTTCGGCATCCGCCCGACAGTGCTGGGGGCGCTGGCAGTGCTGGTGTCAGGCACGGCACTCTCGGCGATGATGCACGAGCCGTGGCAGATGGTGCTGCTGTGGGGCGTGATGGTGGGCGGCGGCACAGGTGTGGCGGCCATCACCCTGGGCGCGACGGTGGTCAACCGCTGGTTCACTTCGCATCGCGGCTTGGCGATGGGCATCCTGACGGCCAGCTCGGCCACGGGACAGCTCGTGTTCCTGCCGATGATGGCCGCAGTCGTCGAGCACTTCGGCTGGCGCCCGGTGGTGCTGATCGTGGCCGGCGCGCTGGCGCTGCTGTTGCCGGTCGTGTGGCTGCTCCTGCCGGAATCGCCCAAGAGCGTCGGTCTGCGCACCTATGGTGAACCCGCCGATGCGCCGGAAGCCGCCCAAGGCCCGCGCGCCAACCCGATCACCCTGGCCATGCAGACGCTGGTGCAAGCTGCCCGCAAGCGCGATTTCTGGCTGCTGTTCGCGAGCTTCTTCATCTGCGGCGCAAGCACCAACGGCTACATCGGCACGCACTTCATTGCCATGTGCGCAGACCACGGCTTCTCTGAAGTGAAGGGCGCGAGCCTGCTCGCTGCGATGGGGATCTTCGATCTGGTCGGCACCACGCTGTCGGGCTGGCTGTCCGACCGCTACAACAGCCGCGTGCTGCTGTTCTGGTACTACGGGCTGCGCGGGCTGTCGCTGATCTACCTGCCGTATGCGTTCGGCTTCGAGTTCTTCGGCCTGCCGGTGTTCGCGATCTTCTACGGCCTGGACTGGATTGCCACCGTGCCGCCCACTGTGCGCCTGACCAACGACGTGTTCGGCAAGGCAGCCGCGCCCATCGTGTTCGGATGGATCGTCGCGGGCCACCAATTGGGCGCCGCATTCGCCACGCTGGGTGCAGGCATGATGCGCGCCTCGCTGGGCAACTACACGCTCGCTTCCATGATTTCGGGCGGGCTCTGCGTGGCGGGCGCCTTCCTGGTGCTGCGCATTCACCGCACGCCCAAGAAGGACGCCGAGCGTGCGGGTCAGCCGGCTACCGCGTAATCAAGGTTTCAGGAAACCGTACCTGGCCAGCACCGCCTGGCCCGCGGGCGACAGCACGTAAGCCACAAAGTCGGCCGCCTGCTGCGGCTGCTTCGTGCCCGACGTCACGGCGATCGGGTAGGTGAGCGGCACATTCAGCGGCACGGTGGTCGCCACCTTCACCTTGTCGGCGGCGATGGCGGCATCGGTCGAGAACACCAGGCCGGCCTCGACCTCGCCGCGCGACACATAGTCCAGCGCCTGGCGCACGTTCTGCGCCAGCACCGCCTTGGCCTCCACCGGCTCCCACAGCTTGGCCGCTTCCAGCGCACGCTTGGCATAACGGCCCACCGGCACCGACGCCGGATTGCCGATCGCCACGCGCTTCACGTCGGGCCTCGTCAGATCGGCCAGCGCATGCACGGGTACCGTGGCCATTGCGGGCACGATCAGCACCAGCTGGTTGGCGACAAAGTCGCGGCGCGTCTCCGTCTTGATGACCTTTTCCGCGGCGGCCTTGTTCATCGCATCCTGATCGGCGGAGGCAAATACGTCGGCCGGGGCGCCCTTCACGATCTGCTGCATCAGCACGTCGGACGCGCCGAAGTTGAGCACGACCTTGGTGTCCGGATGCAGGGCTTCGTACTGTTGCGCGATCGTCTTGAAGGCATTGGTCAGGCTGGCTGCGGCCGAGACAACCAGGTCCGCCGCCCCGGCTGGCGCTGCAAAACCCAGCGACAGCGCGGTGACCAGGCCAATGGCGCGCACATGCGCGCGAACCGACAAACGTTGCATGAAAGACCCAGAGTTGGATGAATGACCGGTCGTAATATACGAGTCGATATAACGCCTGGTCAACGCTCGACCTGAATGCCGGATATCACGCTTGCACCCTAGGCCTCAAGAACGTTCGGCGCGGGCGGCTTCGTCAATGCAATCGGCAAGCCGCCCCGCAATGGGTTGGCGGCTATGGCGCGGGCGCTCGATCAGGCCGATCTCGCGGTAGAACGTGGCGTCGCCCAGGCTGACGGCGCGCGTGCCGGGCGGCCAGGTGCGTTGTGCGGCGGTCTGCGGGGCCAGTGCCACGCCCTGCCCGCGTGCCACGAGTTGCGTCATGCCTTGCAGCTCGTCGAGTTCGATCACGTCGTGCGGGGTGATGCGCTGGTCGCGCAGAAACTGGTCGACACGGCGACCGCCGAACGAACGGCGGTCATAGCGGATGAACGGTTGATGCGCGAGCAGCGCGCGCCAGTCGTCGCCGGGCACGGCGGCAGGCACCAGCAGCACGAAGGGCTCGGCCACCAGCGTGCGCCATTCCAGGTCGGCCGGTACCGCAAAGGGCGGGCGAATCAGCACGGCCAGGTCGATCTCGCCGGCATCCACCAGCCCGAGCAGGTCAAGCGAGACACCGGGCACGATGCGCGCACGGCAATGCGGGAATTCGCTGCGGAACTGCACCAGCGCATCCACCAGAAACGAGGTTTGCACCGAAGCGATCGCGCCGATGCGCACCAGGCCGCGCTGCTCGTTACCGCCGGCCTGGTCGCCCAGACGGTCGTACAGCGTGACGATGTGTTCGGCCAGGGCCAGCGCATCGCGCCCGGCGGCATTGAGCGTGGCCGACCTGCCCGTGCGATCGAAGAGTTGAAAGCCGAGCGATTCTTCCAGCCGCTGGATCTGCGCGCTCACCGCCGACTGCGTGAGGCCGATGCGCTCGCCAGCACCCGCAAACGTGCCGTGCCGGGCGACGGCGATGAAGGTCTTGAGTTCTCGAAGCATGGCGTGCGCGAATCAGGGCGGAAGCGCAAGGATACGCGCGCCGCGCCGCCTTACTTGGCAAACAGCGACGCCATGTTGGCGAACGCCTTGATCTCCATCGCATTGCCCGACGGATCGAGGAAGAACATCGTGGCCTGCTCGCCCACTTCACCCTTGAAGCGGATATGCGGCTCGATGATGAACTCGATGCCGGCGGCACGCAGCTTGTCGGCAGCGGCTTCCCACTCGGCCATGGAGAGCACCACGCCGAAGTGGCGCACGGGCACGTTGTCGCCGTCGACGGCGCTGGTCTTGCGGTGGCCGATTTCATCCGGCGCGAGATGGGCGACGATCTGGTGGCCGTAGAAGTTGAAATCCACCCATTCCAGCGAACTGCGGCCTTCCGGGCAGCCGAGGATACCGCCGTAGAACGCACGCGCCGCGGCAATATCATGCACAGGAAAAGCAAGGTGGAATGGGGCAAGCACAGGCGTGACGTTGCTCATGGGGGGGGCGCAGGCTGGGAAGGGTTGAAATCAGGCAGCACCGGCACGCAGCGGGGGGGCCGCTAACGCACCGGGCCACGCGAATGAGTCTATGCGCATCCACTCATGCACAAAAGCGATGTTTTTTTGCGCTGAGCCCCATCAAATTCGATGAATGCGGCAAAAAAGAAGCCGCCGAACGGCGGCGAAAGAGACACACGGTAAGCACACCTGCATGGCGAGCAGGCGCGCAAAGACGAATATCAGGCGAAGGCGAAGGGCGTCACGGCCATTTCGGCCTGGGCCAGCGGCAGGCGCACGGTGCAGACGGTGGCGTCGCCCGGCACGTTTGCCACGCGAAAACCCGCATCGCGCGCGAGGCTGATCATGCGGCGGTTGATGGAGAGCACCTCGCCGAAAACTTCCCGCGCGCCGGACACCCGTGCCGCACGCACCAGCGTGGCAAACAGGCGCCGCCCGACGCCCTTGCCCTGCCACGCGTCGGCCACCAGGATGGCGAACTCGGCCACACCGTCTTCCACGACGAAGCGGCCATCGGCGATCAGGTCTTCGCCGGTGCCGTCGGGGCGCGCAACGCTCACGACCAGCGCCATGTGGTTCACATAGTCGATTTGCGTATAGTCGGCGAGCATCTCGTCGGTCAGGCGGCCCCCGCCCACCAGGAAGCGCGCATAGCGCGACTCGGACGACAGCCCCTCGACCAGGGCGGCCTCAAGCGGGGCGTCTTGCGGCAGAATCGGGCGCACGGTGGCGATGGAGCCGTCGTGCATGGTCCAGCGGTCGATCCATTCGGCGGGGTAACGGTGGATGGTGTAAAGCATGGGGATCTCCTCACGCGATGGATCGTTGTGATTAGCCGTCAGGACGGGATCACCTCCTGACTTTCTAATTTGAAGCTAGATTAGCAGAAACCCTGACTTTTGCAAGTAAAGTCAGAATTGACTATGCTTTTGCCATGAGAATCCCGGAACCCTTCCCCGTCCCAGCGGCGTCCGAAGTCGTGACATCGATGGAGGAGCCGTGCTCGATTGCGGCCGCCGTGTCGATCGTCGGCGAGAAATGGACGCTGCTCGTGCTGCGCGAGGCGTTTTCGGGGGTGACGCGGTTTGATGAGTTTTTGCGCCGCACGGGGTGCTCGTCGGCGATCCTGTCGTCGCGGCTCAAAGCGCTGGTGACGTACGGCATCCTGCGCCGTGTGCCGTATCAGGAGCCGGGCGACCGCGTGCGCGACGCCTATCGGCTGACACGGGCGGGCGTCGACCTCCTGCCCGCGATCGTCGCGCTCATGCAATGGGGCGACCGTTACCTCACGCCCGACGGCGAAGGCCCGATGTTGTTGCGTGACCGTGAAAGCGGCACGCCGATCCACGTCGCGCTCGTCAATGCGCTCGGCGAGCCGGTTGCGCCCAAGAACTCGATACGCGAGCGCAATCCGCGTTATGGCCAGGGGCAAAAGCCGGCCGCCGCGGCCGCGGATACCCCCCCGGACAACGGGTAACACACAACTTTACAGGCCCCGCGAAACCCCCTATCGTCGCGGATGAATGGGCAAACGGCCGCGTTCGGCCCGGCTTTCCGACGCATCCGCGCCTGTGCGCCGTCACCTGATGGCCGCCCCTCCTGACTTCGTCTTCGACCTCGCTGCTCACGCCCGGAACCACGACCGCCATGCCCGATGCCGTGGTACCGCTCTACCACCAGATCTACGTCGTTCTGCGCCAACAGATTCTCGAGGGCCGGTTCAGTGACGGCCCGATGCCGGGCGAGATCGAGCTGGCCCGCCAGTTCGGGGCATCGCGCGTCACGATGCGGCGCGTCTTCGACTACCTCGTCAAGGAAGGTCTGGTGCGCCGCCATCGCGGCATGGGCACGTTTGTCGTCAAGCCCGATGATCCGGTGACGATGGGCGGCGGCGCACAGACGTTGCTGCAGAACATCATCGACGTGGGCGAGCGCACCTCCGCCGTCGTCGTCGAATTCGAAGACGTGCTGGCCCCGCCCGACGAGGCCAAATGCCTGGAAGTCGCACCCGGCACGCCGATCAAGAAACTCGTGCGAGTTCGCCACCTGGAAGACACGCCCATGGCGCTGATCACCACGTGGCTGCCGCTGGACGTGACGAGCAAGCTCACGCTCGACCGCTTGGCGAACCAGTCGCTGCTGCGGCTGATCGAGGGCTCGGGCGTACGGATCGATCGTGCATCGCAGGTGGTTTCTGCACGTCTGGCCGATGTGGCGACGGCGCAGTATCTGGATGTGTCGGTGGGGGCGCCGCTGCTGTCCGTCCAACGCATCGTGCGCGAGATGAGCGGGCGGCCCGTGCAGCTGCTGCAGGGCCTCTACCGGCCCGACCGCTACGAATACCGCATGGAGCTGTCGCGCGTGGGCGAAGACCGCGCCCGCCTGTGGATCGACAACGCCGGGCACCACCCACAGGGCGGTCACAGCGAGGACGTGGAAGAGGCGCCAACGCCGGCCGCATCCCCGACCACTCAGCGCGCCTGACACCACCCTCAGCAAGGTTATTGGCCCTCGGCAAGGCCGAAGGAAAGTTGTTAGCATCGCCGCTTCGCTGCGATGCAGCAATCCCCTTCATGAGGTTCCATGTCGACCTCGCCTGCGTCCTCAACGCCCGCCACAACCGTGACTGCACCTGACACCAAAGGGCTGATCCGCCTGCTGACCGCCGGGGCGGGCATCAGCGTGGCATGCATCTATCTGAACCACCCGCTCCTGGGCTTGATCGGCCGCGACCTCGCCATCGCGCCGCACGCGTTGGGCGTGCTGCCGACGCTCACGGCGGCGGGCTACGCCAGCGGCATCTTTTTCTTCGGCCCGCTGGGCGACCGCTACGATCGCCGCATCGTCATCCTCTGGAAGGCGGTACTGCTCACGTTGGCACTCATCGCCAGCTGCCTCGCACCCAACCTGCCGCTGCTGGCGGCAGCCGGCTTTGTGGTGGGGCTCTCGGCCACCATCGCGCAGGATTTCGTGCCCAGCGCCGCCGCCATCAGCACCGACCACAACCGCAATCGCAACATCGGCACGGTGATGACGGGGCTGTTGATCGGCATCGTCAGCTCGCGCGTGTTCAGCGGCATCGTGGCAGACCACTTCGGCTGGCGCGAAGCCTTTGGCGTATCGGCAGTGGCGATCGTCGGGCTGGCGATTGCCGTGCGCGCCGCGCACTTTGGTGTGGCACCGCCCCCCGCCACCATGAGGCAGCCGTACCTTGTGCTGCTGCGCTCGCTCGGCACGCTGTTCGCGCAGCACCCGCGGCTGAGGGCGTCCGCCATCACGCAGGCGTTCATCGGTATTGCGTTCTCGGGTTTCTGGTCGACCGTGGCATTGCACCTGACGAGTTCGCTCGGGCTGTCGACGGGTCAAGCAGGTTTGCTTGGGCTGGCCGGCGCAGCAGGCGCACTCGGTGCGAGCCTTGCCGGGCGATTGTCGGGCCGCGTTGCGCCGGGCCATATCGCAGCAGGCGGCGCATTGCTCATGGCGGTGACGTTTGCCGCCCTGGCGCTGTTCCCGCAATCGCTCATCGCCATCGTGATCGGCACGTTGGTCTTCGATGTGGGCGTGCAGGCAGCGCTGGTGTCGCACCAGACGATCATTTATGCATTGGCGCCCGAAGCGCGCAGCCGCATCAACGCGGTGTTCATGACGACGCTGTTCATCGGCATGTCGTTGGGCGCCTATGGCGCGAGCCTGGCGTGGAGCAGCGGGCGCTGGACGGGGCTGATGGCGTTCTGCACGGCGGCGGCGCTGGTGGCACTCGGGTTGCGCGTGATGTTCAACGCGCGGCAAGGGGCGCGGTAACAAATCTGCTCGGCATTGCGGCTGTGACCATTTGTGAACTATAGTTTACAGATCGCAGTGCGGTCCTTAGCATCTCCGCATGCTGACGATCCGCACTACCAACGCTTTCGACACCTGGTTTTCGAAGCTGCGTGACAAGACTGCGCAGCGCCGTATCCAGGTACGCATCGACCGCTTACAGCTCGGTCATCCGGGTGATGTGAAGCCTGTCCGAGCAGGTGTCAGTGAGCTACGCATCAATCACGGCCCCGGCTACCGGGTGTATTTCGCCCAGCGTGGCGCAGTGCTGATCATCCTGTTATGTGGCGGTGACAAGTCGACACAGGAAGCCGACATCCGACGCGCGATTGAGTTGTCGCGCCATCTCGACGTGGAGTGACCATGCCTACCGACAAACCCGTCAAAACTCGCCCGTGGGACTCCGCTGAGCATCTCAAGACCGAAGCCGACATGGCCGCATATCTGGACGCGTGCCTGGAGGAAGCGGCCGACGACCCCGCATTCATCACGCATGCGTTGGGCGTAGTAGCCAGAGCGCGCGGCATGACGCAACTCGCCCGTGACACCGGCATGACGCGCGAAGGGCTGTACAAGGCCTTGTCTGAAGAAGGCAACCCGAGCTTTGCCACCGTGCTCAAAGTCATGCGGGCGTTGGGTATCCGCTTGCATGCGGTCGCGGTGTAAAAGGCTGGGGGCGTACCCGTTTCTGCGTAACCTCCACACGCTTGCCGCACACCTGACGCAACACACCATCTCACCCATCGGGGCAACTCCGGGGCGCGGCGCCATACGACATGTCGCTACAATTCTGAGGGCCAGCTTAGGCTGCCCACAGAACAACCACACCGAGACGCCCTCATGGATAGCACTGCCACCCCGCATGCGGTTGACCCGCACGACACACGTCGCCGAATCTTTGCCATCGTCGGCGCGTCGTCAGGCAACCTCGTCGAATGGTTCGACTTTTACGTCTACGCGTTCAGCTCGCTGTACTTTGCACCGGCCTTCTTCCCGAGCGGTGACCGCACGACGCAACTGCTGAACACAGCAGGCGTGTTTGCGGCGGGCTTCCTGATGCGGCCCATCGGCGGCTGGCTATTCGGCCGCATTGCCGACAGGCATGGCCGGCGCACAGCGATGATGATCTCGGTGCTGATGATGTGCGGCGGCTCGCTGCTGATTGCGGTGTTGCCAACGTACGCGCAGATCGGTGCGCTGGCGCCATTCCTGCTGCTGGTTGCGCGGCTGTTCCAGGGGCTGTCGGTTGGCGGCGAATACGGCACCAGCGCGACCTACATGAGCGAAGTGGCGCTGCAGGGCCGGCGCGGCTTCTTTGCCTCGTTCCAGTATGTGACGCTGATCGGCGGCCAGTTGTGCGCAGTGCTCGTGCTGGTCATCCTGCAGCAACTGCTGACGACCGCGGAGCTGAAAGCCTGGGGCTGGCGCATTCCGTTTGTGGTGGGCGCACTCACCGCGCTGATCGCCCTGTACCTGCGTAAGTCACTGCACGAAACGCAGACCACCTCGGCACGCAAGGCTGAGCACGCAGGCACGATCCGCGGCGCGTGGCAGCACAAGGGGGCGTTTTTGCGCGTGCTCGGCTTTACCGCCGGCGGCTCCCTGATCTTTTACACGTTCACGACGTACATGCAGAAGTACCTCGTCAACACGGCGCACATGGACACCAAAACCGCCTCCAACGTGATGACGGGCGCGCTGTTTGTCTACATGGTGCTGCAGCCCGCGTTCGGTGCGCTGTCCGACCGGATCGGCCGCCGCAATTCGATGCTGCTGTTCGGCGCCCTCTCTGTGCTGGGCACCGTGCCGCTCATGAAGGCGCTGGCCACCGTTTCGACGCCGCTCGCCGCCTTCGGCCTCATCACGCTGGCACTGGCAATCGTCAGTTTCTATACGTCGATCAGCGGCCTGATCAAGGCCGAGATGTTCCCGCCGGAAGTGCGCGCAATGGGCGTGGGCCTCTCGTACGCGATTGCGAATGCGGTGTTCGGCGGCTCGGCGGAATACGTGGCGCTGTGGTTCAAGCAGGCCGGTAGTGAATCGACGTTCTATTGGTACGTGACAGCGCTGTGCGCGGTGTCCTTCATCGTGACGTACTTCATGCCCGACCCGAGCAAGGAAGGGTATCTGCGCCACGAGCCGTAATCGCGGCCGGGCGTTTCAGCCACAAGCCCATACCGCGACCTCCGATGTCTCAAACGGCGGTCGCGGTCGAGCTTCCTGCATCAGCTTCCGGCTATCACAACGCGCCGAACGTGGCAGCCACCAGGCGACGCTGCTCCGCCTGATGCGCGCGCACCGACGCATGCGCGCCCGACGGCGTCGCGCTGCGGCACACACCGGCCAGTCGGCTCCCCTCCGGAACGCACGCCTCCAGCGCGTCGCGCACGAAGCGCCATGCACCCTGGTTGGCATCCTCCTCCTGCGTCCAAACGATTTCCTTCAGGTTCGGGAATACCGCCAACGCAGCAGCGAGCGCCTCCTGCGGAAATGGGTAAAGCTGCTCAACGCGGACGAGTGCCACATCCGCGCGAGCCTCGTGCTCGCGCTGCGCATGCAGTTCGTAGAAAAACTTGCCGCTACACAGCACCACCCGCGTAACGGTTCCAGGGTCGACCACCGAGGCATCCGCCAGCACCGGCATGAAGTGCCCGTCGGTCAAGTCCTGCACGCGCGAATGCGAACGCGGGTTGCCATGAAGCAGCGTCTTCGGGGACATGACGATCAGCGGCTTGGGCGTTGCCAGCGCGGCTTGCTCGCGCAGCAGGTGGAACCATTGGCCCGACGTCGACGGCATGACCACGCGCATGTTGTCATCCGCGCAAAGCTGCAGAAAACGCCCCAGGAAGCCGTTGGAATGCTCTGGCCCGACACCTTCGTGGCCGTGCGGCAGCAGCATCGCCAGTGCAGACTGGCAACCCCACTTGTATTCCCCCGAAGCGATGTACTGGTCAATGAAGACCTGCGCGCCGTTGACGAAGTCGCCGAACTGCGCCTCCCACAAGGTCAGCCGCGTTCGGGTCTGCACGCTGTAGCCGTATTCGAAGCCCAGCGCCGCTTCTTCCGACAACGGCGAGTTCACGATGTCGAACGTGCCCTGGCACGGCGCCACGTGCTGCAGCGGAACGTACCGGCGGCCCTCATCGGAGAGCGTTGCCTGTGAATGCCACACCGCGTGCCGATGCATGAACGTGCCACGCCCGACATCCATGCCTGACAACCGGATGCTGCGCCCCTCTTCCAGCAACGTGGCATGGGCCAGGTTTTCCGCCAGACACCAGTCGACCGTATGCGCGTCGCTCGATACCGTAGCGCGCCAGCGCTCGCACAGTCCGCGCACAACGTCGTGCAGGAGCACGTCGTCGGGCGGTGTGGTCAGCGTCTGCGTCAATGCCTGCACGCGCTGCAATGACGCCGGCTGAAGCTGGTGACGCATAGCGCCGGGCGGCAGCGAATCATCGGCCACACGTGGCCCAGCGTCGAGGCCTGTCAGCAAGTCACCCACGGCAGCTTCACGCAGATCGGCCAGGCGCGCCGGTTCCTCGCTGGCGGCGTGATATAGCTCCGTGACGGTCGGGTGCGCGGCAATGGCGGCGTGCAGCGCGGGCTGCGTCACGGCGGGCGTGTCGTGCTCAGAATGCCCGAGGCGGCGATAGCCGATCAGATCGATGACGATGTCGGCGCCATGCTCCATGCGGTACGCAATGGCAAGCCGAGCGGCACGCATGACGGCTTCGGGGTCGTCAGCGTTGACGTGCAGCACCGGCGCATCAACCATGCGCGTCACGTCGGTGCAGTAGTCGTGTGCACGCACGTCCATCAGGTTCGGTGTTGTAAAGCCGATCTGGTTATTGACGATCACGTGCACGACGCCGCCTGCCGTGTAGCCGCTGCGGCGGGTCAGGTTCAGGGTCTCCATGACAACGCCTTGCCCCGCGAACGCCGCATCGCCGTGCACCATCACCGGCAGGCACGGTGTGCCCGGGTGCTCGTCCACATGCGCGCGGGCCATGCCGCACACCACGGGGTACACGCTTTGCAGATGCGATGGGTTGGGCGCGAGCACCAGCGTCACCTCGTCGTCGCCCACCAACCGATGCGCACGGCTACCGAGGTGATACGGCAGGTCTCGCTGGGTGAACGCAATGTCCGAATCCGGATCGAGCCGATCGAGCATGCCACGCGCATCAACACCCATCACGTTGACGAGCGTGTTCAAGCGCCCGCGATGCGGCATGCCGAGAAACACCTGCCGCACGCCGTGGCCGGCACCTTCTTCAACCAGTGTATCGAGCAGCGGCACCAGGCTCTCGCAGCCCTCCAGCGAGAACCGCTTGGCATGTTCGAACGTGCTGCCAACAAGACGCTCCCACATCTCCGCTGCCACCAGCCGCCGCAGCAGCCGGCGCTTTTGGTCAGGCGCAAGCGGCGGTGCCAGCAGTTCTGCCTCCATGCGCGCGTAGAGCCATGCGCGGCGTTGCCGCTTGCGCACGCTGCTGCAATCGAGGCCGATGGCGCCGCAGTAGACGCGCTTGAGCTGCCATTCGAGCTCCTGCATCGTCGTCGCGGTAGACAGTACCGCGCTGGCCGGATCGCGTTTCTGCGCGGGGTCGAGGCCGTGAAACCGCAGGCGAAGCTCCGACACGTCGGGCAGGGGCACACGTGCGAGCGGGTCCAGCCGCGCGCGACGGTGCCCGTGCTCGCGATAGGCGTCGATCAACTGGGTGACAGGGGTGGGCGGGGGCGCCGTGGCGGCGCCGCCCGCCGCGCTGGACGGGTCAAACGCTGCGGCCGAACCCGGGTCGGCCATTTGAGGAGCGTGCGAAGACATGGTTGTTCAGGAGATAAGAGACACCGTGGGTGGGTCCCGCCATCGGCACTCCGGCGTACCCGCGCGCGCAGTCCTCCAACCAGCACAGCGGTTGCGCAGCAGACACCTGTTCGGCAAATGGCGGGACCGTTCGAAACGCCAAAGCAAAGCGCTACGTCGATTCCTTCTGTAACGAGCCGCCTGACGACGACCCGTGCCCCCTCCGTTGGACTGCTGACTGCAACATCACTGCAACAACAACCGTGAATTACGAAAGTGGTTAAGCGCGCGCCCAGCCAGACCGCGCCAGGGTGGCCGTCTCGCTCTGCGCGCCGTGCGCTGGGCTCCGCGCGTCGCCATGCAGCTTGAACGCGCTCACCATGTCGGCCAGTTGATCCGCCTGTTCCTGCAGCGCCTGTGCCGAGGTCGCGCTTTCCTCGACCAGCGAGGCGTTTTCCTGCGTGACCTTGTCCATCTGCGTGATGGCCTCGTTGATCTGCTCGATGCCTTCGCTCTGCTCGCGGCTCGACGCGCTGATCTCTGCAACGATGTTCGTTACGTTCTGGATACCGGCCACCACGTCGCGGATGATCTGGCCGGCCTCTTCCACCTTGGCGGTGCCGGTGCCGACGTGGTTGACCGAATCTTCGATCAGCCCCTTGATCTCCTTGGCCGCTGCGGCACTGCGCTGCGCCAGGTTGCGCACCTCGCCCGCCACCACGGCAAAGCCGCGGCCCTGCTCGCCCGCGCGCGCGGCTTCCACGGCGGCGTTCAGTGCCAGGATGTTGGTCTGGAACGCGATGCTGTCGATCACGCCGATGATGTCGACGATCTTGCGCGACGACGCATTGATGGTGCTCATGGTTTCGATCGCCTCGCCCACGGCATCGCCGCCCTTGGCCGCCACCAGCGATGCGTTGGATGCCAAACGGCTGGCTTCCTGCGCGTTGTCGGCGTTCTGCTTGACGGTGGACGTGAGCTGCTCCATGGCCGCCGCCGTTTCTTCCAGCGAGCTGGCTTGCTGCTCGGTCCGGCTGGACAGATCGAGGTTGCCGCTCGCCACCTCGCGCGATGCACGCGTGATGGTGTCTGTCCCGCCGCGCACACGACCGACGATGCCATGCAGGTTCTCGGTCATGTGCTTGAGCGCGGCCAGCAGGCGACCGATCTCGTCTTGTGCGCCAACTTCAAGACGGTGCGTCAGGTCCCCTTGCGCCACGGCTTCGGCCAGATGCACGGCACGGTTGATCGGGCCGGTGATCGTGCGGGTGATGAAGCCGCCCGTGGCAATGGCGAGCAACGTCGCCAACACGGCAAGCACGATCATCTGGATCTTCGCGTTGGCGCCTTGCGCGGCAGCTTCGCCGACATCGTGCTCCATCTCGCTGGCCTGGTGATCCACCATCTTGTCGACCAGCACGTAGTACTGGTCCTGCAGGCGGCTCATGTCGCCCTGGTACAGAACCCGCGCGTCTTCGGGCTTGTTTGCATCGATGAGCTCAAAGAACTTGCGCACGCCGGCACCGTAAGCGGAGCGCGCGTCGAACTGTTCCTTGAAGAGCGCCTTGCTCGCATCGGTCGTCAGCATCTTCTCCAGCCGGCCATACGCCTGTCCGTTGGCCTGGCGGATGGCCGCGTAGTCGCTCATGTACTTCGCTTTCTGGTCGGCCGACGTGGCCAGGAGCAGGTTGCTGAGGATGCCGTTGGCCTTGTAACCGTTGTTCTTGATCTGGGTGCTCAGCGCGATCAGCGAATAGCGCTCGCTGACGATCCGGCCCATCTTCGTGTTGTTGTCGTCCAGCCGTTGGATGCCGACAGCGGCGGTCCCGATCAGCAGCGCCACCACAAGCGCGAACGCTGCCCCAAGGCGCACCCCGATCTTCATATCCGAGATTCTCATTTGCTTCATTCCTGTTTCAGCGGCGTCAGAGAGAGACGTCATGCCCTGATCAACAGCATCGCCGTACCTATCTGGCGATGCATTCAGGTGCATGCGTTGAAGCAGGAGCATCTTGAAGCCATGTGCGGCTGTCGGTGACCGATCTTCAAAGCCGTCGCGCTGCAAGAGTGCCCAGGCTGCTTTGAACGGAAATGACGGCAGGGCACAAAGAATCTTGAATGCGATGCTGGGGCAGCCGGGCTGCTTCAAACCTGTGCACCGGGCAGCAGGCGTAAGTGGGGATTGCGAACTGCGTGACGCCAGCATTGGCTTGGCGGCACATTCGAGCCAAACGAGGCGAATGGACACGCACCAAATCTGCGCTTTCATGACCCTTGGCGGCGCGAAAACTGCTGATATGAAATTATTTTAATTCTCGTATGCGAGGTGTTCCGCCAACCCACAGAGGGCCAACCCGGGTAAGCCGGCTTTGCCTTGGAAATTTTGCTTCGTCTCAGTTCGGCCTAAGTCAGCCTGCGTAGCGTGACCAGTGCGCACATCCCGCGCATGCCAGGAGAAGCATCATGTACCGCTACACCAAGCTTTCCCTCCTCGCCATTGCCGTTGCGATGACGGGCGCAGCCGCATACGCCGCCAAAGACCATATTCGAAACGACGCCCTCGCCATCACGCAAGCAAAGATCCCGCTGACTCAAGCTGTCGCGGCTGCAGAGCAGCATGCCAACGGCAAGGCATCCCGCGCCGAGTACGAGCAGTCGAAGCAGGGCTGGGTTTACGACGTCGAAGTCGTGAGCGGAGCCAAAGTCTTTGACGTTCGGATCGATGCAGACAAGGGCACCGTCGTGTCCGCAGTGGAGGACAAGGCCGATCACGAAGGCGATCACGACAAGCAAGACTGATCGCGTATGGCACACCCGGGTCTATGTCGAGGCTAAGTCCGCTGAACCATACTGCCCCCACGTTCCCACTCCCGCGAGGACACATCATGAATCGGTGGCAGACAAGTGAAGCATGGAACAAGGTGCCCGAGATTGCCCTGTCCTTTTGGATCGTCAAGATCATGTCCACGACCGTGGGCGAGACGGGAGCCGATTTCCTGGCCGTGAATGCCGGGTGGGGCCAAGCCGCAACGCAAGCCGTGATGGCCGCATTGTTGGCGGCTGCCTTGTTTGCGCAGCTGCGGTCCCGTCGCTATATCCCCTCGATCTACTGGCTCACGGTCGTCCTTGTCAGCGTGGTCGGTACGCAGATCACTGACCTGTTGACTGATGGGTTGGGGGTCAGCCTGTACATCAGCACCGCTGCGTTTGCACTGCTGCTCGCGGCGGTCTTCTTTGTCTGGTATCGCTTGGAGCGAACGCTTTCGATCCAATCGATCGTCACGCGACGTCGGGAGCTGTTCTATTGGGCCGCCATCCTCTGTACGTTTGCGCTGGGGACCGCAGCGGGCGATCTGGCGACGGAAGCGCTGGGCCTCGGCTTCACGTGGGGGGCCGTGGTGTTCGGCGCGTTGCTCGGCCTCACATACGCCGCCTGGCGTTTCGGTGGCAACGCCGTGCTCACGTTCTGGATCGCATACATCCTCACCAGACCCTTCGGTGCAGCACTTGGCGACTTGCTCACACAAGCGAAAACCTACGGCGGTCTCGGCATGGGGGCTATGTGGACGAGCGCCCTGTTCCTGACGGTGATTGTCTTACTGGTGGCAGGTGAACAGTTCGGCATGGGAAAAAGCCGAGCTGTACAGGCCACCGAATAACACTTCGCTCTACTGGAGAACCCATGTTCCATCAAACCACGCTCATTCGGGCGATCGCCACCGTCTCGACCCTCTTGTCTCTCGGCATTGCCGCCGGTTGCTCGAAACAGGAGACACACGCCGCAAGCGGGACAGTGTCGGGCACATCGGCCCAAACCGCATCAGCACCCCAATCCAAGACCGTGTCGAAGCTGGGTGATCTATCCGCGTTTCGCGGTATCGCGACGGACGTTGCCAACCTCGTGGACAAGGGTGATCTGGCGGCTGCAAAAACGCGCATCAAAGATCTGGAGGTCTCTTGGGACGCGGCGGAAGCCGGCCTGAAGCCACGAGCGGCCGATGATTGGCACGTACTGGATAAGGCCATTGACCGTGCCCTGGCCGCCTTGCGCGCCGATACACCCAAGCAGCCCGACTGCAAGGCAGCGTTAACTGATTTGCTGAAAACCTTCGACACGCTGCAAGGTCGGACTTGATTTGCGAGGACGCATGATGAAGACATCAACAGAGCACGCTCTGGCCAAGGTGCCAGAAGTCACATTGGCCTTCTGGCTACTCAAGATTGCGGCAACCACACTGGGCGAGACCGGCGGCGATGCCGTATCGATGTCGATGAACCTCGGCTATCTGGTGGGTACCGGCATCTTTGCCGCCATTTTCCTGGTGTCGGTCGCGGCACAAATACGCGCCAAGGGCTTTCATCCGCTTCTCTATTGGACCACCATCATCGCCACGACCACGGTGGGCACGACGCTGGCAGACTTCGCGGATCGCTCTCTGGGTATCGGATATGCAGGCGGCTCCACCTTGCTGCTGGTACTGCTGCTCGGCTCTCTTTTCGCCTGGTACCGCACGTTGGGGTCGGTGTCGGTGAGCACCGTCCACTCGCCCAAGGCTGAAGCGTTCTATTGGGTCACGATCATGTTTTCGCAGACCTTGGGCACGGCCCTGGGCGATTGGACTGCCGATACGGCCGGCTTGGGCTATACGGGGGCGGCCGTGGTCTTCGGGGCGCTGCTTGCACTCATCGTTGCCGCCTACTACTGGACCCACGTCTCGCGCACACTGCTGTTCTGGGCCGCGTTCATCCTGACACGCCCCTTGGGCGCCGTGGTTGGCGACTTTCTCGACAAACCGCACAGCGCGGGTGGGCTCGCTTTGAGCCGCTACTCCGCGTCGGCTGCACTGCTCGCCTTCATCTTGACCGGCATGCTGGTCTTCAGGCAACGCGCAGCTCGGGTTGCACATTGAGCAGGGCGAACTGCTTGACGGTACATGCGGGGGGATGCCATCCAAGGCGCGTTGCAGGATGCCGCCATGCAGGCGGTCGAGTCACGCATGCCTGATCCGGGCCGCCGGCCGTTCGCTAAACGCTCGACGCTATGACGCCGTCCTATTGACTTGGAACTGCGCCGCAAAGATCGGGGGGAGGTCGGGGGGAAATACTGAAGCGAATCCGGCCCAAGGACAACTTTCCGGCAAAGTTAGTTCAGCTCGCCATACCCGCGCATGCGCGCCTCGCGTGCCATCACGGCGATGGGCCGGTAGTGCGCCAAGGTGGTCGGCACGATGTCTTCCAGGCGGAGTCTGGAGCGCAGGCCGGCGTCATCGTGCAAGGCTTGGCGCATCGCGTTCCTCACACGCTGCACCAGTGCCTCGTCCGCCCGGCGTGAGGCGATGAACGGCAGGCCGGCCACATGCCGTGTCGAGCCAATCTGCCGTAGCCCCGCAACCAGGTCTGGCCTGTGCTCTGCGGCAAAGGCCAGCGTCACGCAGTCGATGGCGGCAACGTCGGCCTCGTCGTCGGCAACCGCCGCCAGCGACCTCAGGTGCGAGCCCGTGTGCACGACCGCCCCGAAGAACCGCGCGCCGCGCACCAGCGGCGCAACGGCGTGGCGCAGTGCGTTCATGCCGCTGTGCGAGTCGGGGCTGTTGCAGGCGACGCGCGCGCCCCGGCATGCAGCCAGGCTGGCGGGGCCATCTTTGGCGCGGACCACGATGGCGCTGCTATAGGCCTCCTGCTGGCAGCCGGGCACCACAAAGCGTGGAGTGCCGATCAGCTGTACCCGAGATGCCAATCCGCGAATCAACGGGTAGCCGCAGGTCTGCGACAGCAACACGTCGTCGCGCCGCCAGAAGGCGTGCAGCGCGTCGGGGCTCTCGCCCGGGTCCACGGGGTCCAGCATCACGGGCGACGTGCCACGGCCGAGCGCCTGCGCTGTCCGCTCGATGAGCGTGGCCCAGTCGTCCCGCAATGACGCAGAGACGTTGTACATCGGGAGGGCTGCCACCCAGCGCTCATGCTTCGCCATATTCGCGATATTCCCCATAGGAACGCGGCGCATACACGTGCCGATCGGAAGGACCATGGAACAGCGGATGCGCTACCGGCGCCGCCACACGCAGCGCGTAGCGGATCAGCCATTCCCGATAACCTCGCACATGGAAGCCGCCGTTGCGCACGAGGTAGTCCTCGGCGCGCCGGCGGTAGACCCATGCCAATGCAAACCACGGTACGGAAGGCAGGTCGTGGTGCACAAGATGGTAGTTGTTGTTGAGAAACAGCAACCGCCACATCAAGCCGGCGTCGTTGATCACGTTTCGGGTGGCGTGGGAATCCGCCGGGCGATGCTCCTGGAAAGAGCGGATCGCCGCCAGTGACAGCGCCGGATACGCCACGCCCAGCAGCATGAGCCACGCGGGCAGGCCACAGGCTGTCTGCAGCCACACGAGCAGCACCGCGACTGCAAGCAGGTGGGCCGCCCACATTGGCACGTCGCGCCAGTCGCCCGAGCGCAGCTTTGCGCAAGCATCCCCTGCAATGGTGAGAATCGAGAACGCGGGTTGCAGCAACATCCGCCCGGCCAGCGTATTGCGCACGGCATACAGCTTGCGCATCGCCGGACTGGCCGCATGCCAATCGACGGCGTAGAGGAAGTAGCTCTCCGGATCGGTGTCGGGGTGCGTGAGTTCAGCCTCGTGGTGCTGCAGATGCAGGCGCCGGTACAGGCCATATGGCAGCCAGATGCCAAGGGGCGCCGCGCCGATCAACGCATTGAGCCACGGCAGGCGCGTCGGGTGGCCATGCAGCAGCTCGTGCTGCAACGACAGGTACCACGTGGTGCAGAGCGACAGCAGCACGCACGCCAGCGGCACACCGAGTTGACGCACATGCGTGGCAACGCCAAACCAGGTTGCATAGACCGTGGCGATCAGCAGCCACGTCGGCAGCTCCGTACGCCACAGCCAATGACGGGCGGCCTGCGCCAGTTCCGTGCGCTGTCGGTCGTCAAGATAAATGGCCATGCGTGCATGCTTGCGTGGTGGAACGAAAGCACAGCATACGGGCCGACCCCGCACGACCGGAACGAAGGATTGCCGATAACGATATGTGGCAGCAATCGCCAGCGCACATGACGTTTTAACGGCAGACAAAAAAGGCTGTACCAAAATCGTCGATAAAGCGTTGATTTGATTGAGCCGCTCCCACCTTGGCGGAAAGGAAAGTCTGTACCAAGGAGACTCGTCGACGGACAAACAAGAGACACAAATTCCGGCCAACCGCATGGCGCCTCGTTGGCCGGACTATTCAACGCAAATGCCACTATGGAATGGAAACCCCCATGCGCTGGAAGTTGCGCGCAGACCCATTGACTTGTCACATGTGACAAGGTGAAGCCTTTCTCAGTGATGCATGCGCACTATCGCTCACTCGCGGAAGCGGCTGGACTTACGCGGCCCAGTCGCTTCATACCGGGGCTAAACGGCTCGGCGCCAACATTTCAGCGACCATCGCCCCGAGCCTCTATATAGGCCCAGGGGTTCGGCGCCTTGCCTGACGCAGGGTCTTGGTTGCGGCCGGCGGGCATTACGGCGGGTGTCAGCGTGGCCGTGCCGACAGGTAAGACGTCGAACAACTTGAGCTATGACCCGACGACGCGGCAGTTCAACACTGTAAGGACGGCCAATGTCACCACGGTGCACTGGAGATTCGCGCTGGAGTACAGCACGCTGTATTTGACGGATCGATTTGCGTCAGGCGTGCTCCCCAAGGAGGATCCCCTCCGCCAATGGATTCCCTTGATTGAGTTCGCGTTCGACTCACCACGGGGGCAACGCACGCGCGGCACCGTCAACCCAGGGATCCCCTATGTCAGCGATACGTGGCAGGTCGCCGCGGAACCGGGCCTTCCTACAACCCACGGTTCGACGCGAGGTGTCGGCGCAAATATTCAGGTGTTGTTCTTCCTGGATGATTTCCTGCCGTCACTATTCGGCAAGCCGATCCTGGCGCATTAGCGAATTGTCTTGATGCACATGCGAGCCCTGGCATTGCAGTTGTGCCAACCAATGCAACAGCGAATGCGAACGCCTCTCATGCGGATTCTTTTCTGCGGCTCCCGGTTATTTCCCACACGGCCCGCTCTCCCCCTATGATCGCGGACAAATTCAGGCGCTCGCCCTCAAGGTGATCTGTCCTCGTCCATCAGACAAACAAGACCATGCAACAGCCAACCGAGATTGATCTCGACAGCGAAACGCCCGCCATGAAGCGCGCGGCGAAACGCAGCACGCTCGTCAGCGTGGGTGTCAATTTGGCCCTAACGGCTGCGCAGCTGGTTGCCGGCGTTCTTGCCCATTCACAAGCGTTGATCGCCGACGCGATCCACTCGCTTTCCGACCTGGTTTCGGATTTCGTCGTTCTCTTTGCTGGACACCATAGCCAGAAGGAACCGGATGCGGAACATCACTATGGTCACCTTCGATTCGAGACAGCAGCATCCCTGGTATTGGGCTTGCTGCTACTCACCGTAGGCGTCGGAATGCTCTGGGGTGCGGTGACCAAGCTGGAGCATCCGGAGTCGATCTCACATGTGAAATTGGTCGGCTTGTGGGTCGCACTGGGCGCACTGGTGAGTAAAGAACTGTTGTTCCGGTACATGCTGGCCGTTGCGGAGCGCGTACGCTCCAGCATGCTGATAGCGAACGCATGGCACGCCCGCTCCGACGCAGCCTCCTCATTGGTGGTTGCACTCGGCATCGTCGGCAATTTGCTTGGATTCCACCTGCTCGATCCAGTGGCCGCATTCGTTGTCGGGTTAATGGTGGCGAGAATGGGCTGGCAGTTTGGCTCGAATGCCCTGTACGACCTCATGGACAGAGCCGTCGATCAAGAGACAGCCAGCGAAATTCGGGAAGTGATACTCGGCACGCCAGGCGTGCTTGGCGTTCATGACGTGCGGACACGCAAAATGGGCGACATGATCCTGGTTGACGCGCACTTGGAGATCGAAAGCACCGCAACCGTGAAGGTCGGTCACGACATCGCGCTCGAAGCGAGGCGACGCGTTATGCAAAGACGTGATGTTCTCAATGTCATGACCCACGTCGATCCCGTAAACGGGCTCCCAGCCGGTACAAGCTAGCCTTTGAGTCGCGGTAAGAACACGTTGAATGTTGAGCCTTTGCCTTCTTCGCTGGTCACGGTGATCGTCCCTCGGTGCAGTTCCACGACCAGTTTCACCAAATAAAGCCCGACACCTGCCCCGACCGTCCCCGCAACGTTGCCACCACGCACATAGCGCTCGAACAAACGCTCGATATCGCGCTCGGGTATGCCCAGGCCCAGGTCTTCCACAGTTACCGACACACCGTCGGCATCGCTGCGCATACGCACGCTGACCGGTGCGCCTGGCGGCGAGTATTTAACGGCGTTGCCGACAAGATTGCTGAAGGCCTGGAACAGAAGCCGGGCATCGCCGAAGAATGTGTTCGGCTCATCAGTCTCTACGCACAGCTCGATCCGTGCGCTCGGCGTGCCTTCCAAGTGCATTTCGCAAACCTCGGTCAGAAGCGCTGCAAGCGGGAAATCGGTGCGCCGCATCGCTGCGGGCGTCGTGGAATCCAGCCACTGCGAAGAGTCGAGCAGGTGATCCATCAGGTGCGTCATGCGCTGCACGGCAGCCCGGATTTTCTCGCAGCGCTCTTCCAGCACCTCAGGCGGCAACGCGTCACGCATGCGGATCAGGCGCTGAGCCTGGCCGTCAATCACGCCCAGCGGCGTGCGGAATTCATGCGATGCCATTGAGACGAAATTGCGTTGCAACTCGGCCATGCGGCGCTCTTTGTCGAGCGTCTCCTGCAATACGGCGGCTTGGGCGATCAATGCATCCTTGCTGCGACCCAATTCGATTGTGTTTTCGCGAAAACGCGCCACGGCTTGCGCGATGTCACCAATCTCGTCGTGGCGGTCCACGCCTGGGATGTCGATCTGGGTATCGTTGTTGGCAACGCGGTGCATGCGATCCACCAGCGCGGCAATCGGGCGCGACACGGCGTAGACAAGATAAATCACGGCCAACACGACCAGACACGCCGCCACAACGATCGCCCCAACTATGAGTTGCCGCGCATTGTGATAGGCCTGCGCCTCTCGCTCGGTTTCTGCCGTTGCGCCAGCGACACTGCGTTCGGTCATCACACCCAACGTGTCATTCGCCAAATCGAATGCGTGTTTGGAATCCGTGTGATAGAGCCGCGTAGCACCCGCTACGTCGCCTGCCTTGGCAGAAATCATCAGCCGTCGCGCTAGCTCGCGATACGTGTTCCATTGGGTGACAAACTGGCTGTAAAGCTCGCGCTCGGGGCTGTCGTGCTCGATCTTGTCGTAGCGGGCCTGGGACGTGGCAATCGCTTTGTCGAGCATGGCGACCTGTTCGTCTGCGGCTCGCAGATCGGCACGTGATGAGGCGATCAGAAAATCGCCTTCGGCCGCGCGATAATCCGAGATGTAGTTATTGAGGTCGCCCAGAATCCGGCTGTTTTGAAGCCAGCGCCCGCTGATCTGTGCAGATACGCTGTGGAAACTGGCCAATTGGTCGATACTGAAAGCGCCGACGCCGACCACCAGCAGCAAAAAGATCACGAACACCAGCGTCAACCGGACGCGGATGGGACGCAGGATCGAAGGAGATTCGATTCCAAAGCGCCGCCCGTCTGGCGCGGCTGGGGCCCTGTTTGGCGATTGCATAGGTAATGTCCTGCGCAGTTTCCCTGACAACGTCGTGAGCGGAGCATCAGTCACCATACCACCAGGCGGAATCCCCATGAAGCCAGCCAGCCCGAAGATCCTCTGCATTGAAGACGACGTTGAAACCGGCGAGCTGATCACCGAAGAACTGGCCGAACACGGTTACACCGTGATGACGGCGCATGATGGTGAGTCCGGGCTGGCGATGATCCTGCGTGAAGCCCCGGATCTGGTGCTGTGCGACGTAGGCATGCCGGGCATGACCGGATTCGAGTTGCTGGAGCAGTTGCGCACGCTCGCACCACGTTATGCCGAAATTCCGTTCGTCTTTTTGACGGCGATGGCCCAACGCGACTCCGAACTGCGTGGGCGTCGCCTGGGTGCCGATGACTATGTGACAAAACCGGTCGACTTCGAAATCCTGATTAGCATTGTGCAAACCCGGCTCGCCAAGCGACCTCGAGCACATGCGGCGCATGCGCCTGTGCAGCTGAGCGAGCGCGAGGCCGAAGTGCTGGAGTGGTCTGCGCGTGGCAAGACGTCGGGCGAGATCGCCACGATTCTTGGGCTATCCAAGCGCACGATTGATTTCCATATGGACAATGCGCGCGAAAAGCTAGGGGTCGCCACCCGCATTGAAGCCGTGGTCAGGGCTTCCAGCGCGGGGATCATCAAACCGTAGGGGCCGCCGCGCGGAGCGGCGGCCATCGCTCAAACCGGTGCTTCCTCAAGGGGCGGGCCGTCAGTGGGTGGCTCCTTGCCGAGGAAGACCATCCGCAGGGCCGGCACGATCACCAACAGCATCAACGGGCCCACCAGCATGCCGCCTACCACCACGGTGGCCAGAGGCCGCTGCACCTGGCTGCCGATGCCAGTGGAAATAGCGGCTGGGAACAAACCGATACACGCCGACAGCGCGGTCATCAGCATCGGCCGCATGCGCTGTTGCGCCGCATGGAACATCGCTTCAGTTGGCTGGAGGCCGCGCTCCCGGCGCAAGTCGTTGTAGTAGGTGATCATCAGAATGCCGTCCATCACGGACACCCCAAACAACGAGACAAAGCCGATGGCCGCTGAGACGCTGAAGTCCAACCCCGTGAGGAACAGGGCCGCCACTCCGCCGGTAATCGCAAATGGAATCCCAGCCAGCGCCATCAAGCTATCGCGCAGCGAATTGAACAACCCATAGAGCAGCACCAGGATCAACAGAATGCTGATCGGTACCATGACCGCGAGCCGCTGTTTGGCCTGCTCCAGTTCTTCAAATTCACCTGCCCACTCAATGCGATAGCCCTGTGGCAGCTTAACGTGCTCGGCGATGCGTTGCTGCGCTTCTTCCACCGTGCCGCCCAGGTCGCGCCCACGCACACTGAACTTGACCGGTATATAGCGGGCGTTCTTCTCGTGATAGATGTACGACGCCCCCGTATCCAGCGTGATGTCGGCCAGCGCCGAGAGCGGAATGTAGGCGTTGCCGCCGTTCGCGTTCGAGTAGGCGACGCGGATGTTGCGCACCGCATCGATCGTGGCGCGGTACTCCGGGGCCAGCCGCACCGTCAGTGCGAACTGCCGATCGCCTTCCAGGATGGTGGTGGCCTGGGAACCCGACAGCGCCGCTTGGACCACGGTGTTCACATCCCCCGTGTTCAGTCCATAGCGCGCGGCCGCCTCACGGTTGATGCGCACGTTCAGGTTCGGTTGACCCAGCACACGGAAGATGCCCAGGTCGGTGATGCCTTTGACGCGGCTCATCTCGCTTTGCACCTGATCGGCCAGCCGCTCCAGCACCTGCAGGTCCGGGCCGATGATCTTGACCGAATTCGCCCCCTTCACGCCAGACAATCCCTCTTCCACGTTGTCCTGGATGTACTGCGAGAAATTCAGGCCGACCCCGGTGAACTCACTGGTGAACTCTTTCTGGATCTGCGCGATCAGCTTCTCCTTGGTCATCCCCGCCGACCATTGGTCGAAAGGTTTGAGCGGCACGAAGAACTCTGCGTTGTAGAAGCCCGCGGCATCACTACCGTCGTCGGGGCGACCATGGGCCGACACCACCGTGCGCACCTCGGGGTGTTTGAGGAGGATTTGACGCATGCGCGAGACCGGTACCACGCCCGATTCCAGCGATGCCGTTTGCGGCATCGTGAGCCGAATCCAAAGGTTGCCTTCTTCAAGCGCGGGCAGGAACTCCGTGCCCAGCAGCGGCATGAGCGCCGCGGTTGCCGCCAGCACGACCGCACCGATCGTCACGGCAATGCGCCGGTTGGATAGCGACCACTTCAGCGCAGGCTGGTAGAGCCTGTGCAGTGCGCGCACGAGCCAGGTTTCCTTCTCTTCAATCTTCTTGGGAAGCAGATACGAGCACAGCGCCGGCGTGACCGTGAAAGTGGCGATGAGCGCGCCCGCCAACGCGTAGCCATAGGTACGCGCCATCGGCCCGAAGATCTGACCTTCCACTCCCTGCATGGTGAACAGCGGAACGAACGCCGCGACAGTGATCAAGGCGGAGAAGAACACAGCGCGATCCACCTGCAGTGCGCTGACGAAAATCATGCGCAAGCGCTCCGGCACACGTAAGCCGAGCACCTTCGCGTCACGACTCATCAGCAGGCGCGTCTGCTCTGCCGCCGGCATCTGGAAGTTGCGGAAGATGTTTTCGACCAGGATGACCGATGAGTCCACGATGATCCCAAAGTCCACCGCCCCCACTGAGAGCAGGTTCGCGGATTCGCCGGTCAACAAGAGGATCAGGATGCTGAAGAACAGCGCAAACGGAATGTTGGCGCTGACAATGATGGCGCTGCGCAAATCACCCAGGAAGATCCACTGGATGAAGAACACCAGCAGGCAGCCAAACAGCAGCGCATGCATGACCGTGTGCGTGGTGACGGAGACGAGCTCCGAGCGGTCGTAGTAACGCTCGACCTTCACGCCTGCCGGCAGCGTGCCATCGGTGTTGATCTTGTCCAGCTCTGCCTTGACGCGCGCCACCACGTCGTTGGTCTGCATGGTGCGGTTCATCACCACGATGGCGGTGACGACGTCGCTTTCATTGTCACGGCCGGCAATGCCTAGACGGGGCGCGAAACCGATCTTCGTCTTCGCCACATCCTTGACCTGTACGGGCACTCCATTGGTCTGCGTAAGAACGATCTTGTCGATGTCCTTCACGTCTTGGATCAGACCCACGCCGCGGATGTTGACCGACTGCTGCCCAAAGTTGATCGTGCGCCCGCCGACGTTGATGTTGGCATTGCCGAGCGCTGTCATCATCTGTGGCAGGGTGACGCCATAGGCTTCCAGCTTCTTAGGGTCGACTTCGACGTCGTACTCCTTGGTCGTGCCTCCCCAGCTGACGACCTGGGCCACGCCCGGTACCGTCTTCAGGCGGCGCTGCAACACCCAATCCTGCAAGGTGCGCAGGTTGGTCAGCCCAAAGTGGGGCGGCCCCTTCAACTGATAGCGCACCACTTCCCCGACCAGGCTCGACGCCTGAATCTGCGCCTGCACGTTGTTGGGCAGGCTGACGTTCTGCTGGAGGGCAAGTGCCGCCTGCGTGTAAGCAAAGTAGTAGTCGATCCCGTATTTGAAGGTCACGCGCACGAACGACAGACCGTAGAACGACGTGGAGCGGATGTTCTCTACGCCGGGCGTTGCCGCCAGGCCGATCTCCATCGGCACGGTGTAGTACCGCTCCATTTCCTCGGCTGACAGGCCGGGCGTTTGTGCCGTGATTTCGAGAATGACGGGTGCGGGGTTGGGGTACGCCTCGATATTGAGCTTGGAGTACGCGAACAGCCCTGCGGCCACGAATGCCAGGAGGAACAACAGGATCAGTGGCCGTCGCAGCAGCGACAGCTTGAGAATCGCTTTGAGCACGGTGAATTCTCCTCAGTCGGCGCCGTTAAAATTGCCGGCAGCCGCCGTGCTCAGGTACAGCGCGCCTTCGTTGGCGGCCAGTTCACCCGCGCTCAGGCCTTCGAGCACCTGCACAAAGCCATCCTGTTCCAGGCCAAGCTTGATCACGCGCCGCGCAAAGCGCTTGCGGTCCGTCGTGACCCATGCGGTCATGGTGCCGTCGCCTTCACGCACCACGCCGTCCATCGCCAACGCTGGTGATTGGATGGGCGCGCCGGTGGTGATGTCGAATGACGTGAACATGCCGGGGCGCAGTTCGTGCTTCGGATCGTCGATTTCCGAACGCACCAGGATGCGGTGCGTGTTGGCGTCGACCGATGCGCCCACAGTGGTGATCTTGCCCTTGAAGACCCGGCCCGGAAATGCCATGACGTGAATCTTGACCGGCTGGCCAACGTGCAGCAGCGGCGCGTCGGCTTCCGGCACGAATGCCTGCATCCACATGGTGGACACGTCAGCCACCGTGAATGGCGCCGTGCCGTTGCCCGGCTGCAAGAGCAAGCCCGGCTGTGCGCTGCGCGCAGTCACCTGGCCCGAGATCGGGCTCACCACCGTCAGCAGCGAATCGGTCTTGCGCGTCTGCACGATCTGGTCCATCTGTGCGGGCGTCTTGCCGAACACGGTCAGGGCTTCACGCGCAGCTTTGTAGGCGGCCTCCGCAGCCTGTTGGTCGGAGATAGCCTGGTCCAGGTCCTTCTGCGCCAGGCCCTGGATCTCATACAACTGGCGCGCACGGGCGAGTGCATCGGTCGTCAGCTTGCGCGTACCGGCAGTGGAAATCAGAGTGGATTCCGCTTGCACCAGGTCGGGGCTGTCGATATCGAACAGCGGCTTGCCCTTGGCCACCGTATCGCCCACCTTGGCGTAGGTATTACGAATTTTGCCCTGGTACGACGTGAACACCTGTACGGCACGGTCCTGGTTGAAATCGATGTTGCCGACGGCTTCACGGCGGTTGGCGAAGTCGTGCAGTTCAACCGGCGCGACCTTGATGTACTGGAGCTGACTCTGGCTCAACGTGACGGCTTGGCCATCGCGCGACGGGGTGGCCGGCAGAGCCAGGGGCGCCACCCCATATGACGATGGTGACGACGGAGCGGGCGAGGCTTCGGACCGTTTCTGGCCTCCCAAGCCCCACATCAGGCAGCCAACGACCAGCGCGGCAACAGCGCCACCGATGGCGGCAGATTTGTAATCGACCTGCACGGCAATACCCCAGACGATAGAAATTGGCCCGCATGATGCGGGCCACCTGCAGATCGGTCTACTGTGATGAATCACAGTTCGCAACAATTCGCCGCTCCCCTAGAATCGCCGCCATTCGTCCAGACTGGGTGCCTGCATGCCCTCCAAAACTGCCTTTGGCGCGTCACCTTCTACCTCTGCCTCGCTGCGCCTGACCGCCCTGGCGGTTGCCTGCCTGCTGGTCACCGCCTGCGCGGTCGGGCCCGATTTCAAGGTGCCGGACGCGCCCAAGGTGTCCGGCTATACGCCGCAGCCGTTGCCGGAGCAGACGTCTTCTGCCGCCACGCAGGGGGGTGAAGCCCAGCGCTTTGTCTCGGGCATGAAAGTGTCCGACCAGTGGTGGAAGACGTTTCAGTCGGACAAGCTGAACAAGACCATTGAAAATGCCTTCGCCGCCAGCCCAACGTTGAGTGCAGCGCAAGCGGCGCTGCGCATAGCGCAACAGCAGACGAGTGCGCAGCAGGGCGCGTTCTTCCCGTTGGTGCAGGGCGCGTACCAAGGTGCCCGCAAGCGCGATGCGGTCGGCACGATCGCCCCCTCGCTCACCTCGAATGCTGAGATTTATAGCCTGCACACGGCGCAGGTCACGGTCAGCTACGCACCTGACGTGTTCGGCTTGAACCGGCGTCAGGTTGAGTCGCTCAAGGCCGCAGAGGATGCGCAATACTTCCAGTTGGAGGCCGCCTATCTAACGCTGGCCACCAACATCGTGGCGGCAGCGGTGCAAGAGGCATCGCTGCGGGCGCAGATCGATGCGCAAAAGCGCATCGTGGCCATCAACACACAATTGGTCGGCAACCTGCGCAAGCAGTTCACGCTGGGTGCCGTCACCGGCCTCGATGTGGCCGCCGCACAATCAGCGCTGGCGCAGGCCGAGCAGGCGCTGCCGAACTTGCAAAAGCAACTGGCCGTGCAGCGCGACTTGCTGGCCGCGCTGGCCGGCAAGCTGCCGGGCGACGGCATCGCGGACACTTTCACATTTGCAGATTTCACGCTGCCGCAAGCGTTGCCCTTGTCGCTACCGTCTGATCTGGTGCGGCAGCGCCCCGATGTTCGCGCTGCGGAAGAACAACTGCACGCCGCCACTGCGCAGGTAGGCGTGGCCATTGCGAACATGCTGCCCCAGCTCACCCTGTCTGCAACCCGGGGCGGAACAGCCTCTCAATTCAGCCAAATGTTCCAGCAGGGCAATGTGTTCTGGAGCCTGGTTGGAGGCGTGGCGCAGACCTTTTTCGACGGTGGCACGCTGCTGGCCAAGAAGCGCGCCGCCGATGCAGGCGTCGACCAGGCCGAGGCCCTGTATCGTGGCACGGTCATCTCCGCCTTCCAGAACGTCGCCGATACCCTCCATGCGCTGGATGCTGATGCCGACGTGCTCAAGGCCGCGCTAAAGGCCGAGCAGGCCGCCCGCACCACGCTGGACATCACTGACAAGCAGCGCGCCATCGGTCAGGTCAACATCCTCGCCGTGCTAAGCGCCGAACAGGCCTACCAGACGGCCCTGCAAGCCACGATAGCGGCACGCGCCAACCGATTTTCCGATACTGCCGCGCTATTTCAGGCGCTCGGGGGCGGGTGGTGGAACCGGCCCCACGCTGATATCGCACAGGGCGGAAGTCAATGAGGCGCGAGGCTTCGCGCGCAGGGCTAGTGCCCCGAACTGACGGTCAACTCTGTGGAATTTCGCAAATGTGCGCCTTCAACGAGTCAATGCAACTTATTGATGCCAACGTTCCGATGGCGTATCGACGTTTAGAGTCTTGCGCGGACGCTAATTGAGTCGTCTGACACCAGCATTGAGCTCAGCCTGCGCGTCAGGCCCTTCTTGAAAATGTGAGCAGTCCCTAGCGGGTGTGCGCAGCGGTAGTTGTCTTGCAACTGGCCTGCCTTGCCGCCAGGTCCGCTTCGGTGAATAGCCCTTGCGAGACCAGCGTTGCGTGTTCGCTGCCCGACAGCATCGCGCACGTGGCCACCGTTGCCAGCAGCATCTGGGTTTTGGGCTGCGCCGGCGTTTTCATCAGTCCGAAGTTGGACTCGGCAGCGTTTTTGCCGGGTTCGTCATACAACTCGTAGAACTCGGCGCCCTCGATATTGGCCTCGTTCTGGCTCAGCAGATAGGCGATGTGCGCCTTCAGACTGAGCAGGGCCTTCGCGTCGTCATACGGTTGACCCCGCAGCGGGGCGTAGATTTCAGCGGCGTTCAACTCGTTGATGATGACGGGCTTACCGATCTTTTTCATCTCGGCAAAGACGTCGATCGTTCCCCCTGGAACACTGACCCGGTAGGGGCTGGTGCCGCCACCGTAGTAATAGTGGTACGCCAGTTTGTCGACCCGCGCGCCTTGCGCTTCCAGGAACGGAATCAGGCCGAAGTCTGCGTAGACCGTGTCGACCACTGTGCGTAGCGGCCTGCCGGTGCGGGTGCCAACATCATGCACGGCGCGCGACATGCCGCGCAGCACCGTTGCCCATTGATGCGCGAGCGACGTGGCGTAATCGCTGACGGTGGCGCCCGTCCCGCTCTTGAAGCCCTGTCGCAGGCTCAACTCGTTCTGCAGTTCCCAGTCGCGGATGTCGGCGGCGAACCGCAGGACGATCGGCGCCACGCGATCGTAGCCCTGCGCTTCGAGCCCGGCGTCTGAGTCGGGATACCGGCCGTTGTCGGTCGCATCGCCCCAAGTGAAGGGCACGTACAGGATCGGGTGCAGCGTGATGTGGTGCGCATGGGACAGCGGCACCAGCGCCTGCAGCAATTGCGTGGCGGCCGAGCCATCCCCCGTGAGCGGCACGTCGAAACGATAGCTCTTCAAGCCGCGCTGCTCCAGCGTAGCGAACTGTGTGGCGTAGTCGCTCCAGAGTGCCTGGGTCGGGCTTGGATGCCCACAGACGCCCCAGGTGAAGGTCTGGGCGGCCGCAGCGCTCGTCAGCCACGTTGCGGCCAGGACAAGAAGGACAGTACGGATGCGCCGAGTTTTCATGGTGGGGGCGGACAAGTGAACGGTGGTTGCTCTTGGGCCTCGGTGTTGCCACCGCAATGGTATCCGTATGGCGGAGGGGCATGCCTGCCAGGATACGACTCATGCCGTTCCTCGAACCTTTTTCAGAGATTCGTTTTCGTGCGGGCAACTCGTCGATCTGACTGAGCCCGAAGCGGTAGCCTGCACAGTGACGTCATGGGTTGGCTCGCGGCCAAGATCGACCTCTTCGATGCAGTTCGGATACCCCCGATGCCGGTCACGCCGTGCCCCTGCCACGAGCAGCCTCATTGAACGCATAGGGCGACGCAAATTGAAGAGATGTAAATCCGCGGCAAGGGAACGTGTATGCGGAGCGAATACAGTGGGCGTTGCGGAGCTCCTTAGGCCATTTTTTCTTGTGGCGCGTAGATGCCAACTCTAGACTCCGGCTAACTGGCCCGGCCAAGTGGCCGTTGATTCGCCTGAACGGCAGAGGCCGGATTCGGTCACCGTCCTCTGCCTGGTGAAACAGGGGTGTCGGGATTGGTTGAGCGGACTGGCGTCAACAGTCTCCAAACCCCCGCGGTTGGTACAGACATTTTTGTACAGGTACGGACGCTTTTGTGTCCCGTCAGTTCGCGGATCGCCCTAATCCGGCACCACTGCCGTCACCTCAATTTCCACCTTGGCCCGGTCCTCCACTAGGGCTGCCACCTCCACTGCCGTCATGGCAATGCTGAAGCTGCCGATCAGCTCGCGGAACGCCTTGCCGATCTCAGGGTAGGCCGCCACGTAAGCCTTCTTGTCGGTCACGTACCACGTCATGCGCACGATGTGCTCGGGCTTGGCGTCGCCGGCGGCCAACACGTCGACGATGTTCTGCAGCGCCTGCCGGACCTGACCGGCCAGGTCATCCGTATGGAACACGCCCTGCGCATCCCAGCCGATCATGCCGGCCACGAACACCATGCGCCCACGCGCGGATACACCGTTGGCATAGCCCTTGGGGCGCGGCCAGTTAGGGGGGAGGAGTACTTCCATGATGCGATTCCTTCTACTTTTATCGGGACTGTTGAACGCTCGCCTCGATCGCCTGCCGCACATCGGGCGGCATCGGCATCGCGCGATGCGTATTGAGATCGGTAAATACCAGCACCTGCTGGGAGCGCACGCGCTGTTGGTCGCCGGCCCAGCAATCCAGGTCCAAGGTGAGCGACGCATTGCCGAGCCGCTCCAGCTTCAGGTTGAACTGCACGTCGTCGCCCATGCGACTGATGGCGCTGAACTCGCAATGCAGCTTGACGATGGGCAGGCCGATGCGGCGCGGGCCCAGCATCTGCGCATATGAAACGCCCAGGCCGTCGGTAAACCAGTCTTCGACAAGGCCGTTGAACAACACAAGGTATTGCGGAAAGTAGACGATGCCGGCCGGGTCGCAGTGTGCAAAGCGGATGCGGGCGGCACGCTCGAAGTGGTAGCCGCTCATGATTTCTCGTGCTCACGCAGGCGATAGCGCAGCAGCTTGCCGACTTCACTGCGGGGCAGGCTCGCGCGGAATTCGATAGCGCGCGGATACTTGTACGGGGCCACGGTCTGCTTCACGAAGTCCTGCAGCGTCTTGACCATCTCCGGGCCGGCGGTGTGGCCTGGATGCAATACAACGAACGCCTTGACGATCTGCCCGCGCTCTTCATCGGGCTCGCCAATCACGCCACACTCGGCCACGGCCGGATGCTGCATCAACGCGTCTTCCACCTCGGGCGCGGCGATGTTGTAGCCGGACGAGATGATCATGTCATCGGTGCGCGAGTGGTAGTGGAAGTAGCCTTCTTCATCCATCACGTAGGCGTCGCCCGTGAGGTTCCAGCCGTTGCGCACATACGCGCGCTGGCGGTCGTCGGCCAGGTATCGGCAGCCGGTCGGACCTTGCACAGCCAGGCGGCCCACCGTGCCCGGCGGCACGGGGTTGCCGGCGTCGTCCACGACCTGTGCGACATATCCGGGGACGGCCTTGCCGGTGGCGCCAGGGCGCACGTCGGCATCGGCGGCGGAGATGAAGATATGGAGCATCTCGGTCGCGCCAATGCCGTCGATCAACTCGATGCCGGTAGCGTTCTTCCACAGCGTGCGGGTGGCCACCGGCAGCGCTTCCCCCGCCGAGACGCAACGGCGTAGCGGGGTGGCACGCAACTCGTCTCCGCGCGCTGCGATGTTGCGGTACGTGGTGGGCGCGGTGAACAGCACCGTCGCGCCAAACGTGCGGATGCCATCGACCAGATCGTTGGGCGATGCCTTCTCCAGCAGCACCGTCGATGCACCCACGCTCATCGGAAACAGCAGCAGGCCGCCAAGCCCGAACGTAAACGCCATCGGCGGGCTGCCGATGAAGATGTCGTCCGCGCGCGGCTTGAGCACATGCGGCGGCCAACACGCGCAAATGGCGAGGATGTCGCGATGAAAATGCATCGTCGCTTTCGGCACGCCTGTCGTGCCCGACGTAAAGGCAAGCAGGCACGTGTCATCCGCCGCCGTATCGACGTTGGCGAAGGCGGCCGGCTGGCGTGCCATGGCGGCCTCCAGCCCTTCCGGCGTGTCATCATGGAAACACAGCATCTGCACCGGCTTGGCCGCTTGCGCCACGGCATCGCGCAACGCGTCGACGAGCCGCGCATCGCACAGCGCGAAACCGATCTCGCCCTTGCCCAGGATCTGACCCAGCTCTTTGGCGCGCAGCAGCGGCATGGTCGTCACCGCAATCGCGCCCACCTTCATCACCGCAAACCAGCAGGCGGCGAGCATCGGGCTGTTGGGCGAGCGCAGCAGCACGCGGTTGCCCGGCACCACGCCCATCTCGTTGACCAGCACATTGGCGATGCGGTTGGCGTGCTCCTGGAGATCGGCGTATGTCCAGCGGGTGCCGGGCGCCTGGATGCAGAGGCGGCCGCCCTCGCCTGCAGCAACGCGGCGGTCGAGCAATTCGGTCGCGCAGTTGAGCTGCGGCGGAAACTGCAGCGCCGGCAGGTCGAAGCGATACACCGGTTGCAGCTCCGCCGGGGGCAGCCGGTCGCGGGTGAAGGTGTCGATATGGGCGCTGGGCATGGCGAGCTCTCCGTCTCTGGGCTGGGCAATGTCAGAGTCAGTGCGCTGACGGCGTGGCCGCGCGCAGCAGTTCGCGCGCGATGATGAGTTGCTGCACTTCCGTCGCGCCTTCGTAGATCCGCAGCGAGCGGATCTCGCGGTACAGGCGCTCCACCGGCTGCTCGCTCACCACGCCCAGGCCGCCCCACATCTGCACGGCGGCGTCGATCACCTGCTGCGCGTTTTCGGTGGCGGTCAACTTGGCCATGGCAGCCTCGCGCGTCACGTTGCGGCCCTGGTCGCGCTGCCACGCGGCGCGGTACGTCAGCAAGGCTGCGCTGTCGATGGCGGTGGCCATTTGCGCGAGCTTGGCCTGCGTGAGCTGGAAATCGGCCAGCACGCCGCCGAACATCTTGCGGGTGGTGGCGCGCGCCAGCGCTTCGTCCAGCGCGCGGCGCGCAAAACCCAGCGCGGCTGCCGCCACCGACGTGCGGAACACATCCAGCGTGCGCATCGCCACTTTGAAACCCTCGCCTGCCGCGCCCACGCGCTGGCTGGCCGGGATGCGGCAGTTGGTAAAGCGCAGGCGCGCCAGCGGGTGCGGCGCAATCACGTTGATGCGCTCTGCAATCTCAAAGCCCGGCGTACCGGCCTCGACAATGAACGCGCTGATGCCGCGCGAGCCCGGCGCCTCGCCGGTGCGGGCAAACACGACGTAGAAGTCGGCGATGCCGCCGTTGGAAATCCATGTCTTCTCGCCGTCGAGCACGTAATCCGTGCCGTCTTCACGCGCGGCGCAGGCCATGGCGGCCACATCGGAGCCGGCCTCCGGTTCGGACAGGGCAAATGCAGCGATGGCCTCGCCACGCGCCACTTTCGTCAGATAGCGCTCGCGCTGCTCGGGCGTGCCGTGCAACGAGATGGCGCCCGAGCCCAGCCCCTGCATCGCAAAGGCAAAGTCGGCCAGGCCGGAATGGCGTGCCAGCGTCTCGCGGATCAGGCAGATGGCGCGCGTGTCGATGGTCTCGGCCGCGCCGCCTTGCGCGGTGCCGCCCACCGCGTGACGCAGCCAGCCGGCTTGCCCGAGCGACTTGACCAGCGCGCGGCATTCGGCATCCACATCGGGGCCGTGGTCGTGAGCGATGTGCTTCGTGGCCCAGGCATCGAGTTCGGTTTCGAGCTGGCGGTGCTTGTCGTCAAAGAACGGCCACTGCAAATAGTCTTTGTCGCTCATCTCAGTTGCCCTCGAATACCGGTTTTTGCTTGGCGACGAACGCGTGATAGGCCCGAGAAAAATCTTCGGTCAGCATGCAGATGGCCTGAGCCTGCGCTTCGGCCTCGATGGCCTGGTCGATCGTCATCGTCCATTCCTGGTGCAGCATCGTCTTGGTGATGCCGTTGGCGAATGTCGGGCCGGCGGCCAGGTCGGCGGCCAGGGCATGCGCTTGGCTCAGCACCTCGCCCGGTTCGCACAGGCGGTTGAAAAAGCCCCAGCGCTCGCCCTCTTCACCGCTCATCGAGCGGCCGGTGTAGAGCAACTCGCTCGCGCGGCCCTGGCCGATGATGCGCGGCAGGATCGCGCAGGCGCCCATGTCGCAGCCGGCCAGGCCAACGCGGTTGAAAAGGAACGCCGTCTTGCTGCGCGCCGTGCCCAGGCGCAGGTCGGAAGCCATCGCCAGGATGGCGCCCGCGCCCGCGCACACGCCGTCAACTGCAGCGACGATCGGCTGCGGGCACGCGCGCATCGTCTTCACCAGCTCGCCCGTCATGCGCGTGAACATGAGCAGCTCGGGCGCCTTCAGTTGCACCAGCGGGCCGATGATCTCGTGCACATCACCGCCGGAGCAGAAGTTGTCGCCCGCGCCGGCCAGCACGATGGCCTTGACGTCATCCGCCCACTTGAGCTGATGGAACAGGTCGCGCAGCTCGGCATACGAATCAAACGTGAGCGGGTTCTTGCGCTCCGGCCGGTTGAGCGTGATGGTGGCAACACCGCCTTCCACGCTCCACAGGAAATGCTTGGCTTGGTAACCCGCCAGCGGGCGGCGGTTGCCGGCCCGCAGGGCCGGGTCCACAGGGTGATTCGGGTCGGTCATGATTGGGTCGGGTTCGTTAGGGTTGATCTTCGCGGGCGTCCAGCTCTTGCTCGCGCTGCGCGAGGTGGACGCGCAGGTGGCCGAGCTGCGCATACAGCGCGTCTTTGTTGGCCATGCCAAGGCCGTCGAACATTTCGATCAGCCAGCGTTCGTGTTCGGCTGCCATCTCGGCAAAGTGGCGCCGGCCGGCATCCGTCAGCAGCACGCGAAAGGACCGGCGATCATCCGGATCCGCCTCGCGTCTGACAAGCCCTTCCTTCTCCAACTGGTCGGTCAGGCCGGTGACGTTGCCGCCGGTCACCATCAGGTAGCGCGACAGCACGTTCATGCGCAGCCCATCCGGATGCCGGTCGAGTTGCGCGAGATAGTCGAAGCGCGGCAGCGTGGTGTTGAAGCGCGTGCGCAGGCGCTGGCGGATCTGCTGTTCGATCTGCGTGCTGCAGGCCAGCAGGCGCAGCCAGATCTTGACGTCCATGTGGTCGTCCACATGCGCGCGCGCTTCCAGCCCGATATGTTCGTCGCCCAGCGCCTGCACGACGGCGTGATGGCCGGAGGCCCGCGTGGCGAGTGCGGTTTTGCGCCGGGTGCGTTCGGTGCTCACATCACCTCCCCGCCGGATACCGAGATGGCCTGACCGGTGATCGACGACGCGCCATCGGAGCACAGCCACATCACGGCGTTCGCCACTTCATCGGGCGCGATCAGCCGCCCTTGCGGGTTGCCCTTCACCAACTCGGCCCGCGCTTCTTCTGCGCTGCGCCCGGTGCGGGCAACGATGCGGTCGATGCTCTCGCGCACGATGTCCGTTTCCGTGTAGCCCGGGCACACCGCGTTGACGGTGACACCGCGCGCCGCAAGCTCCAGCGCCAGCGAGCGCGTGAGCCCGATCACCCCATGCTTGGCCGCCACATACGCCGACACATACGCATAGCCGCGCTGGCCCGCCGTGCTGGCAATGTTGACGATGCGACCGCGGCCCGACGCCTGGACATCGGCCAACGCCGCCTGCGTGCACAGGAACGTGCCCGTCAGGTTGACGGCCAGCATGCGCTGCCATTGATCGAGCGTGGTCTTGGCAAACGGCGCACTCTCGGCCTGGCCCGCGTTGTTGACGAGGATGGAGATAGGGCCCAGCCCCGCGCGCGCGGATTCGAACGCCGCTGCCACACTCGCCTCGTCGGTCACGTCGCACGTCACGACTTGCGCGCGGGCGCTGTCGGGCAACGTCTTGGCAGTGGCGTGCAGCACATCGGCGTTGCGGCCCATCAGCGTGAGCGTGGTGCCATGCGCTGCGAGTTGCGCGGCAATCGCGGCACCAATCCCACGCCCTGCACCGGTAACAACGGCGTGGTGCCCGCTGAGCATTGCAGGTGTCGCCATCTCAAACCCCCTGCATGCGGTTGGCCTGCTCCAGCGGCGACAACCCCGCCGCCTGCGCCGCCATCGCGCGCTCGCGCTCCAGGTTGCGCTCCAGTTGCAGCTTGCCCGCGCGGTATTGCTTGGGCCACGGCATGTCGAGATAACCGATGCGGGCGGCTTCGTTCAGCGTCCAGGCCGGATTGGCCAAGTGCGGGCGGGCCACGGCGCACAGGTCAGCACGGCCGGCGGCAATGATGCTGTTGACGTGGTCGGCCTCTGAGATGGCGCCCACAGCGATGGTGGCGATGCCCGCCTCGTTGCGCACGCGGTCGGCAAACGGCGTCTGGAACATGCGGCCGTACACCGGCTGCTCCTTCTTGCTGACCTGGCCCGACGAGCAATCGATCATGTCCGCGCCTGCGGCCTTGAAGACGCGCGCGATTTCCACCGCATCGTCCGGCGTGATACCACCCTCCACCCAGTCGTGCGCGGAAATGCGCACCGACATCGGCTTGTTGCTCGGCCACACCTCACGCACCGCGTGGAAGACTTCGAGCGGAAAGCGCAACCGGTTTTCCAGTGAGCCGCCATATTCGTCATTGCGCTGGTTCGTCAGCGGCGAGATGAACGACGACAACAGATAGCCGTGCGCGCAGTGCAGCTCCAGCCAGTCGAAGCCAGCTTCCGCCGCGAGCCTTGCGGCGTGGACAAAGTCGTCACGCACGCGATCCATGTCGTCGCGCGTCATGGCCCGCGACCACTGGCTGACGCCATCCAGATACTGCTGGGGCGATGCGGAAATCAGCGGCCAGTTCTGCCCGTCTTCCAGCGGCAGATCGATGCCCTCCCACGCCACGCGCGTCGAGCCCTTGGCGCCGGCATGGCCGAGCTGGATGCCCAGCTTCGCATCGCTGTTGGCGTGCACGAACTGAACGATGCGCGCCCAGCCGTCACGGTGTTCGGTGTTCCACAAACCCGGGCAGCCGGGGGTGATGCGGGCATCGGGCGAAACACAGGTCATCTCGGCCATCACCAGGCCGGCACCGCCCATGGCGCGCGCGCCCAGGTGCACAAGGTGGTAATCCGCCGGCTGGCCGTCTTCGCACGAGTACTGCGCCATGGGCGACACCACCACACGGTTCTTGAGCGTGACGCCGCGCACCGTGAAGGGCGTGAACATCGGCGGCACGGGGCCGTGCTGCGGGTCCCGCGATGCGCCGGCCTGCTCGGCAATCCAGTCTTCAAACTGTTCGAGATAGCGCTTGTCGCGCTGGCGCAGGTTTTCGTGGCTGATGCGCTGGCTGCGCGTTAGCAGCGAATAGGCAAACTGCTCGGTCGGCAGGTTGGCGTAACGCGCGACGTTTTCAAACCATTCCGTCGAATTGCGCGCCGCGTTCTGGATGCGCAGCACTTCCACGCTGCGCACTGTCTCGTAGTGCTCAAGCGCGGCACGCAAATCGCCCGGGTGCTGGCCGATGCTGCGTGCCAGCTCAATCGAATCTTCCAGCGCCAGCTTGGTGCCGGAGCCAATCGAGAAGTGCGCCGTGTGTGCGGCGTCGCCCATGAGCACCACCGGCGTGCCGTGCGCGTTGGTATGCACCCAATGTCGGCAGACCACGCGCGGAAACCGAATCCACTGCGCAGAGCCCCGCAGGTGCGTGGCATTGGAAATCAGCTTGTTGCCGTCGAGATACTTGGCAAAGAGCCGCTCGCAGTACGCGATGGCCTCTTCCTTCTCCATGGTCTCCAGGCCGGCGGCGCGCCACACCTCTTCGGGCGCCTCGACAATGAAGGTGGAGGTTTCGTCATCAAAGCGGTACGCATGCGCCTGGAACCAGCCGTGCTCGGTTTCTTCAAACGCAAACGTGAACGCCTCGAACAGCTTGTGCGTGCCGAGCCAGACGAAGCGGCAGCGGCGGGTGTCGATATCGGGTTGATACGTGGCGGCGTACTTGGTGCGGATGCGGCTGTTCAGGCCGTCGCTGGCGATGATGAGGTCGGCATCGGAGTAAACCGTGTCATCCTGGACGTCGGTTTCGAAGACGAGCTTGACGCCTTCTTCCTCACAGCGCGCCTGCAGGATGTTCAGCAGGCGCTTGCGCCCGATGCCGCAGAAGCCGTGGCCGCCCGAGCGCACGACCTGCCCTCGGATGTGGACTTCAATGTCGTCCCAGTGGTTGAAGGCGTCGAGGATCTGCGCGGCGCTTTTGGCGTCGGCGCGCTGCAGGTTGCCCAGCGTCTGGTCGGAGAACACCACGCCCCAGCCGAACGTGTCATACGGGCGGTTGCGCTCGACGACGGTGATGTCGTGCGACGGGTCCTGCAGCTTCATCAGCAGGGCAAAGTACAGGCCGGCCGGCCCACCACCAATACAGACAATCTTCATGACAACGGCTCCGCGTTTGATGCGGTATTACCTTAGTCATGAATAGTTTAGTTGTAAAGTAATTTGCTGAGCCGGCGCCCCGGGGTTTACACCGAACCGGGCGGCGCCAGGCTCACACCCGCATGTGAGTCCCCACTCAGCTCAGGCGGCAGCGGAAGAACGCGAGGATCTCGTCGCGGGCGGCGAGCGTGGGCTCCCCGGCTGCGTCGATCAGGTGGGCGGTCACCACGCTATGCGGACAAGGCACATGCTGGGCAAAGAACGACGGCGGGCTCGGGTGCGCAGCGCTGTCGGGCAGCACGCGCGACACAAAGCGACTGCCCAGCGCATCCGCATACGCAGCGAAGCGCTCGGCGCGGCAGAAGCGGTCGCCTTCAAACCGGTAGGCCAGCACGGTCAGGTCTTCCTGCTCCAGCCGCTGGCGCACGGCAGCGACGCCCTCCGGCGCGATCTCGATCCCACCTGGCGCGTTCAACGGCAAAGACGGCTGGCACAGCACCGGCGCCAGCATGGCCGGCTCCAGCATCATCGTCAGCGCGAAATTGCCGGTGAAACACATGCCGATGGCACCCACCCCGGGGCCACCGCACTCCGCATGGGCCAGCCGCGCCAAGCTGCGCAGCCACTGCGTGACCGGGCTCGACTGGTTGGCCGCAAAGGCACGGAACTCCGCACTCACGCACGCATGGCGGAACACCTCCGCGCCGGCATCCGCCTCGGGCAACGCGCCGTCGCGCCCGAACAGCGACGGCATGTAGACCGTCAGCCCCGCATCGCGCACCCAGCGTGCGAACCGCGCCACGTGCGGGCTGATGCCCGGCATCTCGGCCATGACAATCACGCCCGGGCCCGCGCCGGCCACGTACACGGTTTTGGTAATGCCATCCAGCGTGATCTGGCGGCGCGTGAAGTCTTCCAGGCGGTCGTCCTGCTGCGTGTGCTCGCTTGTCATGCGGGGGCTCCCTATCTGGTGTGGCTCAGGCGACGAGATGCTGAAGATGCGCATAACCAGCCGCCCTGGCGAAATCGGGCAGCGTCCACAGCGCGCCGTTCACACCCCAGGTGCCGTCGGGCACGTCATGGAGCATCACCGAGGTCACCACGCGCCGCGCATCGGCCGCTGGAAGCGCCTGCGCAAACGCTTCGTGCACCTGCTGAACGAAGCGTGCACGCGCATCGGCATCCAGTACACCGGCCGGCACATGGGCGATGGCCATGCACGGCACCACCTGCGTTATCACGTCCGCCCCGCCGCACCACCAGGAGGCGGCCGGCACGTCTTCCACCGTCACCCAGGTGCTCGCGCGCCGGCGCGGATCATCGGGAATCTGCTCGGCTTGCGCAGCCGCTTCTGTGATGCGGCGTGCGAGCGTGGCGCGTGCGTCGCCGTCAAAGGTGTTGGCAGGAATCTTGACGAGGATGTTCGGCATGTAGGCACTCGGGAGGGTGGTTGACATGCCTGCATTGAACCCGCGCTGCCGCTAGACTGGCAGTGTCGATTTCGACATCTTTCGGGCAACTTCGGTCATGGCGGATTTCACCATCCTCGTACTCTCCGGCGCGTACGCCACCAGCGTGGCGGCCACACTCGACATCCTGCAGGCCGCGTCGACACTCGCCCCGCGTGTGAAGGCGCCGCGCCCGACCTGGCGCGTACTCTCAGCCGACGCGCCCAGCGCGCAACTGAGCAACGGTATGCAAGTGGAGGCCACCGCCCTGCCAAAGCGCCCCCGCCCCGATGGGGGCACCTGGATCGTGCCGGGCCTGGGCCTGGACCATGCGGGCGTAATCGCCACGCGCCTGGCGCAGGACGATGCGCAGCGAGCAACGCGCGCCCTGGCCGCGCAGGCCGCAGCGGGCGGTCAGGTGGCCGCATCGTGCTCGGCGGTGTTTCTGCTGCAAGCGGCGGGGTTGCTGCCGGGGCGCTGCGTCACCACGTCATGGTGGCTGGCCCCGACGCTGCAGCAATGGGAACCCGCGTGCACGGTCGATGCAGACCGCATGGTGTGCGCCGACGGCCCGATCGCCACCGCCGGTGCCGCCTTTGCGCAGACCGACCTGATGCTGCACCTGCTGCGCACGCGCTTTGGCGTGGCGCTGGCCGATACCGTGGGGCGTGTGCTGCTCATCGATGGCCGTCACGCGCAGGCGCCGTTCGTGGTGCCCGCCATGCTCGCCAACGGCAGCGCGCTGATTGCCCAGCTGGTGGCACGCATTGAGGCCGCCCTGCCCAACCCGCCGAGCGTGCAGGCCCTGGCTGACGCGCTGGCCATGTCGCAACGCACGCTGTCGCGGCACGTGCGTGAGGCTACCGGCAGAAGCACCCTGGCCCTGGTGCAGAGCGTGCGCCTGAACCGCGCCCGCATGCTGATCGAATCGAGCCGCATGACCATCGACCGCGTGGCCGAAGCCGTAGGCTACGAAGACGCCACCGCGCTGCGGCGCCTGATGCGCAAGGTATCGGGCACCAACCCGAGCCAATACCGGCCGGCCGTCTAGGGAGCGAGGTCCAGGGTTACAGGCCGTTACACAAGAAGCTGCGGCACTTTAATTTTCGTTTAAGACTTGACGCCTAACTTGGTCACGTCGGACCCACCCAGACAGGAACCCACACCATGTCACCGCAAGAACAGCAAGCGCTAGAGAACTTCCTGGCCCAACTGACGCAAGCCCGCGTCGGGGCCAAGGACCCGCAGGCCGAAGCCCGCATCCTCGACGCCGTGGCCCGCCAGCCGGACGCAGCCTATCTGCTCGTGCAGCGCGCCATGCTGCTCGACCAGGCGCTGGCATCGGCGCAGGCGCAGATCGCCACGCTGCAGAACCAGTTGCAGGCGGCGCAGGCCGGCCGCAGTACGTCGTTCATGGACTCGGCCAACAACTGGGGCAGCCACGCCGGCAGCCCGGCGCCCGCACCCGCATACGCCCCGCAGCAGGCCGCCCCCGCGCAGATGCCGCAGCAGGCCCAACAGGCCCAACCGGCCCCGGCGCAACCGGCGCGCTCGGGTTTCTTCAGCGGCGGCCTGGGCAGCACGCTGGGCAGCGTCGCGACCACGGCAGCTGGCGTGGCCGGTGGCGCGCTGCTGTTCCAGGGCATCGAGAACATGTTCCATCACAACAGCAGCGGTGGCGGTTTCTTTGGCCAGCAGCCGGTGATGGGCGGCACCACGGAAACCGTTATCAACAACTACTACGACAGCGACAGCAACGGCAACAGCGGCACGACCAACACGGCGTCGCGCGACGACAGCCTTGGGCTGATTGATGACAGCGACCTGGGCGGCGGTGATTATTCGGATGACGATTCGATGTTCAGCTAGTCGCTTGACGCCCGCCGCGCAGACTCCCGTCCATGGGCGCGCGGCGGAGCGATTTCTTGGATCGGAGTAGGGCATTTCCGGTTCGGAATGCCCATCCGTCGCTACTGCTCGCTATAGCCACGCCGCTCAATGGCGGCGAGCACATCCCACGCTTGCGGATCGACGTCGCGGCCCCCTAGCGACATCGACACGTACACATCGATCGCATCGACAAAGCCCTTCACAAATGCAGGCGGAAAGCTGTAAGCCGAGAAGTGCTGAAGCTGCTCACGCAGCATGCCGGGCCGGCATTGACCATGGGAACGCATCGCGGTGCGCGTGCGTTTGAGGTAGGCCTGCCCGGCGAGCGCGCCGTTCAGGTAAATGCGGTTCTTGGTAAGCGCGCCTGCGGCCGATGACGTGACCTCGGCGCGAGGGGCGGAAGGCGGTGGAGAAGGGTATGAAGCGATTGGCATGGAGCCTCCTTGGGTAGTTGGAGACCCGCCGCTCATTTCCACGTGAGGGTGGCGGGCCCGACAGCGGAGGTGGAAAACTGACACCCAAGGAAGCCAGCCAGCCCGTAGGCTGCTCCGCCCGGCCCGCCATAAAACAGGCGTGCGTGAGCGTCTCGGACAACATGCTGTCCGCCTTGGGTCAATGTCGGGTTTCCACGCCCGGCTGCCGTTGGTGCGGCAGCGGGAGGATTATAGCGATGGGGCCGGCGGCGCAGGTCTGAATTGCCGGGCGTCACTTCAAATGCTCCACGCCCCACCCCCAGACACCCAAGCTCGACCCTCAGACATTCAAGCGCCAACCCCGAAGCCCCACGCTCGACCCTCCAACACTCGATCCCGACCCTCCGAGCGTCGAGCATCACGGTCAGACACTCGCACGCCACAGTCTGAGCCTCGCACTCGACTCTTCGAGCTTCGAATTTCAACCTCGGCAAGCCGCGTTCCAGCCTCGAACAGTCGATCGCCACGGTCGCAGGGTCGTGCTCCACAGTTTGACCCTGACGCATGGCTCTCGGAGGTCGAAAATTTCGAGCCAAAACAGCGACGTTCCACAGCTCGAGGGGCGTGCGTGGACCTCGCACAGCAGAACACGAGTCCTTGAGGCCCGAACGCGGCGCTACAGCCTCCACCCTCGGCTATGTGCTGGTGGTCACCCGCTCCCGCACCATCATCGATTGCAGAGCGTGCTGCAGCTGATCGAGCGTGTAAGGCTTGCGAAGCGCCGTCCACCTGAACGCAAAGCTATCGTGGTTGGGAATGGGATTGCCGGAGGCGAAGACGACCCGCAATTCCGGATGCAGCGCAAACGCGTGCTGCGCGAGTTCAATGCCCGACATGTCCGGCATGATAACGTCCGTAAATAGAACGTCGAACGCTTCTGCCCGCAGGGCTTCGAGCGCCTGCGCACCGCTGGCGGCCTGCTGGGGCGTGATCCCGATGAGCATCAACAGCTCGCACACCGCGCCGCGCAATGACGCGTCGTCTTCGACCACGAGGATGCGCAGGCGCGCCGGCTCCCACACTGCGCCCGTGTCGAGATCGGGAGGCGTGTCGCCTTCCTCCGATCCGGTCGATTGCACCGCGTCGCTTCCGAGCACCTGGCGAATCTTGAATGCCAGTTGCTGCCGGCTGTAGGGCTTGCTCAGCAATTCGACGCCCGGATCGAGCCGACCTCCATGCACGATGGCGTTTTGCGTGTAGCCAGACGTGTACAGCACCCTCAGCGCGGGCAGTGTCTGAACCGCCCTGCGGACCATCTCCGTACTGCGTAGCGCACCGGGCATGACCACGTCCGTGAAGAGCAGATCGATATGCACGCCGCTCTCGACCACAGCCAGCGCCTGCTCTGCATTGTTGGCCTTGAGCACGGCATAACCGAGGCCGCTCAGCAGATCGACCACGGTCTCGCGGACCTTTGCGTCGTCTTCTACGACGAGGATCGTCTCGTTGCCGTGCTTGAGCCCGCTGGTTTTGGCGCGTGCGGGCTCGACCGCCGTGCCGGTGGATCGGGGCAGATAAACGCGCACCGTCGTGCCCTCGCCAACCTCGCTGTAGAGGCGGATATGGCCGCCGCTTTGTTTGACGAAGCCGTAGGCCATGCTGAGCCCGAGGCCCGTGCCCTCGCCTTCGCGCTTGGTGCTGAAGAAGGGGTCGAAGGCGCGCTCCATCACTTCGGGGCTCATGCCGGTGCCGGTGTCCGTCACGGCTAGCATGACGTATTGCCCCGCCGGCACATCGGGCAGCGCTATGACATAGTCGTCGTCGAGCGTGGCGTTGGAAAGTTCGAGCGTCAGCTTGCCGCCGTCGGGCATCGCATCGCGCGCGTTGATCGCCAGATTCAGGATGACGTTCTCGAACTGATGCGGATCGACTGCGGTATTCCACAGTCCGCCCGCGACCACCGATTCGATCTCGATCGCCTCGCCCAGCGCCCGCCGCAGCAGGTCGTCCATGGCGCGCAGTTGCCGTGCCGGATTGATCACCACGGGCGCAAGCGGCTGCTGGCGGCCGAAGGCGAGCAACTGCGCGGCTAGCTTGGCCCCCCGGTCGACGGCATCGATGGCCTTACCCAGCCGCTCGGCGCTCCAGGCATCGCGCCCATGGCGGCTTTCGAGCAGTTCCAGGTTGCCCCTCAGCACCTGCAGCACGTTGTTGAAGTCGTGCGCAACGCCACCGGTAAGCTTGCCCAGTGCCTCCATCTTCTGGGCCTGGAAGAGCGCCCTTTGCGTCTGTTCCAGTTGCTCGCTGGCGCGTCGTCGTTCGGTGATGTCGCGCGTGACCTTTGCGAAGCCGACCAGTTCGCCCTCTTCGTAGATGGCATCGATGATGACGTGCGCGAAGAAGCGGCTGCCGTCGCTGCGCACACGCCAGCCTTCGGCTTCAAAGCGCCCGACGCGCCGCGCAGTTTCCAGGCCGCGGAACGGCACGCCGGCCGCCACATCCTCGGGCGTATAGAAACGCGAAAAATGCGAACCGATGATCTCGTTTTCGGCATAGCCCTTGATGCGCCGCGCGCCGGCATTCCAGCTCGTGATGTGCCCGTCGGTCGACAGCATGAAGATGGCGTAGTCGGTCACCCCCTGCACGAGCAGGCGGAAGCTGCGCTCGCTTTTAAGCACGGCGTCGTGAGCGGCCTTCTTGTCGCTCATATCGCTGATCACGGTGCCGAAGCCGATCAACCCGTTGTTGCTGTCGCGCAGCGCCGTCATGGCGACGTTCGCCCAGAAGGGCGTGCCGTCCTTGCGGATGCGCCATCCTTCCTCGACGTGCCGCCCCGTTTCGGCGGCCGCATGCAACGCGGCCTCGGGCGCACCCGAGGCTCGGCTCTCCGGCGGATACAAAAGTGCGAGTGGCTGGCCAATAATCTCGTCGGGCCGATAGCCCTGCATCCGTTCGCCGCCAGGGTTCCACGTGGCGACAACGCCGGGGCGCGTGAGAGCGAAGACGGAGAAATCCGCGGTGGAGTCGGCCCACAAACGCAGCCACGCAAAACCGGACTCAGAAGACAAGGGATCGTGATTCATTGGATTGGCAGATCAACAAGCGCCACTGCAGGTGTATCGGGAGCGCATCGCAATTAGTGGACCGCGCCCACATCTTTACCGAAACCGGCACGACGCGCGACTGAAACGCCACTTCGCCGCCGCGATTGGGGTGGAAAGAGGAACGCAGTTTGCATACCTTGGAGCGAAAACCGCAGCATCGACCGTTCCCGCTGAAATGGACATCGGGATGACTGCGGCGCGGCGCACGAGGGGGTTCCAGACCATGGCTTTCGCCACCATCAAGGAAACCCATGAACCTTTCCGACTTCATCGAGGCAAACCTGCCGGGCCTCATCGACGACTGGACGGAATACGCCCGCAAGATCAGCGGCGGCCGTACCCGGCTCTCCGAGCCGCAGCTCCGCAATTCGGCACGCGACCTCCTGCTGCGCATCGCCGTAGATATGCGCGAAGCGCAGACCTCTGCAGAACAGCAGGCCAAATCGTGGGGCGACCGAGCGCCATCTACATCGGGCTTCAATGAAGCCGCCCACGAGCATGCCGACGACCGACTCTCGCACGGCTTCGACATCAACGATGTGGTGGCGGAATACCGCGCATTGCGCGCCAGCGTGCTGCGCCGGTGGCAGCAGGACCCGCAGTCGCACGCCCTGGCGCTGCAAGAGATGATCCGGTTCAACGAGGCCATCGACCAGATGCTTGCAGAATCGGTGCGCCAGCACGCCCAGCAAACCGAGCGCCTGCGCGACCTGTTTGCCGGTGTGCTGGCGCATGACCTGCGCTCGCCGCTCGGCGCGATCCTGACGTCTGCAGAAACGCTGCTGCACGACGATGGCTTGTCTTCGCGCAGCGTGCGGGCGGTCGCATTCATTCAGCGCGGTGCGATGCGCGTGCAACAGATGATCGACGACCTGCTCGTCTTTACACGCACCCGCCTGGGCGATTTCCTGCCTACGAGTTTCACCAGCCAGGACATGGGGCGGCTGTGCAACGACGCCATCGACGAAGTGTGTGCGTCGTACCCTGACGCGCAGATCGACCTGCGGCTCGCAGGCGAACTCCGTGGCACCTGGGACGGCAGCAGGCTCGGCCAACTCCTCGTCAATCTGTTGGCCAACGCGGTGCGCTACGGGACCGGCAGGGTCGCCATCGAAGCCGCCGGGCGCGACGGGCACATGACGATCGCCGTTTCGAACGAGGGCAACCCCATCCCGCCTTCTGCTTTTCCAACGCTGTTCGATCCGCTCACCCGCGCGAAGCGCCCCGACCAGAGCGGCAGTGCTGCGGGCATCGGGCTCGGCCTGTATATCTGCCGCTGCATTGTTCAGGCGCATCGCGGGACGATCGATGTGCAATCGTCGGAACACGGTACGACGTTCACTGTTCGAATTCCTCTCTTGGTGACGGCTTGACCGTGGCCGATCGCCTAGCGTGAAAAAAAGCCGGCACCCTGAGGTACCGGCCCTTTTCGCTTCGTTTCTTGCTTTTTGCGAATCCCAGCGCCGATCAGCCCGCCTGACGCAGCGCAGCGGCCTGCTCGCCGCGCTTGCCCATCAGCAACTGCACGACCACCGCCACGATGATGTTGAAGGCCAGTGCGGTCAGGCCCGTGTAGATGGTGTACTTGTCGCCGCCGATCACGAAGGTGTGCACGGGCTTGATGCCGTCGGAGAAGGCCAGCCAGCTGCCCGCAATCATGCCCGCCGCCCAGCCGGCCAGTAGCGCCGGTGCGCGGAAGCGGTTCGAGATGTTGAACAGCCCGAACACCACCGACGGGAAGGTCTGCACGATCCACACGCCGCCCAGCAGCTGCAGGTCCAGCGCGAACTTGGTTGGCAGGAACAGGATGAACACCAGCGCGCCGGCCTTGACGATCAGCGAGATCACCTTGGCAACCTTTTCCTCACCGGCGTGCGAGAGGTCCGGCGCCACGTAGGGCTTCCAGAAGTTGCGGGTGAACAGGTTCGCTGCGCCAATCGACATGACGGCCGCCGGCACCAGCGCACCAATGGCGATGGCCGAGAACGCAAAGCCCGTGAACCAGCTCGGGAACAGCGCGTTGAACAGCGCGGGCACCACGTCGTTGTTGTTGGTGACCTTGATGCCTGCGGCGTAGGCCATGAAGCCCAGCAGCGCGATCAGGCCCAGCAGCACGGTGTAGGCCGGCAGGAAGACGGCGTTCTTGCGGATGGTGTCTGCACTGCGCGCGGCAAAGATGCCCGTGAGCGTATGCGGATACATGAACGCCGCCAGCGCCGAGCCAATCGCCAGCGTGGCGAACGGCAGGAACTGCGCAGGCTTGAGCGTCAGGCCCGTGGCGCCGCCCTTGATGGCAAACGCATCGTGCGCATTGGCGAACACTGCACCGTAGCCGCCCAGCTTGGCCGGCACCAGCACCACCGCCACCAGCACCACGATGTAGATCATGATGTCTTTGACGAAGGCGATGAGCGCAGGCGCCCGCAGGCCGGCGGAATACGTGTACAGCGCCAGGATGATGAAGGCCGCCGCCAGCGGCAGCTCGCCCGTCAAACCCAGCGCCTTGATCACGACTTCCATGCCGATGAGCTGCAGGGCGATGTAGGGCATCGTCGCCACCACGCCCGTCAGCGCCACCGCAAACTCCAGCGAGCGCGAGCCGTAACGGCCGTACACGGCATCGGCCGCCGTGACGTGGCCGTTGGCATGTGCCACCTTCCACAACTTCGGCATGATCAGGAAGACGATCGGGTACACCAGGATCGTGTACGGCAGCGCGAAGAAGCCATACGCGCCCACGGCATACACGAGCGCCGGCACGGCGATCACGGTGTAGGCGGTATAGAAATCGCCGCCCACCAGGAACCACGTGATCCAGGTGCCGAAGTTGCGGCCGCCTAGGCCCCACTCTTCAATGTGGGCGCCCTTGTCGGAGTTGCCGCGCTGCCAGCGCGAGGCGATGAAGCCCAGCACCGTCACCAGCGCAAAGAAGAAGATGAAGACGCTGAGCGCCGTCCAGTTGATTTGGCCGTCCATCATTCTTCTCCTTTGCTCTGACCGTTCTTGAAGACGATCCAGATCAGCAGCGAGGTGATCGGCACCCACAGGAACTGGTACCAGTAGAAGAACGGAAAGCCGAAGAGCGCCGGCGTTTCCTGGTTGTAGAACGGCACCCACAGCAGGCCGATGAAAGGCAGTGCGAGCAAGAACTTCATGGGTTGTCTCCTAGTTCGGGGACTTCGGATGTTGTTTTGAACAGGTGAGGTGCCACGCCCGATGCGCGACCAGACGGAGGTCTGACGGATTGCCTTCCGCCTTTGTTGTTATCCGGCGCACTGTGATCGCGCGCGTTCTGAAGGACCATCCGCACCTGTACGCAGCAGCCACACGTAGTACTACGTAGTAAGCGTAGACTTTTCGCATGAAATAACCAATCGCTAAGGTGGGCGCGGGTTTCCTAGGGTTTTCACGAATTCCTGTCACGACAGACACCCGCCGATTGCATGCGCCAAACACGCAAGCGGCCACGGTGCCGCATGGCACCAAGCACAACGGGGAGCCGCAGTGGCTCCCCGTTGTACTTGGTGTGGCGCAGCATAGGCCCTGAAGTGCGCAGGGTTTCTGCGCGTTGCAGCGTCGCTGTGGGGTCACCGACTGCGGCGCATGCCCACGGGCCGTGCCATGTAGTACGCGATCCCGGCGCATCCGATTGCCCCTACTCGTGCAGGGATGTGCGTGCTGACGGGCGCGTGGCAATCCACCTACACGCCGGATCGCCAATTAAAACAGTGCATTGCCGAGATCATCCAGATTCATTTAAAACAACGCTGATCTTTCTTGTTGGCTTTCAACTCAAATTTTTAGCTGCTAAGCCTTTGACATTGTGATTACTTCTTCAAGGGGAAATCGTTTGCCACCCGGCCGCAAATGGCGCAGCCATGAGGAAAAACCCGCACGCGCCTCAAATTCAAGCACCCGTTTTTTTAGAGCAAACATTCAAAACCGCGCGTTGTTTTGAGTTTGTTTTCAATCTGACAAAAGAAATACTTGTAAGGTGGCTCTGTCGTACGAATTTTCATCCCACTTAGCCCGGCAATCCCCTCGCCGGGTATTTTTTTTGGCTGTGCATCGGGTGGCCTCGCCTGCGGTCATGCATCGAAAAAAATCGGGGACATTGGAAAACGCCCAGTGCCATTACTCGGCATCAGCACCATGCCGCCACGCCACGACGGCGCATGCGAGCTGCACCACGCCACCGCACAGCATGGCCATGCGCAACCCCGATGCACCGCTGCCGCAAACGGCATACACCGACCCTAAAATCGCCACGCCCATCGTCGCCCCGGTCATGCGCGCCACGTTGACGAGGGCCGATGCCGTGCCGGAGCGCTCCGGCCCGACGGCGCCCACCGCAGCGCCCATCAGCGGGCCGGTGGCGAAGCCCATGCCGAGCCCTGTGAGTGCCAGCCCGACGGCTGCCGGTATCACGGATGCCGCACCGGCAAAGGCGCCCAACGTAAGCAGCCCCAGCGCGATGATGCCCACCCCACCTGCGGTCGCCAGCCGAGCGCCATGGCGGCGCGCTACCGTGCCCGACAAGGGCGACACCGCCACGAAGACCAGTGCCATCGGCATTAGCGCAATCCCTGCGCCAATGACGTTGAAACGCCCGGAGCTCTGCCACATGAGCGGCAGCAGGAAGAGCGCGCCGTACATACCGAACGTCATGCCGGCGGTGGCGACGATGGCGCCGCGAAACTCGCGCACGCGAAAGTGATCCAGTGGCACCAGCGCCTCACCGCCATGGCGCGCTTCTACGCGGATGAACCACGCCAGCGCAATGAGCGCCACGGCCAGCAAGGTTGCCGCCACGACGGGCGCCTGATGCGCTTCGATGGCTGCAAAGGCCAGACCCCCGAGTGTGATGGCGCCCAACACCTGGGCCAGCCCATCAAAACGCCGATGCGCGGCGTCGGACGATTCCGGCACGACGCGCACGGCCAACGCCATGATGACCACGCTCACCGGCACCACCACCCAGAACACGGCGCGCCAGCCGAAGTGGGTGACCAGCACGCCGCCGGCCGTCGGACCGATCGCCATAGCCAGGCCGTTGCACGCCGCCCAGACACCCAGCGCGTGCGCGCGCTCGCACGGGTCGCGCCACACCACCCTCAGGATCGCCAGGGACGCCGGCAGCATCAACGACGCCCCCACACCCGCCATGGCACGCGCGCCGATCAGCCACCCGATCGACGGCGCCAGTGCGCACAGCGCGGATGCCACCGAGAACACCGCTGCACCCGACACAAACGCCCGCCGCCGGCCGTATAGGTCAGCCAGCAGGCCGCCGCTGAGCAGCAGCGCGGCATAGGCCAGGTTGTAGGCGTCGATCACCCACTGCAGCGGGCCGACCGCCGCGTGGAAGAACTGGCCAATCGGGCGCACCGCCAGGTTGACGACCGCGGTGTCGATCTGCGCGACCAGCACGGCCATTGACAAGACGCACAGCACCAGGCGCTTATGCGTCGCGGTGTGGGCATGCGCTGGTCGCATCGTGATTCCATCCATCTCGGGGCCTTTAGCTGTTGGCTTTAGCAAAGCGATGGCCCCAGCGTAGTGCCGGCACCCTGGGCAACGCTTCGATGCGTGTCGAAGCATCGTGGCGCGCGGCTCCCTAGAATGGCCACATGACAAGGAGTCCGACATGTCGCATCCAAACAGCTTTTCCGGCACGGCCTTCCTGATTGCCGACCCCGCACGGGCCGCCATGCTGACGGCGTTGCTTGATGGGCGGGCGCTGCCTGCGGGCGAGCTGGCGCATGCTGGGGGCGTCACCGCGCAGACGGCCAGCACGCACCTGGCCAAGTTGCTCGACGGTGGCTTGGTGGTGGTGGAAACCGAGGGGCGGCACAAGTACTTCCGGCTGGCCGGCGCCCATGTGGCGCAAGCGCTGGAGCACCTGGCCGCCATCACGCCCGCCGCAGCCGTGCGGCGCGCCACGCCCAGCCCAAAGGCGCGGGAGCTTGGCTTCTGCCGCTGCTGCTATGACCACCTTGCGGGGCAGGTGGGCGTCGCCGTCACGCAGGCGCTGCAGTCACGCGGCTACCTGCTGCCCATGCCCGACAAGCAGTACGAGATCACGCCTGCCGGCGTCATCTGGTTTGACGATGTGGGGCTCGACGTGCGCGCCATTCGCCCCACGCGGCGCGGGCTGGCGCGGCAATGCCTGGACTGGACCGAGCGCATGCATCACCTCGCAGGGCCGCTCGGGGTGCAGTTCCTGCGTCGCCTGTGCGATGTGGGATGGATGCTGCGCGCACGCGATTCTCGCGCCGTCCTGGTCACGCCCAAAGGCTGGCAGGAGTTGCATCAGCGCCTGGGCGTGGATGAAGCAAAGGTGCGCAGCGAGGCCGAACACCGTCATGCCTAGGGCCGTCGCTCATTGCCCGGCAAAGGCAAGCACTTCGGGCAGGCGCGCAAGCAGCGCATCGCGCGAGCGGATGCCGCCCGAGGTCGGCTCAACCTTGTCGTCCTGGATCAGGTTGGCAAACACGTACGTCTTGTCGCCCTTCCTGGCCCAGCCGACAAACCACCCGTAAGCGTGCGCCTGGTCCCACGTGCCATCGGGCGAGGTATTGCCCGGCGCAGGGCCGGCGGTGCCCGTCTTGCCCTGCACTGACCAGCCGCCCGGCACCTGCCAGGTCTGCACGGTACGGTCCACCATCTCGTAGGTCCGCGCCGACACCGGCAACTGCCGGTTGACGATCCTGCGCATGAAGCCGACTTGCTCCTCCGGCGAGATCTTCAGCGACGAGGTGATCCACGAGCGGTCCATGCCGTTGTTCTTGCCCGGATCGCCGCTCACGTCCATGTTGCCGTAGTCGAGCTTGCGCACGTAGGCCTGGAACGTCTGCGCGCCCATCGCATGCGTAATGCGCTGCGAATACCAGACCACCGAATATTTGAGCCACAGCGCGGGGTCGATCGGCTGGTGCCAGGCTTCGCCGCCCCAGTCGGGGTCACCGTGTCTGAAGTGCTCCACCGGGGTGTGCTCGTCTTTGAGGAAACCGTGGTCGAAACCCATGACGGCCAGCGCCAGCTTGAAGGTGGAAGCGGGGGTCACGCGCTCGTCGCACCTGCCTTCTTGCAAGACGGCCTTGCCCGTGGCGGCATCGGCCACGATCGTGCAGATCGGGTGCTCGGCGTGGGCAAAGGTTGCAAGCGCGGCGAGCAGGGCGCCGATGGCGGCGTGGCGGCGTTTCATCATCGATCAACCTCATGTTGGGGAATGCAGAGAACTGCGCGGCAGCGTAGCAGCGAGGTCGCCGTCCTGCAGACCGCCACACGCGTAACGGCTGTAACGCGGGCGCAACTGCCAATCAGAAAAGAGGGGCTTGCAAATTTTTCGGCGGTCGGTAAAATGCGCCGCTCACCTAGCCCAGGTGGCGGAATTGGTAGACGCACTAGTTTCAGGTACTAGCGGGTAACTCCGTGGAGGTTCGAGTCCTCTCCTGGGCACCAGACACAGTCCCAAGCAGTTCAGGGGCGACAAAAAACCCGCGTGGCGATGAGCCTCGCGGGTTTTTTGTTGTGCGGACGGATTCAGCGTGACGAAGCGGTTGCGCCCCGCACCAGCGAATCGCCAGCAAAGCCATGGCACCGCTCCCGCCAATGTATCGACAGATTTGCGCGATCAGCCCACGCTCCGATTCAGCAGCGCCGCTTAGAACGCCGCCACCGACAGCGCGACAACACCCCCTGCCAGCGACGATTGCGTGGGGTGTCGTCACCAAACGCCGAATATCAACCCTTCCTGGCCGTGCCAACCTGGCGCCGCAATGGGCGCTGCTTGCGTTATTGACACACCGTGCGGACGGGTCACCAGCCGTGGAACCGCGCCCACGTCTGCACCACACCCCGCGACGACACCGCCAGATACTCCGGAAACTGCGCCCCCGTGGCGCACGCATGGTTCGGCAGCACACGCAGCTTCGTGCCGACAGGAAAGCGTGCCACAAGGTCTTCACGCGCCGAGCCATCGCTGGCCGCCAGAATGCCGTGCTCCTGGTTCGCGCCGATCAGCATGAGCCCTTCGAGCGGTGTACCGTCGAGCGTGCACGGCTGCCCATAGCCAAAGTCATGCGACTGTTTGGCGGTGCCGCGGTCTCGGCTCATCGCCATCCATCCCGCATCGACAATCACCCAGCCTTTGTCGGGCTGATGACCGATCACGGTGGTCAGCACGCTCAGTGCAATCTCGTCCATCGCACACACGCCCACGTTGTGCATGACCAGATCGAAGAACACATAGACGCCGGCGCGCACCTCCGTCACGCCTTCGAGGTGCTCGGTGGCCAACGCCGTTGGGGTGGAACCCACGCTTACCGCTGCGCAGGGCACCCCGGCTTCGCGCAAGCGCTGCGCCGCGCGCACGCAACCGGCGCGCTCCTGCTCGGCCAATGCGGCCAGCGCGGCGCGGTCGTTCAGATCGTAGCTGGAGCCGGCGTGCGTCATCACGCCGCCCACGTCGATGCCGCCGTTTTTCAGGATGCGGCCGACTTCCAGGAGCGCGTCCTGCTCGGGCGTGATGCCGGAGCGGTGCCCATCGGTGTCGACTTCGATCCACACTTCGCAGCCCTCGCCGTGTGCGCGGGCGTAGTCGACGACCGCATGCGCGGCCTCGGCATTGTCCACCACGAGCTTGAGATCGCAGCCACGCTTGCGCAGCGCCATCGCACGCGGCAGCTTGGTGGCGACAATGCCCACGGCGTACAGGATGTCCTTGATACCGGCGGCAAAGAAGGCCTCAGCCTCCTTCAGCGTGGAGACGGTAATGCCCTGCGCGCCGGCCGCCACCTGTGCGCGTACGACGTCGAGGCACTTGGTGGTCTTCACATGCGGGCGGAATTTCACGCCCAGCGCGTTCATGCGGTGCTGCATACGGGCGATGTTGTGCTGCATGCGCGGCAGGTCGATCAACGCTGCGGGCGTGTCGATGGTGTCAATCACGTGTGTGTCGGTGGTCATGGTTGCATCCTCATGCTGCAAAACGGCGGGCCCAGGGCAGCAGGTCGTCCAGCGTGGGCGAGGTGATTTCCGGCAACTGGGCGCCCTCCACCGGCGTCAGGCCGATCCGGTTGTGCCAATACGTGCGCAGGCCGACCACCGCCGTGCCGAACATGTCGTAGCTGGAGCCCGCCACAAATGCCGCGTCGGCCGCCTCCACGCCAAGCTGCTCGAGGGCCATGCGATACGGCTTCGGGTCGGGCTTGTACACGCCGGCCTGCTCGGCCGTGATGACGACATCCCACGTGATCGGCAACAGCGCGGCGGCTTGCCGGCCCAGCCGTTCCGAACAGTTGGTGACCACGGCCAGCTTGCAGTGCGGCTGGAGCTGGGCCAGCGCCTGCGCAGCGCCACTCCACGGTGCGAGGTGCAACCAGTTCGCTTCCAGCGCTTCGGGCGCGGAAGCCGGCAAGCCGACGTTCTGCGCGGCCTGCCGCACCATCGCTTCATAAGGAACGTACGTGCCACAGCCGTACGTGAGCCGCAGATACTCGGCGCGCCACGTGCGGCCTGCCTGTTCGGAGCCCGCAGCGTGGTTCCAGAGCGACCACGAATCGAGCAACGCGGTCAGCAGATCGAACAGGATGGCCTTGGGATAGCCGGTGTCGGGAGACACGGTGGAGGCGGTGGAAACGTTCACGCTGGTCACCTGCAAATCGGTAGGGATCGATGCAGCCGATTGTAGGTACCCCGCACCGGCTTTCGGTGAAGCCAGCTTGAATCAAAGATTCAGTAGTGCTACATCAAGCACGCCACGGTGGCTGCGGCTTGAAACGGCCTTGCAGCGCCTGCATGAAGTGACGCGTGCGTTGCGGCAACCCCGCGCGGTTGTGCGTGAGGGCGATCACGTTGGCGTCCGGCGCCTTCCAGCCGGGCAGCAATCGCAGGAGGCGGCCTGCGCGCAGGTCGTCGGCGACATCCCATTCCGAGCGCAGAATCACGCCGCGCCCCTCGCACGCCCACTGGCGGATGACATCGCCGTCGTTGCAGATGAGCGGCCTGGGCACGCGCACGCTGCGGCTCGTTCGGCCCTTGCTGAAGTGCCAGAGCGACACGTCCTCCTTGTTCTCGCGCAGAACGATGCAAGGCAGCGCGGCAAGGTCATCGGGCGTTTCCGGCAAACCGAAGCGCTTCACGAACGCAGGCGACGCGCAGACAAAGCGCGCATTCGGCGCAATCGCATGGCCGACCAGGTTCGATACCTGCAATGCGCCGATATGCACCACCACATCAAAGCGGTCCGCCGCCTCGACAAGCGGTGCATCGGAGAGCGCCAATTCGATGTCGACATCGGGATGCTGCTGCTGGAAATCCGCAATGATGGGCGCCACGTAACGTCGCCCAAACCCCAGCGGCGCATTCACCTTGAGCGTGCCGACCAGGCCGCCACGGCGCGTGTGCAAATCCTCCGACAGTGCATCGAGCTGACGGATCAGCTCTGCCCCGCGCTCGCACAGCAGCGCGCCCTCTTGCGTAAAGCGCAGGCTGCGCGCCGTGCGATCGACCAGCCGTGTGCCCAGCTTCTTCTCCAACTGCTGCAGGCGCTGCGACACGGCCGACGGCGTCAGGTCCAACGCGCGCGCCGTCGCCACCAGGCTGCCGTTGTCCTGGATGGCGAGCAGGAAACGCAGGTCGGCGGAATCCGTCATGGGTTACTTGCCGGCAAAGCGGTCCGTTGCGGCCAGCAACTGATCGAGGATGCCCGGCTCGGACCACGCATGACCGGCACCTTCGATCAGGTGGAAGTCCGAATCCGGCCACGCCTGATGCAACGCATATGCATAGCGCGCGGGGCATGGCATGTCGTAGCGGCCATGCACAATCACGCCCGGAATGCCTGCCAGCCTGTGCGCCTCGCGCAGTAGCTGGCCCTCTTCCAGCCAGCACTGATGCGTGAAGTAGTGGTTCTCCAGCCGCGCAAAGGCCAGGGCGAAATGGTCGTCGGCGTGCTTCGCGCTGTTGGCGGGGTCGGGCAGCAGCGTGATGGTCTCGCCTTCCCACACGCTCCACGCGCGGGCGGCCTCGATCTGCCTGGCGGTGTCGTTGCCGGTCAGCACCTTGCGATAGGCCGCAATCATGTCGCCGCGCTCAGCCTCGGGAATCGGTGCCTGAAAGCGTGCCCATTTCTCGGGGAACATCTCCGACACGCCGTACTGGTAATACCAGCGCAGCTCGGCCTGCGTGACGGTGTAGATACCACGCAGCACCAGTTCGCTCACATGCTGCGGATACTTCTGCGCGTAAGCGAGCGCCAACGTCGAGCCCCACGAGCCGCCGAAGACAAGCCAACGGTCCGCACCGGCAATTGCGCGCAGTCGTTCGATATCGGCCACAAGGTGCCACGTCGTGTTGGCCTCCAGGCCCGCGTGCGGCGTTGACCGCCCGCAGCCGCGCTGGTCGAACAGCATCACGTCGTAGCGTGCCGGATCGAACACGCGGCGGTGGTCTGCCGAAACACCACCGCCCGGCCCGCCGTGCAGGAACACTGCCGGCTTGGCGCCGGGCGTGCCGACGCGCTCGTAATAGATCGTGTGGCCATCGCCCACGTCCAGCATGCCGGTTTCATACGGTTCGATGGGCGGATACAGCGTGCGCAGTGCAGACATGGTCGGTCCTGTCGAAAGGTTGCCGTGGGAATGGGCCGATTCTACAGAGCGGTTGTCGCTAGCAAGGAGGCGTGACGAACACGCTCGCGCCGGTATGGCGGTGCCAGCGGGAGGCACGTTTGCTCGCGCCACCAGCAACCCTGCACGATCGGCTGAGTGACGAACCTGCCACCCCCATGTGGTGACGAGGCGACACTGCCCACTGTGATTTGCTGCGCCGCAATATTCGGGCTAGCATTCGGGTATTCCCTATTAGGGTTATCCCTAAATCAGTCCGCAGAAGGAATCGCCATGAACACCGTCGCTTTCAAAGCCGCCCGCACCTCGTGCCTCGCCCGTTTCTGGCAAATCGTGCGCCGTGAAGCCAGCCGCGCCGTTGCGCTGCACGTGGAAAGCTGCGGCATGATGGCTGAGCTATATCGCCGTTCGGGCCGCTAAGCTGAACCTTCCCGGTGTGGCGCTGCCGGCTCAGATCAGGTCTCGCTCCACTGCCGCATCAGGTTGTGATACACCCCGATCAGGGTGCGACGCGCGGTGGCATCGGCGTCGGTCTGGTTGAGCGTCTGGATGGCGTTGTCCAGGTCGAACAGCATGGCGCGCTGCGCGTCATCGCGAATCAGGCTCTGGATCCAGAAGAAGCTCGCCACGCGCACCCCGCGCGTGATGGGCGTCACCTGATGCAGGCTCGTTGCTGGATAGATGACCAGGTCACCGGCATTGAGCTTGACGCTGTGCATGCCATAGGTGTCTTCAATCTGCAGTTCGCCGCCATCGTAGCTGGCGGGGTCTGACAGAAACAGCGTGGCCGAGATATCGGTACGCAGCTTTGTGCCGTTGTGCGGGTGGATGCGCACGCTGCCGTCGACATGCGCGCCGAAGGTCATGCCCTCGCCGTAGCGATTGAACATCGGCGGGTACACCACGTTCGGCAACGCCGCGCTGATGAACCGCGGGTGCCGCTCCAGCACGCTCAGGATGAGCTGCTGGCACTGCAGGGCCACTTCCGCGCCCTCGTCAATCTGCTGGTTGACCTTGACCGGCGCCCCTGAATAGCCGGCCGACACACGGCCATCCACCCAGGCATCGCCCGCGTTGTCGAGGAGATCGCGCAGCGCAGCCACCTGCGCGGCGTTGAAGACGTTCGGTATGCAGACAAGCATGGCGCTCGAAGAAAACGGGGATGCTGGCCGAGGGCCCATCCCCCAGCCATTACATCCGATACACCACCGACAGCATCGCCGCACGGCCGGTGCCCGGCACGGCGCGGCCGCCATCGGACGGAATCAGCGCATCGTAATACGTCTTGTTGAACACGTTGAACAGGTTCAGACGCACGTCGTATTTCGGCTGGTGGTAGGCCAGCATTGCATCCCAGCGCACGAAGCCGCCCACTTGCACCGTGTCGGTGTTGTTGGCGTAGCGCTGCGACATGTAGAACGCGCCTGCGCCCACTTCCCAGTTCGGCAGGAAGGCGTAGCTCGTCCACACCGTCGCGGCGTGCTTGGGCGTATTGGCCGGCGTAATGCCCTGCGTGCCCGCGGCGATGCCGTTGACGATCTGCGCGTCCAGGTACGTATAGCCCGCGAAGATCTGCAGCTTGTCGGTCACGTGACCCGTCGCACCCAGGCGCGCACCGCGCACGCGGATCTTGCCCGCCGAGGTGTATGTCGTGCTGTCGATCTGCGTGCGGGCGTTGTCCTTGGTGATCTGGAACAGCGCCGAGCTGACCGACAGGTCGCCGTTGAGCAGATCCCACTTGCCGCCGGCCTCGTACGACTTGTTCTTCTCCGGGTCCAACCCTTGCTGGCCCGTGGTGCCCACGAGTTGTTCCAATGACGGGTTGAACGACGTGCCATACGACACGTAGTACGACTGCCAGTCCGTCGGCTGCCAGATGCCGCCCAGGCGCGTGCTGACAAAGTTTACGGTCTGCTGGGCGTACGGCAGCGCGGTGATCTTGGCCGACGCAGGCGTGTTCGCCGAGTTCAGCGAATTCGAAATGCTCGCCACGTAGCGGTCATAGCGCAGGCCGGCGACCGCCTTCCATTGCTTGGTGAATTCGATCGAATCGTTGAAGTACGCCGCCACCGTGTTGGCCGAGCCGCCCTGCAGGTTGCCCAGGCTCGACGGAGTGCTGGCCGGCGATGTGGTGTAGCTCGGGCTGACCAGCGGCTCGCACGACACAAAGCCGCTCGTCATGCTCGACTGCGCCAGCGGCGTGCCGTTGCACGAACCGTTGCGATAGTAATTCTGGTTGTCGTAGCCGTCGTGGCCGAACTCGGTGCCGGCCAGCAGCGTGTGCTTGACCGAACCCGTATCGAATTTGGCGGTCAGCTCGGTCTGGTTGAACAGCGAATAGTCCCGAATGCGGCGGTCATGGCTTTGCAAACGCACCGACAGCGCGGAGAGCGGCAGATTGCTGTTGGTCAGCGCCGTGAACACGCCCGACGAATTGACCGTACCGACGGAGTTGGGCGCTGTCTCCCGCGCGTCCGTCTCCACGTAATTGAACTGCGTCTGATTGCGCAGGCGCAGGTTGGGCGAGAACTTGTGATCGACAGTGGCCGAGAACGACGCCACGTCCTGCGTGGTGCGGTCATCGGTGTAGCCGTAGTACGTCTTCGGGCTGACGTTGACCGGGTGGCCGTTGAGGTTCGGCAGGCCGTAATCGGGCATGTCGCGGTTGTGCTGCAGCAGCGCGGACAGTGTCACCTCGGTCGGCGTGCCGATGCCGAACCGCCACGACGGCGCGATGCCGAAATCCTGCGCGGTCATCTCGTCGCGTGTGCTCGACTTGCCGTTCTGCGCCATCGCGGCGATGCGGAATGCAGAAGTGCCGGACGTGGGCGTGTTGACGTCGGCGGTCGCCCGCACGAGACCGTTGGTGGTGACCGAACCGGTGATTTCCGTGGCGGCCTTCAGATTCGGCTTTTTCGTCACCTGGTTGATGACACCGCCCGTCGAGCCGCGACCGAACAGCATCGACGACGGGCCCATCAGCACTTCGACTGAATCGAGGGCGAACAGGTCGCGGTAATACTGGCCGCGATCACGGAAGCCGTCGAGGTAGATGTCGGTACGCGCCGAGAAGCCGTTCAGATTGATGTTGTTGCCGATCTGCCCGCCTTCGGCCGCACCAATGGTGATGCCAGGCACATTGCGCAGCGCATCGGCAAGCGAGCTGCCGCCTTGCGCGTCGGTCAACGCCTTGGGCACGACCGTCACCGATTGCGGCACATCGCGCAGGTTTTCAGGCAGTTTGGAAATGGAGCTTTTGGCGGCGTTGTAGTCGTCGCGCGGGGCGGCGCCCTTTACAACGGCTTCCGGCAAGGTGGCGGTGGCGGGTGCCTGCGCAAGCGGGGCCTGCTGGGCAAGTGCGACGGTGGGCGTGGCAAACAAAGCCAACAGGGCGCTGGCGACGGGCGTGCGGCGGTTCATTGCGTGGTTTCTCCGGCGGCGCTCTTCTATTAGGTGCCAGCCGCGACGGAACGCCCTCCTGCGCCCGTGGCGCCGTGCACGAGAGCGCACTACGAATTGCGGACGCAAATATAAATGATAACGATTCGCAATAGCAACAAAATGTCGAAGGGTCGCCTAAAAGTTCCCGAAAGCGCAACCCAAAAAGCAACCTATAGATCGCTTTTGCTTCGAGTTAGCTGACGAGGCGAGGGGGGCGATCTCCGAACACTGATGGCCGTTGATGGATCAGCGTCAAAGCGTACCTATTTCTGCGTGCCATTCGGGGGCGTTGGAAGGTGCGCGGCGGCGTCGCCTGCGTCCTGACGATTGCGCGCCAGCGCACGCGCATACACGGACGGGGCACCTGCCGCATGCGCCGTCACATAGCCAGTGATGCAAGCCAACATGAGCGGCAGCACCACCTGATACGACAGCGTCATCTCGAAGATCATGAGGATCGACATGAGGGGCGCATGCGTGGTGGCAGCCAGCAGCGCGCCCATGCCGACCACGGCGTAGCTGACCGGCACGGGCGCTGCATCCGGCAGCAGCGCGTGCATGCCTGTTCCATACAGCAAACCCAACGCGGCGCCGCAGAACAGCGTGGGCGTAAAGACACCGCCCACTGCGCCCGACCCTGCGCTTGACGCCGTCGCCACCACCTTGCAGATCAGCACCAGCGCCACCGTCTGCCACAGCCACGGCTCGTGCAGGAACGCATTGACCACGCTGTAGCCGTTACCCCAGACCTCGGGCACGCACGTTGAAAGCGCACCGACGATCAATCCGCCGGCAGCCAGGCGCAACATGAGCGGCAGCTTGGTACGTGCAAACGCATCGCGCGCGCGGTCGATCAAACCGAGCAGCAACGGCCCAGCCATCCCCGCGGCCAGACCCAGGCCGAGATACGTCAGCACTTCCCAGCCGGAAACGAAATCGAAGTGCGGCATCTCGTAGACCGCCCCGTAGCCGAAGAATTGGCGCACCACGATGTCAGCGGTGACCGCCGCCACCAGCAGCGGCCCGAGCGTCGCCGTGGTGATGACACCAAACACGATTTCGCAGACGAACACGGCGCCGGAGATGGGCGCGTTGTAGGCAGACGTGATCCCGGCCGCCGCACCGCACGCGACCAGCAGTCGCAACTGCTCGACCGGCACGGGCGTCCAGTGCCGCAGCACGCGGCCGACCAGCGAGCCGCACATTGCCGCCAGCTGCACCATCGGCCCTTCGCGCCCGATCGATGCGCCGCTGGCCACGGAGCACAGCGACGACGCACTGCGTACCAGACTCTGCCGCGCGCTCAACACGCCATCGCCCACGGCAATGGCTTCCATATAGTCGTCTGAGCCTTTGCGGGGAATCCACTTCAGGCCCACCTGCAACGTGATGCCTGCCAGCAGTCCGCCCACGGTCGGCACGAGCAGTCGCGCCCACCAAGGCAGCGCCCGCGCCGTGGCCACCAAACCTTGGTCCGTGCCCGAGAGCCACCATTGCAGTTGACGCAGGCATTCGCGAAACAAGATCGTCGACAAGGCGCCCGCGCAGCCGATCAGCCCGGCAATCACGAACACTAGATGCTCGCGACCGAAGGGCAGTCGGGCAATCGCGCGCCGCCACCATGGCTGGCGCGGCATATCCGGTTGAGGCGGCGGCGTGTCGGTCATGTCGATTCACATCAAAACAGGTCGACATGATAGCGACGGCGCCGCGCCGGTTTTAAGTCGCTGTTGCGACCACGGCGTCTGGCAGCCACGCTTGTGGTGTATCTGCACTTCGACGATTCGGGCCCCAGGCAATGACGCGCGCCTGCACGAGGTTTTCGATCACAAAAGGATCGCGCGCGACGATGGCGTCGATCTCTTCGCGGGATTCGGCACGCGCCAAGATCCCACCACCTTCACGCGGGAAGAACGGCCCCGACATCAGGAAGTGGCCGCTCGCATAGTGGGCGTCCAGATGCGCGCGGTGCGCAGGCAGCACACGATCGAGTGCTTCAAGCGGTGCGGTGTAGTTGAAAAGAATCAGGTACAGCATGCGATGGCTCCTTGTGGGTTGATATGACACCTTCGAAACGCGACACTCCGCAGCGTGAAACCAGCACGCTCAGTGTCCCGCAGAAATGGGTACGCTTTGCGCGGAAACCCTTCGCCGGGCAGGGTTCTCAAGGGCGCAGGAGCAACGCGCCGACAGTTTGCCCAGCCTCCAGTGCAGTGTGGGCGGCAGCGGCATCTTCGAGTGCATAGGTACCGCCCACCGGCACGCGCGCGCCATCGAGCATGCGCTGCAAAGTGGCCTGCGCCCCGGTCCGGTAGTTCGACAGATCGGCCATGTAGCGGATGACACCCGGCCGCGCCAACGCAATGGATCGTGATGGCCCAATCGCTGCAAGATCGACGGCGTTCGTTTGAGCGTTGCTGACGTCGGCCGCCTGACCGATGCTCGCAACCATGCCGAAGGGTCGCGTCACTGCCAACGAGGTCTGCAGCATCGCGCCGCCAATGCCGTCGATCACGTAGTCGACGCCTTCCCCACCCGTGAGCTGCAGCACGGCTTCGCGCACGTCCTGCTGGCGATGCAGCACGACGTGGTCTGCGCCATGGCCGAGCGCGACGACCGCCTTGGACTCGATGCCCACCGTGCCGATCACGCGCGCCCCCTGGCGCTTGGCCCACTGCACCAGCAACGCGCCCAAGCCGCCGGCTGCGGCATGCACGAGCACCGTATCGCCGGCGCGCACCTGCCGTACCCGCGTCAGCAGCATGTGTGCGGTGATGCCGCGGACCAACGTGGCTGCCACGGTTTCGTCATCCAGCGCATCGGGCAAGGCAATCGCCCGTTCGGCCGGGATGTTGCGGTGGCTGGCATAGCCGCCGGGCGCGCCGTCCATCAAGCCGGCCCAGGCGACACGCTGGCCCACCACAAAACCGCGTACGTCTGTACCCAATGCTTCCACCACGCCGACACCCTCCACCCCGAGCACTGCCGGAAACGCCGCAACGGGATACAAGCCGGTACGGTGATACACGTCGACAAAGTTCACGCCAACGGCGGTGTGGCGCACCGTCAACGCGTTCGGTGCGGGTGGTGGCAACATCAGGCTGGCGGCCCGCAGAGCCAATGCCGGTCCGGGTTCACGGAGTTGAATCACTTTGGCATGCATGGCAAAAGTCCTCGCAGAAATGGGTACGCTTTTCGGTTTTTGTGATGACGGGTACTGCGTTCATCACGTTGTGAAACAAGCGTAATCCGTTCAGAATCACCCGGGAATTCACAAAAACTGATCAGCTTCTGTGCAAAAACGCTCAGATCGGCCAAAAAACGTGCGTGCCCTGGCGCGTGCGGCGGCGGTCGAACCTTCTTCTTCCTTGCAGTGGGATGACGTGCGCTACTTTCTCGTGCTGGCGCGCGAGGGCAGCTTGTCGGCCGCTGCCCGACGTCTGGCGGTGGAACACACCACGGTCGCGCGGCGTGCAGATGCGTTGGAGCAATCGTTGGGCGTGCGCTTGTTCGACCGCCTGCCGCGCGGCTGGCGCCTGACTGCGGAGGGCAACGCGCTGGCTGAACGCGCTGAACGCATGGAGCAGGAAGCCGCTGGCTTTGCACGTGCGGCAGCAGGCGCGGGCAGCTTGCGTGGGACGGTGCGTATCTCTGCGCCGCCCACGGTGGCGAGCCACATCATCGCGCCAAACCTGGCGACGCTGCGCCGGCAATGGCCGGGCATCGACCTCGTGCTGCTCGGTGAAAAACGCAACGCCAACCTGATGGCGCACGAGGCCGACCTGGCGGTGCGCCTGTCGCGTCCAACGTCGTCTGCCTTGGCGACACGGCCGCTGGGCGACCTCGGCTACGGTCTGTACGCCACCGCAGAGGTGCTCGCACGCCCCGAATCCGAATGGGAATTCATCGGCTACGACGACAACCTGCGTCACGTGCCGCAACAGCGCTGGCTGGACAACTACGCAGGCGACCGTCGCGTGGTCTTACGTTGCAGCGATCTGGCAGTAATGCATCAGGCAGCGTTGGCCGGACTGGGTGTCGCAGCGCTGCCGCACCTGCTTGGCGCGCCCGCAGAAACGGGTACGCTTTTGCGCCGATTGCCCGTCGACGACCCTGCGTTGCATCGAGAAATCTGGTTGGTGATTCACCCCGACGTTCGTCGATCACCACGCGTGCGGGCCGTGGCCGACGCTTTGATCGCGTTGTTCGAGGCACAGCGACATGTGTTGGCAGGGATTTGAACGTATGCCGAATCTACGCAGAAACGGGTACGCTTTCGAGTGAAAAAGAACCGCAAACCCAATGGATATGCGGTTCTTACACCCCGGCAATATTACATGCCGAGGCGCGTTCGGAGCACTCAGCCGCCCAGGTAGGCTGCGAGCACGCGCGGATTGCCCAGCAGGTTTTTGCCGCTATCCGCCAGCACGATCTCGCCGGTTTCCAATACGTAGCCGTGTTGCGCAATTTTCAGCGCCTGGCGCACGTTCTGCTCGACCAGGAAAATCGTCAGACCCTCGGCATTGATGGTGCGCAGGATGCGGAAGATCTCCTGCACGATGATCGGCGCGAGGCCCATCGACGGCTCATCCAGCAGCAGCACGCGCGGGCGAGCCATCAGCGCCCGGCCGATGGCGAGCATCTGCTGCTCGCCGCCCGAGAGGTTGCCCGCCAGTCCGTCGATGCGCTCCTTCAGGCGCGGGAACAGGTGGAACACGCGCTCCAGGTCGGAGGCAATCTGGCCGCGGTCCTTGCGCGCGTTTCGTGTATAGGCGCCCAGCTCCAGGTTTTCGCGCACGGTCATCGTGGTGAGCGTGGCGCGCCCTTCGGCCACCTGCACGATGCCGCGTTCCACACGCTTGTGGGCAGACCACTGCGTGACGTCTTCGCCTTCGAACAGGATCTGGCCGCGCACGTTGCCCTGCGACTTCGGAATCAGGCCCGAGAGCGCCAGCAGCGTGGTCGATTTGCCCGCACCGTTTGCGCCCACCAGTGAGGTGATCTCGCCCGCCTTGAGCGCAAAGTCGACGCCCTTCACGGCTGCGATGTGCCCGTACGACACATCGAGCCCTTTCACTTCCAGCAACGTGGTCATGCCGTCTCCTTCTGCGCGGCATCGCCGTTCGCGTCATCGTCGTCATCGCGGCCCAGATACGCTTCGATGACTTGCGGGTCGTTGCGGATCGCCTCTGGCGGCCCCTCTGCGATGATGCGGCCGAAGTTCAGCACCGCAATGCGCTCGCACAGGCCCATCACAAAGCGCATGTCGTGCTCGATCATGAAGATCGTGTAGCCGCGCGCCTTGATGTTTTCGATCTCGGCCATCAGGTCGACCTTCTCGCCGGTGTTCATGCCGGCGACGGGCTCGTCGAGCAGCAGCAGCTTGGGCTCGGTGGCCAGCGCCCGCGCGAGTTCGAGCTTGCGCTGGTCGCCGTACGAGAGGTTGTCGGCAATGTCATGCGCCTTGTGGTCGAGCTTGACCCACGAAAGCAGCTCCAGTGCGCGATCGCGCGCGCGACGCTCGGCGGCGCGGTACTTCGGCAGCGACAGCAGCAGGCCCGGCGCACCGTAGTCCAGATGCCGGTGCATGCCGACCACCACGTTTTCCAGCAACGTCATCTCCTTGAAGATGCGGATGTTCTGGAACGTGCGCGCAATGCCCATCTGCGTGATCTGGTGCGGCTTCTTGCCGACGAGATCTTCGCCGTTGAATGTGAGCGAGCCACCGGTGGGGGCCAGCAGGCCTGTGATGAGGTTGAAGACGGTCGTCTTGCCGGCGCCGTTCGGGCCGATCAAGCCAAAGATGCTGCCTTGCGGCACTTCAATGTTGACGTCCTGCAAGACCGACAGGCCGCCAAAGCGCTTGGAAATGGAGGTGAGTTTCAGCATGGCGGCCTCAGTGCGATTCATTGGAAGCAGCCGGGGTGGCGCCCGTGCCAGGCATGGTGCCGCCGCGCTTGATGCCGAGCCAGCGCGCGAAACGCGCCGGATCCCAGATGCCCTTGGGCAGGAACAGCACGATCACCATCAGGATCACGCCGTTGACGACCAGGCGGAAATCCTTGAACGCACGCAGCAGCTCGGGCAGCAATGACAGGATCAGGCTGCCGAGCACCGGGCCCGTCAGGCCGTTCGTGCCGCCAAGAATCGTCATCGTGAGAATTTCAACGCCGCGGTCGAAGCCGAATTCGTTCGGGCCGATGAAGAACGTCAGGTGCGCGTTGAGTGCGCCCGCCAGCCCGGCAATGGCCGCGCCCAGCGTAAACGCCAGCAGTTTGGCGCCCGCCACGTTGATGCCCATGAGGCCCGCAGCGGTTTCGTCTTCCTTGATGGCCTCGAATGCGCGCCCGACCTTCGAGCGCCGCATGCGCGCCAGCACGAACAGCGTGGCCAATACGGCCACCGCCACATGCCACCACTGGGTCAATTGGGGAATGCCGTTCAGGCCCAGCGCGCCGCCGGTCCAGTTCTCGGTGTTCAGGATCAGCACGCGCACGACTTCGCCGAAACCAAGCGTGGCCATGGCCAGATACACGCCCGAAAGACGCAGCGTCGGCCGGCCGATGACGACGGCCACCACGGCCGGTGCTGCCATGCCGCCGAGCAGCGCGACCGAGAACGGCATCTCGGCATTCATCGTCAGCAGTGCGGAGGTGTACGCGCCGATGCCCATGAAGGCCGCGTTCGCCATCGCCAGCAGGCCGCACGACAGCGTGAGGTAAATGGACAGCGCCAGCAAGGCATTGATGCCCAGCGTGAGCACCAGGTTGCTGTAGACCGACCAGAAGTTGTCGAACCATTCCATGTCGGTCTCCTTATGCCTTGCGTTCCAGCACCTTGCCGAACAGCCCTTGCGGCCGCACCAGCAGGATCAGGAACAGCAGACCGAACGCCACGGCGTCGCGCATGGTCGAGCCGATGTAGGCCACCGACAGCACCTCGGCAAACCCGAGGAACAGCCCGCCCAGCATCGCCCCGCGAATGTCGCCCAGGCCGCCCAGGATGATCACCGCGATGCCCTTGTGCAGCATCGGCTGGCCCATCAGCGGGAACACGGCGTTGGAGTACAGGCCGATCAGCACGCCCGACAACCCGCCCAGCGCGGCGGCCGCAAACGAGGTCAGCAGGAACAGCCCTTCGACATTGATGCCGAGCAGCGCCGCTGCCTTGGGCGACTCCGCAATCGCCCGCAGCGCGCGGCCGAGTTGCGTGCGCTTGAGCAGCAGCATGAGCGCCGCCATCAGCGCGAACGACAGCACGATGATGCTCAGCTCCAGCGGGGTGAGATGAATGCCGCCCAGGTCCAGCGAGGCATCCGACACGAGCCCGGCCGGGAAGCGCAGGTTCTCCGCCCCGAACACACCTTGCATGGCGTTGTTGATGGCGATTCCGGCGCCGATGGTGGCGATCATCGGAATCAGGTGCGGCGCGTTGCGGCGGCGCAGTGGGCGCAGCAGCAGCACGTCGATGACGAGTCCGGCCACCCCGCTCACGACAAAACCGACGGCCAGCGCCGCCCAGAGCGGCAGTTCGAAGTGGAGAACGACCTGCAGCGCCGCATAGGCACCCAGCATGAAGACCGCGCCGTGCGACAGGTTGATCACGCCCAGGATGCCGAAAACCAGCGTGAATCCCAGGGCGAACAACGCATACACGCAACCGAGCGACAGCGCATTGACGAGTTGCTGTTCCAGCATGATGAATCAGAGTGAGGTGCGGCCGAACGTGACCAAGGCAGTCACCATGCAGCCACAAAAAAAGCGATGGGGCGTAGGTTTAGCTACGCCCCGCCTGTCTCGTTCAAAGGGTTTCAACGAGAACCGAAGATTACTTCTCGATCGTGTACTTGCCGTTCTTGGTCACGCTCACGATCGGCGTCTGCACGGCGTCGTAGCCGGCCGGCTTGCCGCGCGCCGTCACTTGGCGGAACGCAAACGCGCCGGTCGCGCCGGTGTGCTTCACTGCCGGCAGTGCGTCGCGGATCGCCTTGCGGTCGGCTTCGAGGTTGCCGCTGAACTTGACCGTCTTCAGCGCCTTGCTCGCGATGTACATGGCGTCATACGCCTGCGCCGCAAACTGGTCCGGCGCTGCCTTGTACTTGGTGGTGTAGGCGGTGATGAACTTGCTGTTCTCGGGCGTGTGGTTCTCGATCGACCAGGGGCTGCCCACCCACAGGTTGTCGGACTTGTCCTTGGCCAGGTCGAACACCTTGACCGAGTTCATGCCATTGCCGCCGATGACCGGCACGTTCAGGCCAAGCTGGCGCGCCTGCACCATGATCGGACCACCCTCCGCAATCAGCGCGGACAGCACGATTGCATCCGGGTTCGTCGCCTTGATCTTGGTGAGCTGCGCCTTGAAGTCCACGTCGCCCTTGGCGAACGTTTCGGTGGTCGTCACCGGGATCTTCAGGTCTTCAAGCGCCTTCTTGAAGTTGTCGTAGCCGCTCTTGGTGAAGACGTCGTCGTTGCCGTACAGCACGGCCACCTTCTTCACGCCGGCCTTCTTCACAACGGTCTGGATCGTGGCCGGCAGCACATCGGCTTCGGTCACGGAATTGCGGAAGACGAAATCGCCGATGCTGGTGATGCCGTCTGCGGTGTTGGAGGTACCAAAGGCCACCGTCTTGGACGCCTGCGCGATCGGGTCGGCCGCCTGGGCCGAGTTGGACAGCGTGGGGCCGAACACCATCGCCACCTTGTCCTGGAAGATCAGCTTCTTGAAGACGTTGATGGCCTCTTCCTTCTTGCCCTGCTCGTCTTCGATCACCAGTGCGATCTTGCTGCCGTTGACGCCGCCCGCAGCGTTGATCTCATCGACCGCCAGCTGAAAGCCGTTGCGGATGGCCACGCCGTATTGGGCTGCGCCGCCCGACAGCGCTTCGGCCACGCCGATCTTGATGTCCTGGGCCGCCGTTGCCGCGCCCGTTGCGATTGCCGCCCCCGCAGCCACTGCCGTCAACAGCAGCCGTGTGATCATTTTTTGCATGCGAACCTGCTCCTTGTTTGTCCGTCGCGATTGCGTGAATGCGATTCGTCTCGAAGATGCGCTGGCCCAACACCGTCGCTCCCCCGCATGCGCCCTGCATCGCGTCCGGACGCTTGCCTGCCGGGATTCGCGCCACGCAGACAAGCAACGTTGGCGAAACGGCGGAAGACCTGCCGGGCGAGCGATGCCGGATCGGACATGCGCGCACCGAAAGTGCGTCGGAGTGTGAAGCGAAGGCGCCATGGGTACAGCGCTCTCGTGCGACGCACCGGGGTGGCCGGCGCGTGCAGTCAGTCGCGGGACTTTACCGGAAAGCGCACAACCGTGCGATAGGGGATTGTCCGTCGCCCAGCCTGGGGGCCGATATTGCGGCGCACTATTGCCTGCGCAATACCGCCAGATCGACGCCGAGCGTACCCGTTTCTGCGTGCCTTGCGGCACCGCGAAATCAGCCCGTCGATAGCTCGTCGGCGCTCACAAACAATCCCTTGCCGCGCGATTTGGCTTCATAGAGCGCCTCGTCGGCGGCTTCGAAGACGACGCTCTGCGCCAGCGTGCGCGCGTCGAAAGTCGCGATACCGATGCTCGCGCCCACCTGCACCATCGCCTCGCGCAAGCGAAACGGCTTGTTGCACGCGGCCAGGATATTGGCGGCAACCGTTTTCGCGTCGTCCGGGTGCGACAGGTGCTCCAGGATGACGGCGAACTCGTCGCCACCGAAACGCGCCACGCCGTCATACGGGCGCACGGCCCGCGCCAGGCGCTGCGCGAAGATACGCAGCAGCGCATCGCCCACGGCGTGCCCGTGCGTATCGTTGACGACCTTGAAGCCGTCAAGATCGACTACCAGCAGCGCACCGGTGGATCCGTTCAAACGTGCCTGGTCCAGCGCCGCGAGCAAACGCTCTTCAAAGCCGGCACGGTTGGCGAGGCCGGTGAGGTGGTCGGTGGTGGTCAGCGCGCGCAGGCGCAGCTCCTGCTTCTTGCGCTCCGTGATGTCGAGCGTGACGGAATGCACCCCCGCTACGCGGCCTTGCGCGTCGAATTGCGGCAGGTAGCTGATCTCTTCGCAGCGGTACAGATCGCGGCCGCGGAGTTCGCGCTCGAAGACCATCGTCTCGCCGCCCAGCGCACGCCGCAACGCATCGCGAAGGATGCCGTAAGCATCGTCGCCCACGACTTCGCGCAGCGTCTGCCCGAGCATGCTCGCGGGCGATCGTCCGTACGCTTTTTCGTAGGCTGCATTCAGGAAGCGGAAGCGCTCTTCGGTATCGATGAAGGCCACGAGCGCGGGCAGCGCATCCGTCACGGTCTGCAGCGTTTCGCGGCTGCGCTGCAGCGCTTCCTTGGCGGCCTTGTCCTGCGTGATGTCACGCATGACAGACGAGAAATACTCCATGCGCCCGGCGGGATCGCGGTGCGCGATGATCATGTGGTTGATCGGCACGACCTGACCTTCGGCACCGCGCACCGTGGTTTCGCCAATCCAGACGCCATCGCGTGCAGCTGCGGGCACCGCCACCTCGCGCAGCCAGCCGATCGTCTCGGGTGGGTAGAAATCCGCTACGGTCATGCCCTGGAGCGTAGCGTCCAACGGGATGCCGGCAAAGCGGCGTCCAGCCGGATTCATGTACGTGACGTTGCCATGTATGTCGCTCTGCGCGACAAAGTCGGTGGTCGAATCGAGGATCTTGGTCAACACGCGCGACGCCTGCTGCGCCCGAGCGCGTACCGTGATGTCTTCCATGACCCCAACGTGGCCGACCACCTCCGCGTCCACCCGCACCGGCGCAGTCGTAACGATCAGCAACCGCTCGCCGAGACCCGGCACGATCACGCGCTGCTCGGCGTGGTAGCCGGCCCCGCGCGCGACGGCATCGCGCCAACCGGCCATGGTGGCTTCGCGGTCGGCCGGGTGCAGGCGCGCAAGCCACACGTCCGCCAGCGCCTCTTCGTGCGTGGCGCCAAGCAGCCGGCGATACGCCGCGTTGGTATAGACCGTCCGGCCGTTCGCATCGGAGCGGAACAACCCAAGCGGCGAGGCATCGTTCACGGCTTCGAGTTCCGCGCGCTGGCGGATCACCTCACCCATCAGTTTGTGGAACGCCCGCGACACCGCGTCGATTTCCGCCGAGGCTCCGCCCAACTCAAGCGGCGGCGCATTGCGCAAGTCCGTGGTGGAAAGCTGCGTCATGACGGCATGCAGCCGGCCCAGCGGACGCAACAGCCACAGCATCGCCGCCCAGACCGACACGCCGATGAGCGCCGCGAGCACCAGCAGCGACCAGCGAAAACGCTGCCGCATGAGGAAGAGCTGCCGGTTGGCCTCCGCGCCGGGCAACACCGCAGCAAGCGTCCAACCGGCGGCGATGATGTCTTGTGTGGTGACCACGTCGCCGCCACGCTCGGGCAGCGCATCCGGGTCCGCGCGGAAGGCCGCGGCCACCGTCGGATCGGCATCGAGCGGCGCAAGCGTCTTGTCGGCGTCGGGATGGACGATATAGACCGGGTTTTCACCTCGCGTGGCGAGATAGACGTGACCCGTCTGGCCCACCCGCATGTCGCGCAGGTCACCCAGAAAGTTCGGTTTGAGCAGGTACAGCGACGCGCCGATCAGCCCGACGAGGTTACCGTCCTGATCATGCACGGGCGCGGCCATGATGACGATGGGCTCGCCCCCCACGCGGTTGCGAAGCGGAGCCGAGATGGTCGGCTGGTCGACCACCATGATCTGCCTGAAGTAATCCCGATCCGAAATGTCGATGCCGACCACGCTTGCGCGGCGCGTCGAGGTGGCGGTCACCTTGCCGTCGGCCGAGGCCAGGAACACGCCGTCGAACAGGCCGCTGGCCGGTTGGATGGATTGGTAGAACGCCGCTTCGTCGGCGGGGCTGTTGAACCGCACGACGTGCATTTGCTGCGCGGTGCGTTCGAGCACGCCCAGATACGTGTCCAGCCGCTGCTTGAGGTCTTCTGCCGACTCCTTGACGAGGGCCGTCTGCTGCACCTTGATCTGCGCCATGACTTCGCGGCGGATCGGCTCGCGTTGCGACCAGCCGAACAGACTCACCACCGTCACGCTGATGACGGTCGCCATGATGGCCGCCTGCGACTTCAGGGTCAGTTTCATCGGACGGTCGGCTGGCGCCGGTGCCCCTCGCGGCCGGCGTCCTTTTGTAGTGGGAGGGCAGACACCATAGTGCTCTGCCCGCCGCGCGTTGTCGAGCCGCAGCGGTGTCTAGCGGCGGCCGCAGACGTAAGCGGCGGACCGCGCCGCCAGCGTACCCGGGCGGATGCGCATCCAGTGCGCGCCGGCCGCGGTATCGCTATCGAGCGTGGCGCCGTCGGGACCGCGCACAACGTAATCGACCAGACGGATGCGCTGGCGGTGGCAGTCGATCTCCTGGCGCGAGAGGATCACCGTGCCGGGACGGTAGCGGGCGCCGTGGGCGCGGCGCTCGCTGCGTTTGAGAACGGTGCGCGCCAAAAAAGTCTTGTGGCCGGTCCGGTTGGAGCGCAGCGACGTGCGATCGATGGAAGCCACGACTGACGTCGTCGCCAGATATTCGTGCCAGCGGGCCGCCTGGGCGGGCGCCGCCATGCCGAAGGCGCCCACGCCGACACCGCATATCCAGATCCACCGCCACATCATGCGTTTCACGACCGTCCGTCCTGCCATTTCAAGAAGCCAAGAAGCGACACTGCTGCCGCAGCACACATTGTAACAATCGATCCGCAAGACTCGCGCCTGGCCCCTCAGGTAGCATGCGGCCCAATTCGATCGCTTCAACCGCTATCCGCCATGCCCACCGTTGCCCTGTCTGCCCTCGTTTCGCACGCTGCCGCGGCCTTGCTGATCGCCAGCGTGCCGGTCGTCGCGTGGTTTTGGCTGCGGCGGCGCTTTGACCTGGCGTGGCGCGACATCGGTGTGGGCGCGGCCGTGTTTGTCGTCTTTGCGCTGGTGTTGGAGCGCACGCTGCACCTGTATCTGCTGCAACTCAATCCGACCACGGCGCATTGGCTGCGCATGCCTGCGCTGTTCGTCATCTACGGCGCGCTGATGGCCGGTGTGTTCGAGGAAAGCGGCCGCTGGCTCGGCCTGCGTTTTCTCGTCCGCAAGCCCGGGGATGCCGCCACACCGGTGGCGTATGCGCTCGGGCACGCGGGCATCGAGGCGTGGCTGGTCGGTGCGGCATCGCAGGCGCAGATGGTGATGTTCGGCATTGCCAGCAACCGCGGCGAGCTCGAATCGCGTCTGGCGGCCAGCGGCGCCGACGCCATGACGGGGACGATTCACGCCATGCTCGCGCAGCTTTCGCCGTGGCTCGCGCTCGGTGCGATCAGCGAGCGCGTTGCGGCGATGCTGATTCAGTTCACGCTCACGCTGGTGGTGTGGCACGCGGTGCGGCAGCGGCGTTTTGTGATTGTCGTGCTGGCGGTGTTGCTGCATGCGCTGGCAGACTTGCCGGCTGCGCTGTACCAGGTACATGTGCTGCCGCTGGCGGTAACTGAAGCGATCTACGCCGTGGCGGCCGTGCTGCTGGCAGCAACGTGCTGGCCGCCGCAGGGTGGTCGCAAGATCGGCGAATCCTCGCTGCGCTAACTGCTGCGGAAGCGCTCCGGCTCGATCCCGTGCCGGTTGAGCTTGTCGTACAGCGTCTTGCGCGGCACGGCCAGCAAATCCGCCGCGCGCGCAACGTTACCCTCCGTGGCGCGCAGGGCTTCCTCGATGGTGGTACGTTCGACTGCCATCATCCGGCCCGCCAGGGAATGCTGGCTTGCCTCCGAAGCCACCAGGCCGTCGTCCAATCCGAGGCAAAAGCGCTCGGCGACGTTCTTCAGCTCGCGCACGTTGCCGGGCCAGTCGTGGTGCTGCCAGCGCATCATGTCCTGCGCCGACCAGTCCGGCGCGGCCCGCTCGTAGCGCACCGCGGCCTGCTGCAGAAAGTGGGCCATCAGTAGCGGAATGTCTTCGGCACGCTGGCGCAGCGCCGGCAGCGCAATCGACACGACATTCAAGCGGTAATACAGGTCTGCGCGGAACTGGCCCCGGTCGGATGCCTCCTTCAAGTCGACCTTGGCGGCGGCCACTACCCGGCAATTGACCGGCACGCTCGCGTTGCTGCCCAGCCGTTCGATGCTGCGTTCCTGCAGCGCACGCAGCAGCTTGGCCTGCAAGGCCAGCGGCATCGATTCGATTTCATCCAGGAACAGCGTGCCGCCATCGGCATATTCCAACTTGCCGATGCGGCGGCGGTTGGCCCCTGTAAATGCGCCCGCCTCGTGACCGAACATCTCGCTCTCGAAAACGGATTCCGGCAGCGCCGCGCAATTGAGGGCGACGAACGGCCCACGACGTCGGCTGCCTTCGTGAATGGCACGCGCGAGCACCTCTTTGCCCGAGCCGGTCTCGCCCGTGACCAGGATGTCGGCATCGGTCGGCGCCAGTGCGGTGACGAGCCGGCGCACGTTCTGCATGGCAGCGCTCTGGCCGATCAATGGGTACGCCTGCCGGCCGTGCAACGCTTCACGCAACCGCAGGTTTTCGGACGTGAGCCTGCGCTTTTCCAACGCGCGCCGCACCACGTCAACCAGGCGTTCGGAGTGGAACGGCTTCTCCATGAAGTCGTACGCGCCGGCGCGCATGGCAGCCACCGCCATCGTCACATCGCCATGGCCGGTGATGAGGATGACGGGCAACTGCCGGTCGTGCTGCAGCATCTCGCGCAGCACGGCCAGGCCGTCGCGGCCGGGCAGGCGCACGTCGGTGACAACCACGGCCGGTGGTTGCGTGGCGAGTGCGGCCAGCGCGCTTTCCGCATCGGCAAAAGACTGCACCGGCACATCCGCCAGCGTGAGCGCTTGCTCGCAGCCCAGGCGCACCACGTCATCGTCTTCGATCAGGAAGACGGGCGCGTGATCGATGGGGGAAGGGTCCGGCGTAGCGTGTTCAGTCATGTGGGTTTCACAACGCGTTCAAGCTCGATGACGAATTCTGCGCCACCCGCATCGTCACCGGCATTACTGCCTTCGAGCCGGCCACCAAAATCCTCGATGATCGCAAGCGATATCGCCAGACCGAGCCCCAGGCCCTGACCTTCGTCCTTGGTGGTGAAGAAGGGCTCAAACAGGCGCGGCAGCACATCGGCGGGAATGCCCGGGCCGAAGTCGCGGACGGTGATGCGTACCCATTTCTCGATGGGTTCGACGCTCACGCGCACGGCCGACGATTCGGCTGCCGGGGCTTCGGCGGTGGCGTCGATGGCGTTGCGGATGAGGTTGACGAGCACCTGCTCGAGCCGCACGGCATTGGCCCAGACCGCCAAATCTGCCGGCACCGGGTCGGCGATCACTGTCACGCCGGCCTGGCGCCGACGCGTCTCGATCAGCATCAGCGCCTGGCGGATGGCTTCGTCCACCGACACAGTCGCGCGTGCCGCATCGCCCTTGCGCGAGAACGCCTTGATGTGCGAAACGATGCGCCCCATGCGCTCGGCAAGCTGGCTGATGTGCGTGAGGTTGCCGCGCACATCGTCGATGCGTCCGCGCTCGGCAAGCTGGTTCGCGTTGTCGGACAGCGTGGTCAGCGCGGTGAGCGGCTGGTTGAGTTCATGCGTGATGCCGGCGGCCATCTGGCCAAGCACGGCCAACTTGCCGGCCTGCACGGCCGCATCGCGCGTCTCGCGCAGGATGCGTTGCGCGGCATCGAGCGCCTCGACCTTGCCGGCGAGCGCGGTGTTGGCGGACGTCAACTCGGCAGTGCGCTGGGCGATGCGCGCTTCCAGGTCACGCTGGACTTCGCGCAGAGCGGCGCGCGCGCGATGCTGCTCTTCGCGCCGGCGTTGACGCAGACGCAACGCAACGAGTACGGCGAAGACCAGCGCCATCGCGAAGGCGGCGCTCGCCCCGGCCACCAGCGCGGTGCGCTGCTCGTCGCGCGGGTCGATCAACACGGCGACCTGCCACCCGAGCAGGCCCACCGGGCGGTACTGCACACGCAGTGTCGACGCCGATTTCCCGGGCAGCGCCACGCGCACCGTCTGCGGAGGATGGTCCGCAGAAAAGGGTACGCTCGCGCCTTGCCCGTCGTTCATGCCGAGCGGCGTGAGGATGTGCGGTGCGTACTGGCGCGTCGCCTCAAGTGCGGCGCGCTGATCCGCGTTCAAGGTGCCGAGCGTGCGGTATTTCCACTCGGGTACCGACGACAGGAAGATTACGCCGTGCCGATCCACCAGCAGCACCGTATCGCCGCTGCGCGACAACGTGGCCTCGAACGCATCAAGGTTGACCTTCACAACCACCACGCCGATCGGCTTGTTGTCTTCGCGTACGGGGGCGGCAACGAAATAGCCCGTCTCGCCGGTGGTATTGCCCACGCCGTAGAAGCGACCGAGCCCTTCGCGCATGGCCTCGACAAAGTACGGGCGGAACGCGTAGTTCTGGCCGACGAACGAGGTTGGCAGATCCCAGTTGCTGGCCGCGATTGTGAGGCCGGTCGTATTGATCAGATGAGCGGCAGCCAGATCGGTGGCGGCCTGTACTTCTTTCAGATAAGCGTTGGCCGCGCGGCGCGTGACAGCATCGCCAGCCTGGGGGTTCTCCTGCAGGGCAACGTGCAGGACGTGCTCCAACGCCGCCAGCCTGGGCAAGGATTCATAGCGGGCCAGCGTGCTGCGCAGGTTCTGCGCGTAGAAGGTGGTGCGTTGGCCGGCCTCTTCGGCCCGCGTGGCAACGTAGCGCTGCAGGGCGACGGCGTAAGCGCCCCATCCCGCTGCGGCGCAGCACGCCGCCATGGCCAGCGCGACGGCCACGCGCCAGCCGCGCCCGTGCGCGAGCGGAGCAAGGTCGGCGTGGCCGTCGGTTGGCGACATGGGTCAATCTTCGATGCGGGAATGCTCGCGAGTATCGCGCATGAACACGTACACCAACAGCGACAGGAAGATCGTGCCCGTCACATACCAGTAGAACAGCGACTCGTGACCCGCCTGCTTGAGCCACAGCGCGATGTACTCCGCCGTGCCGCCAAAGATGGACACCGTCAGTGCATACGGCAGGCCCACGCCCAGCGCCCGCACTTCCGCAGGGAACAGCTCGGCCTTCACCACCGCGTTGATCGACGTGTAGCCGGAGACGATCACCAGCGCGGCCATGATCAGGAAGAAGGCCGCCCACACGTTGGTGGTCTGGCTGATGCCGGTCATGATCGGCACGGTAAACAGCGTACCGAGCACGCCGAACGCGATCAGGATCGGGCGGCGGCCAATGCGGTCGGACAACCCGCCCACGATCGGCTGCAGCATCGCAAACAGCAGCAGCGTGGCGCCCGACACCAGCGTCGCCGTATCCTTCGACAGCCCGACCGTGTTGGCCAGGAACTTCTGCATGTAGATCGAGTACGTGTAGAACGCCACCGTACCGCCCATCGTCAACCCCACGACTGTTGCAACGGCGCGCGGATGCTTGGCCAGTTCCGACAGCGTGCCGCGCTTCTTGTTTGCCTTCGCGGCGGTAAAGGATTGCGTTTCCTCCATGTGCGAGCGCATGGCCATCGCCACCAGCGCGCACAGCGCGCCGATGAAGAACGGAACGCGCCAGCCCCACGCCTCGAGCTGCGCCGGCGACAGCACGAACTGCTGCAGCACGATCAGCAGCGCCAGCGCCGTCAGTTGGCCGGCGATGAGCGTGACGTACTGGAAGCTCGAGTAGAAGCCGCGGTTCTCCTTGTTGGCGACTTCGCTCAGGTACGTGGCCGACGTGCCGTATTCCCCGCCAACCGACAGCCCCTGCAGCAGCCGCGCCAGCACGAGCAGTACCGGCGCCGCAACGCCGATCGTCGCGTAGCTCGGCGTGAGCGCGATGATGAGCGAGCCCGCGCACATGAGTACCACCGAGAAGAACAGCGCGCGCTTGCGGCCGTAACGATCGGCGTAGATGCCCATCAGCCAGCCGCCCAGCGGACGCGCCAGGAAGCCCACTGCAAAGACCGCCGCCGTATTGAGCAACTGGGCAGTCTGGTCACCCTTGGGGAAGAACGACTTGGCAAAGTACAGCGCAAACGCCGAGTAGACATACCAGTCGTACCACTCGACCAGATTGCCAACCGAACCGGAAAAGATGGAACGCAGACGACGGCGAACATCTGCGGGGGTGTCCTTGATGGGGGCGTACGTGGGCGGCAACTCGCCCGTGACCGCGCCAGCCTGGGGCTGCGTCATGGTGTCTCCTTGGAGCGTTGGCGGCGGCCTTTGCTGGTGACATGTCGCACACAGTCGGGTGTGCGACGTCCGAGCGGCCCGCCGGTTTATGGGTGGTCGCTCTTTCTCAAGAAGCATTCCATGCGGAACACGCGCGCGCCGATTCGGCACAAACGCCCATGGCACAAGGCCTTACGGGAAATCGGCGGAAAGGCGGGGGATACGGAGGGTGTGCGGTTTCTCAGAATCGGCCGGGCGGCCTGTGCGGGATTCCGCACGACCGGCTCTGAGAAAGAGAGAGAGGCGAGGCTCAGGCGGCCACGCTCAGCGGAATGGTGTCGCGGACCAACGAATCCAACTCGGCAGAAACATCCTGGTGTGTTTGGGCCAGGCCCAGTCGGTCATGCAGGTAGGCCTCAAAGTCAGCACGCACTTCCGGATGGCGCAGCGCAAACTCGACCGTCGCCTGCAGGTAACCGAACTTGCTGCCGCAATCGAAGCGCTGACCACGGTAGCGATAAGCCAGGATCTGCTCTTCAGCCAGCAGGCTCTGGATGGCGTCGGTCAATTGCAGTTCGCCGCCGGCACCGGGTTTCAGATTGCGCAGATGATCGAAGATGCGCGGCGTCAGGATGTAGCGCCCGACCACGCCCAGGTTGGACGGTGCGTCCTTCGGCGCCGGCTTTTCGACAATGCCGTCGAGCTTGATCAGGCGGTCGTCCCATTCACGGCCTGCCACCACGCCGTACGAACGCGACGCCTCCGGCGCAATGGTCTCGACACCCATGATGGAGCAACGGTAGTGATCGTAAAGCTCCGTCATCTGCTGCATGACAGGCGGCTGGTTGTCCAGCAAGTCGTCGGCCAGGATCACGGCGAACGGTTCGTCGCGTACCAGTTTCTGCGCGCACAGCACCGCGTGGCCAAGACCGAGCGTCTCGGGCTGGCGCACATAGAAGCACTCGACGCCGGCCGGCTTGATGGACTGCACCATCTCGAGCAGCGCCTGCTTGTTCTTGGCGGCCAGTTCAGTTTCGAGTTCGTACGCCTTGTCGAAATGATCCTCGATAGCCCGCTTGGCGCGGCCCGTGATGAAGATCATTTCCGTGATACCCGCAGCGGCAGCCTCTTCCACCGCATATTGGATCAGCGGCTTATCGACAATCGGCAGCATCTCTTTCGGGCTGGCCTTGGTGGCGGGGAGAAAGCGCGTACCGAGCCCCGCCACGGGGAACACGGCCTTGGTGATCTTCTCGTTCATGACAACTCCATTGGTGAGACGTAGTGTCATGAGCAAGTCATATGCCAGTCCGGCCCTGCGCGTTGCGGCCTTGGCTTGCACGCCTCCTGAACAGGCGGTAGGCGGCTAGGAGGCTCGGCTCAACGCCTTTCCTACAACGGGTTGCAACTCCGTCACATGAACTTTCAGCGCCGAAAGTCGAAAAGCGTACCCAATTCTGCGTGCCTGTCTTTGGGATATTGACCCTGTGCAGACCAGTAAGCGCCCGCCAACCGCGCATCAGAACATCAGGAAGATGGTTTGACCCAGCCGCGCGAGACCGGCGCTGCGCGCTCTGCCGTCCGTCGGTAAGCATCGATCTGGGCGTTCAGCTGCGCGACCTCCGCCTCGAGCGTGCGGATGCGCTGGCGCAGTTGATCGGCTTCGTTTTGCGTCTGCTGACGCACCGCATCGTTCTGCAAGCGCAGAAAGCGCTCCGTACCCGCCAGTGCGCTGGCTGCGCCCTCGAGGCGGGTGACGGTTTCCATCGTTCGCTCGAGACGCTCGAGCGTCTCGTCCGTCAATTTGGGCGGCACGGCAGGCGCCGTGGCGAGCGCTTCGCCGAGCCGCCGCTCCAGGTCCGCCATCGCAGCCTGCAATTGCCGATTGCGGGCGGATTCGTGTTCCAGCGCACGCTCCGCCACCTCGGCGCGAATGCGCGCTTCCATCCATTCGGCACCTGCACCTGGCGCGCCAATAGCGCGTGAGGCGATACGGTTTTGCTCCTCCCGCGCTGAAAGCGTACCCGTTTCTGCGTGCAATGGAATCGGCCACGGCTCCACCGAATCGGCTGCTGGACTCCTTGCAGCGGAACCGCGGCCCTGTGCGCGGTCGACCGCTTTCTGAAGCGTCGTGTTGCTTGGACGGCGACGTACTCCAGCTTCAGTCAACCACTGCACATACCGCCGCACGCCATAGATGCGCCGCGTCACAGCCTGAACCGCTTCAATGACCTCGTCGAGGAACACTGCGTTGTCGTGCGGGAATGCAATATCGAGCCGCTGGATCGCGTCAATGATCCGCTGCTGCTGCTCTGCCGAGAAATGGAGTCCGGGTCGGGCCATAAGGTCTATCGAGTGTTTTTATAGTGTACATCAGAGGTTAAAAACCTCAAGCGCGCTACTATGATGTACATTATTTATATATCGCAGCTTTTTTCTTGCAGTGCGATTCTGGGGCGTTAAAATGCCTTTGACTTCCCGGATCGGCCCTTCCAGCACTGGCTATAGGCCAAGTCGGGCGTTCCCTGAAAGGGGTGGATTCCACGCGTGAGGTGACGCAGAAACGGGTACGCTCACGCCAGGTGTCGACGTGCAGCACACAGAAATCGGACAAAAAAAAAGCGCCCTCGCGGGCGCCTATATTGAGTGTGCGGCGGCACTACAGCAGCGCGACGTCCAAGCCAAACCGGCTTTTAAGCGCCTCGACCAGCGATTCACGCGCGCCACGATCGGCGAGCTTGACATCCAGCATGACTCGGCCGGAGTCCCATTCCTTGATTGTGCCGAGAAGATCACCTTCTGCACTTCTGATTTTGTATTGGCGGCTGACTTCTTTAACCTTCCGGGTGCGTCCTTCCTGAGCCACCTTACGGATCTGCTCCACATCGCGGCTCGAGAGCCCTTCTTCCAACACACGGTGTACCAGCTCGCGCGTCCGATCTTCGCCCGCGGTCTTGAAGTACAGGGTCAACTCGTAACCGGTTGCGATACCAATTCCGGCCGGCCGCTCCTTCATCACTTCGAGAACGGACTCCGGCAGCTTCAACAAGGCCAGCGTCTTGTTGACCGTTCCCGCCGATACGCCGGTAATTTCACAAATATCTTCTTCTTTCTTAACTTTTCCTTCGTCCAATAGCTGACGCCAGGCGATCGCGTTGTCCAGTACGGACTGGCCGGAACGCTGCTCGTTCAGAACGAAGGACAGGCGGTAGAAATCGATGTCCGACAGGCCGTCTTCAATGAAGCAGTCCATCTCTGCCTTGCCGGCAGCAGCCAACGCCCGCTTACGATAGTGGCCATCAATCAAGACATACCAGCCGGGTCGTGCTGGATCTGGGGCTGCCAAACCGGGAGTTTGCTGACCATGCGTAGCGATCGATGCAGCCCGCTCCTGGACGATCTGCGGATCATATATACGGCGAGCGTTGAGCGGATTTTCCTGCAGACGCTCTAGTGGGACCTTAATGACCCGGCGCTCGGAAGCGTTCGAAGCGGCGGCACTTTCAGCGCTGAAAGCGGGGGTTGGAGCGGGTTGCCCCAGAAGGCCGCGAGGGTGCGACGTAATCGCTTTTTCCGCCAAGGCAAAGCGATCCACCGGTGCCGCCTTGGTCTTTTCTGCAGCAATGCCAGCCAGCATGCCGTCCTTGAGCGATCTCAACTTCGCGCTCATACACGTTCCTCCTGCAACAACTGCAATACCTCGTCGATCAAGAGGTCGACTTCGCTCATCGCTTCCCGGGCGCCTGGCACACCGTGCACCGTTGCGCCGATCGCCTGGCACTCACGAAATGCCGAACGCGAACCGATCATGGAATCCATCAAAGGAATATCACCATCATCACCGAGAATTTCAATTGCTTGTTTTGCAAGCGAAACCCGCCGCTGGACCATGTTCGCCAGCACGCGAATGCGGAGCGTCTCATTGGTGACTTGAGCCTGCTGTGCAAGCGCTTTGGCCGCCACCGCAGCCCACAGGTCCGGAGGCGAAGGCACAACAGGGATGAGTGCGACGTCCGAAATCAGCAACGCGCTTGAGGATGACGGTGAGTGAACCGCCGGAGGGCAATCCACCACGATGTAATCGTAGTCCGCGACAAACTTGCGGACTTCCCGGTGCATGGCGCCTCCAGAGGGCGCCAATCCGATGACCGAAGCCGGGAAGGGCTTCTCTTCAGGAGCCTGGGCGGCCCAACGGGTGGCGGTGCCTTGCTCGTCCATATCGACGAGGAGGGTCTTATTACCGCGCAGACCGAGGGTACCTGCGATATGCATGCTGACCGTGGTCTTCCCGCAGCCGCCCTTTTGATTGAATACCGTTACGATCTTGGCGCTCACTAGCCCTCCACTTTCAGCGCTGAAAGTCAGCAGCGCTCATCTTAGGGAAGACGACAGGAAAACACAAGATCGATAAAATTCAATTCATACAAATTTCATGGGAAACGACGGAGTGTGCGGCGCAGGACGCGTAGTCCTTAATCAACCTAAATTGAGATGTAAATGCGGCCTTTAACGCATAACTTCATGCATTCAGCCCTGCATTTGCAGGCTTCCTAGGTGTTTACCAGTGAGATGCATAAAAGCGACATTTCAGAAAAATGCCGCCCATCGACACTCTGCCCCAAACTCGTTATGATGCTTAGACAGTCGTCTGAAGACTTTGTCTACGCAAGATTCGGAATCAGCCGGTTCTTCGTGCGATGTCCGGATCGGCTGGACGACGTGTTTTTTGTTTTTTAAAGGAATTTTTGCATGGCCACGGGTACTGTCAAATGGTTTAACGAAACCAAAGGCTTCGGCTTCATCACTCCGGACGGCGGCGGCGCAGATCTGTTCGCGCACTTCTCCGAAATTCAGGGTTCGGGCTTCAAGACCCTGAAGGACGGCCAGAAGGTCACCTTCGAGGTGAAGCAAGGCCCGAAGGGTCTGCAAGCCTCGGCGATCAAGCCGGAATAAGTTTCAGGCTGATCGCCTGAGATGAAAAAAGGGGAGCTTCTGCTCCCCTTTCTTTTTGCCTGATGCTCTGTTCAGCTTCAGGCCAATTTGCGCACGCTGGTTCGCGAGGGCTGCAGAATCAGCGCCTTCGAAGAGTCGGCATCCACCTTGGCGTCAGGATAGACAACCAGCACGTCCTTCAGCGCCTTGCGGAACAGCGCACGGAATTTCCGCTCGCTTTCGGTCTCGGTACCGAATTGCATCTGCAGTGCCTCCCAAGGAATCTCCGTACGCTTCTGGATCGTAAAGAAGCGGTATGTGAGCCACGAATACACGTCCAGCGCAAATGGCGATTGCTTGAGCGCCTTCAATGCACGCATATCGACTGGCACAGGCCGATTCACGAGCTCATTGAAGAACGGTTCGGACAGCACAACGAAGCTCTCGAACATCGAGCCCTGCCCTGGCTGCATGGGATCCCACCAGGTCGACAATTGGTCGGCCAGCAGGTAGCCGATGCGATCGATCGATAGCGGCTCCTGGTTCTGGTTTTGGCTGCTGGGTGCCGACTTGTTCTGCACGATGGCAATCGTCGCCGAGAACAGGCGAATCATCTGCTGGCGCACCAACGTCATCGTGCCCCGCTTGCCGCCGGTCGCCATCGGAATGCCCAAGTTGTACATGAACTCGGACAGCGAGTTGCCCAGCGAGATACGCCGGTCTTCCACCGTACCCTGGAACTCGCCCCGTTTCTTCTTGGCCATGATCTCCTTGCCGATCCAGGCGAGCATCAGACGCGGATACGAGCCATAGGGATAGCCGAAGGAGACCGTCTCGGAGACGATGCGCTGCCGCCCATTGCTTGCCCGCTCGGAACGCTGCTGCGTGAAGTAGCCCGGCTGGATCATCAACGAGATATTGCCGCTGGAACGCGTCCAGACCGGCGGCGCACCTTTGGGCGCGCGATAGGGGAGGGTGACCTGCACGCTGGCGCGGCTGAGAAAGCCGACCTCGCCGCTTTGCCAGGCGTCTTCGCGTTCCATCGCCTGCGCTTCGTCGAACAGGCGCTGAAATTTCTCCGGCGCGGCAATGACTTGCCCTCCCGAAGGGACGATGATGCGGCCGGGCGAATCGTCGTCCGGTTTCCCATTGGGTGTGAGGCGTTTGGTGACCATGGTGGGCAAGAATTGTTCAGAGCCTTTGTACTAAAACGCCTTCGCCTTGTCACGCAGATTTGGGTACGTTTTCTGAATTTTGCTCGTTGTCGCGGGAAGGGCATCGGTGGGCAACCGTTAAGGTTGTCCACGGAAGACCTTTCCTTACTACCAGCCATATATACCTTCTACGTTTACTACAGGTAAACCGTATACGCGTCCCGCAAAGTCTTGCCAGCACTAGGTTTAGTGGCGTAAACCGAACCAGATTCTGCGTACCTGCGAACCAGATTCTGCGCGATGGCGTACCCGCTTCTGCGCGAAACCGTACCCGCTTCTGCGCATCGGGCGTACCGGAATCTGCGGGGACAACATCATGTTGTCCACAGTGTTATCCACAGAAAACGGAGGGAGGGCGGGGTGATTCAGTGTGTTTCTGCAGGTGCGTACCCGTTTCTGCGGCGAATTTGGCGATTTCTGGGGTGGGCGCAGCCTGACTACCTCCAAAGCGTACCTGTTTCTGCGTAAGTAAGGTCGATTTCGGCGCGTCGTAGCGTACCCAAATCTGCGGGGTGAGCCCATCTCCGTGATTTCTGCGTCATCGCAATTACGAGGTTGCTGAAAAAGCGAGTGCACGCTTACGGACTGTCAGCCTCGGGGACGGGCGTACCTGTTTCTGCGTGGCGATTCGCAAGCCGCGCGCTGCCGCACAGCCACAGGCCTTCCGCCTCGACGGCGGAATTCTGAACTTTCATCGCTGAAAGCTGCATCGGAGCATGCGACTTGCCAATGTCTTTGTGCCCCGCGGTCGGATCACCGTACCTGTTTCTGCGGGTAAAAAGCCTTATTAGCCAAAGGCTTGGCGGCGAGGCTTGCAGATTAGCCGTACCCGTTTCTGCGTGGCCTTTCGCAGAAACAGGTACGGCAGAGCCTGGCTTGCTTTCGCAGAAATGGGTTCGCCTGGATTCCGGCCCCGTGGCGTGAGCACCCGCAGAAACGGGTACGGCAGGCCATTCAGCGGCTCGCAGAAACAGGTACGTCTTTGCTTGTTATGACGCGCTCTTATTCCTGCAGGGGCCGTACCTGTTTCTGCGGAAACAAGCGCAGAAACAGGTACGGTGATCGCCCTAAATGCCCCGTGGCGTTTGGATTTCGCAGAAACGGGTACGGCTTTACGATGAAGTCCGCCCTTGCGCTGCCAAAGCGATGGATCTCGCCGGCCGGATGCACGGGCACGGCGTTTCGGGCATCATGCGCATCCCGCGCGGGGCCTGGCACATGGCCGTCGCGTCTTCCATCATTCCATACGCATGAACAGTATTTCGACCGCGCCGCCTTGGGGTGCCGGAATCTTGCTAAGAGTAGCCTCGCCCCATGGTGGGCGTGCATCGGGGGAGTCAGACGCAGGACAGCGTCGGCCGGCGATGACACTTCACAACAAGAGGAGACAACCTGAATGACCTGGCTTGCGCGCACTTTCAAGCTCGAGGAACACCAGACCAACGTCCGCACGGAAGTGCTTGCGGGGCTGACCACGTTCCTCACCATGGCGTACATCATCTTCGTCAACCCGAACATCCTGGCCGACGCGGGTATGCCGCACGACGCGGTGTTTGTCGCCACCTGCATTGCCGCGGCGATCGGCACGATCATCATGGGGATGTACGCCAACTACCCGATTGCGATGGCGCCGGGCATGGGCCTGAACGCCTACTTTGCGTACGCCGTGGTCAAGGGCATGGGCTTTACGTGGCAGGCGGCGCTGGGCGCGGTCTTCATCTCTGGCTGCCTCTTCCTGCTGGTGAGCGTGTTCCGCATTCGCGAGATGATCGTCAACGGCATTCCGCATTCGATTCGCGTGGCGATCACCGCGGGTATCGGATTGTTCCTGGGCATCGTGTCGCTGCGAGGAGCCGGGCTGATCGTCGGGAATCCGGCGACGCTCGTGACGCTGGGCGATGTGCACCAGCCTTCGGTCATCCTGGCGGTGGTCGGCTTCTTCTTGATAGTGGCCCTGGACCACCTGCGCGTGAAGGGCGCCATCCTGATTGGCATTCTGGCCGTGACGGCAGCGAGCTTCTTCTTTGCGGGCAACACCTTCCACGGCGTGGTGTCGATGCCGCCGTCGCTGGCGCCCACGCTGCTGCAGCTCGACATCATGGGTGCCCTGTCGGTGGGCATCCTGAACGTGGTGCTGGTGTTCTTCCTGGTCGAACTGTTTGACGCGACCGGCACGCTGATGGGCGTGGCCAACCGTGCGGGCCTGCTCAAGCAAGGCAAGATGGACCGCTTGAACAAGGCGCTGCTGGCGGACAGCACGGCCATCATGGCAGGCTCGCTGCTGGGCACCTCCTCGACCACCGCCTATATCGAAAGCGCTTCAGGCGTGCAGGCCGGCGGCCGGACCGGGCTGACTGCGCTGACGGTGGCCGCGCTGTTCCTGCTGTGCCTGTTCTTTTCGCCGCTGGCCGGTGTAGTGCCGGCGTACGCGACGGCGCCCGCCCTGCTGTATGTGTCGTGCCTGATGTTGCGCGAACTGGTCGACCTGAACTGGGAAGACACCACCGAGGCCGTGCCGGCCGTGCTGACGGCACTGATGATGCCGTTCACCTACTCGATCGCCAACGGAGTCGCGTTCGGCTTCATCACGTACTCCGGCCTGAAGCTGTTCACGGGCCGCATGCGAGAGGTACCGGTCATCGTGTGGATCATCTCTGCGGTGTTTCTGTTCCGCTTCTTCTATCTCTCCGGCGGGCACTGAGCACCGGGTATTCAAGCGATCCAAAACAAACGCGGACTTTCACGTCCGCGTTTTTCTTTCGGGATTTGAACCAGAGCGTACCCGTTTCTGCGTGCGATGTTGCAGGCTCGCGTACCCGTTTCTGCGTGCCGCCGTCGACGATTGAACGACAATGCGTACCCGATTCTGCGGACGAGGTAAGCGACAACTGTCGCGCAAATCGCGCCGACAATGGATTTCGACAATGCACGAATACCGCATCTTCGCAGGCGGGGCGTACCCGTTTCTGCGCGATGTGTGGAGCAAGGTCAGGCGGACGGTAGGGCGAGCTTGCGGGCTGCGTCAACGATGCTGGCGGCGAGGTCGGCGTCGCGTGCGCGCACGGACGCGCTCGGCAGGGCCGCAAGCCCAAGCGCATGGGCAACGTCGGCAGCGGCTTCGCCGGTGGCAAGCCGCTCGCGCAAATGTGCACCGCGTACGCTGCGTAGCGAGGCATTCGCAAGGCGCACGGCTGCGTCGGCGTGGCCGATGGCGCGGGCGTATTCAGCGGCTTCGCCCAGCATGGCCTTGACGATGAGCAGCAGCTGCGAACGCGAGGCGATGCCCTTGCGCTCGCCGAAGTCGCGGCGCAGGGCAGGTGAGTCGATGATGGTGCCGTCCGCGCGTCGCGGCGAGCGCTTGCGCACCGACAGCAGCAGCGGTGTGGCTTCGTTCGGCAGCGGCAGTGGCGACAGGCCGAAGGCCGTGCGGTACTCACGCAGGGCAGACATCAACGCATCGCATGGCAGCCAGCGCTGCGCGCGGCCCGTGCCGACCGCCAGCAGCCAGACCGATGACGGGAGCTGCGCGCCGGTTGTTGCCTGCGCGGTCGGCACCGCATGCAGCGCGACATCGCCCATGCGGGCAAACATCAACTCAGACACGCGCATGCCCGCCTGCGCAAGAAGCACGGCGAGGAAGTGGTCGCGCGCTTGGCGCAAGCGCGCTTCACGGCCCAACGCGACACGCGCACGTACCGCATCGATCATCAATGCCATGTCGGATGCGCACAGTGCGGTGTCTGGTTCCGATGCTGTGACGGGCTTGCCCGCGGGCGTGCTGGGCGCCGGCACGGTAAGGACGAGCGCGTCGTCATCGAGAAACGGGTTCGCGCGCAGATAGCCCGTGCGCTGCAACCAACCGCAGAGGTTGGCGGCGATGATGCTGCTTTGCCGCGCGGAACGTGCAGAGAGCGGACCGCGCAGCGGCGTCCAGTTGGCATCGTCACGTTCGGTGCCGCGCGCGCTGACCGCCCATGCAGGCGGTTCTTGCAAAAAGCGCAGGTAGGCCGATGCGTCGTCACGCTGCCAGCTTGCGATCGGCTTACCGAATGTACGCGCATACCAGCACACGCGCTCGGCTTCCACACGGTACTGCGACAGCGTGGAGGCACCCACCGCGCGTGCGCCCGAAGCCCGCGCCGCAAGCCACGCCTGCACGCGTTCGCGTTCTTGCGCGAATGCCTGCAGAGCGGCCTGGGAAGCGGCGTTGTCGGGACGAGGCGCGGCGTCGGCGGGGCGCGGTTCGGGCATGCGAAGCGGGTGTGGCGCACACAGAAAACACAGATCGCGCAAGTATAGCGATCCGTACTCGCGGACGGCCCCACGGGCCGATTGGAGGAACACTTCAAGCCCAACGGGCACGCGCCATGCTCAATGCGGGAACGTCGCTTCGTATGTCGGACGCATCCGACAGAACGATCGGAACCGGTTCGATAGGCGCGCCGAATGTGCGCGCTTATCTTCGGCTTCACGTCGACAACAACGTACATGGGCGCGCGATGCATGCGGGCCGATTCATGAAAAGACTCTCCTTCCGAGGTGCAAGATGAAGATACAGATCAGAAAGATCGTCGCCGTGTTGGCGCTGGGTTCGTTAGGTGTATTGGCGGGATGCGGTGGCGGTGACAATGACATCGGGCAGATCATCGGCACCAGCGCGCCGCAGTACCGCACGGTGCACGCCAACCCGTTCATCGGCAACGTCGATTTCGGGGTGAACGGCACCACGAAAACCTCCAATGTCGCGTTCAAGAACGTCAGCAACTACTTCGGCATCGACGCGACGGCCAGCACCGCCACGGTGTCGAACACGGGCAGCAGTACCCCGCTGGCCTCAACCGGATTCACACCGGCCAACGGCCACCGCTATACGGCGCTGGCCATCGTAGGCGCCAACGGTTCGGCCACGAGCCTCGCCCTCATCGACGACCCATACAACAAGTCGATCCTGTCGGACAAGGCGCGCGTGCGTGCCTTCAACGCTTCGTACAACGCCCCGAACGTCGACGTCTACGTGACCGCGCCGAATGTGGATCTTTCCGCCATTGCCCCGACCATGAGCGGTGCTTCCTATGGAGGCGCATCGCCGGCCAGCACGCAGGATTCGATCTACGTCGATGGCGGCACGTACCAGGTGCGGGTGGCGACGGCGGGTACGAAAAACATCATCTTTACGTCGCAGCCGTTCAGCCTGGGTAACAACGCCGACTGGCTGATCACCACACTGCCGGCGGGGGGCGTCGGCGCCGTGACGCCGAACGCGATTCGCGTGCTGGTGGCCCAGGCCAATGGCGCCTCGCAGACGGCGTCCGAATTGCCTGCACAGTAAAGTCGCTCAACGCCCTATGATGCGGTGCTACGGCACCGCATTTTTTTTGACGGAGCGGTCAGGAATGAAAACTGCTAACGAAGGGCGCAATGAGTGATTCCGTAACGGGCTGGTCGGCACCCGTGCGCGCAGCGCGCGAGATGCGTACTGCACTGGCCGCCACGAAGCAGGTTGATGTGTTCTGGGTAGACGATCCGCTGACGGGAACACGTCTGCACGTGAGCGCCGGGGCGCAGACGTGGGGCGTGCAGGCCGACGCCTTGTGCGGTGTCCGTGACCGCTGGCTTGCCCACGTGCATCCGGATGACCATGTCGCACTGCGTGCCGCCTGGGATGGCTTGGCGCGAGGGCAGGACTTCGCCATCGAATACCGGTGGCTCGGCACCGATCGCGGCCAAGCGCGCGAATATCGGGTCCGCGAACGCGGCTATCTCATGCCCCGCCTGGACGGTGCCTCAGCCCATGCCGTGGGTGTAGTCGAAGACGTAACGCAGGGCCAGCAGACTCTGGCCGCGCTCGCCGAGTCGGAATTCCAGTTGCAATGGCTGACCGAAAGCGTGCCGTTTGCGCTTGTGCAGATCGACCCCGAGCACCGCGTGCGGTTTGCCAATCATGCTTACGCGCAGCGTTTTGGCTTCCGGTCCGAAGACGTGGTGGGACGCCATCTGCGCGAGCTGATGGGCGAGGCTGCGTATGCGCGCGTGCTGTCTCATCTGAACGACGCCTTCGCGGGTCAGCGCGTTGAATTTGAAATGGAGTTGCCGTACCCGGCCGGCGTCGGCCGCCGTTTCGTGCATGCAGCTTATTCGCCGCAGCGCGGTCCGGACGGCCGCGTGCAAGCGCTCGTTTGCGTGGTGGAAGACATTACCGAGCGCAAGGACGCCGAGCACGAGCGCTTTCGCCATCAGCGCGAATTCGTGACGCTGGTGGAAAACGCTCCGGACGTGATCGCGCGGCTCGATCGCGAATTGCGCTGCGTGTATGTCAACCGTGCGGTCACCGAATCCTTTGGCGTGACGCCTGCCGTGATGATCGGCAAGACGTTGGCCGCCTCGCCGCTCTCCGCTGACGTCACGCGGCCACTGGAGGACGCCGCGCGGCGGGCCTTCGCGGCGGGTGCGGAACAGACGCTTGCGCTGCATCTGGAGGTGCAGGACGGACGCCCGCGCATTGCGCACTACAACGCGCGCGTCATACCGGAAGCGGATCGCAGCGGTGCGATGGAATCGGCCCTGCTGATCGTCTACGACGTCACCGAGCGGACCGAGGCCGAGCGCGAGCGCGATGCGCTGCTGCTGCGCGAACAAGCCGCCCGCGCACAGGCTGAGGCCGCAGCGCTGGCCCGCGACCAGTTCCTGGCGGTGGTGTCGCATGAACTGCGCTCGCCGCTCAACGGCATCCAGAATTGGGCGTACGTATTGGAGAGCCAGGTTGCCGGCGGCGCGCCGCTCATGCAGCGCGCGCTGGCGGGCATCAAGACCGGCGTCGAGCAGCAGGTGCGCTTGATCGAAGATCTGCTGGACGCCACGCGTGTGATGAGCGGCAAGCTGCGCCTGACACGCGAACCGTTCGTGCTGCGCACCGCCCTGGAGAGCGCGGTCAACAGCGTCCACACACTGGCCGCCGAACGCCGCATCGCGCTGCACACCACGATTGACGTGAACGAGCACGAGATCGACGGCGATGCCGACCGGGTTGAACAGATCGTCTGGAACCTCCTCACCAACGCCATCAAGTTCACACAGGAAGGTGGGGAAGTCTGGCTCTCAGCCGATCTGCTGGGCGAGGTGGCACGCATTGTCGTGCGCGATAACGGGCGCGGAATTGCTCCGGCATTCCTGCCGTATCTGTTTGATCCGTTCCGGCAGGCTGACGGTGCGCACACGCGCCGGACAGGCGGACTCGGGTTGGGGCTGGCGTTGGTGAAGCGCCTGACCGAGTTGCATGGCGGGCGGGTGTATGCGCGCAGCGAGGGTGACCAGCAGGGCTCTGCGTTTACCGTGTATCTGCCGTTGCATGCCGGTGCGGATCTGATTAAGCCGCTGGCCGAAGACACCGAGCGCACCGGGCCGTTGCCTTCATTGGCGGGCTTGCGCGTGCTGCTGGTCGACGATCAGCAGGACGCGCGCGACGCGCTGGCCACGCTGCTCACGCAAGTCGGCGCGGAAGTCGGCAGCGTGGGTTCCGGTCACGAGACGATGGCGTTGCTCAACGTCTGGGCTGCGCGCGGTGAAGCAGGACGCCCGCAGGCGGTGGTGTGCGACATCGCACTGCCCGATGAAGACGGCTACGCGATCCTGCAGAGAATTCGTGCATGGGAACACGAACATCTTCCCCCCGGCGCTGCGCCGATGGCCGCCATCGCGTTGACCGCATTTGCGCAGCCGCATGACCGTGCGCAGGCGCTCGCCACCGGATTCCAGGAACATTTGGTCAAGCCTGTGTCGCCGTACGACCTGGTGCGTACGCTGCGCACGCTCGCCATGCCTGTTTCGACGCCGTCGTAGTCCGCCCGGGGCACGACTTTTGCGCAGGGAACGCTCAACCACATTCTCTGCCATGCCAGCCGAACCAACTTCTTCTTCCGCTGCGCAGGAAGCCCTGCACGGCACCCTGCTTGACGGGCTACGGCAGCCTGCCTGGCGCGTCGCAATGGTGCTCGTCGCCATCGGCGGCACGTTGGTGTTTCTGCAATGGGCGCGTGCATTCCTGGTGCCGTTCACCCTGGGCGTGGTGCTCGCCTTTGCCCTGAATCCGTTGGTGGTGTGGTTGCGGCGCTGCCATGTACCGCGCCCGGTTGCGGCAGGCGTGGTGGTGCTCGGCCTGTGGATCGGCGGAGCGGTGCTGGTGTTCGGGATGCAAGACGGGGTGTCTGCCATGGCCGACCGTCTGCCCGTGGCGGTCGAACGCATGGCGCAGGCAGTCGACGGCATGCGTGGGCACATGGGCGGCGCGTTCGACAAGGTGCGCGAGGTGACGGTTGCGCTCGAACATGCCGCCGAGGGCGTGCAAGGCAAGCCGGCACCCGTGCCTGCCAGGCGCTCGCCCGCAACGGCGCCTGTGGAGCCGCCCTCGGCGCAGCCGGTGCTGCCGCTGCGCGAGTTTCTCTGGACCGGCTCTGCCAATCTGTTCGCGCTGGCGGGCCAGCTGGTCGTTGTCTCGTTTCTTGTCTATTTCCTGCTCGCTTCCGGTCAGGCCCTCAAGCGCAAGTGGGTGCGCGCGGTGGGGCACACATTGAGCGAGAAGAAGCGGGCGGTGCGCATGATGGCGGTGATCGGCACGCAGATCCAGTATTCGCTGCTGGTGCTGTTTGCCACCAACATCGTCCTGGGCGTTTTGACAACGGTGGCCTTTGTGCTGCTGGGCATGGAGGACGCAGCGGTCTGGGGGCTGGCGACTGCAGTGCTCCACTTCGTGCCGTATCTCGGTTCGGTGGTGATTGCCGTGGCCAGCGGCATCGGCGCATACCTGCAGATGGGTGCATGGTCGGATGCGCTTGTGGTGGCCGGAGTCACGCTGCTGCTCGCCACGCTGGTCGGCACGCTGCTCGTGACGTGGCTGCAAAGCCGCGCGTCCAAGCTCGATCCATGCGTGGTCTACATCGGCCTGCTGCTGTGGGGCTGGCTTTGGGGCTTGTGGGGCTTGCTGCTCGGAACGTCCATCACGGCGATGATCAAGGTCGTATGCGATCACGTCGACCGGCTACGGCCGTTGGGGACGCTGCTGGGGACGACCGACGCGCCGGCCGGCATGTCGCAGCGGTTGCTGGATCGACTGCGCGGTGGCCGTACGGAGCACTCGCAGCACCCGCAGCGCTCGCACCGCCTGCGCTGATACGCGTTCGGAGTCACCTTGCGCAGCAAGCGTTACAAGCGCGCATGTAACCCTTACGCAACCATCACGTCACGCCGCGCTCCGGCATGTTGGTAGGCCGCGGAGCCCCCGTCACGCTGTCGTGCAGCGGTCGAGCCGGTCTTCACGCGTGCGGTCTGTCCGGGTGCGTCGCGGGCACGTCGGTTGCGGTGCGCAAGGCATTCAGATTACGTCCGCAGGAGGGCGCCATGAAACGACTCCGCCCCGCCTTATGCGGCCCCCATCAGCGTGGCGAACGTCCGGCGGGAACGACCCCGCCCGTCGCGCCCGGCGCGGGCCACAACATCGAAAGCATCGACAAAATGCATGGCAATGCCGAGCAAGTCCAGCCGCTGTCCGGCGCCGCCGAGCGGCTGCCGCACGAGCGTGACGAGGACCATGAAGCGCAACGCTCCGAGCCGCGCAGCAGTGCCAAACAGGCCGCGCGCGATATCGAAAGCGGGCAACTCGATACCGATCTGCACGATACCCCGGGCGTCGAGCGCGTCGTGCGCGACCGCCATGCAGCCAACCGTGATGACGGCGATCGTCAGGTCGCCAACCGCAGCGCGGACGACCTCGCGCACAAGCGAGGCCAGTCAGGCCGCCCTTCGCACGGCCGCGACGAAGACAAAGGTTGATCGATCCATGCGCATTGCTTATGTGACCGAAACCTGGCCGCCGGAACTGAACGGCGTATCGCTCACAGCCGCACGCACCGTGGCGTTTCTGCAGACGCGCGGGCACGACGTGATGCTGGTGCGTCCGCGGCAACGGGCCATCGACGCCGGCAAGCCCGCACTTGCGGAAGATACGTTGCGTGTGCCGGGCGTGCCCATTCCGCTGTATCCCGATTTGCGCATGGGCCTACCTGCACGCCGGCGCCTGCTTCGCGCCTGGGGCACCTCCCGGCCAGAGCTTGTGCATGTGGCCACGGAAGGGCCGCTCGGCTGGTCGGCCATTCGAGCTGCGCGGCAGCTCGGCGTGCCCGTGACCTCGGATTTCAGAACGCGCTTTGACGAGTATGGCCGCCACTACGCGTGGGAGGGGGCCGTGACGTTGGTGCGCGCCTATCTGCGCGCCTTTCACAATCGCACCGACCGCACCTTCGTTCCGACGCGCGAATTGCAGCGGCAGTTGAGCGAACTCGACTTCGAACGCCTGACCGTCAGTACGCGCGGCGTCGATGGACAACGATTCACCCCGCAGGCCCGCAGCGACGCACTGCGCGCGCAGTGGGGCGTCGCGGCCGATACGCCGGTCGTGCTGACGGTGGGGCGCCTGGCGTTGGAAAAGAACCTGAGTGTCGCCCTCGATGCGTTTGATGCGGTGCGCGAACGCGTGCCGCATGCGCGCCTCGTCATGGTGGGCGACGGCCCGCAGCGTCATGCACTGCGCCGCCGTTGTCCGGATGCCATCTTTGCGGGGACGCAACATGGCGAGGCCTTGGCCGCGCACTTTGCGTCTGCGGACGTGTTTCTCTTTCCGAGCGTGACGGAGACCTTCGGCAACGTGGTCGTCGAAGCCATGGCCAGCGGTTTGCCTGTGGTGGCATTCGACATCGCCGCGGCCGGCATGCATATCCGCAGCCACGAGAACGGTTTGCTCGCGCGCGTCGGTGATGCTGCATCCTTTGCGCAGCATGCAGTCACGCTCGCCACGGACGCCGGCCTGCGGCAACGGCTGGGCCAGGCGGCGCGTTTGACAGCGCAGACGCTGGATTGGCCCCGCGTGCTCGAACGCTTTGAAGCCGCATTGATCGCCGTCCTCGATGCAGCCGCCAACGGGGAGGCCTACCATGGCGACCCACGCCTGGCCTGACTGGAAGCGCTGGCGCGAACGCGATCGGCAGCTTGCCGTGGCGCTCAACCATGTAGCGGGCAACGCGTCTGCCATGCGCTTCTATCGCGGTGTCAGCCGCCTGGGCGACGGCATGCTGTGGTATGCGTTGATGGCGGCGCTGCCGGTGGTCGGCGGCGAGGCGGGCTGGGAATGCGCCAAGCAGATGGGGCTCACGGGCCTGCTCTCGCTCATCATCTACATCCTGCTCAAGCGCGGCGTATGCCGCCCGCGGCCCTATCTTTCCTGCGACGAAATCCACCTGTGCGGGCGCGTGCTGGATCAGTTCAGTTTTCCGTCGGGCCACACGCTGCATGCGGTGTCGTTCAGCATCGTGATGGCGGCGTACTACCCGCGCATGGCGCTCGCGCTCGTGCCGTTTACGCTGGTGGTCGCTGTTTCTCGCGTCGTACTGGGGCTGCACTATCCGAGCGACGTGCTCGCGGGCGCGGGGCTTGGGATGCTGATCGGCGGGATGTCGGTGTGGCTGTTTTAGCGCGCGTGATCAGTACGACGTTTGCGCTTGCCCGGTGACGGTCGTCTCCGGGCCGCCCATCCAGGCCTGTGCGAGGACCTGTGCAAAGCCATTCTTGGTTACGGGCGTGCGCGTCTCGAGGCATGCAGCGAGCAGTTCCTGCCAATGGCGAATGACGTCGGGATGTGCTGCGTCAGCTGGGTGCAGGCCCAGACGCAGCAGCGGTGCCTCGGCATGCCGCTGCGCGAGCCAGCGCAAGTAGTAGCGTGACACCAGCCGGCGTGCCGGCGAGCGAACGCTGTACGTCAGACACGGTGCCTTGAGCGGCCGGCGCGGGTGCAGCAGGTAGAAGCGTTGCAGCGTGGTGGTGTAGCGCAGGGGCAGGCCGTCGAGCGCCTCCCAGGTGGCCGGGTTCATCAACCAGGCCGGTGCGACAAAGCCATGCAGCGGCCAGCCATTGGCGGCGAACCACGCCGCACCCGCTTGGATGCGCGCACGCGCTGCGGCCAGCGGAATCGCAGAGAACTCCCCTTCGCCAGCGGTATAGCGCGTGCGGATCAGTTGATCGATCAGGCCGCCCGGAGGCTGGTCGTCCAGGTGGGCATAGCCGTGCAGCACAAGTTCATCGCCTTCGGCCAGGCATTCGCTCATGACGCGGCAGAAGCGCTCGCTCTGGCGGGCTGTCGGGCCGCGATAGAAGTTCGGAATGACGAGCAGCGACTTGGGTACGCGCGCCACCTCATCCAACGCAGAGAGCAAGACCTTGCACGCAGGCCAGTTGGCGGGCGTGACATCGTGCATGGCGAGAATGAGATAGCGCGACATGATGGTCAACCGGGCAAGTGGGGTCTGGGCTAACGGCTACGCAATGCGCGCACAGGCTCGCGCGCCGGTTCGAATGTTTCTGCGGTGGCGCTGGCTTGCCGGCCGAGCAGCGCCAGATAGCGGCGCAACAGTTGCGGCAGCACGGCCCGCCAGTCGTACTGCATTGCATGGCGGCGGGCGGCGTGCGCGAGCGCCACCGGATCCCGTTGGCGCAGCGCGTCGAGCGCTTGCGCAAAATCATCCGCGACGCAACGTGGCACGGCGTAGCCCACGTGCTCGTCCACCAGCTCGCTCAGCCCTCCGGCCGCGCACGTCACGACCGGCACCCCACTGGCCATCGCTTCCAACGCGACCAGGCCGAAGGTTTCCTGATCGCCAGCATGCACAAAGACATCGGCGCTGGCCATGGCGGCGGCCAGGTGTTGCGCATCGCCTTCATAAGCGAGCGCGCGAACATGTTTGCCGCGCGGAGGTGTCGGGCCCGAGCCGATGGTGACGAGCACGCTCCCGTCGTCGAGCTTGTCGACCGCGTCGCAAAGGACGTGGAGGTTTTTCTCCGGCGCATAGCGGCCGACGTAGAGGAGCACGCGGGCATCTCGCGGCAGGCCCAACTGTTCGCGCCAGCGCAGCGAGCGCCGTGCGGGGTGGAACAGGCGGGTGTCCACACCCAGCGGTTGCAATTCGATGCGCTGCACGCCGAGATCGGCCACCTTCTGCGCGATGTAGCGGCTCGGCACGAACACCGTGTCGAAGTGCGGATAGAGCTTGCGGGCGTATGCCGCTGCTGCCAATTCTGCCGGCGGGCCGCCCAGCCGGCGGAAGAACGCAGGCAGATCGGAGTGGTAGAACGCCGCAACCGGCACCTGCAGCCGGGCGCCGGCATGGACCGCCGCCCACGACAGCCGATAAGGGTCCCCGGCTTCGATCAGGTCCGGCGACAAAGCACACAGTGCGCGCACAGCCGGCCCGGTGCGCAGCGGAATGCGATAGCCGTGCGACAGCGGCAGCGGCACGCCTGGCACCACTGCGATCTCGTTGCTGGCGTCGTCCGCCGTGCCCGGCACAACCAATGTGTGCCGCCAGTGCGTGGAGCGCAGAAAGTCGTGCTTGGCACGCAGGTAGCGTTTGACGCCACCGCTTTCCGCTGCCCAGAACATTGTCACATCCGCCAGGTGTAGAGAGGCGGCCATGGCGTCACCGTCATCGCGGTGCGGGTAGTGGTCGGAGGGCAGCTTGCGCACGTTGGTCAGACCTGGCGTCGCATTTCTGCCGGCGCAATCCGCATGAGCCCGCGATATTTGGCGACGGTGCGTCGCGCAACGATCACGCCCTGCTCGGCCAGCATCTTAGCGAGCGACACATCGGAGAGCGGCGCGTCTGCGTCTTCGGCTTCGATCATCTCCTTGAGCAGCGCCCGCACCGAGGCGGCCGAGCATGCACCGCCAGTGTCCGTCGCCAGTTGGCGCGAGAAGAAGTACTTGAACTCGAAGATGCCGCGCGGCGTCGCCATGTACTTGTTGCCCGTCGCGCGAGAGATGGTCGATTCATGCAGCCCGAGTTCTTCGGCCACATCACGCAGCACCAGCGGCTTCATGGCCACCTCGCCGTATTCCAGAAAATGCTTCTGGTGCGCAACGATCGCTTCAGCCACGCGCTGGATGGTGGCAAAGCGCTGCTGCGCGTTGCGGATCAGCCAGCGCGCTTCCTGAAGCTGATGTGCCAGCGGGGTGCGATGGTGGCCGCGGGTCTGCGCAAACAGCTCTGCATAGACCTTGTTGATGCGCGCGCATGGCGCAACCGACGGGTTTGTCAGCGCAATCCACTTGCCTTTGATCTTCGTGACAATCACGTCCGGCACGATGTAGCCGGCATGCGCCTGGGAGAAGCGCAGCCCCGGGCGCGGGTCGAGCATGCGGATCAGCGCGCAGGCATCGCGCAACTCTTCTTCCGTACACCCCAGCGCACGACGCATTTGCGTGAATTCGCGCTTGGCCAGACGCGGGAGGTGGCTGCGCACGATGTCCTGTGCGATCTCCTGGATGCGCTCTTCGGCCTCGGTATCAGCAGGGCGCGCTTCGATCTGCAGGCGCAGGCATTCCGCGAGGTCGCGCGCTGCCACGCCGGGCGGATCGAGGCTCTGCACGAGCGCCAGCGCAATCTGCATCTCTTTCTCGGTGGGGGGCGGCTCCACCGGTGCCAGCGGAATCAGCTCGGAAAGCAGCTGGCGCAGGTAACCGTCCTCATCCAGCGCTTCGATCAGCGTCTGTGCAACAAGGCAGTCCCGGTCTGACAGGCGATAGCTGCGCAGTTCCTGATGCAAATGCTCGCGCAGGCTTGGCGTTGAATGCACCCATTCGCCGATGTCGCTGTCTTCACCGTCGCCATGGTGCGCGCCGCCGTGGCTGTAGTAGGTGCTGAAGTCGGTGGGAAAGTCTTCCGATGCGGCCAGCGTCGCGTCGGTTTCGATGGCGCTGGTGGTGGTTTCCAGCGGGGCATCGTCTACAGGCGCGTGGTCGGCCGCGGCGCCGTCCAGATCGGTAGAAATGGCAATGTCGCTGGTGCGCGCGACATCGGGGTGCGCACCCGCTTCTTGCTCGACTTCTTCCAGGAACGGATTGCTTGCGAGCGCTTCTTGCATTTCCTGCGCAAATTCGGTTGCAGACAACTGCAGCAGTTTGACGGACTGCTGAAGTCGCGGCGTCAGCGCGAGATGCTGCTTCGCACGCATTTCCAGAGCGGCCTTAACCATTCGCCTTGCCTCCTTTGGTGAGTGGACGTCGACATTTCCGCCGACACTTCACCGCTTCGATGCAAAGGGTATGCCATGTCAACAAACCCAGTCGCCACAAGGCTTTGTGGGTGGCTGGCACGCCGTTTCTACATGGTGATGTCGTTTTTATATGCACAGTGTTGCCGGCACATGACAGCGCCGTCGTGGGCCACGCGCTGCGCCGGCCTAGGCAGACGGGTGGCACCGCAGGTACATGCGTTGCTGCGGTAGGAAGCGGGAGACGCGCCGCAGTGCGCTTCCATTGCCTTCTTATCAAGCACCACTTCCCAGGAGAAACCACATGCGAACACGTTTCCTGACCGCTGCGCTTGCCAGCGTCATCTTGAGCCTTGGTATGGGTAGCGCCTTAGCCCAGACGACCAACGCGCCGGACGACAACCAGGAATCCAGCACCCCACCCAAGGCGCCGGGCAAGCGTACCGCCCCGCCGTCGACGACGGCAGACCGCACGGCCAATACACCGATGGCCGGCAGCGAAGCGACTCCGGCCGCAGGCGGCAACGATGCCGGCAAACCGATGCATAAGAAGCATCACGGTCACAAGAAGTCGAAGTCGGGGTCGACGGTGCCGGGTGGCGCGAACAGCGCAGGGGACATGTCGCACTCGGGCGTGCAGGCCGGCGGCAACGACGCCGCGACGACGACCGGGAATTCCTACCCGGCCGGTTCCAAGCAAGGTCAATAACGTTGAAAGGAAAGGGCTCGCGATGCCGATGACACTCACCACCGCCATCCGCCCGGGCCCGCGCGCCCGCGCGGAAACCGGGCCGGCACCCCGCCGGCCCTCGCCCGAACCCCAGGAGCGCCGACGCCACGAACATCCCGGCGAACGCGCGCACGCGCATCCGCGCTAAACCTCAGCGCGGATGCAGGGGGTGGGCGTCATTCAGTTGAAGCTTGGAGAAGCGCCGCAGTCAGGCCGCCATGGCGGCGGCCGCGGTGCTTTGATAGAGGTCGAGACGGTTGTACAGCGTTTTCAGGCTCACGCCGAGCGTCTTGGCGGCCTGGCGCTTGTCGCCGTGAAAATGCTCAAGGGTTGCGAGGATCATCGCCCGTTGCGCATCTGCCAGTGTCACTCCCACCGACAGGCTCAGCACACCTTCCTTCACCGTCGGACGCGCCGGGCCGCGCGTCTGTGCGAGCGGCGTGGCCAGCTCGACGGTTTTCTCGCCGAGGATATAGCCGCGGTGCACAGCATTGCGCAACTCCCGCACATTGCCCGGCCAGGTTTGGCTGCGCAGCGTCGCCAAGGCCTGACGCGAGAACACCTTGTCGGTCTGGTGTGCGGCATTGAACTGGGCGAGAAAATGCAGGGCCAACTCTTCGATGTCGTCGCCGCGGTCGCGCAGCGGCGGCACATGCAGCGGCACCACCGCCAGGCGGTACATCAGATCTTCACGGAAGGCCCCATCGCTGACCGCTTCAAGCAGGTTGCGGTTGGTGGCAGCGATGATGCGTGCGCGTGTCTGGATCGGCTCGGTGCCGCCCACCCGCATGAATACGCCGGTTTCCAGTACGCGCAGCAGCTTCACCTGCATCTCGACCGGCATCTCGGTAATTTCATCGAGGAAGATCGTGCCGCCGCAGGCGTGTTCGAAGTAGCCGATATGGCGCTGCGCAGCCCCGGTAAAACTGCCCTTCTCGTGGCCGAACAGTTCCGACTCGATCAGGTTGGGCGAGATGGCGCCGCAGTTCACGGCGATGAAGGCTTGGTCTGCGCGCGGGCTCATGTCATGCACCGTGCGCGCGATCAATTCTTTGCCGGTACCCGATTCGCCCATGATGAGCACGGTGGCAAGCGTGCCGGACACCTTGCCGATCTGATCGTACAGCGCGCGCATCACCGGCGAGCGGCCGTAGAGGTGGCCGAAATCCGGATCGGCAACAGGTTGGACAGAAGGCGTTTCGACATCGGCCGGTGCACGCTCGGCGTCGTCAAAGTCGGCCAGGGCGGGGGGATAGCTCAGGCGCCCGGCGGTCACTGCACGTTCGTCGGCGAAGGCTTCGCTCAAGGACATGGCTCCCTCGTGGTTGATCGCGACGGGGACGTCCTGGCGAGCGGCTGCATCTTCAGCGATGCAGTCTCCGAAAGGCTGGGTACGTCGTCATCCCGTCACATTGTGTTGAAAGTTGAGCCATTATCAGGGCCGCCCAAGCGCGTTGTATGTCGGGCATGCGCTGACGTTTCCTCCATCCTGTCGGCCAAACGCTGACAAGAAACGGGCCAGAAATGCAGATGCCGCGCGGCTTTCACATTTTCATGCGGCGAGAAGCGTCTATTTCGGCGCGAGGGTGGCGCCGCGCTGACCATCTCAACTATGCTGACTCCTATGGAGTCGCCCGACGGCCGCTGGAGTGACGTATTCTCTCCATTTCTTGCACGCGCGCGTGTAAAAATTACCAACACCCCCCCTTGCTGATGCGGGTTTTGAAGCGCGATGGCAGAGGTTGTATCAGATGGAATACTTTTTGCACCTCTCGCCGGCCCTGCAGTCGAGCGCACCGTCGCGCCATGCATGACCGCCGGCACCTGCCGGCTCATCCAACCACATTGAGATGCCACATATCCTGATTGTCGAAGACGATGCCAACGCACGCGCCGCTCTGGGTGAGCTGGTGGGTGCCGAAGGCTTCACCACCGCGCTGGCCGGGTCGCTGCGCGATGCGCGCATTCAGATGTCGCGTCACAGCCCCGATGCCGTGTTGATCGATCTTGTCCTGCCTGACGGCAACGGCATGGACCTGATGGAAGACATCCCGTCGCACTCGGGTACCGAGATCATCGTCATGACGGGGCATGCCAGCGTGGAAACCGCCGTTGAGGCGCTGCGCATGGGGGCGGCCGACTACCTCGTCAAGCCGGTCAACTTCCAACGGTTGAAATCCGTACTGGCGCGCATTCCGCGCCCCGGCGATCTCAAAGCGGAAATCGGCAACCTGCGCGGCGAGCTGCGGCGCCTGGGCCTGTTCGGCCAGATGCTCGGCAACTCGACGGCGATGCAGACGCTCTATGACCAGGTCAGCCGCGTCGCGCCCACCGAGGCGACTGTGCTGCTGATCGGCGAGTCTGGCACCGGGAAGGAGTTGGCCGCACAGACCATTCACGACCTCAGCCTGCGCCGCAAGCAACCGTTTTTGCCGGTCAACTGCGGCGCCATCTCGCCCAACCTGATCGAGTCGGAAATGTTTGGCCACGAGCGTGGCAGCTTTACCGGCGCGGACCGCCAGCACAAGGGCTACTTCGAACGCGCCAACGGCGGCACGCTGTTCCTCGATGAAATTACCGAGATGCCGATCGAACTGCAGGTCAAACTGCTGCGCGTGCTGGAAACCGGCGTGTTCATGCGCGTGGGCACCAACCGCGAGATTGATTCCGATGTGCGCGTGATTGCTGCCACCAACCGCGACCCGGAAGAGGCCGTGGCCGACGGCAAGCTGCGCGCCGACCTGTATCACCGCCTGAACGTGTTTCCGCTGCAACTGCCGCCGCTGCGCGATCGGGGCAAGGATGTCGAACTGCTGGCACAGCATTTCCTCGACCAGCTCAACGCGCAGAGCAATACCAAAAAGGCATTCCTGCCGCCGGCCATGGAGACGCTGCGCGGCTATCACTGGCCGGGCAATGTGCGCGAACTGCGCAATTACGTGCAACGCGCGTACATCCTGTCGGACGACGCCGGCATCGATACCGCGAACGTGCCGCTGCAGGTGTCGAGCACGCAGACCTCGTCCGGTTCCACGCTGACGATTTCCGTTGGTACATCGCTGGCAAGCGCCGACAAGAAGATCATTCTTGCCACGCTGGAGCAGTGCGGGGGTGTGAAAAAGCGTGCGGCTGAGCTGCTTGGTATCAGCCTGAAGACGCTTTACAACCGGCTCGAGGAATACGGCAGCAGCTCCGCCGAGGACGTTGGCGAGGGCAACAACACCAGCAACAGTGCGGGCTCCGGCCGCGCGCATGCCACCGAGGCATAACCGGAGTTCCTGGCGCGGTACGCGGCTTGCTGATCCCGTGGGGTATCCGCCCCATGGCGGCAAACTCACTCAACTGCACAGGAGGTCACCATGCTGCGTTATGCAGTCATCTTTTTCATCATCGCCCTGATTGCGGCCGTGCTCGGGTTTGGCGGCATCGCTGCCGGCGCAGCGAGCATCGCCAAGATTCTCTTCATGATTTTCGTGGTGCTGTTTGTGGTCAGCCTCATCTGGGGCCTGGTCGCGGGCAGAGGATGACGCCGGGATGATGCGCACAGCTTTCAACCCGGCTCTCACGATGCCATGCAACTCCAGGAGTGCTGACTGATGGAACCGTCTCAAACCAACCCTTTCCCCAAATCCGATGCCAACGGCAACCTCATCCGCAGCGACGTGGAGCAGGCCGCCGAGCGCGTAAAGGCGACCACGGCGCAGGCTATCGATCGCACCGCGGACGCTGCGGCTTCCGCGCTCGACGAAGCGGCTGCCAAGCGCGAGCAATTGCGCGCTTCCCAGCAGCGGCTGATGAGCAACGCGGCCGAATGCATGCATTCGCATCCGCTCGCGACGATCGGCCTGGCGTTCGGTGCCGGCTTTCTGATCAGCCGGTTGCTGGGGCGCAGTAACGATTGAGGGCGAAAGCCTTCCTTCATGGCGGCCACGGTGGCGTGCTTGCGCGCGCGCCGTGCGCTGACTAGGCTCGAGGTCCAGGCCGGCACTGCGCCGGCCGCGTCGCTTTGCAAGGAACATCCATGCGCCTGGCTGCCTGCTTCGACCGCGCTCTGCTCAAGCGATCTGCCCAGGTGCTGATCGGGGCAGTGCAACAGTGGTCTGCCCATCGTGCCGCGAGCAAAGGCGCGGCGCTGTCGTTCTACACGTTGTTCTCGATGGCACCGGTGCTGGTGCTTGTCATCTCGATCGCGGGCTTGTTCTTCGGTGAACAGGCCGCCCGCGGTGAAATCTTCGGACAGATCGAAGGATTGGTAGGCGCGCAGGGCGCGTCCGCAGTGGAAGCCGTGCTTGCCGCGACCCGGCGCTCCGGCAATGGCCTATTCGCAGCAGTCACAGCCGTCGTGCTGTTGCTGGCGGGCGCCACCACCGCGTTCTCCGAACTCAAAGACAGCCTCGACGAGCTTTGGGAAGTGCCCTCCCGCCAGCAGCCCGGCATGTGGGGGTTGCTGCGTTCACGCCTTCTGTCATTCAGCTTGATTCTGGTGTTGGCGTTTCTGCTGCTGGTGTCGCTCACCGTGAACGCGGCGTTGGCGGTGGTGGAGCGTTTCTGGGGCGCGTTGTGGTCCGGCTCGACGTCAAGCATTGCGCTGGCTGCGGCCCAGGTGCTCTCGTCGGCGTTTTCATTTGCAGTCGTGGCACTGTTGTTCGGCACCATCTTCAAAATGCTGCCGGAAACGCGCGTGGCGTGGCGCGACGTCGCCCTGGGCGCGGTGGTGACGGCGCTGCTGTTCACACTTGGCAAGCACCTCATCGGCCTGTATCTCGGCAACAGCGCCATCGCATCGTCGTACGGAGCGGCGGGCTCGGTAGTGGCGCTGATGCTGTGGATTTACTACTCGGCGCAGATCTTCTTCTTTGGCGCGCTCGTCACGCGGCAATATGCGCTGCAGTTCGGCAGCCGGCAGTACGAAGCCGCTGGCCGGGCCCGCGCCGCCGCGCAGGCGGCGTTGCTCAACCCGACGCTGGCGGCCAACTTGTCCAACGGAACACCGACCACAGGCGGTAGCGCCAGCGCCCCACGCGACGGGCGCTGACCCGCCCGTTGAGCGCTCAATCCCGCGTCAACTGCTCCAGCAGCATCCCCGCCACAAAAGCGAGGCCAATCGTAATGACCGGATGCTGACGCACGGAGCCGCTCGCCTGCTCCGAGACATTCGCATGCAGATTCTTCAACTGTTCAGTGCGTTTGTCGAATTGCGTAAGCGCGGTGGAAAGGACGCTCGCGAGCCGGTCGATCCCCTCCGCCGTCGCATCTTTCACGCGCTGGGCGGTGTGGTCGATCTGCGGATGCAGCGTGGTGACGGTCGCACCGTTGGCGCCGTTCGTGCCGTTTGTGCCATTGCTACCGGGCGACTTCGGGTTCAGTTCGGTCATCTGGGCCTCCTGAGCTGGGTAACGTCACTCTCGTGACAAGCAACCGTCATGCCCCAAAACGATGCGCAATGCCAAAAGAAAAGGGCCACGACTGTGGCCCTCGACACGGTGAGGAACTGCACGGCTAGCCGACCGTCACCACGGTCTTGCGCACGGCCCAGATTTCAGCTTGTAGGGCGAGTGCGGCGAGTGCCTGCAGGCTGTCCTGCGGCAGGGCCTTGATCCGTTTGCGGCGATTGGCGGCACGCTGCTGACGCGCCGCGCGCACGCTTTGCTCGTCGAGTTCCCACGCCTTGCGGGTGGTCTCGATGATGCGTTGCACTGCCGGATCGACAGGGATTCGACTACGCACGATGTTGGACTCCTTGCTTCTTTGCTTCTTTAAATATCGCGGCGTACCCAAAGGCGGGTTTCGCGACGGACTCCACGATACGGGAGCTTCATGACAACTTCGATAACACCGGCTCCGAAAGGGTTGTCAGTGCATTCCCACAACGGGTTGGTCTCCTCCGTCTGGCGGACGGTTCCTAGGGAGTTTCCCGTGCTTGCAGCTTGGACCGGTTGATCCTAAGCAAGGGCGCCGATCGCGTACAATCTCGGCTGCCCCGGATTGACAACGCCGTTCGGGCAGTCCATCGGCCGCCGGGATACCCGCCAGCCAGCGCACCGACCACGTGCGCAACCATCCGCATTTTTCACTCCTTCCCTTTCGGTTTTTGCCCGTGAGTACGCTGCAGCAGGAGATCCGGCGCCGCCGGACGTTCGCCATCATTGCCCACCCGGACGCGGGTAAAACCACCCTGACCGAGAAGCTGCTGTGGTTCGGCGGCGCCATTCAGATGGCTGGCGCCGTGCGCGCACGTAAGGCAAACCGCCACGCCACCTCCGACTGGATGGAGATGGAAAAGCAGCGCGGCATCTCGGTCACGTCATCGGTGATGCAATTCCCGTACCGGAACGAGGGCGGCGATTACATCGTCAACCTGCTCGACACCCCGGGCCACGAAGACTTCTCGGAAGACACGTACCGTACGCTCACGGCCGTCGACTCCGCCGTAATGGTCATCGACTCCGTCAACGGCGTGGAAGCGCAGACCATCAAGCTGCTCAACGTCTGCCGCCTGCGCAGCACGCCCATCCTCACGTTCATCAACAAGCTCGATCGAGAAGGCCGCGCGCCCATCGAGCTGCTCGATGAAATCGAAAGCGTGCTGCAGATCCAGTGCGCGCCGATGACCTGGCCGATCGGCATGGGCAAGTCGTTCAAGGGCGTGTATCACCTCGTGAACGACACGGTGCAGCTGTTCGACCCGAACGCCGACAGCGAAAAAGGCGCCACGGCCGGGCTGATCCAAGGTCTGGACAACCCGGAGCTGGACCGCGTGCTGGGCTCGCAGGCCGAAGAACTGCGCATCGACATCGAACTCGTGCGCGGCGCATCGCATACCTTCGACAAAGAAGCCTTCCTGGCCGGCAAGCAGTGCCCGGTGTATTTCGGCTCCGCAGTGAACAACTTCGGCGTGCAGTCGCTGCTGGATGCGCTGGTCGGCCAGTCCCCCGAACCGCTGCCACGCCCCACCGAGACGCGCGAAGTCAAGCCGTTGGAAGAGAAGTTCACCGGCTTCGTCTTCAAGATTCAGGCGAACATGGACCCGAAGCACCGCGACCGCATCGCGTTTGTGCGGGTGTGCTCGGGCCGCTTCGAGCGCGGCATGAAGCTGCTGCAGGTATCGACCGGCAAGACGGTGGCCATCAACAACGCCATCACGTTCATGGCGCAGGATCGCAACACGACGGAAGAGGCCTTCGCCGGCGACATCATCGGCGTGCCGAACCACGGCACGATCCGCTTGGGCGATGCCTTTACGGAAGGCGAGGCGCTCAAGTTCACGGGCATCCCGTCTTTTGCGCCGGAGTTCTTCCGTCGCGCGCGCCTGAACAATCCGCTTCGCCTGAAGCAGTTGCAGAAGGGTTTGCAACAACTGGCCGAAGAAGGCGCTACGCAGATGTTCCGTCCGCTGGCGTCGAACGACCTGGTACTGGGCGCCGTCGGTATCCTGCAGTTCGACGTGGTGGCGCACCGCCTGGAGCACGAGTACGGCGTCGATGCGATCTTTGAACCGCACGAGTGCTCCACGGCCCGCTGGCTGCGCGGCAAGCAGGAAGATATCGACAAGCTGATCGACAAGGCCGGCCACAACGTGGCACTGGATGGCGCGGGCGACTACGTGTACCTGGCCCCGAGCCAGGTGAACCTGCGCCTGACGCAGGAGCGCTTTCCGGACATCCAGTTCATGGAAACGCGGGAAATCGTCTAAGCGGCGAGCCGCCAAAAGGAACGGGGCCATGTGCCCCGTTTTTTTTATGCCGCGTCAGCTCACCAGCCGTGTCCCGTCGAGCGCCGTGAGCGCCCAGACAATCAGAAATGGCGCCGACCACAGGCCTCTAGAGAGAAGGCGCGCGCGCTTCACGAGCAGCGCCCGGATCGCGATGCCGCTTGTCAGCCAAGACACGGCACACCACACCAGGTAGTTGCGCTGCGACTTGTATGCCCACATGGCCGCAGCAGGACTTTCAGCGCCGAAAGGGTAGTCCTCTGGGGCAGTTAAGCCGCTCCAAAGTTCGAGTGGGATGATGCAGAACACGAGCGCGGGAATCAGCGCTAACGCGAGCCTAATAGCGAACGGCCAACTCCATGTCTTTGGCATAGAGAAGAAACTCCTGTGCAAACGACTCCATTGAATTGGTCAGGTCGATGCACCCAATGGAGCCGGGAAACCAGCCGCCGTGAATAGTGAAGTTGTTACGACCGTACACGTTTGTTCCCCGGTGCGGGACCAATCCGACGCGTCGCGTCCCCCACGCGATGGTGCATCCGGGCCAGCGTCCCGCTTTGATACTGATGAAGTTCAGTATGCAGGCAGCGCGGTTGATGGCGGGCGCTTCTTCCCATTTCTGGAAGTCTGACTGCAATGCGACATAGCTTCCTTCCGGTATGGGGCCTCTATCCTTGAGCGATTGATGCTCCTTTCGGTTGAAACCGGGCTTTCCTGAGACGGCAGGCCAACGTCTCTCAACTTGCCCGTCTTCGATCCATTGCAAGGATTGGCCATCAAAGAGAAGCCGAGCTTGTCGACGCGAGATGCGCCACTCCACCTCGTCCAAATTGAGCAGCTTGACGATATCGCGCGGTGTGGGGGTCTTCGGAAGCTCGTCGCCAAATCGGTCTTCAAGGAACGCCAGATACTGGCGGCGTAAGGCGTAATTCTCTGCGATGGCGTGCTCAAGCGGGCTCATAGACCGATGCGACCTTTTTGCGAAGAGCGCATCTTGCTATCAAGACCGCGAGAAAGGATATCGGCCGACTCTGAATTCGATACGGTCAGTTGTCGATGCGGCGCTGTCGCTGTATCCGCACCCGCACCGCATCCAGTCCGCTGCCTGCATCCAGCACCGCATCGTTTGCAAACACACCTTGCGCCAGACGCGCCAGCGTGCCGCCGCCCGGCACCTCCACCGCCATGTTTGCGCCGCGTTCCAGCGCATGCCGCAGCGTGTCATGCCACAACACCGGTCGCGCCATGTTCCACGCCAGGTCTTCAACGATGAGGTTCGCGCGGAATAGCGCCCGCGCTCGACTGCTGCTGACGTAGGTGAGTTGCGGCGCGTGGGCCGTGACCTTTGCGGCGGCGGTCGCTAACTCGGCAGCCTGTGCGTCGAGCAACGGGCAGTGCGACGGCACCGCCATGCACAAGCGCGTCGCCTTCGATGCGCCGTGGGCCAGCGCGCGTTCGGCGACCTGCGCGAGCGCTGCGTCGTTGCCGGCGACGACAATCTGCCGTTCCGCATTCACGTTGGCGACATAGGCCGGCGTGGCCGCCGAGTTGACTTGCGCAACGATGGCAGCGACCTCGGGTTCGGTCAGCCCGGCGGTGACGACCATGCCGTAACCGCTCGGGTACGCGTCTTCCATGAGCTGACCACGCAGACGGACGAGGCGCAGCGCATCGCTGAACTCCAGCACACCGGCGACAACGGCGGCAGGCCACGCCCCGATGGACAGGCCCGCCGCCATGTCCGGTCCTGCGTCCTGCCGAACCAGCGTGCGAGCCACGGCCACGCCTGCAATCAAGAGACAAAGCTGTACGGCCACCGTCGACTGCAACGCCTCTGCGGTGTCGAGCGTGAGCGTATCGACGCCGAGCACGTCGCCGGCTTCGGTCAACGTCTGCGCAACAGCCGGGTCATCGGGCAGCGCATGCAGCATGCCCGCGCGCTGGCTGCCCTGCCCGGGAAACATGAACAGGACGCTCATGCCGCGTCCCTCCATGGATCTGCGACGAGGCGGGGGCCGTGGTCGGTCTTGAGCAACGTTTGATGCGGCGACGCCAGCCAGTCGCGTAACGCGAAGCCGCCGCAGCCGGTGTCGATCTGCAAATCGACGCGGCATTCGGTATCGCTCAACAGGCGGACGAGCTGATCGCGTTGCACAGTCGACGGGGCACGCGGCATGCGCGCGACGAGATCGAGATCGCTGTCCGCATGCAGCACCGGCAAGCCGCTGGCGAGCGCAAAGCCGGCGCCGCCCGTCGGCCCCCACGCCCAGCCGAGTGCGTTGAGGCCGGGCGCCAGCGCGCGCAAGGTGCGCAGCGCCGCGAATGGCGCGTCGTGTGCGATGGAGGCCGCTTGGGCCGCCAGCGCCTCGGGCGAGACCACACGCGTGATGCTGTTGGCGGCTACCGTTGCTGCGCAGCGTTCATGCCGCGCGCCGCCGCGCAGCCCGACCGGCGCGGAACCATCGGTGCCGCGCGGTGCGCGTCGCACCACGACAGGCGCCCCTTGCCGGCACGCCGTGATGGCCCAGTCCGGCAAGGGCGCGCCATCGGTCGCCACGGGTGTCTCAGATACCCACAGCAGATCGTGCGCACGCAGCGGCGTGGTTGTCATCGCAGCAGCGCTTGTGTGGCCAGGAACAGGATCGATGGCCCGAGCAGGCAACCGAGGCCCGTATGGAACGTGGCCACCAGCGAGCCGTACGGCACCAGGCGTCGGTCGGTAGCTGCCAGACCTGCCGACACCCCGCTGACCGTACCCGCCAACCCGCCGAACACCATGGCCGCGCGCGGGTTGTTCAGGCCGAGCGCCTTGGCCGCGAACGGCGTGCCGACCATCACCAGGATCGCCTTGACGAGGCCCGTCGCAATCGACAGCGCCATCACATCGGAGGTGGCGCCGAGCGCCGCTCCGGTGACCGGCCCGACGATGTACGTGACGGCACCTGCGCCGATGGTGGTGACACTCACCGGATCGGTGTAACCGAAGGCATAGGCAACGCAGGCGCCGACGATGAACGGCAGCACCGTCCCGAGCAGCAGCGAGATGGCGCCGATCATGCCGGCCTTGCGCGCCTCGGTTACCTGCACTTCAAAGGCTGTGGCCACGATGGCGAAGTCGCGCAGCATGGCCCCGCCCATTAGGCCGATCCCGCCGAACAGTTTCAGGTCGGCCAGGCCACGCTCGCCGCCGGTCTGCATGCCGCCCCAATAGGCGAGCACCAGCCCGATCATGATGGCGATGGCCGAGCCGTGCACGCGCCCAAACGTCAGCATCTTGGACACCCACATCGACAGGCCCATGACGATGCCGACCAGCGCGAACGCCGCGACCAGCCCGTTGTGCTGCAGAACTTTCTCTAGCATTGACAGCATGGTGCGGCTCCTTAGGCGCGGGCTTGTTCGGATTCAGGCAGTGGCGGCAGCGGTTGTCGGTTTTCTGCTTTGCCTGTGCGGTTGATAACCGCGATGCAGGCACCGCACACGATCACCGCGCCGATGGCACCCAGCAATGCGACAGGGCCGCCGCGCAGTGCCGTGACGACGTTCTGCGTGGCTGCCATGGCCACCACCACGGGGATGTACATCGCGCCCCAGAACGAGACGCCCGCTTCGGTGGCGGCAGGCATCAAGCCGCGCTTGTGCAGGTAGAGCCGCGCGAAGATGAGCAGCAGCATGGCGATGCCCACGCCGCCCACGTTCGCTTTGACGCCGATGGCCTGGCCGAGTAGATCGCCCAGGAAGAGGCCGGCTATGTGGCATAGCGCTAGCAGGGTTGTACCGTAGATGATCACGTCTTTGTCTCCTGAAGAAACGGCGATGGGTCGCCTGTTGTGGTGTTTGGGTGATCGAGGGTTGAGGACTGGTTGTTTTTGCGTTGATTGCGTTGATTGCGTTGGTGGTGCATCCCTTGTTTCATCCCCTGCCGGGGCTGACTTACTTTCTTTGTCTTGCCAAAGAAAGTAAGCAAAGAAAGGCGCGCCCGATGCGGCGACTTCCCCTTGAATTTCCGTGACCGTGCGGGGAAGGAGGCAAACTCGCTGCGCTCAGACAGGCCTCCTTCCTTTTTCCGCCCGCTCACAAAAATTCAAGGCGCCACATAGGGCAAGGTACGGCCACACCGTCTGGGTGCCTGGCGTCTCGCGCCCCGACGGGGTCTCCTGTCGTTATGCGCCTTCTGGCTGCGCGTTCCATTGCTCGCGCAGGCGTTTGCGTACCTCTGAGGACGCACTGCGCAGCGGTGCGCCCAGGCGGCTTTCCAGGCCGCGCGATGAGTCGGCTGTGATGTCGGCCAGTGCTGCGGCGAGTGCGGTCTGCACGGTGTCGACGTCGCTGGCGCCGGGTGCGTCGGCAGACTTCACCTTCAGCAGTTTCCACAGCAAACCGAGCGACGCGAAGCTGGCGATGTCGTATGCCATGGGCGGAATCTCTTGCGCTAGGCGTTCCAGGTCGGCGACGGAGCGCAGCGTTACGCGCGCGGCTGCGGCCTTGCCCATCGCGTGCACCATCACGTCGGCATCGTCCAGGGCGAGCAGGCGATTGGCCTGGTAGCCGTGTGCGAGCAATGCGCCCGACATGGCGCGACCGACGATGAGGCCGATGACGGGGTGGCCGGCCAAGCGTGCGGCAGCGTAGGCGTCCGCCGCTGCAGCCAGTGCGAGGTGGATGCCGTAGGCCTCTTCCCGGCGCCCATAGGCTTGGCTTGCCACATCGATGACGGCGACGATGGGGCGCTTCTTTTCCTGCGCGGCATCTGCAGTCATGACATCGCGCACGGCCCGCGCAAGCTGCCAGCCTTCGACGAGGCCGACTTCACCGTTGCGTGCCCGGGGGAAGCGGTTCTCGGGATCGGGCACGACGGCGATGTAGCGCGCGGGCTGGCCTGCCAGCACTGCATCGACGACTTGCAGTGTGCTGCCGTAACCCGGCACCGGTGTGCCGACGGCAAGCGCGCGCATCCAGGTCGCGCCGCGCGTGGAAAGTTCGTTCTGGCTCATGCGACGTCCTTTGCGTAGTGCGCGCGTACATCTTCTGCGGTGGCTTGGCGCGACGTGTCGACAGCGGCAAGCTGTGCGAGGTAGTGGTCGATCTGCTCGCTGCGCTGGCGTGGGGGTGCGCCGGCACGCAGCCACTCGATCACCTGCGCGCGGATCGTGACGGAATCGTCTTCGATGCAGACATCGGCCAGGCCAGTGGCGGTGCGTTGCTCGCCCCCCGTCAGGCTCCAGATGAAAGGGCGATCCCGCGAGTCGTATTCTTCAATGCCCGCTTCCTGCTCGATGACTTGCGGGCCGTTCAAGCCGAGGCGTGCCTCACGCGTCATCAGCAGGTAGCTGCACAGGCCTGCAGCGATGCTCATGCCGCCAAAGCAGCCGACCACGCCTGCGGTGATGCCGATCACCGGCCCGTACTCGCGCAAAGCACGGATGCCTGCATGGATTTCAGCAATGGCAGCCAGGCCCAGGTTGGCTTCCTGAAGCCGCACGCCGCCCGTTTCGAAGACGATCACGGCGCGTGTGGGAATGCCGTTGCGGTTGTCTTCCACCGCCAGCTCCAGCGCGCCCGCAATCTTGGCGCCGGACACTTCGCCCATGCTGCCGCCCTGGAAGGCGCCTTCAATGGCGAGCACCACCGCGGGATGCCCGCCCAGTGTGCCGCGCGCCACGACGACGCCATCATCGGCCTGCGTGACGATGCCCTGACGCGGCAGCCACGGCGAGGTCAATTGTTCGAACGGATCGAGCAGCTCACGGAACGTGCCGGGGTCGAGCAGGGCAATGGCGCGTCGGCGCGCGTCGCGTTCGATAAAGCTGTCGCGTTCAATCGGGTTGCGTGACATGGCTTCTCCTCAAGATTGCGCCAGCGCGTTAAGCGCTTCAAGCGCCTGCTCAAGCCGCAACCGCACCACGGCCGGGGTCGCGCCGAAATCGTTGATGATGATCTTGGCCGCCGGCCACGTGTGCGAGCCGAACACACGTGCAAGCTGCGCCTGCCACGTCGCGCTCATGCCATTGACGGACGTGGTGATGGCTACGTCGATCTGGCCTGCGTTGCCCGGCGTCAACAACACTTCAAGGTCGCCCGAGCCGACCACGCCGGCATACGCGCGGCGCCCAGCGGGTGCGCCACCGGTGAACTGAAAATCAAGATGCTCCATGTTCGGTTTCCTGATGAGCGGATTCGGTGTCGGACGCGGCGTGCGCGTTTGCGGGCAGGCGGTCGAGGAAGAGCGCGGCGGCCAGCAAGTCGGCTGCGCCGCCGGGCGACACGTGCAGCGCCAGCATGTCTTGTTCGAGCGTGCGGAAAGCGCGGCGGCCTTGCGCTGTTGCCAAGCCGCCTTCTGCGCGCACGGTGGCCGCGCCGGTTTGCACGACGTGCAGTGCCTTGGCGCCGCCGCGTGCGAGCACGCAGGTGTCGTCCAGCGCGGCCATGACCGCGAGCAATGCATCCACGCGTGCGTGGTCTTCACGGATGCCGGCCGCACGCGCTTCGCGCAGCGCAGGCAGCGCCACCTTGATCACGTGCGGGAAGCCGGCGCAGGCCTGGCCCTTGGCACCGCCGACGCCATAGTCGTTGCAGGCGCGCTCGCCTTTGTGGCCAGTCGAGACGGGGGCAAAGCGGTCGGGAATGTTCGCCAGGCGCGCGGCGCGCCCCGCAACGGCGGCTGCGCTCAATGCATGCGGCGCCTGGCTCGCCGCCGTGACCAGCAGACCAAGCGCCCAGATGGCACCGCGGTGCGTGTTGACGCCGCCGGTGGCCTCGAGCATGGCCGCTTCGCCTTCGCGGCCCAGGCGGCCGATGCGCTCGCGCAGGGCAAGTTGCGCACCGGCCTGCATTTCGATTTGCGCGCCGGCCAACGCCATGGCTTCAAACGCGGGGCGCAGCGTCTGCGCGGAATGCACCATCAGCGTCCAGTCCAGATCGTCATGCGCGCCGTTGCCGCGCACATCCACGAGGCCGGGCTTGGGCGACAGCGTCACTTCGTCAATAAGGGCAGACTCCACCAGCGCGGCCAATCGCTTCGCGCGTGCTTTCGGGCTGGCCGGCAGGGGCCGTTGCAATGTCTTTTCCATTACCAGCTCCGGAAGCGCGCAGGCGGGTCGTACAGGCCGCCGGACCATTCGACGAGGTCGGCGATGCTCTTGGCGGCGAGCAATTCACGGCTGGCATCGCTGCGGCGCACGTCGAGGTCTTCGGGCAGCGCGATCAGGCCGTCGCGGCGCATCTGTTCGGTCTTGGATGGGTCATGCCGCAGGCCGATCGACGTGACGCCCGCTACCGCCGCAATCATCGCGCGCCGCTCTTCCAGCGAACGGGCCTTGTACAGATACGCGATGCCGTCTTCGGTTAGCAGGTGCGTGACGTCGTCGCCGTAGATCATGATGGGCGCGAGCGGCATGCCGCTTTGCTTGGCCACGGCCACTGCATCCAGCGTGTCGACAAAGGTGGGCTTGCCGCCCTCCTGGAACGTTTCGACCATCTGCACGACGAGCTTCTTGCCGCGCTCCAGCATCGTCACGGGTTCAGTCATGTCCAACCATGCAGGCGTGGCGTGGCGGCGGCCGCGCGGGTCGTGGCCCATGTTGGGCGCGCCGCCAAAGCCGGCCAGGCGCCCGCGCGTGACGGTAGACGAGTGCCCGTCGCCATCTACCTGCAGCGTCGCGCCAATGAAGAGGTCCACCGCATATTGGCCGGCGAGCTGGCACAGCATGCGGTTCGAGCGCAGCGAGCCGTCACGCCCGGTGAAGAACACATCGGGGCGCGCGGCCACATAGCGTTCCATGCCGAGTTCCGTGCCGAAGCAGTGCACGCTTTCCACCCAGCCGGATTCAATGGCGGGAATGAGCGTCGGGTGCGGGTTCAGCGTCCAGTTGCGGCAGATCTTGCCCTTGAGGCCCAGGCGTTCGCCGTAGGTCGGCAGGATCAGCTCGATGGCCGCCGTGTTGAAGCCAATGCCGTGGTTGAGCGACTGCACGTTGTGCCGCTGGTAGATGCCGCGAATGGCCATCATCGCCATCAGCACGTGCACGGGTTTGATGAGGCGCGGGTCACGCGTGAACAGCGGCTCGATGTAGAACGGCTTGTCGGCCTGCACGATGAAGTCGACCCACGAGCCGGGAATGTCGACGCGCGGCAGGTCGGCCGCGTCATCGACGATCTCGTTGACCTGCACGATGACGATGCCATCGGAAAACGCCGTGGGCTCGACCAGTGCGGGCGTGTCTTCGGTGCTCGGGCCCGTGTAGATGTTGCCGTCGCGATCGGCCTTGAAACCGGCCACCAGCGACACATTTGGAATCAGGTCCACCACCAGCCGTGCATACAGCTCGATGTAGGTGTGGATGGCGCCGACTTCCAGCAGCCCGTCGGCCAGCAACTGGCTGATGCGCAGGCTCTGCGGCCCCGCAAACGAGAAGTCGAGTTTGTGCGCGATGCCGGCTTCAAAAATGTCGAGGTGTTCGGCGCGGCTCACGCTGGGCATGATCATGTGCAGATCGTGCAGACGCTCGGGGCTGACCTTGGCCAGCGAACGCGAGAGGAAATCCGCCTGTTTCTGGTTGTTGCCTTCCAGCACGACGCGATCGCCCGGGGCGAGCAGCGCTTCGAGCGCGGCGACGATATCGCTGGTGGGAATGACCTTGCCCTGTGCAATGCGCCGGGCTGCAGCCAGGCGGCGTTCTTTCTCGTCGCGCCGCCGGCGCCATTGGGGCGGGATGGGCGCGTTGGCCCCGTCTGCCGATTGGTTGGGCATCGGTTGCATGGGATGGCGTCTCCAGCCTTGGATTGATTTGATGCCCTGTACCGTATGCCGTAAAAAGGTGCACTTCAATCAACCTAGGCGCGGTTTCATTAACTTCAAGTTAATGGAACAATGGACCATTCCGATACCAGTGCGCAGCCAGAACGCGCCCGGAGGAGACCCTGCCATGGCAATCGATGAAGACATCACCCTGAAGAAGCTGGAGGTGTTCCAGTCGTTCATGACGCTGGGCAACATGGGCCGCGTGTCGGAGGCGCTCGGGCAAAGCACGGTGAGCGTGCACCGCGCGCTGCATTCCCTGGAGGAGGGGCTGCGCTGCCCGCTGTTCAAGCGCGATGGGCGCAAGCTGATTCCGCTCTCCACCGCCTATGTGTTTGCCGAGCACGTGGAGCGGATCCTGGCCGAGTGCGAAGCCGGCGTGCGCCGCACGCGCGAAGCGGCGGGCTTTTCGACAACCACGCTGAAGATCGGCGGGCTCTATTCGATGACGGTCGGTACGCTGCCGCGCATCTTTGCGGGCTTGAAGACGCGCCGCTCCGCGCTCGACATCGAACTCACGCTGGGCTCGAACCGCAGCCTGCTCGCCAAGCTGGAAGACGGCCAGCTCGACGCCATCGTCATCGCACTGGGCGAGCCGCTGCGCAATCCCGATCTGCTGACCGTGCCGATGTTTGACGACGAGATCCTCTTTGCCGCGCCACTGGGCTCGCCGTATGCGTCGTCAGCGGAGATCGATTTGCAAACTGTGCGCAGCGAAAAGTTCGTTGCGCTCGGCGATGACTTTGCGACGTATCACGACTTCATGGCCGCCTTCGACAAGGCCGGCTTTGCGCCGCAGATTGCGCTGCGCGTGGGCGACATCTTCTCGCTCATGAACCTCGTGAGCGGCGGCATTGGCTATGCGCTGCTGCCGCGTCGTGTGGCCGATTTCAGCCCCAAGGTGCAGCTGATTCCGCTGGCCGCGCGCTATGCCATCAGCCAGCACATCGTGCTCGTGATGCAGCGCAATCGGGAACGCGATCCGAACCTGCTCGCGTTGTCGGCGGAGTGCCGGTTACTGGGCGCGCGATAACGATGTTCATGTGTGCCGTACCACATGAAAGGCTTCTCCCGCTGTGGACACGACGAGGCGGCGCCTGATCTCTTCAAACTCCGTGTCCCGGTCCTTCATGCTGAAGCATCAGCGGCGCGCTTTTCGCTCATGGGCCAGACGCGACGTTCGAATTCATGCGGCGGAACCGGGGTCGAATAAAGAAAGCCCTGCGCAAAGTCGCAATCGACTGCCTTGAGAAAATCCCGCTGCTCGGCGGTCTCCACGCCTTCGGCAATGACTTTGAGCCCCAATTTGTGCGCCAGCACGACCATCGCCTCGCACAGTGCCTGGTTGTCTTCGTCAAAGCTCAGGTTGTGGACGAATGACCGATCGATCTTCAGGTAGTCAATATCGAAGCGCTTGAGATACGCAAGCGACGAGTAACCGGTTCCGAAGTCGTCAATCGAGATTCCGATGCCTGCGCTGCGCAGCGTCAGCAGCGTCTCGTCCGTCCGCGATTCGGCCTGCAATAGCAGCCCTTCCGTGATTTCCACCATCACGCTCTGAGCCGGCAGCCCTTCTCGTGCAAGGAAGTCGGGCCATCGCGCGCACAGTTGGCCATCCTGCCGCATCTGCACCGGAGACATGTTGACGCTGATCTGGAAAGACGGATGGAACCGATCCCGCCATTGACGCGCCTGTCGCACCGCCTGCTTGAATACCCAATCGCCGATGGGGACGATGAGGCCCGTGTCTTCCGCCACGGAAATGAAATCATGCGGGCTGATGGTGCCGCGCTCCGGGTGCAGCCAACGGATCAGCGCCTCGGCTTTGCAAACCTCGCCCGTGGCGAGCTCGACGATGGGCTGGTAGTAGACCTGAAACTGGCCGCTGGGCAGCGCGGTGCGCAGATCGCTGGTGAGCCGCAGGCGCTGTTCGGCCTCCACCTGCATATCGGGCTTGAAGTAACTGAAGCGATTGCGCCCCGCGTTCTTGGCCGCATACATGGCTTGATCTGCGTTCTTGAACAGCACGTCAAGATCGTGGGCGTCGTCGGGGTAGAACGTGACGCCAACGCTGGCAGAGATGAAGGCTTCGTCTGCGCCCAGTTTGAATGGCTCGGCCAGCTTGGCGATGATGGTCCTGGTGATCCGCTCAACGCTCTCCGCGTCATCCACATTGGGCAGGATGACGGTGAACTCATCGCCGCCAAGGCGGGCGACCGTATCCGTTTGGCGCACGCACGAGCTGATGCGCTTGCCGGCCTCGATCAGCAACGTATCTCCCCTGTCGTGCCCAAGCGAGTCGTTGACCTCCTTGAAGCGGTCGAGATCGATCAGCATCAACGCCATGCGCCGCCCGATACGGCCTGGCTGACTGGCTTCCTGCGCGAGTCGCTCGTGGAACAACTGCCGATTTGGCAGGCCCGTCAGTGCATCGAAATTGGCCTGTTTCCAGATGGTTGCCTCAAACGCCATGCGGTCGGAGAGATCACGACCGACCGCCAACACGGAATGCACATTGCCGGCTTGGTCGGTCTCCGGCGTGAGGCGGACGTGCGAGCATTGTTCCTGCCCATCCTTGCCGGCCCATCTCAGTTCGAATTGCGCGCTTGTACCGCTTGAAATGACGTCGCTGATGATCTTTTCATAGACGCGCGCGTTTTCGCCGCCGGGGAGTTCCGAGGGCCGCTTGCCGAGCGCTTCCGTGAGGCTGCAACCAGCAAGGGCACAGAACGCAGGGTTGGCGTAGATGCGGCGGGACTCGCGGTCATAGCGGGCAATCGTGTCGGGCGAGTTCTCGATCAGTGTGCGAGATTCCCGCTCCCGCGTGACGAGCTCTGCCGTCCGCTCGATGACGGTCTGCTCGAGCGAGGCATTGATCTCGTTGATCTTCTGGATCTTCTGTTTGATCGCTTCGCGCATTCTCTCGAAGCGCTGCGCGAGCCTGCTCAACTCGTCCTGGGCGCGGGCCCCGGCTTCCACGTGCTTTTCTTCGTCCACCTGGGCGCCGGCATCGTCGCCGGTATCGTGCACCTTGCGCACCAGCTCCCTGAGCGGCGCGGAAATGCTGTGCGAGATGAAGTAGGCGAGGAAGATCGACAGAAGAACCCCCGAGATGCCGACCAGCGCGATCTGGTTGCGCACCGCCTGCGCCTCGGCCGTCAGCTTTTTCTCCGCGATGGTGCTCACCACGAACCAGGTCGTGCCGGGGATCTTTGCGTACGAAGTCAAATAGCGTCCTCCGCGCTTTCCCTCGACCGCAACAAAGCTGCGCGCCTCGCCCGATGTCGCGTTGCGCGCGATGTTTTCGAGCAGGCCGGGTTCGGGGAGTGCGTCGATGTCATTCGAGGCGTCGGCGGCCCGGATGATGACCTCGTTACTCGCATCGAGGATGTAGATTTGCGTACCGCTGCCCGTGGCGACGTCGTTGAAGATGGTCGAGAAGTATGCCGGGCGGACGATCAGCACCAGATTGCCGAGCTGGCGGTTGCTGTTCTTGTCGATGATGGCGCGTACCACCCCGACATTTTGCTGCCCAACACCGTTGTCGTAGCTGCCCCAGTACGTGTGCGCATGCTCGTCCTGAGCGCGTGCGACGAGGCGTGTCACACCCTCGGTCAATCGCGTGGCGGCCTGGGTGTCGAGAATCCGGTTGTTCTCGTCGAGCAGATACTTCTGGTTGATGAAATCAACCGATCCGTAATGCTCGAGGAGCAGCCGCGCCATGTCCTGGCGTGCCTCGCTTTGCTCCTTGCTGTTGCCGTTCGCAGCCCTGGCAAGCGCACCTTGAACGCGATTGGAGAGCACCAGCAAGTTGCTTTCCGTCTCGATCTGCCGCATGCGCAATTCGATGTTCCTCGAGACTTGCTTGACCACTTCCTTCGAGAATATCTCGGCGTTCTCCTTGATCGCCGCAATCGAATTCACATACGAAATGCTGGCCGAGATGCAGATCGGCAGCAGAGACAACAGGATGAACGCGGCAACCAGCCGGTGGCGAATCTCAACGCGGCGAAGCAGGTCCTGTGAGAGATAGTCGAAAGCGCGCTGCGGCAACCGTGGGATCGAGTTCATTTGTAGTGCATCTTCGCTTCATTCTTGACCGACTCGTCGAGTCGCTTGGCCGCTTGGCGGGGCGAGATCTTCTTGAGCAACACGTCCTGCATCAACCCATGCAGTGACTCGAGTGTGTTTGAAGGTAGCGTCGAATAGTACGGGCTGGCAGTCACCAGATAGCGGCTGACGGTATTCGTGTAGTCGACGATTTCCGGGTCAGTGACGGCCGGTTCCGCGTCTTGCTGGAACGGGGAGATGTTGTGGCGCTTTCTCTGCAGGATCGGGAAGCCTTTGCCGGCGATGAATTCCAGAAAGCGCATTGCAGCCGCCTTGTTGGGGGTCTCGCATACCGCAAAGCCTGTCTCGCTGCCGAGCACGGGCACCACCTGCTCGCCGCGCTTATTCCATGGCGGGATGAACGCACCCACTGCAAAGCGATTGCCGTGCAGCAACTGGCCCGCCGCCCAACTGCCCTGGAAGGCCATCGCCACCTTGCCTTCCTTGAAAAGACGCATGCCGTCGTCGTAGCCGGTTGCCATGAACGACGCCTGGACGTAGCCCCGTTCCGGTAGCAGTGCCATTTTGGCGAAGATATCGGCGACCTCCGGGGTGTCGAGATCCAGCGTGCCCTCGGCCATCTTGCTTTTCCAGTTCGGCTCGTGCGCGATCACGTTGTTGGCGAAGCCCGAGGCAAACGGCCCGTTTCCGAGCATGTTCGGGAATGCGCCGTTCAACATCATGGGCGTGAATCCTGCGCGTTTGAGTTGCGCGCAAACGCGCAGGAACTCGTCGAAATTTGCTGGCAGCTTGTCGATGCCCGCTTTTTCGAACATCTCGCGGTTGTAGTAGATCATCGTCGTTGCGACACCGCCCGAGATGCCGAATCCTGTGCCGCGGCGGCTGGTCCAGTCCCGCTTGAGCGGGGCGAGCATGTTGGTCCACGCCGATGTCTGGCTGACATTGGCCAGGATGCCCTGTTCTGCCAGTTCGGCCGAATAGGCATTTGGGTTGACGCTCAAAAGATCGGGCATCGTGCCGGCAGCGACGCGGGGTTTGATGTTCTCTTCGACCGAATTGCCGATCATGAACTGAACGTCCACCTGCACATCGGGATTGAGCTTGCTGAACTCGGCAGCAATCTGAAGCATCTGCTCGGGCCAGTCCGGAGCCCAGATCAATGCGGTAATGCTGGTCCGGTGCGGCGGGGGCGCACTGGTGATGGGGGCGTCTTGCTGGTGGCAACCGGACAGAACCAGCAAACCGATCAGACCGGATAGCAGCCGGGCAAAGTGGCTTCGTCGCACGTCACGCTCGCTTTCGGTTCGGTATGAGCCGGCTAGGCTCGCTGAGCACGAGAGACCTCTCGCGGCCGTCCGTCGTTTGGGGCCCTCGATATTGCTGAGCATGGATTGCCTGTAGATGACGGCATGCGCCAGCAGCACCCGCCACGCCCGGCAGATCGGGGCGCCCATGCGACAGACAGAATGCGGATAGTTGGGCATGACGACGAATAAGCTGATTAACCGCAACAGACGCAATCTGTTCATCGGCAGCCCACATGAATCCTTTAATGCTCACAAGGCGTGCGCGTTTGCCTCATACGTGGTTCGCGCCTCAATGAACTCGGCACGACGACACACGGCGATTTGCAAACGTTTGGCTTATGACGAAGGTGCTCGCACGCTCGTGCTGCACAACCTTGGTGCGCCTGCCCGCAGCGCGAGTCGCACTTGCATCCAATGATCCGCAGTCAACGGGCCGGCCAGCCGGTTCCTAGGGGCGCAAACCAAACAACCCCTGCCAGAACGACTCGAACGCACGCCGCGGCACTGCAGATTCGTCGATGTTGGAGGCCGCGTCTTCGGGTGCGGGCGCTGGCTGCGCGTCGGTCATCTTCGTTGCAGGCTTGGGGGAGCGCCGTGCTTCCTGCAAGGCCCACACGCTGTCGGCGATGCGTGCGGCGAGGTCTGCATCGCAGTCCCTGCCGAGCAGCACACCGAACAGGACGTCGCGATGGTGGCCATCGTCGGCAAAACGCATGGCGATGGCGACCATCTTTTCGTAATGCTCCTGCGCAAGGCGTTCGCGCTCGCGTTGCGCTTCGCGCTCCTGTGCTTCCTGGGCATCGCGCTCCGCTTGCCAGCGCTGCATTTCCTGTGCGAATACCTCGTCGTAGACACGGCGCTGTTCAGCGTCGGAGAGGATCGCGTAGGCTTCGCGAATTTCCTGGAACGCCGCATAGGCCTCGGCTTCTCGGCCGGGGTTGCGGTCGGGATGCCACTTCATTGCGGCGCGGCGGTAAGCGCGCTTGATTTCGTCCAGGGTGGCGTCCGGCTGCACGCCGAGGGTCGCGTAGATGGTCGTCATGTGCGGTGTGGCGGCTGCCGGGGGGAAGGTCATCCTAGCATGGGTATGTGTGCATGCTGACCCGCCGCCCACCTGTGTCACCACACGCTGTCGAACCTTGTTGCATCAACGCATTCTCACGTATATAGTTAGCCAAATGGATAACAATGGAATTGCGCTAGACGCGGTATTTCACGCGCTTTCGGACCCAACGCGCAGGGCGGTTATTCAACGGCTCGGTGAAGGGCCCGCGTCGGTAAGTGAACTGGCGGAACCATTCGACATGGCGCTGCCGTCGTTCATGAAGCACATGCGGGTGCTGGAAGACGTCGGGCTGGTCCGCTCTGAGAAGAGCGGCCGAATCCGGACGTGCACGCTCGAGCGCAAGAAGTTGGCCGCCGCCGAGCGCTGGTTTGAGCGACAGCACGCGATCTGGGCGGGCAGGTACAGCAATCTGGACAAGCTCTTAGAGAAACTCCAAGGAGAAGGCAATGAAGGCTGATCTTCGGTTTGATTTCGTGGTCGACATGCAAAAAAACAGCCTCACCGTGAGGCGAGAGTTCGCGGCAAAGCGCCAGCTGGTGTGGGATTGCCATACGAAGCGCGAACTGCTCGATCAGTGGTTTGCGCCCAAGCCGCTCACCACCAAGACCAAGCATATGGAATTCAAGGAAGGCGGCTACTGGCACTACGCCATGGTCACTCCCGAGGGAGAGTCTTTCTGGAGCCGCCTGGACTATCAGAAGATCAACCCGATCGATGGCTATGCGGCCCTTGATGCTTTTTCTGATGAAGCTGGCGCCGTGAATCCGCATATGCCCCGCGCCCGCTGGGATGTCACCTTTGCCGATGCGAAAGAACGCACCCTCGTCACGACTGTGGTGTTGTACAACTCGCCGGAAGACGTGCAGAAGGTCATCGACATGGGGATGAAAGACGGCATGACCTCCACCATGGAGCGGCTCGACGAACTGCTGCTGGCCCTGGCCGAGCGAGACGCGCTGGCTTAAGACCGCGTCTGCAGACGAGAGCGCCCCGAACAGGTCGGGGCGTTTTGTGTTGGAGGTGCAACGGTGCGCTTCAGGTGACGGTCAACGTTCCATTCATCGTCTCGTGGCCGGAGCCGCAGAAGATGTCGCACAGGAAATCAAACGTGCCGGTCTTGTCGGGCGTGAGCGCCAGCCGCACGGTCTGCCCCGGCACCACGTCGGCGCGCACGTTGAAATCCGGAATCGAAAAGCCCATCAGGATGTCCTGTCCGGTCAGCTCGAGCACCACGGGCACGCCGCGCTTGAGCGTGATCTTGTCGGGCGTGAACGTGAACTTGCGCGCATGCACGCGGATGACCGTCGGGCCCTCGCCGTGCGCGACGCAGGCGAGGGCCGCGCCTGCCGCAAGCACGGTCATCTGACGCAGCGCCAGCCGGCGCTTGGGGTTGTGTGCGATCAAGGCGCGCATGTCAGGTGGTCTCCGGGGTCTTGGCGGCGGTGGCTTCGCTGTTTGGTTGGATCGGCTGCTCGGCCAGCGCCCAGGTTGCGGCTTCCTGCTTGCCGTGCTCTGTGATGCTGCGCCAGCCCAGGCCGCGATACGGCGCAGCAGCATCCCACGGGATCGGGTTGCGTTTGGCCTGCGAGCCCGGCGCGGGGGGTGCGGGCAGCGGGAACATCAGCGAGCGCGCGGAGTGGTGCGCGATATGCCCGGTCATGTGGTGATGTTCCTGATGGATGTGGCCATAGAACACCGTCACGTTCGGGTGCGGCATCAGCAAGTCGATGACCTGCTGGCCATCGCGCGTGGCCCAATCCCACTGCGGGTACAGATCGAACAGCGGTCGATGCGTGAACACGACGATGGGCGTGTGCTCCGGCACGGAGCGCACATCTGCCGCCAGCCACGCGAGTTGCGCGTCGCCCACGCGCGCGGACGGGTCCGACACGTTGTCGATGGCGATGAAGTGCACGCCCTTGTGATCGAACGCGTAGTGCGTGCGGCCGAAGAGTTCGATATACGCCTCGCCGTTGTCGAGCGAGGCATCGTGTTCGCCGGGCATGTAGTGCACCACCGGCACCTTGATCTTGGCGGCAATGTCGCGAAACTCGGCCAGGCGCCTGCGGCGCTCGGCAGGGTCGTCGCTGATGTGGCTCAGGTCGCCGGTAAAGATGACAAAGTCCGGCGCGGGCGATAGCGCATTCACCGCCGCAATCGCCTTGGGCAGCGTTCCTTGCGAATCCGGATTGGGCGCGCCCTTGAAGCCCCAGTGGGTGTCGGATAACTGCACGAAGTAGAAATCGTCTGGCTTGGCGCCGGCGGCGCGCGTGGTGGCCGCCATTGCCTGCCAGCCGGGCAGGCCGGATGCGTACACCAGACCGCCGACCGCGGCCAGTTGCAGGAACTGGCGTCGTCCGGGTTGCTTGCTCATGAGGGTCCCCTGCAATCGATGACTGAGTTGAGTGGCCGTCCAGCGCGAGGGCGAACTAGGACGCGCCGGTCCTGCCTGTCATACCGGCCGGGGCGCTCGCGTATTCCACGAGATTCGCGTTTTCACAAAATTATTTTGGCGCGGGAATAAACTGGATTGCACACAGGTATACGGAGGTCCTCCGCCTCCAGGCCGCCATGCACGACCTGCCAGACCCGACGTTCGATCTGCCCACCGACGCCCAGCGCTTTGCGCAGGCGGTGTTGCCGCATGTCGATGCCGCGTACAACCTGGCGCGCTGGCTTTCTGGTGACGGGCAAGATGCCGATGACATCGTCCAGGAAGCCTGCCTGCGCGCATTCCGGCTGTTCGGCGGTTTTCGCGGCGGGGACGGCCGCCCGTGGCTGCTGGCCATCGTGCGCAACACGTGGTTTTCGGAATGCGCGCGACGCAAGCAGGCGCCCGCTCAGCCGTGGGATGACGACGCGGCCACCGGCCAGGCGAACGACGACAGCGCCAGCTACGGCGTCGACCCCGCCGCGCTGCTCGCCCGCATCGACGACGTGCGCCGCGTGCATGCCGCACTGGCGCAGTTGCCCGTGCCGTATCGCGAGGTACTTGTGCTGCGCGAGCTGGAAGACCTGCCGTACCGCGACATTGCCGCTGTGGTCGACGTGCCCATCGGCACGGTCATGTCGCGCCTGGCACGTGCGCGGCAGCAGCTTGCACGGCTATTGACGGAAGACAACGCGCCACCGCGCACCAATGTGACACCCATCCGGGCATCGGGTGGTATGGGAAACAGCACCAAGGAGGCCCGCCATGAACTGTGACGACATCCGCGCGCTGCTGGCTGCCCGCGCCGATGGCGAACTCGGTGCGGCGGACAGCCTGCACATGGAAGCGCATCTGGGCTCGTGCGCCGCCTGTACCGACATCGCGGCGAATCACGATGGCGTGGTGCGGGCCCTGCGCCAGGGGCTGCGTGCGCCGGGGCTGTACATGAAGGCGCCGGCGGGTTTGAGCGAGCGGGTGATGCGTGCCGTGCAGATGGAGGCCGGCATGCGGCCGGATCCGATTTCGGCTGCCACGCGCGCGCCGCGCCAGGCGCAATCGCCATGGCAGCGGCTTATGAACTGGCTGATCACGCCATCGCATGGCCTCGGTCTGGCAGCGGGCGCGCTGGCGGCGGTGGCGCTTGGGGTGGGCGTGTTCGTGGGGCGGCCCGATACGGCGGCGCTCACCGCGCACGACATCACGGCCAGCCATGTGCGCGCGCTGCTGGGGGCGCGGGAGACTGACGTCCTGTCATCGGATCGTCATACGGTCAAGCCGTGGTTCAACGGCCGTATCGACTACGCGCCGCCCGTTGCCGACCTTGCCGCGCGCGGTTTCCCGCTGGTCGGCGGTCGGTTGGATTACATCGATGGGCGTCCGGTTGCGGTGCTGGTCTACCGCTCGTCGCAGCATCCTGTCGATTTGTACGTACGCCCCGAGGCAGGCAGCGATACCGAGCCGGCGGTGCGTACCGAACGCGGCTACCAGCTTGTCGTCTGGCGCAACGCCGGCATGGGCTATTGGGCCATCACCGATGCGTCTGCGGACGTGGCGCAAGCGTTTGCGCGGGCCCTGCGCGGCGGTTGAGGCTTGGCATCCGGCAGCTTTCGTGTGCGTGCGGGTGCCCAACCGGCCGCGCTTTGATGTTGACGAGGCAGGGGCTTACCCTCGTATTGGCGCCAAATCCCGAAGGTTTCGGTTCCGGTGACCGATACGTTCCTTTACCATTCCAAACAGTGCTGTGCGGCGGCTGTCCGCCGCTCGCCCGGCCTTTTCGCCGCTGTCTTCTTTTTGGCTTCTTGTAGGTTTCAAACATGGTCTCTGCGACGCCCCGCATCAGCAACGCAACCCTGTCAGGCATGCTTCGCGGCGGCCGCTTCTCCCTTGGCAACCGCATCGTCCTCAGCTTCGGCGTGCTGTTCGTGCTGATGGTGATCATGGCGGTCGTTTCCTACAACCGCCTGCGCGCCATCGACCAGGAAGCCCTGAGCCTCGAGCGCGATTCCGTGCCAGGGCTGTATCTGTCGACCTCGCTGCGGGCGACCACGCGCAACAGCCACGCGACCCTGGAGCGCGCGCTGTTTGTGGATGTCGACCCCGAGCTTGCCAATCGCGATTTGGAGCGCGCCGCACAGCTCGTGCGTGACCTCGACAAGCACTCGGCGGACTACGAAAGCACCATCTACCGCGAGGACGACCGTCAGCGCTTCCGCGCTTACCGGGCAGTCGTCGACCAGTACCTGCCCATGTTCAACGAGGCCATGCAGCTCGCCCGCACCTCCAAGCCGGCAGCGCAGGCCATCGCCCGGCGCGCCGTGCCGGTCTGGGAAGAGGCCACGGCGCTGGCCGACAAGCTGGTCGCCGATAACCGGGCGGTAGCCGACGAGTCGGCCCGCCAGATTCGTGCGTCTGTCCAAAGCACCGAGATCACGCTGGCCGTGGCGCTGGGCGTGGTGCTGCTGGCCGCCCTGGTGTTGGGCTATGCGCTGTTCAAGGCGATCACGGTGCCGATGGCGCGGGTGGTGGATGCGCACGACGACATGCGCACCGGTAACCTGGCGGGCCGGCTGGACCTGCGCCGCAACGATGAATTCGGCACGCTGGAAGAGGGTTTCAACCGCATGGCCGAAGAGCTGGCGAGCCTGGTCTCGCAGGCGCAGAAGTCTTCGCTGCAGGTGACGACGTCCGTGGCGGAGATTGCCGCCACCTCCAAGGAGCAGCAGGCCACCGCTGCCGAGACGGCCGCCACTACCACCGAGATTGGCGCAACGTCGCGCGAGATCTTTGCCACCTCCCGCGACCTGCTCCGCACGATGAACGAAGTGTCGAGCGTGGCCGAGCAATCTGCCACCCTGGCTGGCGCCAGCCAGAGCGGCTTGACCCGCATGGAAGACACCATGCGCGGCGTGATGGAAGCCGCAGGTTCGGTCAACGCCAAGCTCGCGATCCTCAACGAGAAGGCGACCAACATCAACCAGGTGGTGTCCACCATCACCAAGGTGGCTGACCAGACCAACCTGCTGTCGCTCAACGCAGCCATCGAGGCGGAGAAAGCCGGCGAGTACGGCCGCGGCTTCGCGGTGGTCGCCACGGAAATCCGCCGGCTGGCCGACCAGACGGCGGTGGCCACCTACGACATCGAGCAGACGGTCAAGGAAATCCAATCGGCCGTGTCGGCCGGCGTGATGGGCATGGACAAGTTCTCGGAAGAGGTGCGACGCGGCATGCGCGATGTGCAGCAGGTCGGCACGCAGCTCTCGCAGATCATTACCGAAGTGCAGACGCTGGCGCCGCGCTTCCAGATGGTGAACGAAGGCATGCAAACGCAGGCCACCGGCGCCGAGCAGATCACGCAGGCGCTGTCGCAGTTGTCCGAAGCTGCGCAGCAGACCGCGGAGTCGCTGCGCCAGTCGTCGCAGGCGATTGATGACCTGACGCTGGTGGCCAACCAGCTTCGTACCGGCGTGTCCCGCTTCAAGATCGAAGCCTGATCTGCAGCGCATCCGCATTGAGGTGTTTTTGCCGTAGCGAGAATCGCCATGCTTTACCTCCTGTTCCAACTCGATGGCGACCGCTATGCGCTGAACGTGGCGCAGATTGCTGAAGTGCTGCCGCTGGCTGCCACCAAGTCGATTCCGGGTACGCCAGCGTGGGTTGCCGGCGTGATCGAAAGGCATGGCGCTCCGGTGC